>MDTB01130966.1_pt1 | contig 41209 bp, 47 predicted proteins | sample 811161 | NCBI WGS metagenome assembly MDTB01 (sample SAMN05326650, study PRJNA326480) | marine metagenome | isolation source: seawater | place: Mediterranean Sea | collected 2009 | reverse complement strand
TCCATCTGCCTCACCTAAAAAAATCCTCTTGTATAATGTTAACATATACGCGGCAGCTAAAATTACTCCAAATGCAGATACTGTTGCAATTAAGGTACTGTGACTAAAAACAGCAAGTAAAGTTAAAAACTCTCCAATAAAACCACTTGTACCAGGTAAACCAATGCTTCCTAAACTAAAAATTAAAAAGAATACAGCTAAATTAGGCATTGAGGTATTCAAGCCACCAAAAAAACTAATCTGTTTTGTTTGGAAAATATTATAAATTGAGCCAATACAAAAAAATAACGCTGCAGAAATTAATCCGTGTGAAACCATTTGAATGATAGCACCGTGAAGACCCTGAATATTCGCGGAGAAGATTCCCAAAGTAACAAATCCCATGTGTGCAACTGAGGAATATGCAATAAGCTTTTTCATATCTTTTTGAACTAAGGCAACTAACGATGCATAGATTATTGCAACGACTGAAAGACCGAAAACAAAAGGGGTGAAAAAAATAGAAGCGTCGGGTAACATTGACAAATTAAATCTTATAAAACCATAACCACCAAGTTTCAAAAGTATACCTGCTAAAATCACTGAACCCTCTGTAGGTGCCTCAACATGAGCATCGGGTAACCATGTGTGAAATGGCCACATAGGTATTTTCACTGCAAATGAAGAAAAAAATGCTAACCATAACCAAATCTGAATATAAAAAGGTAGATTCATATTTAATATTCTTGGAATATCTGTAGTTCCAAATTCTTGATATAAAAAAATAATAGCTACCAACATTAAAACAGAACCAAGAAAAGTATAAAGAAAGAATTTGTAAGCTGAATAGATTCTTTTTTCTCCTCCCCAAATTCCAATTATTAAATACATTGGTATCAATATACTTTCAAAGAAAATATAAAAAGAAAATAAATCTATAGCTGAGAAGGCTCCAATTAAGAAACTTTCAATTAATAAAAAACAGGCTAGATAGGTTTTTATATTTTTCTTTTTTTGTTTCCATAGAAAAAAAATACATAATGGTATCAAAAATGTAGACAATAATATAAAAGGTAACGATATCCCATCTATCCCGAGAGAAAACTTAAGATTTTCATTGTTTAACCAAGAATAAGAATTCACAAATTGAAAATGAGGGATATCCTTTTCAAAGTTAATTGGTATATATAATGATAAAACAAAAGTGATTACTGATGTCCATAAAGCAGATTTTTTAGCCTGCATTGAAAATGAGTCGTCCTCAACAGAAAATAGAACAAAGATTATTCCAATTAAAGGAATTAAAATTAGCAAAGGTATGATTGGTATATTTAGCATACTAAAAAATGTAAAAATAAATGCTTATAAAAATTGTTAGTCCTATTATAATTGTTAATGCATAATGATATAAATACCCTGACTGAAGAGACGATACATAAATTCCTAATTTATTTATTATTTTAGATATTCCATTAGGTCCGATATTATCTATAAATTCTTGATCAATAGACTTCCAAAGACCTCTGCCAATAAACTTTATTGGTACTACAAAAATAACATTATATAATTCATCAATAAACCATTTGTTTTGTAAAAATTTTAATAAATAATTGAATTTTTTTTTTAAATATTCTTTGAGAGAATTTAAATATTTATAAACTAATATAGCTGATACTATTCCAACCATCATCATAATTGTTGGAATTTTTTTAATTATCAAAGGGATTTCATTAATTTGAGTTAATTTCTCAGGAGTGACAATATTTATTATGGAGTTTTCCCAAAATTGAATTGAATTTACTCCAAAAAATAAGTCTTTGAATAATAAACCTGCAAAAATTGAGAAAAAAGCTAAGATAATAAGAGGAAAAATCATAATATTAGGAGATTCGTGAATATGAGCTATCACTTTCTCGTCAGATTGGTTTTTTCCATGAAAAACATACATGATTAATCTAAATGAATAAAAAGAGGTCAAAAAAACTACAAAAACTGAGATTATATAAACATACATTTTTAACGATGACTCACTTAAAAAAATGATTTCAATTATAAGGTCTTTTGAGAAATAACCACTTAGAAAAGGAAATCCAACTAAAGCTAGTGAACCAATTAACATTAAAAAATATGTAACAGGAATTTTTGAATAAATACCTCCCATTTTCTTAATATTCTGCTCATCTGACATTGAGTGTATAACTGAACCCGCACCCAAAAATAACAGAGCTTTAAAAAAAGCGTGTGTAATTAAATGAAACATCGCCACTCCGTAGGCTGAAACACCTATAGCAATAAACATATATCCTAATTGACTACAAGTTGAATATGCTATTATTCTTTTAATATCGTCCTGAGTAATAGCAACTGAAGCTGCAAAGAAGGCTGTTAATGCACCTACAATCATTATAAGATTTTTGGCAAACTCAGATTGATCAATTATAGGTGACATTAAAACAAGTAAAAAAACTCCTGCTGTTACCATTGTTGCTGCATGAATTAATGCTGAAACAGGAGTAGGCCCCTCCATTGCATCTGGCAGCCAAGTATGAAGACCAAACTGAGCTGATTTACCCATACAACCAATAAAAAGTAAAACTGAAATTAATGTAAGTGAGTGTAATTCAGTACCTAAGAAATTGAAATAAGTACTTTTTTGAGAGTCAACTAAGAAAAAAATTTCGTTAAAATTTAGAGTACCGAAAACAATAAATATGGTAAATATACCAACTAGGAATCCAAAATCACCAATTCTATTTACTACAAAAGCTTTTAACGCAGCATCATTTGCTGTTTTCTTATAATTCCAAAAACCAATTAGAAGATATGACGTCAATCCTACACCTTCCCATCCGAGAAATAATTGTATAAGATTTGAGGAAGTAACTAAAATTAGCATAAAAAAAGTAAATAAACCTAAGTAACCTAAAAAGATTATTTTCTTTGGATCGTTATTCATGTATCCGATTGAAAATATATGAACTACGACTGAAATTAAATTTACTACCAATACCATGGATGAAGATAAACGATTTAGGTTTAACGACCAATCAACAAATAATCCCCCAGAACTAATCCATTCAGTAATTTTATATGTATGTTGAGGGCTTGAGTCAGAAATAAGGTAAAAAGATATAATCGAAAAAAAACATGAAAAGCCAATCAGAGAACAAGAAATAATTTCTAATTTCTTATTTCTAACTCTTTTGTTAAATAATATACAAATAAAGAAACTTAATAGAGGCAAAAAAACCGCAAAATAGTACACTTTTTAACCCCTCATCTTATTAATTTCGTCTACACTTATAGAACCAGTCTTTTTAAAAAAAATAGTCAAAATTGCAAGTCCAACAGCTGCTTCTGCAGCTGCTACAACTAAGACAAAAAGCGAAAAAATTTGACCAGACAAATCATTCATATGAAAAGAAAATCCAACAAAATTTATATTTACTGCTAACAACATTAGCTCTATAGACATCAAAATTGTAATTACATTTTTTCTATTGATAAATATACCAAGTAATCCTATTGAGAAAATTATTGAAGATAGGAAAAGATAAAAAAAAATATTCATAATATTTTTGTTAATTATTTCTTTTAGGATCTAACAGTTTAATTAATTTTTCTTTTTTTGCAATTTGCTGATCATAAATATCCTGTTTTAAATAGTTTGAATTCTTTTGATAGGCCAAAACTATTGCTCCAATCATCGCAACAAGAAGAATAAAACCCGAAATTTGAAAGATTATAAAATAATCAGTATATAGGTATAAACCTATAGATTTAGTATTTGAATTCCCATTTTGCATAAGTTGATAAATATCAATTTTTGAAATATTATCAGGAAAAAGCGAGATATCAGAGAAAACTAAAATTAATTCAGTAATAAATATTGCAATTAATAAAAGTCCAAATGGTAAATACTTTAAAAAACCTTCTTGAACCTCTGAAACATTTATATTTAACATCATAACTACAAATAAAAACAAAACAGCAACTGCACCCACATAAACTATGATTAGAGTCATAGCTAAAAATTCTGCGTTTGAAAGTAAAAAAATAACTGCAGCATTAAAAAAGCTAAAAATTAAATAAAGAACGGAATACACAGGGTTATTTGACACAATGACCATCAAGCTCGAAAAAATTAGAACAATGGAGAATATCAAAAAAAGAGAAGTCATAATCACAAATATTTTGAATCTGTTTCTAAATTTTTAGAAATTTCCAACTCCCATCTATCACCGTTTTCAAGCAATCTATCTTTATCATAAATCAATTCTTCTCTAGTTTCGGTAGCAAATTCAAAATTTGGACCTTCAACAATTGCATCTACTGGACAAGATTCCTGGCAAAACCCGCAATAAATGCATTTTGTCATATCAATATCATAGCGCGTAGTTCTTCTTGAGCCATCCTCTCGTGGCTCTGCCTCGATAATTATTGCTTGAGCTGGGCATACAGCCTCACAAAGTTTACACGCAATACATCTTTCCTCGCCAGAGTCATATCTCCTCAATGCATGTTCACCTCTAAATCTAGGGCTTAAAGCACCCTTTTCGAAAGGATAATTAATAGTCACTTTTTTTTTAAAAAAATACTTTAATGTAAGGAACAAGCCATCTAATAATTCCAGTAAGAGTGTTTGCTTCAAAAAATTCAAAATTCTTTTTTTATTCATAATTAAAACTTTTCAAAAAATACTAAGTAACTTGATGTAAGGATTATCCAAATTAAAGAAATAGGTAAAAAAACTTTCCATCCCAACCTCATCAATTGGTCATACCTGTATCTTGGCAAAGTCGCCCTAATCCATACAAATAAAAATAATAACACACTAACTTTTAAAAAGAACCAAAAAAATCCAGGGATTGAATTTAAAACTTGAATATCAAATGGAGGCAACCATCCTCCCAAAAAAAGTATTGTTGTTAATGAACTCATTAAAATCATATTTCCATATTCTCCAAGAAAAAAAAGACCAAATGACATTGAAGAATACTCAACATTATAACCTGCAACTAATTCAGCTTCAGCTTCAGGCAAATCAAATGGGGCTCTATTGGTTTCGGCTAATGTTGAAATAAAAAAAATAACAAATATCGGCGCATGTGCTAAAAAAAACCACATTTCTTTTTGAGCTAAGACTATTTCTGTAAGATTTAAACTACCTGTGACTAACATAATATTGACAATAATTAAGCCTATCGAGACTTCATACGAAATCATTTGAGCCGCAGATCTTAAAGAACCTAAAAATGCATACCTAGAATTACTGGACCATCCAGCCATAATAACCCCATAAACACCTAGCGATGAGATGGCAAAAATATATAAAATACCGACATTTATATTTGATAACACTAACCCATAATCAATAGGTATCACAGCCCAAGCGAGTAATGCTAGGGTAAATGTTAAAATTGGAGAAAAAAGAAAAAGTAGTTTGTTAGAATGAGTGGGTAAAATTGTTTCCTTTGTTAAAAGCTTTATACCATCAGCTATTGGTTGCAGAAGACCAAAAAAACCAACTACATTAGGTCCTTTTCTTAACTGAATAGAGGCTATTATTTTTCTTTCAAAATATACTAAATACGCAATAAAAACTAAAAGAGGTAAAACAATAAGTAAAATTTTTAATACTATCAAGAATAAGCCAAACAAAAAATCAACATTAAACAACATTTGTAATATTTCTTTTAGAGCATTCAGCCATGACTTTGGATAATCTACTAACTGAATCAGTCATATAAAAATTCTTGATATTAGATTTTAATGGCAAGTCGAAAAAGTTCCCTTGCACATTCTTAAATTTAGAGAGATTAGTCTTACTCAACTTATTAATTTTTTGTAAATGAGGATGTTGCTGAAACATTAATACTCTCAGTTCTTCAAAACTTCCATAATTGACTTTAACATTTAAATTTTTAAGAACCGCTAAAAAAAACTTCCATGCTTCATTCACATTAGGTAGAGGGTTTCTCACCTTTGATGAGACTTGAGGACGACCCTCAATATTAACATAAATGCCCTCACTTTCAGTAAACAAGGAGAGGGTATAATCAGGTTAGCAATTTGTGCAGATTTATCTCCGTGATGTCCATGATAAATTACAAAAGTAGACGGATCTATTTGATCTAAATTTATATCATCAGCTGCAAATAGATAGAGAATATCCAATTCACCTTTTTTTGCACTATTTAAAACACTATTTTTTGTTAATTTCTTTGAAGTACAAAAGTTGAGATCTAGAGCTCCAGTTCTTCCAGAATACGTTTGGAGTACATTGAAACCATTCCAACTTTTTTCATTAAAGTATTTTTTATATAAATTTTTCGCTGTATGATATATTTCTTCAGAATCATCTCTGCACAAAGCACCTTGACCAAGAATAAATAGAGGTTTTTTTGCTCTTTTTAATTTTCTACAAAAAGGATGTTTACCATCTATTAAACTCTTTAAAGTTTTAGCAGATGTTCCAAGTTCATTTACTTTATAAGTGAGGTCAGCTACTTCCCCTATCCTAGCAATGTTGTAGTCAATTGAACTGTCTAAAAGTTTTTTTCTCAATTTTGAGTTTAGGATTGGAGCTTCGACCCTTGGGTTTGAACCAATTAGCAAGCAAAGATCACTATGTTCGATTCCAGAAATGGAGGAATTGAACAAATAGGAACTCCTATCTCCAGAGACAAAAAAGGATCCATCTTGTCTACAATCAAAATTATTACATCCTATACTTTCAAGAAAAAGTTTAAAAGAAAATATAGTTTCACAATCAACTGTATTTCCAAGTAACGCTCCTACTTTATTTGAGTCACATTTTTTTAATTTTTCTGTAACGATCTCCACTAATTCACTATTAGTTACCTCAACCAACTTATTATTTTTTAAAGCATAACCGTTATTAAGTCTTTGTGTGGATAATCCGTCATAAGCAAATCTAGTTTTATCAGAAATCCATTCTTCGTTTATAAACTCATTTACTCTTGGTAACACCCTCATAATCTTTTCACCTTTTGTATCAAATCTTATGTTACTTCCAAACGCATCCATTAAATCGATACTATCTGTTTTTTTTAGCTCCCAAGGACGCGCAATAAAAGCATAAGGTTTAGATGTTAAAGCTCCTACAGGACAAAGATCAATAACATTACCAGATAACTCCGAGTCAATCGCATGTTCTAGATAAGATGTAATTTCAGTGTCCTCTCCTCTTCCAACTGTTCCTAGCTGATCGACTCCTGCTATTTCCTCTGCGAACCTTACACACCTAGTACAATGTATACATCTAGTCATATGGGTTTTAATTAAAGGACCTAAATCCTTATCTTTTACCGCTCTTTTGCTTTCAACAAATCTACTGAACCCTTTTCCATATGCCAGTGCCTGATCTTGAAGATCACATTCTCCACCCTGATCACAAATAGGACAATCTAATGGGTGATTGATAAGTAAAAATTCCATCACTCCGTTTCTAGCCTTTTTTACAAAATCAGTATTGGTTTTGACACTCATACCCTCAGAAATAGGCATAGCGCATGAAGCAACAGGTTTAGGAGAATTTTCCATTTCAACTAAGCACATCCTACAGTTTCCTGCAATTGAAAGTCTTTCGTGATAACAGAATCTGGGAATTTCAATACCTATAGACTCACAAGCCTGTAACACAGTTAATCCACTTTCAACTTCAACCATCTTGTTATTTATTTTAATTTTTGGCACTTCACGCAACTATTCTTTGAGAGCTGTTAATTCTTTCTATTATTTCATGTTTAAAATGCTTGAGAAGTCCTTGTATTGGCCATGCAGCAGCATCACCCAAGGCACATATGGTGTGTCCTTCAATTTGATGAGTAACCTCTTCCAATAAGTCAAGTTCTGCTACTGAGACTCTGTTTTCAGCAAGTCTATTCATCATTCTCATTAACCATCCGGTGCCTTCTCTGCAAGGAGTACACTGACCACAAGACTCATGCTTATAAAATGCTGATAATCTTGCAATTGATTTGACAATGTCAGTTTGTTTATTCATAACAATTATACCCGCCGTCCCCAATCCGGAACCTACATCTTTTAAAGAATCAAAATCCATTGAAATATTATCACAGATACTCTTTGGTATGAGTGGAACTGAAGAACCACCTGGAATAATTGCTAGTAAATTCTCCCAACCACCAACAACATCACCAGCATATTTTTGTATCAAATATTTTAATGGCACACCTAATTCCTCCTCAACATTACAAGGCTTGTTAACGTGACCAGAAATGCAAAATATTTTCGTGCCAGCATTGTTTTTTTTACCTAAAGAAGAAAACCAAGCAGGACCTCTTTTCAAAATTGTTGGTATCACAGCTATCGTTTCAACATTATTAACAGTAGTTGGACACCCAAAAAGCCCCACATTGGCTGGAAATGGAGGTTTTAATCTAGGTTGCCCTTTTTTACCTTCAATACTCTCAATTAATGCTGTTTCTTCGCCGCAAATATATGCTCCCGCACCAAGATGCAAATGAATATCAAAGTTCCATCCAGAGTTACATGCATTTTTTCCAATTAGATTATTTTTATAAGCATCATCAATTGCTTTTTTTAAAATTTGTATTTCATCTAAAAATTCACCACGTATATATATATAACAAACATTTGCTCCAATCGCAAAACCTGAAACTAAGCATCCTTCAATTAGCTTATGAGGCTCGTTTCTTATTATATCTCTATCCTTACAAGTCCCAGGCTCTCCCTCATCAGCGTTTATAACAAGATAATGTTCTCTTTCTTTCTTTTGAGGCATAAAGCTAAACTTCATACCAGTAGAAAAGCCAGCTCCACCTCTTCCTCTTAGTCCAGAGTCTTTAATCATACCTATAAGTTTTTCACTTCCGTATTCTATTAACTTAAGCGTATCTTTCCAATCACCTCTTTTTATTGCGGCATTTAGATCTGGACTATACTTTCGATACAAATTTTTAAAAATAATATTTTTTTTACTTATCATAAGGCTCGCTCCCTTTTCTTTGTATTTGTGATCCTTTATTTATTTTTTTTCCAGATTTTAAGTTATCTAAAATTTCTAAAAAATTTTCTTCATTGAGATCTTCATAATAATGTTCACCGATTTTTGCAATAGGAGCGTTAACACATGCTCCCAAACATTCAACTTCATTTAGTGAAAATAATAAATCATTTGTAAGACCTCCGACATTTAAATTTAGACTTTTTTTACATTTTTCAAGTATTTTATATGACCCTCTCAACATACACGGTGTGGTGGTACAAATTTCAATATGATATTTTCCAATTGGCGAAAGGTTATACATGGAGTAAAATGTTGCTAATTCCAAAACTCTCATTTCAGAAACATTTAAATAATTTGAAATATATTCCATGGCTATTTTAGGTATCCATCCACCACATTGTTTTTGAGCCAGGGTTAAAAGAGGCATAATTGAGCTTTCTCTATAATTTTGTGGATAAGATTTAATAATTTTTTCAGCGATTTTTTTGTTAGACAAAGTGAATTCAAAAGAATCAGGTTGAATTTTTTCGTCAGCTATTTTTTTAAAATTAGCACTCATTATCTATCAATCTCTCCGAAAACAATATCCAAGCTACCTATAATCGCAACCAAATCTGCAAGCATATGTCCTTTAGATAAAAACTCAGTGGCTTGCAACAAAGAAAAACCTGGAGCTCGGATTTTACATCTGTAAGGTTTATTGGTGCCGTCTGAAACTAAATAAACTCCAAATTCTCCTTTTGGTGCTTCAACAGATGTATATGTTTCGCCTTTCGGTACATGGTAACCTTCGGTAAATAATTTAAAATGATTAATAAGAGACTCCATGGACGTTTTCATATCGTCTCTTTTTGGAGGTGTTAATTTTGGATCAGAGGTCATGCACTTTCCTTTTGGCATTTTTTTTAAACATTGTTTAATCAATAGTATTGACTGTCTCATTTCTTCAACTCTAACTAAAAATCTTTCAAAACAATCACCATTGGTCCCAACAGGAATTTTAAAATCTAAATCATCATATACATCATAGGGCTGAGATTTCCTTAAGTCCCATGACATACCGGAAGCTCTTAAACAAGGTCCTGTAAATCCTCTTTGCAAGGCATCTTCAGCTGTAATTTTTCCGATATTAATTGTTCTTTGTCTAAAAATTCTATTTTTATCCAACAATCTCTCTAAGTCATCAATTCTTTTTGGAAACCTAACACAAAACGAACTTATATCATTAACAAGACCATCAGGCAAATCCCTGTAAACTCCTCCTGGTCTAAAGTATGCAGCATGAAGTCTTGAACCAGAGACTCTTTCATAAAATTCCATTAAAACTTCTCTTTCTTCAAACAACCATAAAAATGGTGTCATAGCCCCTACATCAAGAGCAAAAGTTGTAATGTTTAGAATATGATTTAGTATCCTTGTTATTTCTGAGAACAAAACTCTGATATATTGCCCTCTTAGTGGAACTTCAACAGATAAAAGTTTTTCAACTGCCAGAGCAAAAGCATGTTCTTGGCACATTGGTGATACATAATCCAATCTGTCAAAATATGGAATGGATTGGAGATAAGTTTTATTTTCAATAAGTTTTTCTGTACCTCTATGTAGAAGGCCGATATGAGGATCAGCTCTTTCAACTATCTCTCCATCAAGTTCTAGAACAAGTCTTAATACTCCATGAGCGGCAGGATGTTGTGGTCCAAAGTTTAAAGAATAATTTTCAATTTTGTTTTTAGACACTTTTTTTTTCATCTCCAGGTAAATCAGAAATAATTCCTTCCCAAGGACTTAAATTTTCAAAATTTCTGTACTCTTGATCAAGTTTAACAGGTTCATTGATAACCTGCTTTTTTTCATCGTCGTATCTTACCTGAACAAATCCCGTGAGAGGAAAATCTTTTCTTAAGGGATGACCTTCAAAATTATAATCAGTTAAAAGCCTTCTCAAATCAGGATGATTTGTGAAACTTATTCCAAATAAGTCCCATATTTCCCGTTCATACCAATTGGAGCACGGATAAATATTTGATATCGACTCAACCGTTTCATTGTCTTCAACTTCTAATTTTAGTCTTAAGCGCATATTTTGTGAAATACTTAAGAAATTGTATACAATTTCAAATCTTTTTTTATTATCAGGATAGTCGACCGCACATAAATCTACTAATAAAGTAAAGTTTGTACTAGGATGATCTTTAATGAAATGTACAATTTTGATAAAATCAACCTTACTTGAAATAATACATATCTCGAAATTTTGCTTAAAAATTGTACAATCAAAAGATTTCATAGAAACTTTTAATAGTTCTATGTAATCATCAATAGATTTTGAATCATCGTGTTTCATTATCTTTCAACAACCTCATTACGCATTATTTTTTTTTGTAGCTGTAAAATACCATATAGAAGCGCTTCAGCAGTCGGAGGACATCCTGGTACATAAATATCAACAGGAACTATCCTGTCACATCCTCTAACTACAGAATACGAATAGTGATAATATCCACCGCCATTTGCACAACTACCCATAGAAATCACCCATCTTGGTTCTGGCATTTGGTCATAGACTTTTCTTAATGCAGGCGCCATCTTGTTAGTTAATGTGCCAGCCACAATCATCACATCTGACTGCCTTGGACTGGGTCTGAAAACAATCCCAAATCTGTCAAAATCATATCTACTTGCTGCACTTTGCATCATTTCGACTGCGCAACATGCAAGCCCAAAACTCATAGGCCATAAAGAACCCGAACGAGCCCAGTTGACTAAATCATTATATTTAGCTAAAATAAATCCTTTGTTAGATACTTCATCTTTAACATCCTCAAAATCTATACTATCTCTAATTAATTCCAATCTAATGCTCCCTTCATCCATTCATAAATAAAACCAATTGTTAAAATTACAAGAAAAAACATCATCGACCAAAACCCTAGCATTCCAATTTCTCCTAGTGCAATAGCCCACGGAAATAAAAAAACAATTTCTAAATCAAAAATTATAAATAATATAGCCACCAAGTAAAACTTTACATCGAACTTTCCTCTAGTGTCTGAAAATGGCTCAAATCCACACTCATATGATGAAGCTTTTTCTGGGTAAGAATCTTGCTTTCCAAGAGCTAAGGACATAAAAAGAGCTCCAAAAGATACCACAAAAGCTAGCAGTAAAAAAATTAATATTGGAAGATATTCCTCAAAATTTGTCATAAATATTATATAATATATTTTAATTGTTTTTACATATTTTTTTGTAAGTCTTGCACTCTATCGATACTCTCTTTAAAAAGAATATAGCCCTCACTTAAATCCAATGTTTTTTCTTTTATTGATCTAATAGTATTAGACAAAAAATCACACCCCATTCTCTTATTATCACCTGTATAATGATACCACATTCCGCCTTCTCCAACCTTACAATATGTTGAACTGTCAATATAAACATGACCTAAGATTATTATTTTAGCATTGAAACCTAAAGAACGCATTACATTTAATGCCAATGGAATATTTAATAAGGGAACCTCATATATTTTTCCAGAACTAGAATAAACAATAGTTTCATTACTTCCTAACAAGCCTTTCTTTGAGTCAGGAGCGAATAAATATAATTGATCTTTCTCACCAGTTATTTTTCCACCAAGCAACGAAAATGCTAGTAATTTTGACTCAGCAACATCTGCAATGTTAATAACCTGATTTTCACCAAAAAATAACGATCTTACATCCTCTGGAAGAAGAGACTCAATTACATTCTGTTGATATCCATAATCATCATAAAGAGCCATTAATGCGTCATCCACCGTCATTTTTGACGGAACTAATTGTGTTCTAATAAACTCTTGAGCAATTGCATTATCTTTATTAACAGCACTTGCATATAATTGTAAAATCCTCTGAAATGACATTTCAAAACTTCCAATTACTTGATCTCCGTATAATCTAAAAAATTCGCATTTATCAGGATGCTTTAATAAAATTTTTGATGATCTTTCAATTAATGCTGCCAATGTATCACCCCCAAGAGAAGTAAATGTCTCAATTTTTAATTTAACAGGTTCTCTATCAATTAATTGCTCATTATAAAATCTAATAGTATTTTGTTGTACTTCGGCTGGATTCATTTGCGCTCCTCCAACGTCAGTGGCATCTTTAGGACTAGGGTTAAATTTTCTAAGTTGAACATCCAATAGTTCTATAAGTTTTTGATCGTCTGATAATTCACATCTCTGATTATCAGAAACCTCTTTTGAAGCACCTGGAGTAGCGAAATCAGAATCTTCTAATTCAGACTGCGAAAAGCATAAGTTTGAAAAAAAAAGTATGAGAAAAACTAAAAAAGCAACCATTTGTGACAACACATTTGAATTTAAATTTAGAAAATATTATTTATTTTTTATTTTGTAACATGTTTCAATTAAAAATTTAATTTTAATTTTATAATTTTTATTTATTTAAACAATCTCTTAATTATTGAACCAAAATGGCGGGAGTGACGAGACTCGAACTCGCGGCCTCCTGCGTGACAGGCAGGCGTTCTAACCAACTGAACTACACCCCCATTAATGGTGGGCGGTGAGGGGATCGAACCCCCGACATCCACGGTGTAAACGTGGCGCTCTCCCAGCTGAGCTAACCGCCCATTTTCTCAAATCAATAAAAACAGAAACAAAAAATTAATATAGATTTGATATAATAAAATGTTATCTTGTTATAAAATATTTTTAATTTTTTTCAAATGATTATTTCGATATTGTTCAAACTTGAATAATTTTTAATGAAACTACTTAACAAAGAAATAATAAGTTGTAAGAAATGTTCTCGCCTTGTAAATTTTAGAGAAAAAATTGCCACTGAAAAAAGAAAACAGTTTAAAGACCAAAAATACTGGGGTAAGGCAGTTCCTGGATTTGGAAATAAAAATGCCGAAATTTTAATATTAGGTCTAGCTCCTGCTGCTCATGGAGCAAATAGAACTGGACGAGTTTTTACTGGAGATAAATCATCAGAGTTTTTATTTAAATCTCTTTATTTGGCAAAGCTAGCAAACCAAGAAAGATCTGAAAATAAAAATGACGCATTAAAAGTTGAAAATATCTTTATAACTTTAGCGGTAAAGTGCGTGCCTCCAAACGATAAACCAACTTCTCAAGAAATTTTAGAATGCTCTAAATATTTAAAGGAAGAAATTACACAACTAAAAAAACTGAAAACAATTCTGGCGTTAGGTAAAATTGCATTTGAAGCGTGTACAAATTTTTTTAATCTAAAAAAAAAAGATTTTCTTTTTAAGCACGGTAAAAAATATAAAATAAACGATAGAGTAACTCTTATAGCTTGCTATCACCCTAGTCCCAGAAACGTAAACACTAAGAGAATTAGTTTAAATGAGATGACAAATCTTCTTAAAACTCTGCGTTATAAAACCACATCACAATGAATTGCAGATGTGGCATTTATAATTTAATTTACCGAGTCCTTTAGTGCTTTACCAGCTCTAAATTTAGGAACATTTGCGGCAGGAATTTGAATAGCTGCACCAGTTTGAGGATTTCTTCCGGTAGTAGCCTTACGTTTTGTAACTAAAAAGGTTCCAAACCCAACTAACCTAACATCACCATCGTTTTTTAATTCTGAGGTTATCGAGTCAAATACTGAGTCGACAGCCTTTGAAGAATCGGCTTTTGATAATCCTGTGTCATCAGATACTTTAGAAATTAGTTCATTTTTATTCACTGTTCCTCCTTTTTTATAAATGGAATGAATATTTATCTATCTTATCCTAGGATCTTGTCTAGTCAACCCTGGAATTAATCTAGTATAACAAAATATTTAATGAGTCAGTTGAGTTTGTTCGTCAGAAACCCTGTCTTTTGAAATAGAAATTTCATTTTCTACCCATTTGATTGGAACAACTTTTGAGGTTAACGCTATTTTTAAAACATCTTCAGCACTGTCTACAAAATGTATATCAAGCTTCTCGACTATGTCTTTTTCCTCAATTTCAATTAAATCTTTCTTGTTGTCTTTTGGAAGTATAACCTTTTTAATGCCTCCCCTAACCGCTGCTAACAACTTTTCTTTTAAACCACCAATTGGAAGAACTCTCCCTCTTAAAGTAATCTCACCAGTCATTGCTACATCTTTATGTATTGGTATATTAGTTAATGATGATACTATTGCTGTAAACATTCCAATACCTGCAGATGGACCATCTTTCGGTGTCGCTCCTTCTGGAACATGAATATGTATATCTTTTTTTTGAAATACTAGTGGAGATATTCCAAATTTAGTAGCATTAGAATGCACATAACTTTGTGCAGCTTGAACAGACTCTTTCATTACATCGCCTAACTTTCCAGTATAAAAACCTTTGCCCTTTCCCAACATCGTTACAGCTTCAATTTGCAAGAGTTCGCCACCAACTTCAGTCCAAGCCAATCCTGTACAAATGCCAACAAGGTTTTTATTTTCAATTTCACCATATCTGAATTTTCTAACACCAGAAAATTTGTCTAGATTTCTTTTCGAAATTGATATTTTCCTTTTCTTATTAACTATTAAAGATGTAAGCGTTTTTCTTGATAATTTTGAAATTTCTCTCTCTAAATTTCTTACCCCAGCTTCACGAGTGTAATATTTGATTAAATTATCTATCGCTGAGTCCGCTATATTAATTTCTTTGGTTTTTAGTCCAGTTTCTTTAATTTGCTTAGGAATGAGATACTTCTTGGCGATCATACGCTTTTCATTTTCTGTATATCCTGACAAACGAATGACTTCCATTCTGTCTAAAAGTGCTTGAGGGATATTAAGTGTATTGGCGGTTGTAACAAACATAACATTAGATAGATCATAATCAACTTCTAAATAATGATCATTAAAATTTGAATTTTGTTCTGGATCTAAAACTTCAAGCAAAGCTGAAGCAGGGTCACCGCGCCAATCAGAACCAACTTTATCAATTTCGTCAAGTAGGAAAAGTGGGTTGGAAAACTTAGATTTTTTCATATTTTGAATTATTCTTCCTGGCATTGAACCAATGTAAGTTCTTCTATGACCTCTAATTTCCGACTCATCTCTTACACCACCAAGTGAAAATTTAATGAAAGGTCGACTAGTTGCTTTGGCTATAGATTTTCCAAGAGAAGTTTTTCCAACACCAGGAGGACCTACTAAGCACAGAATTGGGCCTTTAGGCTTAGAAACTCTTGTTTGAACAGCTAAATATTCAATTATTCTTTCTTTAACTTTTGATAAACCGAAATGGTCATTGTCTAATATTTTTTTAGCCAAATTTAGATCAGTTTCAATTTTTTTATTTGTATTCCATGGAATTGACATCATCCAATCAAGAAAATTTCTAACCACAGTAGCTTCTGCAGACATTTGACTCATACTTTTTAATTTTTTAACTTCAGAATTAACTTTTTCCCTTGCCTCAGAGGAAAATTTTATAGATTTTATATTCTTCTCTAACTCATAAATATCGTCACCAGAATCTCCATTATCTCCTAGTTCTTTTTGAATAGCTTTCATTTGTTCGTTGAGATAATATTCTTTCTGAGTTTTATCCATTTGTTTCTTGACTCTATTTCTTATCTTTTTTTCAACCTGAAGTACCCCTATCTCTTCTTCCATGTAACTTATAATTTTTTCTAATCTTTCTTTTACGGATTTCGACTCTAAAAGCTTCTGCTTTTCAGAAATTTTTAGGCTAAGATGAGCACTAATAGTATCTGCTAATTTTGAAGGATCTGAGATTTGATTGATTGTTACCAATATTTCAGGTGGTATTTTTCTATTAAGTTTTATGTATTGTTCAAATTCATTAACCGTAGTTCTTGCCAATGCATCAACTTCTTTTACTTTTTCAGATTTAGCTTCGTAAAAAGGAAGAGTAAATGCTTCAAAAAAATCGTTATTATCAGAAAAATGAGATATCTCGGCTCTTTCTAGTCCCTCAACTAAAACTTTAACTGTTCCATCCGGTAGTTTGAGTAATTGGAGTACGTTAGCTATTGTACCAATTTTATAGATGTCTCCTTCTTCAGGTTCATCAACATTTGCATCCTTTTGTGCAACTAGAAGTATTTCTTTTTGATATTTTTCAGAATTTTCAAGAGCCTTAATTGATTTTGATCTGCCCACAAATAGAGGAACTATCATATTTGGGAAAACAACGATATCACGAAGTGGAAGAACAGAATAACAGGTTTCAGACACAATTTTTTTCATAAACTAAGCTTTTTTACCTAGTGCTTTGTGTGTTTTTTCATAAATATGAAGTGGTTTAGAGTTATTTTGGACAACTTCAGCATTTACCATGATTTCATTCACTCCTTCAATTCCTGGTAATTCAAACATGGTATCTAAAAGAATATTTTCAAGAATTGATCTCAATCCTCTAGCACCCGTTTTTCTAACCAAAGCTTTTTCTGCAATCAAACCTAATGCTTCATCAGTAAAGTCTAACTTAACATTTTCTAAATTAAACAACGCTTGGTATTGTTTTACTAGGGCATTCTTGGGCTTAGTAAGTATTTCAATCAAAGTTTCTTTATTTAAATCATCAAGAGTTGCAACAACTGGTAATCTTCCAACAAATTCAGGAATTAAACCAAATTTTAAAAGATCCTCAGGTTCTAATTTTTTTAAAATCTCTCCCGTATTTAGATTATTTTTGTCTTTAACTTCTGCCTCAAAACCAATGGATGAGCTATCTCCTCTTTGTGAAATAATTTTATCAACACCAGCAAATGCGCCTCCACAAATAAACAGTATATTTGTTGTATCAACTTGAAGAAATTCTTGCTGTGGATGTTTCCTTCCACCTTGAGGAGGTACAGATGCAACTGTGCCCTCCATAATTTTGAGTAATGCTTGTTGAACTCCCTCACCTGAAACATCTCTTGTTATGGAGGGATTATCAGATTTTCTACTTATTTTGTCAACTTCGTCTATGTAGACTATTCCCCTTTGAGCACGATCAACATTATAGTCTGATGCTTGTAAAAGTTTAAGTATTATGTTTTCTACGTCTTCTCCAACATATCCAGCTTCAGTTAATGTTGTTGCATCGGCCATTGTAAAAGGAACATCAATTATTTTTGCTAATGTTTCTGCCAATAATGTTTTTCCAGAACCAGTTGGACCAACTAACAAAATATTAGACTTTGATAATTCTACGCCGTTTGTTTTTTTTGGATTATCGATTCGTTTATAATGATTATGGACAGCAACTGATAAAATTTTCTTTGCGTCTTCCTGTCCTATTACATACTCATTCAATAACCTATATAACTCTTTTGGAGTTTCCAAAGAGGATGATTTAGAAGAAGAAATTGCTTTACTCTCTTCTTTAATAATATCCATACAAAGTTCTACACATTCGTCGCATATGAAAACTGTGGGCCCTGCTATAAGTTTCCTCACTTCATGCTGGCTTTTTCCACAAAAAGAACAAAATAAAGTATTTTTAGAATTTTTATTTTCAGACATAATTTCTACTTTATAATTCCAGAGATATTTAAATACTGCAACCTTTATTCCAAAAAAGTTTAATTTTTTATTTTTTTTTTTTTTCGTGAGGTCTCTCGGTCACAACCTTGTCAATTAAACCAATTTTTTTTGCATCTTCAGCAGACATGAAATGATCTCTTTCCATAATCTTTTCAACATATGAAAGCGATTGTCTTGTGTGCCTTACATAGATATTATTAAGTTTTTTTCTCAAATCTAAAATCTCCTTAGCATGTATTTCTATGTCACTAGCTTGACCTTGAACTCCACCAGAGGGTTGATGTGTCATTATTCTAGCATGCGGCAAACAAAATCTTTTATTTTTTTGACCGGCTGTCAAAAGTAAGGAGCCCATACTCGCAGCTTGCCCTATACAAACAGTAGAAATATCGGGTTTAATATATTGCATAGTATCATAGATAGCCAAACCTGAAGATACTGAACCCCCAGGTGAATTAATATAAAAAAAGATATCTTTTGATGGATTTTCCGATTCAAGAAATAGTAATTGTGCACAGATGAGACTCGACACCATGTCGTCAACTGCTCCCGTTAAAAAAATAATTCTTTCTTTAAGCAATCTTGAAAAGATATCATAAGATCTTTCTCCTCGATTAGTTTGCTCTACGACCATTGGTATTAAACTACTCATTTTCTTTTCCTTTTTTTTGTGATGATACCATTTTTTTTTCTGGTTTAAGTTGATCCTGATTAAATAATTCGTCAAAAGTATAATTTTTTGTTTTAATTGAGCAGGCTTTAGTGATGAAAGTTAAAACTTTCTCTTCAAAAGCAACCCCTCTTAAGTTATTCATCATCTGTGGATTATTTTTATAAAAATCAACAATTTTTTTTTCTTGTCCAGGATGTTTTTGCGTTTCAGCAACAACAGCTTTAGTTAAATCTTGATCGTTGACTTCGATATTATTTTTTCCCCCAATATTATTTAAGATTAAACCTAATTTAACTCTTCTAGTTGCAAAATCTTTAACTTCAGTTTCAGTCTTGTCTTTTGATTGAGTTTTTATAAAGTTTATTTCTTCATCGATCATTTTAGAAGGTAAATTAAATTTATACAATTTCAACAATTTTTCAGTTGCCTCTCTTCTAATTTTTAATTCAGAGAATTTGTTGTAATCTATGTTCATTTTTTCTTTAATTTTCTCTTTAAGAGAATCTAAACTTTTTTCACCAAGTTCAGTAGCTAGTTTATCATCTATTTTAACATAACTAACTTTTGACTGAATATCCTTTATTGAAATTAAAAATTGAGCTTTTTTTCCTGCGATTTCAGTTACTCTATAATCCTTTGGAAAAGTTACATTGATTTTTTTTTTTTCTCCAATTTCAGTACCAATCATTTGATCCTCATACCCTGGAATAAATTTATTTGAACCAATAACTACCGTTTCATCTTTACCTTCGTTACCCTTAAACTTTTTACCACCAATTGTTCCCTCATAATCAAACAGAATTAAATCATTTTTTTTTGCTGATCTATTTTTTTTTAATGGTTCAAACCTTTCATGCTTCTCAGCTAACTCCTCAAGTGTTCTCTTAACATCCTCATCTTTAATTTCTAAAACAGGTTTTTCTATCGATATTTTTTTCAAATCCATATCAGGAATTTCAGGCATTATCTGAAAAAAAACTTTAAAAATTAATTCATTTCCCTCTTCAAATTTTTCAATATTGACTTTTGGTTGAACAGATGGACGTAATTCTTTTTCTTTAACAGCATTTTTTATTGTAGTATTTATAATATCATCCATAACCTCCGGTAAGACCGATTTAGCATATCTTTCTTTAATCATATTCATAGGCACCTTTCCAGGTCTAAAGCCAGGTAACTTCGCGGTTTTTGATATTTGTAGATATTTCTCATCTAATTTATTACTGACTGCAACTCCAGGAACAGTCACTAACCATTCTCTATCTAGGCCTTTATTATTTAATTCTTTTATACTCATATTTTCCTTATAAATATTGGTACGGGCGAAGGGACTTGAACCCCCACGACAAAAGTCACTGGTACCTAAAACCAGCGCGTCTACCAATTCCGCCACGCCCGCATTTTATATATTCTATTATAAAAAACAACATTTAAAACACTAAATCAATTAATATTTCAATGAATTTAAAACATATGGTATTTCATCTAAAAAATCTTCTACAATAAGATTATTTGAATTTTTTGATAATTCACCATGAAACCAAACTCCAAAAACTGAGGCGTCACTGATACTTATTCCCAATGATACAAATCCAGAAATAATACCGGAAAGCAAATCGCCAGATCCAGCAGTTGCCAAATTACTATTAGCATTACTATTTATCCAAACTTTTCCATTTGGAAAAGCAACCACTGTATCGTTACCTTTAAAAATTATTATTGATTGGCAAATTTTTGATGCTTTAAGAGAAAGAGAAATTTTATCATCACCATCAAGTTTGAAATATCTTTTAAACTCACCCTCATGAGGGGTTAATATACAATTACCCTTATTTATCAAAATTTTATTTAAGAAATCTGCTTTTTTAGAAAAAATGTTAAATATATCTGCATCAATAATAAATGGAACATTATATTTTATTAAAATATCAATTATGGTTTTTTTAGACTCATTAACTCCTAATCCAGGTCCAATTACTACTGTATTGTAATTTTTTTTTTCTCTATTTTTTAATGTTAGGATTGTTCCTAACTCAACAAAACGATAAAATTGTATATTTTTTTTCTTAATTTGTATTGTTGAAAGTCCAGCACCTACTTTTCTGGCAGATAAAGCTACAAGTCTGGAAGCACCAGACATTTCTCCTCCAATCACCAAAACATGACCTTTTTTATGTTTGTGAACTGATAAATCAAATTTTGGGATTTTTTTTTGCATTATATCCTTAGAAATATTTCGTATTTGAGGAGATCTTTGTTTTTCTGCCTTCAAACCAATTTTTATCAACTTTAATTTTCCACAAAATTCTTTTCCTGGTAATAAAAAATGACATGGTTTAAAAAAACCAATTGCAAGTGTTTGGTAAGCTCTAATTGCTACTTTGAGTTTTTTTCCTGAGTCTGGATGAATTCCACTTGGAATATCAAACGAAAATACTTTTAAATTGGAATTATTCACTAATTCTATTGTTTTGGAATAATTTCCTCTTACATCTCTATTAAGACCAATACCAAAAATTGAGTCAATAATAATTTCTGATTTGTTTATTAAAATTTTAAGTTTTGAGAAATTAAAATTATCATTTATGAAGAAGATTTTCTTATTTTCACCTTCTATCAATTTATAAAAATTTTTTCCATCTAAGCCATTTTTCCCTGGTCCGCATATTATTAAAATTTTTTTTTTTTTATACTTTTTAGGAAAAAATTGATATAGATTTTTTACTGCAAGATTCATTAAATCAATTGTTGGATTTTTTTTTAAAAAATCTTTTTCTGATTGAATAATCTGTTTAACTGTTAATATATCCATAATGCAATTAATTAATAGAGTTATCGTTTTTATTTTTTTTATAAGTTTAAACTTATTTTTAATTTTTTACAGTCTCAAAAGCAAATCTTTAACCTATAAATCAATACTAATTGTTGAAAATAACATTCCGAATGAATGTGGCATTGAGATATCTAAGGAGAGTAACTTTGTAAGCAAACTATCAATCAAAAAAATAGAAAGACCAAATACTGAATTAAGTTTTTCTTTAAGCTCTAAAAATTTTGAAATTTTAAAATTCAACATTGAAAGTAGCAACATAAATTTACAACAAGATTTAATAAAAAAAAAAAAAATTTCAAAAGTCAACTTCCATCAAATATCAGGTAACATGAGCTTTGACAAAATTAATATTCTTTTTCAAGAACTCTTTATATCAGGGGGAATTTTGACAATAAATGATAATACTTTTAATTTGGATGCACCAATTGATTCGAAGGTAAGATTAGAGTATCTTTTTTGTGTTGGAGAAATGTTTCATCCAAAATATGATGATAATAAATGAAAATATTAAATACAGAACAAATTTTAAAAACTTTATCCTTACCTCTAGGTGACCTTTTATATAAAGCTCAAAAAATTCATAGAAAAAACTTTAAAGATAAAAGTGTTCAACTAGCTTCATTGATTTCTATTAAAACCGGTTCGTGTCCAGAGGATTGTAAATATTGTCCTCAGTCGGCTCATTATAATGTTCAACTAAAGAAAGAAAAACTTATTGACTTATTCTCGCTAGAAAATGCGGCTATAAAAGCGAAAAAAAATGGAGCAACAAGATTTTGCATGGGAGCAGCCTGGAAAAAATTAAGAAATGGCAATGATTTAGACACCATAATACAGATGATAAAAAGAGTTAAATCACTTGAGTTAGAGGCCTGCGTTACTCTCGGAAGTATTACAACGGAACAAGCATTGAGATTAAAAAAAGCAGGGTTAGATGCTTATAATCATAATATTGATACCTCCCCAGAATTTTATAAAAAAATAATTTCTACTAGGACATTTGATGAAAGATTAAAAACTCTTGACGCAGTTAGAAAAGCTGGAATAAATGTATGTTCTGGAGGTATTATCGGTATGGGAGAGTCTTGGGAGGATAGAGCCAAAATGTTAAAAATTCTAGCAGATATGAGACCTCAACCAGAGAGTGTTCCAATCAATGCACTTGTTCCAATTAAGGGGACACCTTTGGAAAATCAAAATATTATAGATTCTTTCGATTTATTGAGAGTAATTTCAACTGCAAGAATAATTATGCCCAAGTCAAGAATAAGACTATCAGCTGGGAGAAAATACTTCTCAAAAGAAGCTCAAATGCTGTGTCTTTTAAGTGGAGCAAATTCTATTTTTTATGGTGAAAACCTTTTAACTACTGAAAATAATTCAATGGTTGAAGATAAGAAACTTATCAAAGAATTTGTTGAGACTGATGAAAAGATTAAAAAAAAATTATTACCAAAGATAAGTAATTTAAGAAATATTAACAATTTTCAACAAACATAATTAAGTAATTTTAAATACTTCTAAATAGTTACAATCTTATTATTAAGTTAATATTCAGCTTAACAAAAATCTTAAGGTAAATACAAATAATTTCATGAATAAAAAAAAATTTAATGTTATTTTATATAATCCACAAATACCTCCTAATACCGGTAATATTATAAGGCTGTGTTCTAATACTGACTCAAATTTACACTTAATAAAACCATTTGGTTTCGAACTTAACAATAAAACATTAAAAAGAGCCGGTCTAGACTATTACAATAATGTTTCAATTTTTCAGCACAACAACCTTGATGATTGTCTTCAAAAAATTAAAAATAAAAATACTTTCCTAATCACAAAATTTGGTAAAACACAATATACCGATGCTAAGTTTAGGCGAGGAGACAATCTAATTTTTGGTTCAGAAATTAATGGGATACCTAAAAAAATTCATGAGAGGTTTAATGAAAATCACAAACTATTTATTCCGATGGCAAAAAATAGTAGATGCTTAAATTTAAGTAACGCTGTATCAATATGTTTATATGAGGCTTGGAGACAAGTAAATTTTAATTGATTTTTTTTATAAAAAAAATCATATCGTTCTTAAAATACAGTGATTTAAAAAAATTAAAATCAAATTTGTTAAACATTGAAAATTTTTTTTTTATCCTGATGGGATCAGCATAAAAAATATTATTTGAAATCTTCGTAGGAATCGCAACTTGTAGATTAAATATAATCCCTTTTTTTGAATTTTTAAGGCATTCAATAAGACTCAAGAAAATATACTCTTCCCACAGATTAATATTTTTTGTAGTGCTGTAATTATACGTTCCTGACATCAATGAATAATCTACCAAATTTCGAGAAAAAGTCCCTTTAAAAAAATTAACCTCATTGCCAAAAGATAAATTACACTCTTCAACAAAATTTTCATTTATATCTACACCCTCGTATAGAAAATTTTTATATTTTGGATTGCTTTTAATTAAAACATACATAGAGCCAAAACCGCAACCTATATCGGCGATTTTAATAACTTTTTTTTCTGAAAAAACTTGCAAAATATCCAAAATTTCCTCCATTCTTTTTATTTGATTATAATAAGAATTCCAAAATAATCCATGTGGAGTTTTTCCATTTTTTGAAAAATTATCATTGTAAACATTATTTATTCTTCTATTTAAATGATTGTATATAATTTTTTTAAACATCAATAAATTTATATTATTTAATATAATAAATTTAAACCATATTTTTAAAAAGGGTAAATAAATGATACTTAAATTAGCGTTAACTGGAATAATTACAACTGGTGCATTTTTTACTGGTGTTGCCACCGCAATTTGTTTTAAAGACAAAAAACTAATTGAAAAATTGAAAAAAATGTCTATCAAAAAAAATACTGCAGCGAGTTCTAGTGATAAATCAGATTAAATTGTTAATCTAAGGGGTTATCATCTTTAGTCCAATCTTGGAGTGACTTTTCTTCAAGATTAAAATCTTCTCCCTTGTGTTCAGTGAAGGTAATGTACTGGTTAGCACTTGGAACTCCAAAAAAGTTCTCCACTAGCGATATATATTCCTTAACAAGCATTCTTTTTTGTTTATATGTTCTTCCCTCTCTTATATCTAAGTTCATTAAACATACCTTTTTACCATATTTCACCCTTCCTAGAAAAATTGAGGTGTTGTTTAATACCTTTAATGATATAGCTATGTGATAGGTTCCAGTTTTCATGATTTTTGAAAAACAATCTCTTACTTCAAAGATAAATTTTTCCTTCTCATGTTCGGGAATATCTCTGTTAATTTCAAATTGTAAGTGAGGCATAATTTAAATTTATATTAAAATTTCAAAATTAATAGCAATGATTTAAATATAAAATAATACCACCGAAACACTAAATAATTTTTTATTTGCCAATGATTGAACTAAAAAAAAATATCCAAACACTTGATAAAGTAACAGCAATAATATTCAAAATAAAACCTCTTGATGCCATAAAAGAAATGTTAAACTCATTAGTAGAAAAAACAATAGCATTGGGCGGAGTTGCTATGGGCATCATAAAAGCACAACTCGCAGCTAGTGTAATTGGAAGAGACAATTGAAGAATATCATAACCATTATTATCAGCAAAAAGAACCAATAAAGGAAGGAATAATAATGTAGTCGCTGTGTTACTTGTTACTTCCGTCATAAAGGAAATGAAAATGGCAATTGTAAAAATTATAAAAAATATATTAAAGCTATTTAAAAAATAAAAATATGAACTAATCCATGATGCCAGTCCAGAAGAAGTTACCAAGTTTGCCAAACTTAATCCTCCTCCGAATAAAATTAAAATGTTCCATGGTATGCTTTTATGCCAATTTCTATTTAATATAAAATTGACTTTTTTTATTGGAATTACGAAAAATAGACATGCACCTAATAAAGCTATACTTGCATCAGTTAATTTAATATTCAAAAAATTATTTATAATATCTTTAAATATCCAGAAAAAAATTGTTAATGTAATTATGAGTAAAGTGACTTTCTGTCCTAAGTTGAATTTTCCTAATTTTTTATATTCGTCGTAAAATATTGATGGGCTAACATTTTTATCGTTATTATTTTTGACTAAAAAAAATATCATTAATATTAAAATACTTAACAGAATTAAGACTAGCGGAAGAGAAAACAAAAACCAGTCTAAGAAAGTTATTTCAATACCTAAATTTTCGTTTATGTATCCAGCAAAAATTGCATTTGGCGCGGTTCCAATCAATGTCGCCATACCTCCTATAGATGAAGAATACGCAATGAATAACAAAAAATACCTCTTAAATGAAAAATCATTTTCAAATTTCCCCAATATCGATAAAGCAATCGGTAGCATTAAAAGGCAGGTGGCAGTGTTTGACAACCACATACTTAAAAAAGCAGTAACCAAAATAAAACCAATCAATATACTTTTTTTTTGATAGCCGATTTTCATTAAAACTAAAATTGCAAAACGTCTATGCAAATTACTTTTTTGCAACCCTAAACCAATTACAAACCCTCCTAACAAAAGAAAAATGATTGGACTTGCATAAGGACGAGCAACATCAGAGATATTTATGTCAGAAAAAACAGGTATTATTATTAATGGTAAAAGTGCTGTTATCGAAAGAGGAATAGTATTGGTCAACCACCAAAAAGCCATTAAAAATAACAAGCCTGAAACTAAAATACCCTCGGAGGACAGATTTTGGGGTTTAAAAAAGAACAAAATCAAAAAAAAAATTAAAACTCCTGAGGATATTAAATATGATTTATTAATAAAAAGTTGTTTTGATACCATAAAATTATTGGAATAATGGTTAAATTTTTTTTGTATAATTACAAAAACATTATATATTATCAAAAGGTAAAAAATTTAAAATATATTTATGATAACTTTTTTTAAGACAATACTCATTTTTTTAATAAGCTTCTTTACAATAATGGCTCATTCAAAAGCCGAAGGAGATCTAACAAGAAAAAAACCAATAGAAAAAGTTGTTTTTTTAAAAGGTAATGCAGGAAAAGAACATTTTTTCGAGCCAAATGTCCTCGAGTTTAAAACGGGAAATCTTTATAAATTAATCATTATTAATAATAGTACGTCAAAACATTATTTTACATCTGAGGGATTTGCTAAAGCTGTTTTCACAAGAAAAATACAAGTTAAAAATAAAAAAAAAATGGTTGCAGAAATTAAAGGAGTTATTTACGAAGTTGAAGTTTTTCCAAATCAGTTTATTGAATGGTGGCTTGTTCCAATAAAGACTGGAAAATTTGATGACCTTAATTGTAAAGTTAAAGATAAAGAAACTAATAAAAAACACTCCGATATGGGTATGGTAGGAGAAATAATAATTAAATAATAATTTTTCCTAGGTATTTTTTTTTAAAGAGTTGTTTTTTTGTATAGATTGCTTTATAATTAAATATACCATCCACATGGAAAAAAGTGGTGCATTGTACATGCATCAAAAGTACATACTTAGAAACTAGCTTATAAGGAGTAGAAAGTATGTTATTAACTAAAAAAATAATTAAATTAAACCAAATTTTTATATCAATTCCCTCTGCCACAAAAGGAATATTTGATTTATCTGAAAACCGTTGGGGATATAAAGTACTAAAAAAATAAATTCTAAGTGATTTGTTGCAAAATCTTTATTATTTTATTTCTCAAAGCATTTACAAATTATTCTACATTGATTGAAAAACATACAGTAGTATTACTGAATATATCATAAAACTAAGCACCACAATAACTAATTGATTTATCTTTGGATAACCCTCCTTAGCTAATTCTTTTACTTGATAAATTAAATTTGGCCAAGTGTACGACACAAAATCACCTTGAGACATTATATTAATCAATTTTCCTGATTTATCAACAACTGGAACATGTCTAAATCTCTCATTTGACATTTGTCTCAACCAATCAACTAGTTGGTCGTCTTTGTCCGCAACTTTTACTGGAGAAGTCATTATCTCTTTAAGTTTAGTTGTTTTTGGATTCATTCCGTCATTTAGTAGTCTTTTCATCAAATCTCTTTCAGTGACAATTCCTTTTACATTTTTAGTATTATCAACTATTACTACTGAACCAAAATTAAACTTAGTCATTTGTTTAACTGCTTTTGAGACAACATCATTTTCTTTAAAAGTTAATGGAGGCTTTTTACTTTTAAACTCTGGCCTGTCACAAATTTTCATTACTTATTCTCCCAGTTATATTTGTTAAAAATTATAATATTAAACATTAATATATGATGAATTATTTTAAATATTACATTCTTGGTTCCATAACACATATTCTACTCCATTTTGAGGGATAATCTTAATTGCCGGATTTTTAATAATAGTATCAATGCCAACATATTTCCAAATACATGGGCCATAAAGTTTTTCCATTTCACTTTTATGCTCGAAAAACGTAGATAAATCATTAGTACAAGAGGTTAAGAAAATAAAAAAATAAATTTTAAAACATCTTTTCACAAATTTTATGTTATACACATAAAAAAAAAAACCAATACTAAAAAAACATTAATTAAAATTTCTATTAAAACTTGCGTGTTTTTTAACAATCTCTTTTGCCAAGATCCTACTGCTAGTACTACTTTTGATCTTCCAAATTTTTTCTTTAGCGATTCGTGTTTGTTTTAAATTGTCAATAATTGGCTTTGGATAATCTTTACCCAATTGAAAGTTATATTCTTTTTGCTCTAAAAAATTAATTTTCCAAGGTTCATGAATTAAAAAAACTGGTAATTTTCTTAATTCTGGAATCCATTTTTTAATAAATTTTCCTTCAGGATCTTGTTCAAAAGATTGCTTGATAACATTGTAAATCCTTATGGTATTAATGCCAGTTGTTCCGGATTGCATCTGAATTTGAGAATAATGAATGCCAGGTTCGAAATCAGTAAAAACCTTAGCTAAATAATTTGATGTTATTTTCCAATCTAACCATAGTTGGTATGAGGCAAAGGATACTATCATCGCTCTCATTCTAAAGTTTAACCAACCTCTTTTTTTTAAAAAACGCATGCAAGCATCAAGGAATGGAAAGCCTGTATATCCATCTTTCCATTTATTAAAAAATGTCTCATTAAAATCATTTTCTCTTAATCCATCATAAGAAGGATGCATATTTTTATTTTCTATATTTGGTTGATCATAAAATTTTTGAATGAAATGGCAGTGCCAAGCTAGCCTTTTTTTAAATGATATTAAGGAAGATAGATCCTTTTGATCTGAACTGTTAATCTTTAGGTTTAATTTCTTAACTATTTTTTTCAAAGAAATAGTTCCAAATGCTAAATGTGGACTTAACCTTGAGCATGATGATTCTCCTAATAATGGGCTAGACATTCGCTTTCTATACTCATAATGCCTTTTTTCTAAGAAAGAATTTAATAGATTTGTGGAATTAGTCTCTCCACCTGACTGACTAAAGTTATTATAAAACTTTAAAGTTGAAAAAATTTTATCTTTTATAAAAGTTTCCTTTTTATGTTTATGTCTAATGGGTTTATTAATAAAATTTTTCCAGTCTTTTGACCAAGTATTTCTTTTTCTATTTTTTAATTGAATTCCAAACTGATTAGTTTGAACCCATTCAATATCAAATTCTTTCAATAAAGTTTGTACTTTTTTATCTATATCTAGATGAAAATTATTTTTGAATATTTTATTTGAAAAAATTTTTTTAATATTATGTTTTTTTAATAAAAATTTTAATACTTCAATTGTTTTACCTTCATAAAAATTTAGATTATTGTCTAAATTAACATTTAAAACTTTTAATGAATCATTTAAAAAATTTAAATGAAAATTACTAGTCGTATCTAAATTCAAATAATCAGTATCCAAAATATATATTGGAAGACATTTATAATTCTGAGATGATAAAAAGAGTGCATCATTATCGCAAACTCTTAAATCATAACGAAACCACATCAAAGAAAAATACATGATTTTCAAATAATAACAACCGCTTTGGTTTCAATACTTATTCTTTTTAAATGCAAAATCTCTTGATTGAGAACTATAAAGACTTAAATTTTTGTCATAAAAAAAATATGTCTAATTTTACAGGAAACAGGAATAAATCTTCGGATATGGTGAATAAGTAATTATTTTGATAATTAACACTTATTACTAAAGTCATTAAATTAAAGTTTACATGACATAATCTCTATTAATATTGATGAAAACAAGTTTATTACTTATTGAGTTGAATATTTAATAAAACCTAAAAAGTATCTTTGATTTAGATGAACTGGATTGTTGTTTTAATAAAGTTTAAATAATAAAAAGTTTAAAAGTGAATAAATTTTAAGGTTGAATAATTATTTATTTGTATTAAATATTTATCAAACTCAAAGGAGTAAAATAATGAATAAACTTTATACAATATTAGCTTTTTCTTTTTTTTTAATTAGCTCATCCACAGTATTTGCTAACCATTGTTCAGGTGGTCATGAGGAAATTAAAGAAACTAAAGAAACTTCTACTGAAAATGAAAAAAAGGAATAAGAATCTTATTTCAATCAAAAAAACTTAAATCCCAATAATTAAAAAAATTATATTATTGGGATTCAAGATTTTATATATTATGATTTTGAGAGCAATAGTTGTCTACTACCGTTAGTATTATGTATTTAAGAGTCAATAATATAAAATTTTCTTCAAAAATTGAAGCCGACGCTATGAAAGCATTAGCCAAATATGAAATGATTAATAACATTCCTGGTATAATATCTATTGAAGTGGTAAGTGTTTCCGAATTACATTCTATTGTTATACTAAAGTTTGAAAGCAAAGAACATGCTGAAAAGTCAAAAGAAATATATATAAATAAATTAAAACAAAATCCCAATCTAAAAGTTGAATCATTTGAGGGGAAAAGAGATTTTGTAGTCGAAAAATCTTAATTTTTAGATTTTGTTTTGATTAAAATATATTTATGAAGAACTCTAGTGTCGATATTATCACAACTACTCATGGGAATTTTTTTTAAGATTTTCCATCCTCTCTTTCTTTCTTTCTTCAGCTTTAAAGCAGAATCGACTCTAAATTTTTTTCTCTTCCACCATGATGAATTAGATGTAACAAGAATAAGATATTTTTTTTTACATTTATCCATTTTAATCAACTTTATTATTTATGATTTTTTTGACTAGACATTATTGTTAAGATTTAATTGAAATAGCTTATTAATAACTATGTAATCAAAACTTTTTGTTACAATGAAAAAAACTACTATTAAATCTAGAGTAACTAAAATAGAACAAATTTCTCCTAATGTAAAAAGGATTAGACTTCATAACAGAAATATGCTCGAATTTGTAAATGATGAAGTTGGGGGCTACATAAAGTTAATCTTTGAAAAAAAGGATACAGGAGTTCAACTTGTTAGACCCTATACAATTCGCAATTTTTATAAAAAAAAAAATGAAATTGATATAGATTTCTCAATTCATGGTAAAGTTCGAAGTTACGCGTCAAAATGGGCTAGCAACGTTAAATTAAATGATGAAATCCTTATCTCAGGGCCAGGACAAAAAAAATTCATAAATTTAGATTCTGACTGGTTTTTTTTTATTGGTGACATGTCTTCACTACCAGCAATAAATACAAATATTGAAAAGCTCGTATCTGATTCTAAAGGTCATGTAGTTATCGAAATTTACTCTGACAAAGATAAACAAATTGTAAAAAAACCTATGAATATAAAATACCATTGGGTCATTAATAAAAATCCTGGAAAAAACTCTAATAAACTTATTAATAAGGTCAAAGCGATTAAATGGCTAAACTCTAATTTATCGCTATGGGTTGCTTGCGAATTTGGTACAATGAAGATCTTAAGAAACTTTTTTATTAAAGAAAAAAAAATAGATAAAGATAAAATATACATATCAAGTTACTGGAAGATTGACTCTGACCAAGAAGAGCATAAAATTTTAAAAAAAAAAGACTCAAGTAGTTGGATTAAAAATTAAATTTTCTAAATCATCTGGCTTTTTTATTAGTAATCCACATGGTCTGATAAGGATTAAAAATCAATTCGCTATCATTAATTTTAATTTGCTTTTTTGTAAATATATCAAACCAAGAGTCTGTTGAAATTAGATTAATATCAAATAACGGTATCTTATTTTTTTTATTAATTAAATTACTAATACAGAAAATACTTTGACTTCTATCGATACTTTGTCTCCACAAACCAAAAAAACTATCATCAAGTTGAAGTGTAAACTGTGTTGCATTGGGGTGAAAACCAGGTTGTTTTTTTCTTAGATGAATAATTTTATTTAGTTCGTTATAAATTTTAAAATTCTTAGATTTTTTATTTTTTAAATTTGATGCTAATTCATTAAATTCCCAATTCTTTCTGTTTATGGCCCTATTTAAACCAGTATACTTAACTTTTTTGTAATCATTTTCAGTTCCAAATAAATTATTTATGTATACAGCGGGTATTCCCTCAAAAGCAAACATTATTGAATGTGCAAGCAAAAACCTTTCTATAGCGAAATTATCTTTGTTATTATAAGTATTTTTTAAAGCATCAAACAAGGTAATATTTACTTCATATACTGTTTTTTTCCCAGAACTAGTCCTGTACGTAAGCAATCCTCCTTGGTCTTTTAAGAAATCCTGGTATTTTTTTATTTCTGACTCAGGAAGTATTCCCTCTATTGGTCTCATACCCAAACCATCATGAGAAGATAAAAAATTCAAATATGAATTATCTTCTTGGGCTGGGGGCATACTTCTTGACCATTTTTTTAAAAAAAAACTATTTCCAGAAATGACCGCATTAATTAACAATGGAGCTAAGGTAAAATTGTATATACAATGAGCTTCGTTGTTATTGCCAAAATAGCTCAAATTCTCATGGCTTGGTATGTTGGTTTCAGTTATTAATAAAACATTATTATAAAAATAGTCTATGATAAATCTTAATAATCTTATAATTTCATGAGTCTGACTTAGATTAATACATCTTGTACCTAATTCTTTCCACAAAAAAGCTACAGCATCTAAACGAATTGCATGAATATTGTTGTCTAAATAAAATCTAATAATTTGTAAAAAATAAATAAGTACGTCGGGATTTTTAAAATTAAAATCTACTTGATCATGACTAAAAGTACACCAAACAAATTTTTCTTTTCCATCAACGATTATTTTTTTTAATAAATCTGAACTTCTTGGTCTCACAACCTTAGAAAGACCTTTTTTTTTATCATTGATTGTAAAGAAAAAATTTTTTCCAGGGTTTTTATTTTTAAGAAAGTTTTGGTATAGATAATTTTCTGAGGAACAATGATTAATTACCAAATCACACATAATTTTGAAATTTTCACTGATTAATTTAAAATCATCCCAATCACCATGGATTTCATTTATTTTTTTGTAATCTTTTACCGCAAAACCGTCATCAGACGAATAGGGAAAAAAAGGAAGAACATGAATGAAATTAAATTCAAAACAAAATTTTTTTAAAAAGGATGCTAAAGACACAAAACTATTTTTTTTTTTTTTTTTTTATTGAGTCAGCATATGTAATTAAAAAAAAATCACTTTGATTCCATAGTTTTTTTTCACCATTATTTACTTTTTTTTTTAAAAATACTGATTTAACTTTAATAAAAGATTTTTCAATTTCACTTTTTCTTAAATCTTTTGAGTAGATTAAATAAAGATATTTTTTAACAATTTTGTAAAATGTTGTTTTATTCATTAAGAGAAAATAAATTATATTTTATTGTCTAATTCAACTGCTTTTTTTAAATCATTAATAAAATTAGGTAAAGCAGTATCAATTCTGTTCCACGTAGGAATATTTGGAGTTTCCATAGGTGAATCTAAAAAAACTTGACCTGCAACCATTATATTTTTTGCAAATAATTCAACAGCTGTTTCCTCCTCGTGAACATCCAATTCATATGCATTCATTAGTGCATCTTTTTTGTATATCTGGACAAAGTCCAAAGCTTCTCTGTAATAAGTAGCCTTTAATGATCTAAAGATTGACATTGAAAAAGTTTCTCCTTGAGAAGCTAATTTTCTTATTACCGCCTTAATAATGTCTATAGCCATTCTAGATAGTCCTTTGTTATTATCTTCTAAAGAAATATCTTGATGTTTATGATCGTACACATCTGCAATATCAACTTGACATAATCTATTTCCAGCGTAGTTCCTATACATTTCTGATAATACACCTATTTCCAAGCCCCAATCAAATGGAATTCTGATATCTTTTAAAACTCTTCTTCTAAAAGAAAACTCTCCAGCAAGTGGATATCTGAATGCATCAAGAAAAGAAATGTATTCTTTGGGACCAATAGTTTTTTCTAATGCTCTAAGTAAAGGTGTAACTAGTAATCTGGCAACTCTTCCCTTTACTTTATTATGAGAAACTCTTGGATAATAACCCTTACAAAAATCAAAATTAAACTTTGGATTGGCAACTGGGTATACTAATCTAGCTAAGAGGTTTTTATTATAAGTTAAAATATCACAGTCGTGTAAAGCAACTGCCTCAGTATCTCCAAGTGAAAGAATGTAACCCATACAATACCAAACATTTCTTCCTTTACCCATCTCTTGAGGAGCTAAATTGTGTCTAGCTAAAAGAGAATCTAAATTTCTTAAATTAGGTCCATCATTCCAAAGTATCTCATGTTTTTGTGGGAGTTTAGAAAAAAAAGATTTTGCCTTTTTAAATTCATCTTCGTTGGCTTTATCAAGACCAATTACTATATTTTTTAAATATTTAACCTGACTAATCTCATCAATAATTCTTGGTAATGCTGAACCTTTTAATTCCGAAAAAAGCGAAGGTAATATCAAAGTTATTGGTCTAAATTTTGAAAACTCTAAAAGATCCTTCTCAAGCTCATCATTTGTTCTTTGAGAAAAGTTATGAAGTGTAGCAACAATACCGTTTTGATAAAAATCAGAAATTTATTTTCTCCTTATTGATGATAAAATTTATCGACTCCTTCCATCCATTCGGAGCAATGTCATTGCTATGATATAATTTTTTTTTCTTTTTTAAATCAAGTTTTTTTTTTTTTTGTGTTTTTATTATACAACTATAATCAGTTATTTCGAGCATGCTTACATCATTTTGACTATCTCCCAGAGAAACGCTGATATAATTTCCAAAATTTTGAAAATCTACTAAATCAAAAAATTTCTTTACCGCTAAACCTTTATTATACCCATCTGTTATATGAATAAATCTTCCACCAATATTAATTTTTCCGCCAATAGAGTTAATTTCCTCATTGAATTTAGATAGTCTCTCTTTTGTATCCATCCAGAAAACTGGTTCACCAAAAAGTCTTTTTTTTGAGTCTTGAACATCTTCTGATTTGAGTTGAGTAATTTTTCTTAATTTTTCATGATCAATTTCATTATAAAATTTAAATTTAAAGTTATAAATTTTTCTTATTTCAATAATTTTTTTTTTCCAAAAAAAAGTTTTGCTTGTCATTGGAAAGCCAATATAATTTTCATGTTTAAAAAAATTATCATTTTTAAATACTTTCATTTTAAAATCTTCGGGAAAAAAAATACATGCCCCGTTTTCTATAATAAATGGAAAATTTATATTTAATGATTTTTTTATCTTGATAACTTCTGGAAATGTCTTACTGGTATTGAAAATTATTAAATGATTGTTTTTAAGTTTTGATATGTATTCCTTTAGTGAGTCAAATGAGTAATCATCATGATTCATAAATGTACCGTCTAAATCAGAGAATAATAATAATTTCATTTTTGTGTAAACCTTTAAAGCTATATCGTATTGAGGTTTTAAATAAATTGAAACTTTTTTTTGTTTTAGTTCATTTATAAAATATCTTGATTTTTTTTTTTTCAAAAATATAATTGGATTATAATCGTTCAACCTTTTTGGTCGGAAGTAGGTAAAGACACCGAAGGAACGCTAGGTTCAAATATGTCTCTACCTTCATTGTGTAGAGAATAAATGTATAATGAAGTTTTTGATAATTCTAAAATAAGAGGTCCATACTCAAAAATAATGGATTGGGCTAAGTCGTTACCCAAAAATACTATTATTAAAAAAAAAAGTCAGGCTGAAAATTTATTTAAAAAAATTGGAATTACATTTTCCGTTTATAATAACTTTGATACCTCTGAAAGATTAATCCCTTTCGACATGTTTCCTAGAATTATTTCAAGCTTAGAGTGGATAAAAATTAGCAAAGGTATTATTCAGAGATCGCTTGCAATCAATGCTTTCTTAAATGATATATATCACCAAGGCGAAATAATAAAAGCAAATTTAATCCCAGGAAATCTAATTTATAAAAACCCAGCTTATGAAATTAAGATGGTGAATTTCAATGTACCAAAAAATATCTACAGTCCCATTATTGGAACTGATATAGTTCGAACTGATCAAAAAAAATTTAAAGTGCTTGAAGATAACTGTAGAACTCCGTCTGGAGTTTCTTATATGATTGAAAATAGAGAAATAATGATGAGAATGTTTCCAGAACTTTTTGAGTCATTAAAAGTTGAAACTGTTGAAAATTATCCAACCTATTTGCTCGATACCTTAAAAAGTCTAACTCCAAAAAATTGCTCAAAAGATCCAAATATTGTTCTTCTAACGCCTGGGTCATTAAATAGTGCATATTACGAACACAGCTTTTTAGCTGATATGATGGGTATAGAGTTAGTGCAAGGAACAGACCTTTATGTTGATGAAGGTATTACATATATGAAAACCACCAAGGGACCAGAAAAGGTTGATATAATTTATCGAAGAATTGATGATGATTATATTGATCCAATTTCATTTGATAAAACTTCTCTTATAGGTGTGCCAGGGTTGTTTGATTCGTATAAAGCTGGAAATGTAAATATATGTTCCGCACCTGGTTCAGGTATTGCTGACGATAAAGCTGTTTACACATTTATGCCTGAAATTATAAAATTTTACTTGGGTGAAGAACCTATATTAGAAAATGTTAAAACATGGAAATGTTATATTCCAAACGAAAAAAAATATGTTCTTGAAAACATTAGTAAATTAGTTGTCAAAGAAGTTCATGGCTCTGGTGGTTATGGAATGTTGATTGGAGAAAGAGCTACGCAAAAACAAATTGATATTTTTAAAAGGAAAATACTTTCTGATCCAGATAACTATATAGCTCAACCAACTTTATCTTTGTCTACAGTTCCAATTTTTTTAAACAAAATTTTATCTCCAAGACATGTTGATCTAAGACCTTTTTGTTTGATTGGTAATAAGAAAGTTAAATTAGTGAGTGGAGGGTTAACAAGAGTTGCACTTAAAGAACATTCATTAATCGTAAATTCTTCTCAAGGCGGAGGTGTAAAAGATACATGGGTTTTAATAGAGTGAAAAATGCTTAGTAAAACAGCTGAAAATTTATACTGGTCAGCAAGATATATCGAAAGAGCTGACTCAATTGCTAGACTTTTAGAAGTTGGATATAGAATTTCTCTAATACCTAATACTCAATCTGGTTATAATAATGAATGGGAATCTATTCTTGAAACATCAGGAATAAAAGATGATTATATGTTAAATTTTAAAGAAATTAAAAAAGAAAATATCGAATATTTTTTACTATTTGACGCAAGAAATTCTTCTTCAGTTAAGAATTGTCTTAAAAACTCAAGAGAAAACATCAGAATGGTTAGAACAGCAGTAACATTGGAAGTTTGGAATGCCATAAATTTATGTTTTCAAGAAATTGAAGAAATTTCTAAAAAAAAATACTTTTCGAGGGATTTGCCAGAAATTATTGATTGGATAAAAAAGCAAGTTAATTTAATTAGAGGAACTATTCTTAATACTCAATTAATAAATGATGGATATGATTTTTTAATTTTAGGGACTTATTTTGAAAGAGCAGATTTCACAGCGAGAATTATAGATGTAAAGTATTTTATTCTGTTACCCAGTAGCTCATATGTAGGAAGTCAAATTGATAATTTTCAGTGGAGTTTAATGTTAAGGTCAATTTCTTCATTCAGAGCATTCAAGTGGGCATACGGAAATAAAGAGATAAGTTCAGTTAAAATAATTGATTTTTTAATTTTGAGTATGATGTGTCCTCGTTCACTTTTTTTTTCAATAGAAAAAATTAACCATCACCTTAAAAGATTAAAATTGCATTACAATCAAAAATCTAAGGCTGAATCTAAAATTCACCTTTTAAACAAAAAATTTTCAAAATTAAATGTTAATGAAATTCTTGATTATGGTTTGCACGAATTTTTAGAAAAATTTTTGAATGATTTATCAGATATATATTCTAATTTAGAAAATAAATACTTTTTAGGTTTAGAAAATGAAAATTGAAATCAGTCATGAAACAACTTACAATTATAGTGAAGTAGTTCCTCAACTTATTCAGTCTTTAAAACTTTTTCCCACTAAATGTAAAAATCAAAAAATAATTGATTGGAATGTTTTTACTAATAAAGGAATAATAAAAGACTCTCACCATGATGCGTTAGGACATAAAATTTTAAATATTTTTAATAAAAATTTAGTTGGAAAACAAAAAATAGTATCAAGTGGAACAATTTTAACCAAAGATTTTTCCGGGGTGATGAAAGGACTTCAAGAAAAAGTAAATCCATTATGCTTTTTAAGAGAGACTGAATTAACGAAAACATGCAAAAAAATTACTAGAATGAATAGTAGGATAAAAAAAACAAATAGCAAAATTGAGCTATGTCATAATCTTAATTTGGCTACTTTTAAATCAATAAAACACGTTACTGGTTCTACATCAACAACTACAACTGCTAAAAAATCTATAGAACAAGGTGAGGGAGTTTGTCAAGATTTTGCCCATATATTAATATGTTTGGCAAGAATGAATAATCTTCCGGCAAGATATATAAACGGATTTTTATTGGAAGATCTTAACAGCCAGGAAAACTCAACACATGCTTGGGTAGAAATTTTTGTTGAAGATTTAGGTTGGGTTGGATTTGATCCCTCTCATAATAAATGTATTGACGAAAAATATGTCAGGATTAGCTGTGGTTACGATTTTTTAGATGCTTCTATAATAAAGGGTATAAAAAAAAATTTTAACGGTGGTGAGACTTTAAATGTAAAGGTTTTAATAAAAAATTGTCAATGAAAACTAATATTATTCCTTCTTTTTATATTAGCTTTTTCTTCAAAATAAATTCTTATAGAAATTAGAATTGAGTTAATTGTTGCAAAAATTATTAGAGCTTTATAATCATAAAATATTAAGCAAACGGTAATTACTTCAAAAAAAACAACTAGATAATTCGGATGTCTCAAATATCTATAAACACCACTATTAATTAAAGGTTTATTTTCTAAAACAATTATCCTAGTTGTCCAGTAACCTCTGAGATCAAAAATAATTTTATATCTTAAAATTTGTAATACGAAAAATATATATATATATGTATAATTTACCAAAAGTATTTCAAAAGACTGTAACAAAAAATATAACAGAAAAATAACATGAAAAATTACTAAAAATTTATAATGAAATGGATAATATTCAACAGCTCCTAACTTTAAAAGTTTTTTGGTATTTTTGGTACTAATTATGAGTTCAAATATTCTGGAAAGAAACAGATAAATAATTAGTAAAATAATCAATTAACTTCCTAACATTAGTTCAGTTAACCCAACAGAAAAACCAGGTCCAAGTGCTGCCATGATGAAATCACCTTTTTCTTTTTTTTTTAACATTCTTTCTAAAACAAGTAAAACAGATACCGAAGAAACATTACCAAACTTTGCTAATATTTCCTCAGAAATATCAATACTTTTGTGGTTATCAAAAATTTTTTTATATGAATCTATTATTTTCATTCCACCAGGATGAAGAATATAGCCCATTTTTTTTTTTTTAGAAAAGGATTTAACAATTTGAGATAAATTATTAAGGATGAAATCTGGTATAATTTTGTCGAAAACTACAGCTAAACCGTCATTTTCAACTTTCCAACCCATAAATTCTAATGTATTTTTCCAAGTATAATCCTTTGATTTTCTTACTTTACAATCTCCATCATTATCAATTATATATGTTGCTGCTCCATCTCCAAATAAAGCTGTGCTAATTACATTTTCTTTTGAAAATATGTGAGGTCTAAAAGTAAGACTACATAACTCAACGTTACACACAAGCACAGGTTTTTTGATAAATCTGTGAATTTCAGCTGCTCTATTTAAACCCAAAACACCGCCTGCACAACCGTAACCAAATAATGGCACTCTAATTGTGTCACTTTTAAAATCGAATAAATTAAGAATCTCAGCATCTATAGATGGTGTAGCAATTCCAGTTGTATTAATTACTATTAATGCTCCCACCTCCGAAGCTTTAATTTGACTATTCTTTAAAGTTTTTTTTATAGAATTTTTTAGTAATTCTATAGCATTTTTTTTAAAAAAATAATTGGCTTCCTTCCAAGTACGCTTTTGGAGATACCAGTTTATATCATTTACAAGATATCTGTTTTTTACCCCAGAATTTTCATAGACTTTAAGTAATTTACTAAAATCTTTTTTATTATTAAAAATTTTTTTGCTAAATTTTATAATATCGAGTTGACTATAATTTTTTTCCGGGAAACGACTGTTTAAACCTTTGATATAAGACATTGTATTTATTTAAGAGTTTTTTTTTAATTCACAACAAAACTAAATATTATTTTTTAATTGAAAGACAATCGTCACATATTTTATCATTTTTTTTAAAATAATTGATTTTTTTTGGAAAAAATGGAAGAGGCGCGTCGCAACTTTCACATACTTTTAATTTTACTTCATCATCTTGAGTCATTTTTTTTTACAAGTAACAATAATTTCAGTTTTAAACTTTTCTTTTCCGAATTTATTTAAATTTGTTATATATTTAATATCTACATCTTTGTTTTTATCACAAATATTTTTTAAATATCGAAATATTTCTTTGTAATATATTTCTACTATCTCTACTTTAAAATCAATATTATATCTATAATTAAAATTTGATTTTTTTGAAAAATATGAATAATAACCAAACACTAATTCCCCTTTTGAACAATCATTTAAAATAAAATCATCAATGTTTTCAATTGAACAAAACTGACCTGA
>MDTB01041645.1_pt1 | contig 41219 bp, 40 predicted proteins | sample 811161 | NCBI WGS metagenome assembly MDTB01 (sample SAMN05326650, study PRJNA326480) | marine metagenome | isolation source: seawater | place: Mediterranean Sea | collected 2009 | reverse complement strand
TTTTTTGATCTTTTTACTATATGATTAATTATATTCATCAAATTTATTGGTTTATTTGAACAAATGTTAAAATAATCAAATTTTCTAATTTTTTTGTATTTTAAAAATAAGTTGAAAACAATGTTAGTTACATCATCTATAAATGTAAAATCTCTTGCGTGATTACCAAAATTATTTATATAGAAAATTTTTTTTTTTTTGATGCTATCTAAAAGCTTAAGTACTAACATATCGGGTCTTCCCCAAGGTCCAAAAACCGTGAAAAATCTCAGACCTATGAGTTTCATATTAAAATTTTTAGAGTAAAAGTATGCAAGTTCCTCATTAAATTTTTTTGTCAGGCCATAGACGTTTTTTGGATTCAGCAACATTTTTTCTCTTAACGGAAATTTTTTACTATCTCCATATACAGAACTAGATGACGCAAAAAATGTACATTTGCAATTTTGAAGTCTTGAAAATTCTAATAATTTAGTGAAAGCTAATATATTCTCATCAATATATTTTTTTGGATCTGAAAGAGAAAATCTTACTCCTGGTTGCGCTGCAAAATGAAAAATAAATTTAAATTTTTTTTTATTTAATAATTTATAAGTTATATCATTTTTCAAGTCTAACTTTTTGAAGATAAATTTTTTATTTTTCTTTAATTCTTTAATTCTTTTTTTTTTTAACTGGACTGAATAATAATTATTTAGATTATCTATACCATAAATTTTGAAATTGGTTTTATTTAGCAGTTTGTTACAAAAATGAAATCCAATGAAACCAGCCGCTCCAGTAATTAAAATATTCATTATATGTCCTTATATTTCTTTTTTTTCGATTAAAATATTATTTTCTTTTACAAATTGAATAATTTTTAGAACTCTTAGTCTCCAAGTATACGACTTAGCAGTTTTTAAAGAATTATATTGGATTTTAGTTACATTATAGTGTTTTGATGAAACCTTTTTAATTTTCTTCACCCATTCATCAATATTATTTGGATTACATAAAAAACAATTTTTTTTATTTACTAAAATATGAGAATAACTTTCATTTCTCGAGGCAATTATCACCCTTCCAGAAGCCAGATAATCAAAAAGTTTTAAAGGTGACATATATTTTGAAATATCCATAGTTTTATGATTTCCAAAAGTTGATTTTAAATAAGGCATGATTATAATTTTATGTGATTTTAAAATTTTTGGAATTTTAAAATAATTAATATAGCCAAGTAGTTTTATATTTTTTAAATTTTTGCATTGATCTAAATCCCTTTTCGATACTGAGTTAATTTCCCCATAAACATGAAAACTAAAGTCTTTCATTTTTTTCGCTAATTCAATTATTATTTCAATTCCTTTGCCTGGAAATAGACTTCCAGTGTAAACACAAGATTTATCATGTAAAATTTTATAATTCTTTTTAAAATCTTTAATATCTACACCATCGTCTGAAATTATATAATTTTGTTTATTCAGTAATAAATGATTATTTAATTTTTTATTAATTAATATTACTTGAGTTTTTTTAATAATCTGTGATTTAAATGTATTAAATAAAAATTTTGTTATACCTGAATTTGGTTGATGAATTTCTAATATATTTTTCAATCCAAAAATTGAAAAAAAAATGCTAGTAAGCACACTTCTAGAATAAATTATTTCTTCTTTTTTTTTTAATAAAAAAAATATTTTTAAAGCAAATAAAACTCTTAAAAAAAAATTAAGTTTTTTTATATATTTGAATATACTAATGATTTTAAACTTTTTTTTTAAAATATATTCTTTCTTTAGTTGATTAAAATTAATTTTATTTGAATTGATTATATATAACTTAACTTCATAACCATTTTGAGAGAACGCATCGCACATTTTAAGAACTTGCTGCTTATATGCTGATTTAGAATCAAGATTTATCTCAGCTATATATGAAATTTTTTTACTATACATTATTGTATTAATTAACTCTTTATAAAATGGAAGCAGCCGATTCCATCAGGCTCTTTATTATCTAAAAATTCTTTTCTTGAATTAAATCTATTACTAAAAATAAATGTTTCATCCTTTAATTCAAAATTCTTAAATAAACCATTAATTAATTTTAGATTACATATTCTATGAGCATTAAATTCTATAATATTTTCCCTTCCAACAGGGAAAGATACAATTAGATTTCCATTTTTTTTTAGTATTCTCTCGAATTCACTAACAGATTTTTTCATTCCATCACTATCAATTTTATCCCCATACCTTCCTAGGCCTATATGTTCTATTACTGAAAGAGAGCTCAAGTTATTAACACTTTCATTAGGAAAAGGTATTTCAGTAATATCTCCCACAACGACATCAATATTATTTAATGAAATTTTATGTGGTCTTAAGTCAAGATATTTTATTTTACTAAGCGAGGAAGCAAATGTAATAAAGCTAAGGTTAGATCCGATATCAACTAATTCAGAAATATTAATAGATTTAAGCTTATTAAATGCCCATAAATCTTGAAAATGAAAATATTGCAATTTTAAACTTGAGTCTTTCTTATCAAAAAGAAAAGGATGAGAAGGATAGATTTTAAACTCCGAATTTAAAGTTTCTTTTTTTAAAGACCTATATTCTCTTAGGAAATTTGTTATTTCTAAGTAAAAAGTAAAAGGTTTGTTAATTATTAACCTTAATAAAATTTTAAAAAGATTTTTAAATTTCTTTAAATTTTTTTTTTGACTGAATATACTCATAGAATTTATTTAGTTGTTTTATTTTTTTTTTTTCTAAATTATTATATTTATATTTTATAAACTTATTGCCATCAAATTTTATTAATGAAGTTCTTATTTTATTCATAAATTTAATTAAAGCTAACCCATAAACAAAAAATAAATTTTGTCCATTATTAACTCTTATTTTAATTTCTTCTTTTAAAATATTAAAAAAACCGTAACTTGAAGAAAAGCCCTCAGGATTTTTTTTTGATAAAATTTCAGATTTTTTAGAGCAAGAATATTTAAGTTTTTTTATTTTAATCATTTTATGGATCATGTCATAATCAGCCTGACTTTTATATCTTTCATCAAATAAGCCAATTTTTTTTTGCAACTTTCTGTTTATAAAAAAACCACCAGAGTTCGATGGTATTATATTTAAGTGAGTATTTATTTTTTGAGGATAAAAACCAGATAGTAATCTAGATCTTAATACACTGCCAATAATACAATCTGCCTTTTTATTTTTACTATATAATTTTTTTAAAATTTCTGATGCACTTTTGTTTAGAATATCTCCAGAGTCCAACAGTCCAATATATTTTCCTTTTGCTAAAATAATTCCTTTATTGCTTGCGTTCCAAATACCTCTATCTTTTTCAGATATCCAATAATCAATATCCTTATTATAGTAATTTAGAAGTTTTAAATAGTTATTCCTTGATTTACCATCAACTATAATATGTTCGATTAACTTTCTATATTTTTGAAATTTTACACTTAAAATTGTGCTTTCTAAATCATCGTTTAAATTTACAGTTATGATTGAAAATAAAGGTTTTTTAATTTTTTTGTATTTTCTTGAACCACCATCAAAAGAACTTTTTTTTTTTTTACAGAAACTGATGAATTTAAATTTAATTTTATTCATTTATTTTAAAATAATTTTTAATTGTATTTATAATAAATCTTAAATCTTTTTTGGTAAGATTGATTGAGCTAGGAAGCCATAAACCTCTTTTACAAAAATAATTAGAGTTTTTGAAGTTTCCTTTAATATTAAAGATTTTTAGTGTATTCAATGGAGGATAAACTAGCCTACTTTTTATATTAAACTTATCTAAATACTTCATTAGTTTTTTTGGATTTTTTAAATATATATCCACAAACCAAGGAGTTTCTTCTTTTTTAAAGTTTAATATCTCTAATCCTTTTATTTTACTTAGTTCTTTAAAGTAACTTTTAAATATTTTTTTTTTTAAGTTAGCTCTTTTATTAATATTTTTTAATTGACTTATTCCAAGAGATGCTTGGAGATCGGTAAATTTAAAATTATATCCAGTAGATAAGTAAATGTCATTTCCATCACTTTTTCTTCCAAAATTTTTTATTTGCTTTATTTTATCTGCAAAAATCTTATTATTTGTTACTACAAATCCGCCTTGCCCAGTGGTTATTAATTTGGGCATACTTAAAGAAAATGATGATGCAATACCGAATGTTCCATGATGTTTTTTCTTTAAATAAGATCCTATTGAATGTGCAGAATCCTCAATTAAATAAATATTTTTTTTTTTACAAATCTTTTTTATTTCTTCAATGCTACCTGATCTGCCATTTAAAGTTACATAAATGACTGCTTTAGTCTTATTTGAAATTTTTTTTTTAAACTCTGTTGGATCCAAACATAAATTCTCTTTTGAGATATCGCACAAAATTGGTTTAGCTCCTGCAAGAATTACAGAATTAGCTGATGCAACCATAGTATAGTTTGGAACTATAACTTCATCTTTATTTTTTATACCAAGTGCTAAAATAATAGATAAAAGAGTGAGTGTTCCATTAGGATATAAAATTGAATATCTACTTTTTACTAAAGATGAAAAATTTTCTTCAAATTTTCTTGATACTTTATTTTCAGTTATCCATCTGCCAGAATCTATATATTTTTTAACTGCATTTCTATCATCCTTGCTAATTATTGGTTCTATTTGATTTATTACTTTCATATAGTTTTTTTTGATAAACTTAATATTTGCCAATTTGAATTAAATGTTTTTTTATAAAATTTAAACCCATTTTTTTCATAAAATTTTGTAGTTTTTTTTGATGGAAAGGCTGTTTTAACATAAACTTTATCTATTAATTTATTTTCATTAAAAATTTTTTTTAATGAGTATCTTAATAGACTTGTGCCCAAACCCTTTTTTTTCTCAGCACATATAGTTATCAATTCCAATCTGTTATTATTTAAATGTGTAAAATTATTTTGATTTGTATAATAAAATATCATTTTAAATATGTAAGCCGCCTTAAAGAATCCAAGCTGCAAAACTTTTTTTGTAATTATTAAAATAATAAAAAAAAAATACTTTTTTATAAATATTCTATTAACAGTAAAATCATTCCCATAAATCACAAAACCTTTAATTTGTTTTCTTTGAGTAATTTTAAATAATTTTTTTTTATTAATTTTATAAACAATAATTAAATATTTATAAATAAAACTTTTACCTAATAGTGTAAAAAAATTATATTTGAAAGACTTATACCAAATTTCTGATATTTTTTTAAAATCACTTTTTTTAATATAAGATATATTCATTATCTAAAAAAAATTTTTGTACCATCTTATTGTTTGATCTAAACCTTTATCCAAATTAAACTTAACTTTATAATTTAATTTTTTTTTTAAATTTTTATTACCACAGTATCTTTTAGAATTATCCTTAATTTTACTATTATTTATTATTTTTTTATTAAAAAAAGTTTTCTTTTTAATGACATTTACTAGTCTAGAAATTTTAACTTTTTCACCCGACCCAACATTGAAATAGCCAGTTGTATTAATTTTAACTAAAGAGAGAATAATAATATTTATAAGATCATCTACATAAATAAATTCCCTCTCAGCATTTAAACTACCAAATAGCTCAAAATTTTTATTTTTTAAGCATTGAATGATTAGTTTTGGAATTATATGCCCATAGTTTAAATCTAGAGTATCTCCAGGTCCATAACAATTCGCTGAATACAATGTTATGAACTTTGTGAAAGGGTTGTTATTACTAAATACACGATTCATTACACTCAAATTTCTTTTTGACCATCCTATACCAAGATGGCCCGGAAAAGGTAAACCATTGAAGAGTTTCGACTCAACTAATTCTCCATTAATATTTTTTGGGTATGCATGAAGATTTCCAATAGTAATTAATTTTTTAACTCTACTTTTTTTTGAAGCTTTAAAAATGTTTAGATCTTTAATCATTGTTATGTAAAACTGCTCTGACATATTTTCTTTGGTATATTTTATTCCCCCAGTGGCTGAAGAAAGATGAACTACATAATCAACATTTTTCATCTTTTTTTCTAAACTTTTATAATCAAAGTAATTTGTATTCTTGGAGTTTATTTCTTTTAATTTAAAGTTCTTAATACCTAGATTTTTAAGTTCTTTAATTAAACGAGTTGATATAAATCCTTTAGAGCCAGTAACGGCAATAACTTTATTTTTAAGTTTTGTTTTTAAATAATTTTTATAGTTTTTTTGCAATTTTTCTTGCTTCATCTAAGCTCAAGTTATAATTTTTTAAATCACTCTCTACCATCATTAGGCATAAATCCTTAAATAATACTTTTGGTTTCCAATTAAGTTTCTTTATAGCTTTTGAGCTATCGCCCAAAAGATCAGGAACTTCAGACGGTCTTAAATATCTTGATACATTTGATTTTACAAACTTAGTCCAATCTAGTCCAACAACGGCAAATGCTTCTCTAGCAAAATCCTCAATGGAATAGTTTTCACCCGTTGAAATAACAAAGTCTTCTGGCTTATCTTGTTGTAATATTGTCCAAATTGCATCTACATAATCACCTGCAAAGCCCCAATCTCTTCTTGCTGACAGATTTCCTAACTCTAGAAATTTTATTTCTTTTGTCAAAATTTTAGCTATTCCAATCGTTATTTTTCGAGTTACAAAATTTAACCCTCTTCTTGGAGACTCATGATTAAACAATATTCCGTTTGCAGCAAACATATTGAAAGCTTGTCTAAAATATCTTGTTGTATAATATGCTGCAACTTTTGAAACGCCATAAATACTTTGAGGTTGGAACAAAGTATTTTCATTTTGAGGAGGAGGAGAAATTCCAAACATTTCACTTGAGCAAGCTTGATAAAACTTTGATTTAACTCCTTTATTCTTCATAACTTGTAAAATATTAAATGGTCCAAAAGCATTTATATCTAAGGTGCTATCAGAAATTTCAAAGCTGACGCCAACATGACTTTGAGCAGCTAAATTATAAATTTCATCAGGTTCAAATTTTTCTATATTTCTTTCAATGCTGTTTGAATCAGATAAATCTCCATAAGAAGTATCGAAATTATCTGGGTGACTTCTATATAAATGTTCAATTCTTGAAGTATTGAAGGCACTAGACCTTCTCATAACACCTATTACATCATAATTTTTTTTTAAAAGTAGTTCAGAAAGATATGAACCATCCTGTCCTGTAACTCCGAATATGAGTGCCTTTTTTTTCATATGATCTTTTAAGTTAAGCTTTTGAAAGTATCAAGTAATTTTAAGCATTATAACTTGAAGTTTGTTCAAATTATGAACATGATATTAAAAAATATATGAGAAATCATAATAATTCAACTAAATATTTTTTTATACTCACTTTGCTAAAAAGGAGTCTAAATCACTCTTATCATCGAATTCATACCATTGATTTTTTGATTTTGTAAAAAAAATTGAAAATTTTTTTTTTATAAGAAAATTAAAAAAATTTGTCATATCAATTTTCTCGAATTTTTCTGGGTTTCTTGCTAAATGACTTTTGTAAATGACCTTAAGTTCTTTAACTATTTGGGGCGATAATTTTGTAATGCCTATAAATCTCCCATCAATATTTTTAATATTTCTTGTTTTTTTTCCTATAGATACTATCTTCTGATTTTTAATTTTTAACGTCTCTGAATCTTCCAATAATTTACCTTTTTTTTTCCAAGTTTTTTTCCAATTAAAATCTATTAAGGTTGTAATATCTTTTTTTGATTTAATTAAATTTTTTAGATCACTTTTATTGAAAATAATATCTGAATAAGAAATAATTATATCCTCATTAATATCAATATTTTTTATTGCATTAAAGAATGTATAGACCATATTAGTTTTTATATACCGTCTATTTTTTATATAATTATATTTCAGGCCGACTTTATTTTTTATAAGATTTTCTTTATATCCAGTAGCTAATATAATATTTTTTTTTTTTATTTTACTATTTTCAAAATTTTTTAAACAATTTTCAATTAATGCTCTATTTTTAATTTTGAGTAAACATTTTGGAGTTTTAAGATTAAATCTTCTCCCTCTCCCCGCACATAAAATGATAGCAATCATTTTTTTGTAAGTTTTTTAATCAAATCAGTTAGTATTTTTTTGTTTTTTTCTCTTTCAGGATGCCACATTACTCCAATAATTTTGTCTTTCTTTGAAATAAACATTTCTATATTTTTTTCCTTATCAAAAGCTATTTTGGTAAGCTTTTTAGATAAATTATTTTTTTTTATTCCATAATTATGAAAACTATTAACATTTAAAATTTTTTTTTTGATAATTTCATTTTTTACAATATGAACATTATGACGTATCCTCATTTGATTTCTAACTTTTTTAATTTTACCACCATAACTTATATTCAATAACTGAGCACCTCTACAAATTCCCAATATTGGAATTTTTTTTTTAATTGCTTTATTAATCAAGTTTTTTTCTATCTTATTTCTTATCAATGAACCTTTTTTATTTGAAATTATATCGTTACCTCCTGTCAAAATAAGCAAATTTATTTTTTTTAAAACTTTTTCTGATAAATAAGTGTTGTTTGGTATAAGTTTATAATCAGTTTTTTTTTTTCCAAAATAATCTATCCAATAATGATCTAAAAAATCTATGTAACCTTTATAATATTCTTTTATGTTAGATGTTATGCCAATTCTGATCATTTATTTGTTCCCCAAAACTTATTTTTTGTAGTTTACAGTTTATACTCAACTCTTTTTTATCAATAATCTTTGAATAGTTGTCTTCTCCAAAACCTATTATTGCAGGCACATTTAATTCTTCACATCTTATTGACATATGTGAATTTATTCCACCAAACTTAGTTATTAAACCTTTAATTTTATGAGAAAATATCCAATCAAATCCAGGATCTGCGTTCACTATAACTACTATCATATTTTTTAATGATTTTTTTTTGGATTTGCCATCTAAAAATACTAATTTTCCTGATATATTTTTATCGGTTATAAAATTTGGCTTAGATAGTAGTATTGATGATACAAAGAAATCATTATTTGAAACAATTAAATAAGGCAATTTTACATAATTAAAGTATTCACTTTTTTTTTTATAATTATAAAATTTGTGCTTTAACTTTTTTAAATCAGTTTTTTTTCGAATTTTAAATATTGTATTTAAATCTACATTGGAAAATTGCTCAGTAAGGCCCGTTTTAATGGAGTAATTTCTAAGTAATTGTATTCCATCGCTCAAAGATCTTGAAAAAATAAATTTGTAATTTTCTCTTAATTTTAAGGAAGTGATACAAAAAGTAATCAAATTCTTAACGTCAATATTAATTTTTTCTTTTTTTAAAATTTTGCTCAGCCGAAAAAATTCCTTTTTAGTAAGTAATTTTTCAGCATCTCTAAAATCAAAATTTAAAATTTTTTCGAGATCAAGGTCATCAATTTTATTAACCATTATTTTTTCGTTATATCTTTTATTAACAATATCGTAAGTATTTGGTCTCAAGTGAAAATACTTTTTTTCAAAATCAATAATATTAATTTTTCTCTGTTTAAGTTTTTTTTGATCTGCAATGTAATCGTGAGAAACTGTTTTAAGATGACTTAAAATTTTATAGTAGCTAGATTTTGATAATACTCCTTCTTTAATCAAAGAAGTGAGAATTTTTTTCGATATAAAGGCATTCCGTGCTTGTTTTGAAAATGGCATTAGTCCAAGAAACTTACATTTTTTCAATATTTTTTCTGAAATTTTAATATTGTTTTTTTTATTTAAGTGCTCTTCTATACATGAAATTCTAAAATTTTCTAAATTGATAAGTTTATTCTTCATATCATTAAATTCACTTTTATAGTTTCTAAGAATATTATTTGTTAAAAGTTTAAGTGAATTGATAAAAAATTTTTTTTCATTTTGTGATAAAAAAGAATAATTTTTTTTTACTTTTTCATCTAAACCAAAATAATAACAGTTATCAGTAATTTCAAATTCAATCTTATCATGAAGATATGGTTTTTGAATTAGCTGATCTATCCAATAATTTGTAATTTTTTTTTGAATTTTTTTGCTTAAATTTTTTGGCAAAAAAGAATTAAATGACATTCTCAAATCGATATATGGCTTACCCGTAAAAGAATACATAAGTTTAGGATTTTTCAATTTTTTATATCCCATTTCTTCTCTAGCTTTTGCCCAAATTTCGTCTGTAACCAAAAACTTATACAGAGAGTAGGAAAATAAATTTGGTTGAAATCCAATTATTTCAGCGGGATTCCAGTCTGGCATTAGCCCAAAAACGGGTTTATTTCCATAAATTGAATTTCTTTTAGAAATTTTTTTAAACTTTTTTTCGCTGATTTTTAATAAATTATTAAATTTTTTCTGATTTATTTTTTTCCATTTAAATGAAGTTGAAATTGGTCTTATTTGTAAAATAAATACCTTATAATTTTTATTTAATGCAAATTCGATATCTAATGGGTTCTGATTATAGATATTTTCAATTTTTTTTGTAGCATCAACAATTTTTTTGAATTTTATTGACCTAATATTCTTTTTGGATTTTCTTGAAATGTCAATGACTCTATAACTATCTTTATCACCAGCTGTAACGGAAAGAGTTGAGCTTGTTTGATCATTGTAATTTATTGAATAGTATGGAGCCCCATCACTTAATGTATAGTTTGTTATTACACCACTGCAGATAGAATTTTTAACAAAATTTTGAATAATTAAATAATTTTTCAAAAAAAATTTCTTATTTTTATCAAATTTTCTATATTGATTTATTAAGTTTGATACCGAGTTAATGATGTTTTTTTTATTGTTTTTAATATCAATAAAACTTTCAAATTTACCTGCTAATGAAGATTTAGATGAGTCCTCTTTGTAGAATGATGATCTTATGCAAATTCTTGCGCCTAGAGTTTTTATTACTTTATCAATCAAAAAATTCTTATTAGTTTTCCATTGACCGACGTTAAAAAAAATAAATTTTGGTATCTCTACATTTGAAATCTTAAATTTACTTAATTGACTTAAGTTTTGGGCCTTATTTATGAACATTTTTAATAAATCTTAATTTTTTTTTTGATTAAAAATTTTTTTATAATGGTTATTTTATTTAAAAACTTTTTTTTAGATCCATCATTATTTAAAAAAAAATCTACTCCTTTTGGATCTTTAAAAGGTAGATCTATACCAACCACATTTTTAATTTTTTTTTTTAAGGCTTTTTTATAGAGTCCTTTATAATCCCTTTTAATTAAAGACTCCAAATCTGCTTTTATATAAATCTGAACAAAATTTCTTAAATTTTTTCTACACCAATTTCTATATCTTTGAGAAGTAAGATTTGCACTAATTACAAGATTAATTTTTTGATTTGATAAATACTTGACCAATGATGTCATTCTTTGGGCATTTTTATCTCTATCTCTAATAGTATATTTTAAGTCATTACCAAATAATGATCTGAACTCATCTCCATCTAAAAAAATTGTATTTTTATATTTTTGTTTAAAGCTTTTGAAAAAAAATTTTCCAATAGTTGTTTTGCCTGACCCTGATATTCCAGTTATCCATAAAATCATCTTACGATTAATTTTTTTTACAAATATATAATGGAGATCTTTTTATTATTTTGAAGTATCCATTTTTTTTAAATTCTTCATCATAAATTTTTTTGTACTCATCCCAAAAATTATCTACAAGTTTAATACCTCTAGGTTCAACACCAGACGCAACAAAACCCATTAATACTTCCCAATCAGTTACTCTCAGCTCTTCTTCCTCTATCTTTTTTTCAAATTTAAAATGTTTTGGTAACATTTTATCTGCAACTTCTTCTGTAAATGAATCTATAATTCTGTCGGTAGGAAAATTTTTATCTAAATTTCTTCCTATTTCATACACGTTGAGCATATGTTTTTCACTATTAGTTGTTATACTACAAAAAGAGGAATGTTTATCATTTAAACAATCTTTCAGATTCTTAATTGAATTATCTTTATTTTCAGCATGGTAAATAACATTATGACAAAAAACTATATCAAATTGGCTTTTATATTTATCTAGATTGTCTATATCTGCAATTTCAAAAGTTTTTTTTGCATTAAGTTCAATAGTATTTGCTTTCTCTTTTTCAACCATTGCAGATGTAGCGTCGGTAAAAACAATATCAAGATTATATTTCTTAAAGTTTTCTTCATTTTTTTTCCAGAAAACACCTGTTCCACATCCCACATCTAAAACTTTTATAACATCATTATTTTTTTGAAATTGAGAAAGATCATATTGATTAAAAATCCATTCGTGAAATCCAATTTTATTTTTTGTATATTGGTGAATCTTAATCCTAGCTTCCAAATATTTAGTAGATTTATACTGTTTTTCCTTTAAGTATTTTTTATTAATTTCTTCACTCATAATTAAATTGTAAATATTTTTTCTATTCCTTCTATATCTCTTTTAAAATTAATTACTTTATTTTTTTCATCAAATTCTAAACAATACATATCCGGCATACTTATTTTTTTCCAGTCATTAAATGTAAAACTTGTGTCTAAAAAATACTTTAGAATAATACCTATTGAGTTTCCATGAGAAACTAATATCAAATTATAGTCTTTTGAATAAAAATCTTCCAATATCATTTGCATATTCTCTTTGATCAATTTTATGTGTTCTGACTGCGAAGAACCATTTTTTACTTTAAAATTTTGATCGCTCCACATTTTTTCAATTATCTGGTGCTTGGATAAACTTTCATCTTTGCCAATATTTATTTCCTCTAAAGAATCGCTCTTCTCAATATTTATATTCATATCCAATGAAAGTTTTTCTATTGTTTGTATCGCTCTTTTAAAAGGGCTTGAAATAATTCTTATTTTTTTGTTTTCAAATTGTCTCTTAATTTTTTCACAAAGAGATGATGCTTGAATAATTCCATCGCTATCCAAAACTCTTTCTCTATCGGAGCCATCCATGGAGGCTTTACCGTGTCTAATTAAATATAAATTTTTTTCGGCCATTGTAGATAATTTTTAAGTTTGTTCTCAATTAATCTTAATTCACTTTTATTTAATATTTTTTTTGCTTTAAAAATATTTTTTTTAGAATTGTTTATATTAAATTTTTTATTCTTCAACCTTTTTAACTTAAGAAATTTAAGTAATTTTTTTGTTTCTTGCTCATAATTTAAAATGAAATTTTCATATTTTATTAAAATGATATTTTTGTTGTTTTTTATATTTCTGAAATTATCCATTATTAATTTATACCACATAATAAATGTATGAATATTATTTCCAGGATATGATAAAGATTTTCTCAACTTCATGCTTGCAAAAATACTTCTAGGATCTCTTGTTATAATTACAATTTTACTATTAGTAAAAAAAATAGAAGACTTGTCTGGTTTCCAAAAATTAACACCTTGATCTATAACTATGTTCTTTTTTTTTTTTGATTTTGAATTTAAAAAATTATTAATTAAATTTTGTGCTGTTTTTATGAAAATTGATTTTTTAACTGGTATAACCATTTTTAAAAATTTAGTCTCCTGAGCACTTTTTAATTTACTTGATAATTTCCAGATTATTTTATCTTTATTACTTAGCCCAAGTCTATAAAACTGTGGTAGCCCGTAATAATCTAATTTTATTATTTTTTTTTTAAAAATCTCAGCTTCTTTAAAAAACTTTTTATTATATAAAAATATCTTATTATTATTCTTTTTAATAGAAAGTTTTTTTAACTTATTTAAATACTTATTAAATTCGTCATAAACATAAGCGCAATTATTAATACTAAAATTTTTATAAAATCCATAAAATAAACTGTTTAATCCTCCAGGATCTGTTACGAATCTAAATTCAGCTTGCTGATCCTCATCAGGGAAATTTTTGAATGGACTAACAAAATCTTCTCGATCAAGTAAATAATCAAAAATTAAACCAGCTCCACTTAATCCTGGACTTGATGTGATCACTTTTATTTTTTTCATTCTACCGTAGTTTCCTGAAAATTTTTCTTATAATATTTTTTAAGGTCAATTCTCTAGTAATTATTTTGTTTATATCAGATAAATTTTCATTATTTCTTTTTATTATTCTAGCTAATCCAGAACTTTTAAAATTATAATCTAAATCAAATTTATCATAGTTAGAGTTATATATATTTAAGATTTTATGAAATGTTTCTAAATTATTTATTTCACTATTAAAATTATTTCTTTCTCTTTTTTTTGAATAAGGTAACCAGCTAATATCATCAATAATTAAATATCCATCCTTTTTTAAAAAGTTATAATAATGATAAAATATTTTTTTGACATGATCTGCATCATGAAAACTATCAATATAAATTAAGTCAATTTTTTTTGGAATATGGCTTTCTACTAGCGAAAAATTATCATCTCTTCCGTGAATAAATGTCCATTGAGGCGAATTAAAATTTTTGGAATAATCATCTACATCTACTGAGTAAAGACACCCACTTTTTTTTTCACATATTTCTAAAAAATAATTTGTAGATATGCCGTGTCTTACTCCAAATTCTAAAATTATAGGCTCATTTAAGCCATCTAAATATATATTAAAAGTTTCTTTTAACTTTTCTAAATATTCATCTTTTTTCATGTTATTTATCTTCCTTTTTTATTAAAAAAGAACCTGGATAAATTTCTTTTACAACAAAATTATCTTGAATATTCATATTTTTAACAATATCTGAAATTTTTCCTTTTATTTCATTAACACTTACATCAGGAAATTTTTGTATAGCAAATTCAATTTGTTTTTTTGTTTTTTTTTCAAACAAAGATTTAACTTTCATTTTATAAAATGCTAATCTTCTAATTTGTTTGTTCAAAAAAAGAGAAATACTATTCATATACTTTTCTTTGTTTGGATCGATATCTTTTTTTATATCCTTTGATAAAAATGAAATCATATTTTCAACTGAACACTGTTTTTTTTCGATATTTTCAATATAATTCTTTAAGCTTTTCATTTTAGTATCGCGTTCTAAGTTGAAGACTCTCTCATCTGAATTTTCACCTTTAAAAAGCTCAACTTTATTTAATAAACTTTCAACAGTATCAATATTTATTCCGCAAATTTTGGGAAGATCAAATTCAACCTTTTTATCGATAATTGGTCTAAAATTATAATTAAATTTTCCTAATAAAAAAGATTCTATTGAAGTTGTGCAATTTGAAGAAATTGAAAATTTTGATGCTATCATCCAGCTACATGTACTTTGGTCATCATATATACACTCTATATTTTTAAATTTTTTTGCAGTTTCAAACCAAATTTTATGATTTTCTGATGGGTGAGGTCTAATTATCAATTTTTCTTTTGGAAATTTATTTGAAAAACTCTCAATAAATTCAAGTGTTTTTTTCATTGTATTTCTTTGTAGTTCACTCATTTGAAGACCTCTTTTATAGATCAATGATTTATTTGATGAACCTTCTGCCTCAAGAGTTAGGGATCTTTTTGATTCATCCTTATCAAAAAAATGATTTGAAAAAGTAAAATAAGTATTAAGTAAAAAAAAACTTCCATGTTTTTTCTTAATTTCATTAGCTTTTTGTGAATATATTGAGTTCACAGGTTTCTTAAGTATGTCGATCCTTGGACTGCCTGTTATATAAATTTTATTTTTGATATTTTCAGGAAGATCATTTAGCATATCATGATCTCTAGCCCCCCAAGTAAATATATAATCTAAAAAATATAAATTGTCATAATGTAATCTTCGATCCAAATAGTCTTCTTTATCAAAAATTTGTAACCCTTCTTCGTCTTGAGCACATATTTTATATCCAAGAGCTTTTGTTTTTTTTATCTCATTAAAGTAATTCTTGCCTAAACTTTTAAAAAAAACAAATCCTTTTTTAAATAATTTTCTATTTTTATAAAAAGAATCTTTTTTTGATAAAACAACAGAATAATTTTTTATACATGATTTGATAGCAAAATAGCACCTTGAATCAAGTTCTCTTTTTTTAACTTCCATTAGTAAATAAATTCTTTTTTCCATAAAGTTTTAACCAAGTTTATTTTTTAATAAATAATTCGCCAAAATAACATCTGAGTAATCATGTATATCTATTGTTTTATTAACTATGTAAGGTTTAATTTTTTTCCCCATAAAAGACCATGGCATTTCTCCATCATTTTTAAAAATTGAGTTAGTTTTAATTACCCAAAAATTGTGGCATAAAAAATAGCTTTTTGGTAATTGCTGCCTATTGCTAGAAACTCTTCCTTTAAAGTTCATAAAGTTTCTAATAAAATTTTTATTAATTCTTTTTGCTCTTAAAGGATTATGGTCATTATCTTCGTAAACAGGTACTACAGATGTAATCTTGCGATTTCTTTTGATAATATTAATACAATCTCTAATCCATTTACTTCTTATTATAGGTGCATTAGCAAGTAAAACTACAACATAGTCGGGTAAAAAATTATTACTACTTTTAAATTTTTTTAATGCATGCTTAAGAACATCAGAATGTTTTGAGTTATCTTTACTAAGTTCTTTAGGTCTCTTAATAATTTCAAAACCGTATTTATTAGCAATATTTAAAATTTTATTATCATCACTAGAAACAAAAAAGTGCTGTATATTTTTAACTGACTTTGAAGCAATACATGGGTAATAAATGCATGGTTTGCCATTAATTTTTATAATATTTTTATCTTTAAGTTTACTGCCTCCTCTGCCTGTTAATAAAGCAAGTATTTTCATTTCTAATAGTTATTTTTTTTCTTTTTCAAAATAATAGTTAATTAAAAGATTATAAATCCCAATATCTTTAAAAGAATTTATTTCAAGTCCAGGCATCCAATCTAATTCAAAAAAAAATGGTTCATCTCCTATAATATTTTTTTTTCTAATACAAACTTTTGAATTAATAATATATAATCCATTAGTTACTTTAATTAATGGTTTCAAAGAAAGTCTTGATATTGAAGACTGTTGTGAGTCAAAATTTACTGATTTGTTTTTATAAAAAAAATAATCTTTATTCTTATTTACTGTACACAAGGAGTCAAATTTATTTGGTAAAGTTTTATATTTTTTTATTGCTTTTTGAATGATTGAAGGGGACAAAAAAGGAGATGTGGTATTTATGAATAACAAGTTTTCTTTTTTAAATTTTTTTGCTATTTGGTAGTGAAAGTTTGAAAGATTTTTTTTATCTTTTCTCAAAATACAATCTATTTTTATTTTCTTACATTCGCTGATAATCTCTTTATCAGGTGTCGATACATAAATTTTTTTGATTTCTTTGACTTTTTTAACCTGAGAAATTTTCCATTCAAGTAAATTTGAACCTCCCCATGGGTGCAAGTCTCCTTTTTTAGAGTATCTGTTTTTTTTTAAGGCTGGTATAATGGCAATATATCTCATTTTTAAACTCTTGTTGTTAGAATAGATAATCTCTCATTTTCAGTTTGAGATTTAAACTTAATTATCTCATTTTTATATAAAATATAAATTTTTTCAAATTCTAATGCTTTTTCAATAGAATTGCCTTTTAGAAAACTTCTAACTGGTAAAATTACCTTTCTTGTTTCAAGTTTCTTTATGTATTTTTTTAATAATTTTGATTTTTTAAACTCTCGAATTGTATTTTGACTCACTGATCCACCAACTGTAGTTGTAACACCATTTTTTGAAGCTTTTTTGGCAATATCTAAAATTATATTTTGTATTGCTCTGCTATCGGGAACAACTTTTTTATTGAAAAAGCTTTTAGATAGATCTGATCTTCCTACAGTAATGTTATTTATTGTCCCTTTGCAAATTTTTAATATCTCGCTTAGATTTTCATAACCTGTTTTTGTTTCAATATTTATGCTCAAATGAGGGAATTTTAATAGTTTTTTTTTTTTAAAAAAATCAATAAATTTAAAGGCTGCAAATTTACTTTCAACCATTGGTGCAATAATCCCATCTACTCCAATTTCTATACACTTATAAATATCATTAATCGCCTCAACACCTCCAATTTTAACGAACAATTTTGTATTACATAATCTAGTAATAGACCTTAAGTTTGATACTTCTTCAAACGAACTACCCTCTGTTTCAAACTCTGATTTTATTCCAATTAAATTTTGATTCTTTTTTAATGACTTCAATTTAAAAATAAGTTTTTTTTCATTAATTAAATACATAGCTATTTTTAAAGAATATCCTCTGGTTTTCCTTTTTCTATTATTTCACCTGATTTAAGTCTAATAACAAAGTCGCATTTTTCTACAGTAGTTAATCTATGCGCAATAATAATCAGGGTCTTATTAGTTTTTAACATATTTATATCTTTCATCAATTCTTTTTCAGTTTCATAGTCAAGTGAACTGGTTGCTTCATCAAAAATTAGAACTGAGGGGTTATTGTACAATGCTCTTGCAATTCCAATTCTTTGTACTTGGCCTCCTGATAAGCGAACTCCATTTTCTCCTACTATAGTTTCTTTTCCTTGCTCTAGAGAATTAATGAATTTTTTTAATTGAGATGCTTCAATTGCTCTTTCCATCATATCATCTCTTACTTGATCTTTTGATAATCCAAAGGCTATATTTTGAGAAATACTATCATCTGTTAGGTAAACCGACTGGGGCACATATCCTATAGTTCTTTGCCAAGCAGATTTTTTATCATTCCACTCACTTCCATCAATTCTTATTTTTCCACTAGTTGGTTCTAAAAGACCCAGTATCAAACTAACTAAGGTGCTTTTGCCTGATCCACTTGGTCCAAAAATTCCAATTGATTGACCTCTTTCGATAGTTAAGTTAATATTTTTCAAAGTTTTTGTTTTAACATTTTTGTAATTATAATTTAAATTAATAATCTCAATTCTATTAAGAAATGGATTTTCAAATTTTTGAGCTTCATTAGTAATTAAATTTTTAGGTACAAAAAATTTATTATCAATTTTTTTTTCATTCAGGTCACGTAATTTTAATTCATCATATAAAATATCAATAGACATAAAACGATATCTAAACCCTTGAATAGATACTAAAATTCTATTTGCTGATGGCATCAATCTATAACCCGCCATAGCAAATAAACTTACTGAGGGTAAAATATTTTCATAAGATCTTCCCTCAGAAATAAAAAAAATAATTAAACTTAAAATTCCAAAAACAGCCAAAAATTCAAATAAAAATCTAGGTAATATTGTGATAGTTGCAAATTTTTGCTGAATTTTAGTTAGAACACTTTTCTGTTTGTAATGATTAAATAAAAAGTTATTTTCTCTTCCGGTAAGAATTATATCTTTAATACTTCCAATTGCTTGAGTTACATTTTGGAAATACTTAGTTGATAAACTTAACCTTATTTTCCCCCAGTTCTTTACCTTTTTTCTGGTAAAAAGATATATTATGGAACTAAAGAATGTAATTAATATAAATACAACTAATGCTCCTTTAGGCTCAGCTACAAATATCAAAACAAGAATACTAATAAGAACAAAAATCTCAAAAATTAGTTCAAGTCCACTTTGAAATGTTTTCTGAAAAGTTACTACTTCATTAATAAGGTTTCTAATAAGTACTGAAGAATTTCTTTGTAAGTGAAATGTATAAGGCTGTCTTAGATACGTCATAAAAAGCCTTTGTGAAAGTTGTCTTTGAACATCATTACTATATCCATTTTTCCACCAAAAATAATAAAGCAAAAAAATATTTTTCAAAAAGAAAATTAAAATTAAAACTGAAATACCAGTTATGATATAATTAAGCCCGGTGAAAGATGAAAGACTCTGTAATCCATTATTCAAAAACTGTAAGCTTTCTGGTAAATCAGCATTTATTAAAATTGATACAGCCGGAAAAACTAAACTTATACTTAAAATTTCAAACATTGTCGCTATTAACAAGTAGAAGAAAAATAAAATTGATTTTTTTTTATTCTGCTCTGTTAAAATATAATAAATTTTAGATATTAACTTCATTTTAGTTAATCTCCTTTTTTGAAATCAAAAAACCATTTGGTCCTAACTGGTTAATTCTGATTTCATTCAATTTTTTTTTACTTTGTAAAAGATTTCTATAAAATTTCTTAATCTCATGTTTCTTAATACCTCCTGGAATTTTTTCTTTAATTGACCTCCGCGCTAAAAAAATATCAGTTTTTTTCTTTTTACTAAAAAAGTGTCTAATTTCTGAAAAATAACTCCACAAATAAAAATAAATCGAGTTTATAAAAATAAAAACTTTTTTTCTACCACCCATTCTTTCCGATATCTTATTTAAATCTTTAACAATTATGTCAGATGCTAATATATTTTTTTTAGACGAAATCCTTTGTTCTAAAATTTTATTTTTTTTCTTGTTAAACATCCCAACAATATTCTTATTTTTTAAAATTGTATCAATTTTATTTATTACTTGTGATATATTTGTAGCTTTAATTCCAAACCTGTTTGAAAAGCCCCTATGTGATCCAGGAATTCTGGGCACAAAGCAAATGACCTTTTTTTTCATAAAGTAAGCCTGTAAACCTACTGTTGAAGCAGTATGAATTATACATTTTGATAAATATAACCATCCGTAAATATTAAATCTATTATCAAAAAATACATTTTTAGGAAATCTTTTAATTATTTTTTCCCAGTCTTTAATATTTTCATTTGGATGTTTTCTAATAATAAAATTTATATGCGGAAATTTAATTGCAGTTTTTTTAATTAATTTAATATTTTCTAAAAAAATTTTATACTCATACAAATGCTCAAGATTTTTTTTATTAATTTCTTTTTTGTTTCTTAATTTTTTTGCGAGTTTATCTACTATAAATCTCTTTTTTAATTCTTTAACTGAGCTAACACCAGAACTTGCAATTAATACAAAATTTTTATACTTTTTAATCTCCTCCAATTCATCATGAAATATTTTTTTGCTAATTGAGTCTTTCCATAGATCTATTCTTGGTGAACCAGCTATTAAAAACTTTTTTTTATCTTTTCTATATCTATTAATATAATTTAAATAGTCAAATTTCCCCCAATTATAAAATCTATCTATTAACTGAACATTTTTTTTGCTACTTCTATAAGTAATAAATTTATTCATTTCCTTGTCATTGGGTCTAGCAAATCCACCCTCTTCGTCTTGAGAAACATATAAGTTATTTTTTTTTATTCTTTCTATATGTTTTGTGTCGTAGTGATTAATTGACTTGTAAAAATATATGCCAGATCCTAAAATTTTAATTGCTTTAGAAATTGCAACCTTATCACCTATAAAACAATCGAACTTTTTGTTTACAGCTGAATTGATCAATAATAATTTTGAATAAAGTTCTCTAGGTTTCGATTCTACTGTTATGTACAAAATTTTTCTCATTTTCGAGCTAAAATTGAAATATGTTTTAAAAGAGGGTGAATTATGTAAAAAATATTTTTTCCACTAATTGATTGTGCATGACTTGATACTTTTCCTTTTTGTTTTAGTTGAGATATGGCACTAACTAACGTTTTTGATCGAAGGTAAGGATCATAAACATGATCCAAATCCTTCTTTTTTATATTTTTTAAATTAAATTTATTAAATAATATAACTCTTCCATCATCTATATGCTGAGATTGAAAAATTACTGAAAAGGATATAGAATTTTTTTCTAGTATTTCATAATAATAGGTCGTGCTCCCTTTGTATTCTGGAAGTTTCCCTGGATGTACATGAATAAATTTTTTATTTAATTCAAAATATTTTTTACACAAAATATCACCATAATTTGCAGCATAAATAATATATTTTTCGTCTAATTTTTCTACAGCTTTCAAACAATTTTTATCGTTAATTTTTATATTTTTTAATCTTATTAATTTAATTTTATTTCCCAAAGCAAAATTAACTATATTGAGGTTATTTTTAAAAAACTTATTTTTTTTAATATAAATATTTTTATATTGTTTTTTTGTATCTATAAGAATTATAGAGCTGGGTAATAAATTACTTTTTTTTAAATATTGTAAATAAGCTATTGACCTAGAATTTTTCGCACAAAGAAAGGCTAAATTATTTAATTTTTTTTTCATATACTAGTCTATTAATTATTAAGATTTCTAAATTAATTGCTTTTTTTAAATCCTTAAAGTTTACAAGTTTATTTTTTTTATTGGTAAAAAGATAAATAATTAAATCATTTAATTTAAGAAGAGTGCTCAAAATCGAATAATTTTGTTTTCTGATTAAATACATAGAAATAATTTTCGAAAGGTGTATATAGTGATTTAGTTTAAATTCTTTTTTCTTTTCTTTATCCAAAAATAGCTTTTTATTAAGTTCATATTTTCTACATAAATTTTTTATCTCATTAAAATTAATTTTTTTTTTTATGAAAATTTGATTTTTTTCTTTTTTTAAGTCCAAAATTTTTTTTCTACTTTTAAAAAAATCTTTAATAAATTTAAATCCATAATACTTGCTATATTGATATAGATTTATATTATATCGTGAATCTACTCGATGATAATAATATATTTTTTTTTTAATTTTTTTCATGCCCATCATCTAACTCCAATAATGAAATACCTTTTTTAATTTTATAGAAAATATTTTCCTCTTCACAAATAAGAGAGTTTTTTTTTATTTTTAGTATTTTTTTATTTCGTGGACAAATTAAAATGTTATTATTTTTATTTTTAGAGATTTTATTTTTTTTTATTATTATTATTTCTGTTCCATTAATATATGATTTAATTGGTACTGAATTCCTAAAAATAATTTTATAATTTTTTTCATTAAAAAGATTTTCTTTGATTATTGGATATCCTTTTTTATATATATGATTTCTAGTTACCTCTGAACCAAACTCATAAGATGGCTCAATAAATATTACATATTTTTTTGATACTCTCACACACTCATCAACGATTTTGTTAAATAAATGGGGTACTTGCTCTAAACAATGTGAAGTATATACAATATCAAAAGAGTTATTAGCAAATGGTTGATTTGCTGCATCAGCTTTAACAAGATGATTTAACTTAATTCTTTTTTTTTCTAAAAATTTTTTACCTTTAAAAAGTCTTTGAAAAGATATGTCTAGCGCCGCTTTTTTGATTCCTTTTTTTTTAAGTTTATTCAAGAGTTCGGCGATTAAAGTAAGCTCTCCCGCTCCTACCTCAAGAATTGAATTTAGGTTTGTTTTTTTGACAAAATTAAATAAAAAATCTGAGTAGTATTTTTCATAAGTTCCTTTAAGTTCCACTACTTTTTTATTTTTATCTATCTCTGCAATAAATGAACTTTTTTTGTTTAAATATTTTTCAATATACTTGCCAGATATATGATCATATTTTTTTTTAACCCTATCTAAGGATCTGGACTCAAGAAATGGTTCATTTTTCCTAAAAAAAATTAAATTTTTAAAACGACTAAATAAAAACCTTATCTCTCTTTTGAACTTAAAGAATAAACCCACTTTATATTTTTTTTTAATCTGATTTATTTCTTCGAAATTCAGTTCTTTTATAATGTTTTTTTCATCTAATTTAAAATTGAAAAAGTTTGATTCGATTTGTCCCATTAATTTTACTCCTAATTATTCAAATTGTAGAGATTTTTTTTGTATCTACTTTCCAATGATAAAAGTTGTTCTAAAATTTTTTTATTTTTAATTTTATTCTTTAAAAAATCTAACTTAATCCTTGAATTGTTGTGATCAATTTTTCTTGGACAATTTGCATCTCGAATGTAATTTTTGGTACTTTTTGTAAAACTTGTGTTAAGGAATCTTGAAATTTTTTTCATTTCCGGATTAGTATTTGTAACAAAGTCCTCAAACTTAATTAAAAGAATCTTTTTGCCTAGCAACTTTTTTATTAATTTTTTATTTTTGATTATTTTTTTAATCTCATTTATGGCAACAAGTGCAGATTTCTCAAACTTGTTTGCTTTAGAATATTCTTTTTTATACTCGTGTACAAACCATGGTAGACTTTTATTTTTATAGGTAATATCTAGATTAAGTTTCCTTGGATCTTTTTTTGCATTTCCTTCTAATATACCTCTTGATATCAAAGAATATGTTGTATCTATCGGATTTCTTAAAAATTCTATAATTTTATAGTTTAAATCTAACTTACTGAATTCTTTAAAATTACATAGTAATTGATGACTTTGAAAAGGGAAAAAAAAATATTGATTTTTTAAAGCATTTAAAGCTGGATCGCTTTCTGACTTTACTCTTATATGAGTTTTTTTAGGATGATACTTTTTTCTTCCATAAGAGAAAATTTTTAATCTTTCATAATATATTTTTGGCTCTCTGAAATTAGGTATTCCCGTAAAATCTGTAGGTCTGAAATTGACCCCTCTTCCGATAAGTTTATTATACGCATTTTGATTAAAAAAAGTTTTTAAATAAGTTTTTGCAAAATCGTTTGTAATCTTTTTAAAAATTGTTCCCATTAATATGTACTCTAAGTTAGTTGCCATATCTATGTGCTCAGAATGTTTTAATGATACAATTATTTGACAAAGAGAAGATTTTCCGCTTCTCGGTAGACCATCAATAAAAATATTTGGTGGTGGAATATTATTTGCAATAGTTAATTCCATCAATTTCTTTTTGAAATCTCTTTCTTCAATTCATCGTACTCTTTTATTTTTCTTTTCATGAAATTTATTGTTAATTTAGTTTTGATAGAGATACCTTTTGGAGTAAGAATATATGCATACATCATCTTATTAGGATTTTTTTTAAAATTTTTAATTTTCACTAATCCTTTTTTTTTTAATTCGATCAAACAATAATTTAGTTTGCCTAAACTAATACCAAGTTCACTTGCCATGTTTCTTTGAGTCACGTCAGATTTTTTATCAATCTTTCTCAGAATATTAAGATAATCTTGATTATTATCTGAGTTTTTGTTATTTGTGTTCATAATTTGAACAAAGTTATCGTTCATTTTTTGAACAGTCAAGAAAAAAAATATGTTTCATGCAATTATTCAAGCTCGTATGGGTTCAACAAGACTACCTGGAAAAGTATTAAAAAAATATAAGGAAAAAACTCCTTTATGTATATTAATTGAAAGATTAAAAAAAATAAAAAAAATTAAAAAAATAATAATTTCAACAACTAATTTAAAGGAGGATTGTATATTCAAAAATTATTGTAAACAGAAAAAAATTTTTCTTTATAAGGGTGATACAAATAATGTTTTAAAAAGATTTTATAAAACTGCGAAAAATTATAATTCAAACAATATAATTAGAGTAACAAGTGACTGTCCTTTTATTGATATAAAAACTTTAGAAAAAATGATTAATTTACAAATTAAAAATAATTATGATTATCTAGCAAATACATACCCTTTACCTTGCAGTTTCCCAGATGGATCTGATATTGAAATTTTCACAAACAAAACATTAAGTCAAACTTTCAAATTAGCGAAGCTTCCATCGGAAAAAGAACATGTTACAAAATATATGTGGTCATCGAAAAAATTTAAAATATTTAGATTAAAATCTAAAATTAATCTATCGAAATATAGATACACTGTTGATATCATGGAAGACTTTAAATTATTTTGTTTTATTTTAGATAGTTTTTCTAAAAAAAATTTTTATAAAGTTGGAATGATGCAAATTATTAATTTAATAAAAAAAAATCCTTCTAAGGTAGAATATCAAAAAAATATTAAAAGAAATTTTGGATGGAATAGTTCTCATATGAAGGATGTTAGGTACTTAAATGTTTAAAAATTCAAAAATTCTTTGGCGAAAAGCCTCCAAAATAATCCCAGGGGGCAATGGTCTATTATCGAAGAGACCAGATAGATTTTTACCAGATGGCTGGCCTACTTATTTTAGTAAGTCTAAGGGAGTTTTCATTTGGGACTTAAACAACAAAAAATATACCGATATGTCTTTAATGGGCATTGGAACCTCTGTGTTAGGTTACAATAATTCATTTATAAATAGATTTATTAAAAAAAAAATAGATCAAGGAATTAATACAACTCTCAACTGCACAGAAGAATTCTTTTTAGCAAGAGAACTTTTAAAAATAGATAAATTTGCAGATCAAGTAAAGTTCGCAAGAGGTGGTGGAGAAGCGATGTCTTTAGCAGTAAGGTTAGCTAGATCTAAAACTAAAAAATCAAAGATTGTATTTAGCGGATATCACGGCTGGCATGATTGGTACCTTGCAGCAAATCTACAAGATATTTCTAATTTAAATAACCATTTACTAAAAAACCTAAAACCTCTAGGAGTACCTAAAATTCTTAAAAATTCTGCAATACCATTAGAGTTTAATAATTTAAAAGAATTAATAAAAATTTCAAAACAAAATGAAATAGCAGCTATTGTAGTTGAGCCATCGAGATTTAAATATTTAGATAAAAAATTTGTTAGCTATCTAAATAAGTTATGTAGAAGTAAAAAAATAATTTTGATTATTGATGAAATTACTTCAGGCTGGAGAGAATGTTTAGGTGGTGTTTACAAAAAAATTGGTTTACGTCCTGATATTGTCGTTTATGGAAAAGCTTTAGGTAATGGTTTTGCTATATCAGCATTAGTAGGCAAAAAAAAAGTAATGGATACAGCTCAAGATACTTTTGTGAGTAGTGTTGCTTGGACTGAAAAAGTTGGTTTTGCAGCTGGTTTAGCCGTAATACAATTTCATAGGAAAAATAATGTTTTCAGCGCAAATAAAATAGCAGGGAAAAAAATTAAGGATGGTTGGATAAAACTTGCAAAAAAACATTCATTGAAAATTGACGTAAACACTTTGGACTGTGTTCTTAATTTTAATTTTCTCTATAAAAACAAAAACGAATATCTTAATACATTGTTCACTGAAATTATGCTGAAATACAAATTTTTAGCAACTAATTTGATTTACATATCATACTTTCACGAAAAAAAAATTATTGATAGATATTTACTAGCAGTTGATAAGACATTCAATCAAATTTCAAAATCAATTAAGAATAATACTTATATTCTTAAAAGCAAAGTACGAAGTTATAATTATAAAAGGGTTAGATGAAAAATATATTCAAAGAATTAACTTTAAAAATTAAAGAAATAAATCAAATCGCAAAAAAAAAAAACAAAAAAACTGTATTCTTTATAGGAAATACAAAGAAGAATGATCAAAACATTTTTTATTTAACACCAATTAGATATACCGAAAATTATGTTTATTTTGGAATAGTAATATTTGATGATGACACTGCAAGAAAAATTTCAAAGATCGTTGATGGTAAATTTGATATAATTTTTGTAGACACCGAAAAAAAAACTTTTAAAAATTCAAAATCTAATACAAATAAAATTGTTAATACAGAGAGAACAATAAAAGAGAATATTAAAAAGTCTTATTTGAGATTTTATAAAGCTAATGATTTGACTGTAAACGCAGCTGAAGATTTAATTGAGTCTTTTTTTAAAAATGAAGTAAGAAACATTTCGGGTAAAAAAATTCTTATATTTGGAACTGGAAATATTGGTTTTAAGCTTAGTTTAAGATTAATAGAGAGAGGCGCAAGTGTTTTCCTACATAGAAGAAACAAAAATAAGTTAAAAAAAATTTGTGAAGTGATAAATTTCATCAAGCCAAAAGGAACAATTGCAAAAGCTAAGCCTATTTTTTCTTTATCAAAAAACTTGCGTTTTTATGATGCAGTTATTTTTGCAGCTAATACAAAGAATTTTTTAAAAATCAAAACTCATAAAATTTTTAAAAAAAAAGTTATGCTTTTAGATATAGGCAAAGGTATGTTTGACGAAAAGAGTCTCGAAATTCTAAACAAAAATAATTTTTTAGTTTTTAGACTTGATGTAACCCCAGCATTAAATACTTTAATAGAAGAGACCAATACCTTAAAAACCTTTTCAAAAAAAAAATTTCTAATAAGAAAAAAAAGTAAGTATATTTTTACATCCTCAGGATTACTTGGATCGAAAAATAGTATTTTAGTAGATAATCCAAATAAACCAAAAGTAATATTTGGTATTTGCGATGGGCAAGGAGATTTTAAAAGACTCTCAAAAATAGAAAAAAAAAATTACGTTAATAAAATTTCACTATTATTTAAAAGAAGAATTAATTTTTTGTAAGTTATGAAAAGTAAAAGAAAAATAATTATATTGGGTGCTGGACCTGCTGGTTTAATTTCAGGGTGGTTATTATCAAAAAAAAAATGGGATGTAACAATTATTGAAAAACAAAATACAGTTGGTGGAATGTGCAGAAGTTGGAATTGGGGAAAGTATATTTTAGATACCGGGCCACATATATTTCATACGAGTGATAAAAAACTATGGAAATTTTGGAATAAAAACTTTGGGAAATTATTATACCATGGAAAATATTACTCCAAAAATGTGTTAGGGAAAAAATACGATGAACTTTATCATTATCCTTTATCAAGAGATTCAATAAAAAAATATCCCAATTTTTTAAAAAAAAAAATTAATAAAGAACTTGAATTAGTAAAAAGTAAGAATGTTAAAACTACTAACTTTTTTGAGCATATTAAGGGTCAAGTGGGTGAAACTCTTACAAAAATGTTTTTTAAAAATTATCCAGAAAAAGTTTGGGGAATAAGTGTAGAAAAAATGACATCAGATTGGGCACCAAAGAGAATAAAATTAACCAATAAAACTGGTCCTTTTTTCATTAAAGAATATACAGCAGTTGGTAAATATGGAACTGGGAAAATATATGAATTTATGAAAAGAGAGATCATAAAAAACGGCGGGAAAATTAAACTTAGACACGAAATTGAAGGTTTGGATCAAAAAGAAAATGAGTTAAATAAAATAAAAGTAAAGAATAAAAAGGATATACAATTAGAAAGAGACACTCTTGTTTTATCTACACTTCCAATTACTCTTACTTCTAGGTTTTTAGGTTACAAAAGTGATTTGAAATTTAGAGGTATTAGATCAATCTATGTATCAATAAATAAAAGACGAGTTTTACCTAAACAAACTAATTGGCTTTACTATTCTTCAAAAGATGTTTTGTTTAACAGGATTTCAGAACCGAAAACTATGAGCCCTTATTTGGCAAATGCTAAAACAACTTATTTATGCGCTGAGATCACTTACTCCAAACATGACGAAGTTGACAAACTTTCTCTTAAAGAAATAAAAAAAATTATTACGAATGACCTTATCAAAACCAAACTTGTACAAAAGAATGAAATTATAGATATATCTGAAAATAAAGAAGATTTTGTTTATCCCGTGCAATTTATCGATTACAAATATGAACTCTCTAAAACTAAATTCTTTGTATCTCGTTTTAATCAGTTATATAGTCTAGGAACTGGAGGAGAATTTGAATATTCAGATAGTCAAATTTTATTTCATAAATCAATGGATTTAGTTAATATAATTAACTCAAAAAATTTTATGCAAGATAATGTGAAAAAAACAAAAATAACGAAAAAATTAAATGAAAAAGTTAAACTAGGAAATAAATATGTTGGAAATGGTTTTTCAACATATGTAATTGCTGAAGCAGGACTTAATCATAATGGGAGTCTAGAATTAGCAAAAAAACTTGTAGATGAAGCTAAAAAAGTAAGATGTGATGCAATAAAATTTCAAAGTTTTCAGGCTCAAAATAGGGTTTCCAAAGTTACAAAATCTGCGAAATATGCTGAAAAAGCTGACGGATTACAAGAAGATATCTATGAAATGTTTAAAAGACTAGAATTAAGTTTTAATGAACAAAAAAAATTATTTAATTATGCAAGAAAAAAGAAAGTTGAAATATTTTCAACGCCATTTGATGAAAAAGATGTTGATCTTCTTGAAAAGTTAAATGTAAACTTTTATAAAATTGCCTCTGTAGATATTGTAAATATTCCTCTTATAAAAAAAATTGGTTATACAGGAAAACCGCTGATAATATCTACGGGAATGTCGGACTTAAGTATAGTTGAGGATGCTATAAAAGCTTTTAAAGAAACTGGAAATAAGAATTTAATTTTATTACATTGTTTATCCTCGTATCCAGCTAATGAGAATGAGGTTAATTTGAAAGCTATAAAAACTCTAAAGAAAAATTTTAATATACCTGTAGGCCTTTCGGATCATTTTCCAGGAATTGAAATTTCCCTAATGTCAATTGGGCTTGGATCAAATATAATTGAGAGACATTTTACTCTAGACAAGTCTTTTGAAGGGCCAGACCACATTTTATCATCCGAACCAAAAGAAATGGCAAAATTAGTTAAATTTGCCCATAGTTCCGAAAATATTCTTGGGACTGGGGAAAAAGTTATTCAACCAAGTGAATATTTTGTAATAAATACTCAAAGAAAAAGTATTTATGCAAAAAAAGATATTAAAAAAGGTGAGAAGCTAAGTAATAAGAATCTAACAATAAAGGGTCCTGGTGGAGGACTGCTGCCTAAATATATGGAATTGCTTAATAATAGAACTGTTAATAAATTAATTTTGAAAGATACTCCTATAACTTGGGAAGATATTTAAAGTTTAATATGAAAAAAATATTGATAACCGGAAGTAAGGGCTTAATTGGAAAAAGAGTGGTCATTTATTTGAAAAAAAAATACAAAGTTGAAGGTATAGATATAAAAAATGGATTAAATTTAAACAATGAATTTCAAGTAAAAAATTTTTTTAAAAAAAATAATAAATTTAATATTCTTATTAACTTGCATGGGGCTAATGAACATGTAGTTTCGTCTAAAAAAGATGAACTTAATTTAAATAAAAGATTTAAAAATGATAAGTCTTATTTTGATTATTTCTTTCAAAATAATGTTTTTTCGTTTTATCTAACTAGTAAATATTTTCTAAAGTATTGTAAAAAGGCTGAAGGCATAATTAATTTTTCATCTATCTTTGGTATCCAATCTCCAAAACATAGCTTGTATAAAAAACCAAAAAATATTTTTTATGTTGCAAGTAAATTTGCTGTAAGTGGAATAACAAAATACTTTGCAACTATGTATGGAAAAAAAGTTAATGTAAACACTATTGCCAACCACGGTATTGAATGGAAACAATCAAAAAAATTTAAAAAGAAACTTATATCTAATATACCGAGAAATAGAATGATGAAGGTAGAGGATTTATATGGGATATTAGACTTGCTCTGCAGCGGAAGAGGAAATTTCATAAATGGCTCAACTATCGTAATAGATGGTGGCTACTCATCATGGTAAAAAAAAAGTACATAATAGGAGTTAACTGGGAACAAAACTCCACAGTTTCTCTAATGTACAATGGCTCAATTTTAGAGAGTATTAGTGAGGAAAGGTTTTCAAGAGTTAAAAATGATGAAAGATACCCGAAGTATGCTTTGGACTATTTGATAAAAAAATACAAACTTAATAATAAGAATATTTTTGCTGTTTGTATGATTTCTAGATATTGGAGTCCAATATATAGCCTAGTAAGACATTATACAAATTTTTCTATTGAAGATTATGTCAAAGAACAAAATGAAATTTGGTACAAAAAAATTTATAAAAAAAAAAAGGTTTCGTTTTTAAGTGTATTTAAAAATAAGATTGATATTAATCAATATCCAGGAAAATTTTATTGGACCAAAATTATAGAAATAATCAAAAGTAACAAAAGTATTTTAAATAAAAATAAAATTTTAAAATTTGGACAAAATATACGAAAAGATGTTATTTCAACACATATTGGTATTGAGAAAAATAAGATCTATTTTATTGATCATTCTTTTGGTCATGCAGCGTATGCTTATTGCTCAGGAAATCAAAATGGAAAAAATTCTACCGTACTGACCATTGATGCATTTGGAGATTTTGTAAACTACTCATGTTTTAAATTTTCAAAAAAAAAGGGGATAATTTCTTTTAAAAAAATTGTTAGTGGCAATGACTCTATAATTGCTAGACTTTATAGATATACGACATTGATACTTGGATTAAAACCCAATGAACATGAATACAAATTAATGGGCATGGCTCCCTATTCAAAAGAAAAATATTATTCAGATATATTAAAAAGTTTAAAAAAAATGCAAAAAGTAAGTGGACTTAAATTTAAATACCTCAATAAACCCAAGGATATGTACTTCTCCATAAAAAAAATATTTGATGGTAAAAGATTCGATAATATATGTGGAGGTCTTCAAAGGTATACCGAAGACCTAGTCCTTAAATGGGTTATTAATTGCGTTAAATATACAAAATTTAAAAATATTTGCTTAGCCGGAGGTGTTGCAATGAATGTTAAGGCGAATCTTGAGCTTTCAAAAATTAAGGGTATAAAAAATATTTTTATACCACCTTCACCTGATGATAGCTCCCAGGCAATGGGTGCATGTTATGCATTTGCTTTAATTAATAAAAAACTTAATTATCAAATTAAAAAAATTGATAATGCCTATCTAGGGTATGATATAAATTTTTCAGATATTAATTTATTGCTTGAAAAGATTAAAAGGAAAAAAAAATATATAATAATTAAAAAAAATCTAAATTTCATATCTGCAAAGTTGCTCAAAAAAAATTTAATTTTATGTAGAGCAGTTGGTAGAGCAGAATTTGGAGCAAGATCTCTGGGTAATCGATCAATTCTAGCAAATCCTAATGAGAACGAATTGAAAAAAAAGATAAACGAAAATGTTAAGGGTAGAGATTTTTGGATGCCATTTGCAGCTTCTGTAATCAATACTCATTCAAAAAAATATTTTAATTTTAATTCTAATATGGAAGACTATCAGTATATGACAAATTGCTTGGAGACGAGTAGAACTGGAAAAGAAAAATTTAAAGCAGCAATCCATCCGTATGATGAAACCTGTAGACCTCAAATTGTTTATAGGGGGACAAATAAAGATTACTTTGATTTAATTAATTGCTTTGGAAAGTTAACTGGGACTTATGGCCTTTTGAATACGTCGTTTAATATTCATGGAAAGCCAATTGTTAATAATATGAGAGATGCATTTGAAGTATTTGCCAAAACGAATTTGGACGGATTAATTTTACCTAACTGTTTAATATTGAAAAAAGAAAATGCAAAGTATCTTTAATATGAATTTTTTTTTAGCGGATGATATCTTTCTAGCTTTCCGTTAATAGGTATTTTATTAATCCAATCAAAATATTTTTTTAAACCATGTTTAATTGGAGTAAATTTTAATTTTTTAAATCTATTTTTTAATTTTTTATTTGATATTTTAAGTTCAAATGAGTCTCCTATTGTGCCCTTTTTTTCAATTACTTTATAGTTAAGATTTTTATTTACTAATAAAATTTCTCTAATTAATTCTTTTACAGTGAAAGATTTTCCGGATGATAGATTCAAAATCTCATTCTTTTTAAGAGACTTGTTATTTATTGTTCTGGACAGAATACTTATACAGTCGTCTATAAAAGTTATAGTTCTCACTCTTTTTTTTGAGCCCTTTACAATAATTGGTTTTTTTTTCCAAATATAACTGGAATATATCTTGACCATTCCTTTTTTCGTGTAATTCAAGTTTTCTCCTGGTCCATAAATATTTGATAATCTAAAAATTGTTGTCTTAGTCTGAGTTTTTTTAAATATTTGATCGACAAACATTTCCCCTGAGTATTTAGAAACTCCGTATATAGAGTCTGGACTTACCCTATCTTGTTCTTTTATTATTTTTTGACTGTAAGATCCATATATCGCAACACTACTTGTATAGATAAAATGTTTTAATCTAATTTTTTTTGCCATTTTACATAACTTAAACGTAGCAAAGCCATTTGATAAAAAATCTTTTTTTGGATTATCATAAGCACTTTCCCCCGCGGATTGTGCCGCAAGATGGAAGATAATTTTTGGTTTCCAGATTTGAATTTTTTTTAAAATATCATCATCTAATAAATCACCTTTTATAAACTTACTTTTTTTGTTAATAAATTTAATACCACCAATAGTACTTAAATTATCAACTACTAAAACTTGGTGTTTGTTTTGAATTAAATGGCTAGTTAAGTGAGCTCCAATAAAACCAGCTCCACCTGTCACTAATATTTTTGTCATTGTTATAAATATACCAAATAAGTAATAATATTAATAGACACTTTGATTTTTCATTATTTTTTTTTTCTTAATTACTATATAGAACCATATAATTAATTATTGTTTAAATATGAAAATAAATTTAAAAAAAAAAATATATGTTATTGCTGAAATAGGACATAATCATCAAGGTAATATTAAAACTGCTTTAGAATTATTTAAACAAGCAAAAATTGCTGGCGCTGATGCTGTTAAGCTGCAAAAAAGAGATAATAAAAAACTATATACTAAAAGATTTTACGATAAAATATATGACCATAGAAATAGTTATGGTCAGACTTATGGGAAACATAGAGAGTTTTTAGAATTTGGAAAATCTGAATATAAAGAATTAGTTGCTTATTCAAAAGAAATCAACATAGACTTTTTTGTTACACCATTTGATTTTCCAAGTGTTGAATTTTTAGAAAAACTAAAAATGCCGGCCTATAAAATAGCTTCAGGTGATTTGACCAATATACCTTTGCAAAAAGAAATTGCTAAAACAAAAAAACCAATATTTTTAAGTACAGGTGGAGGATCAATTAAAGATGTAATTAGAGCCAAGGAAAATATTTATAATATTAATAAGCAATTATCTATTTTGCATTGTACAGCTTCCTATCCAGCAACAGTAGATGAAATGAATTTATCTGTTCTTAAAACCTATAAAAAATATTTCCCAAAAATAAGATTAGGATTGTCCGACCATGAAAATGGTATAGATGCAGGTCCAATAGCATATATGTTAGGAGCGACAGTATTTGAAAAACATTTTACTTTAAATAGAGGTAATAAAGGCACCGATCATTCTTTTTCATTAGAACCTAATGGTTTAGCAAAGTTTGTGAGAAATCTGCATCGAGTGGAAAAATTAATCGGCTCTAATCGTAAAAAACTACTGAATTCAGAAAAACTACATATTTATAAAATGAAAAAATCAATAGTTACTAGCAGAAACTTAAGAAAAAATCATAAACTCACTTTAAAAGATATAGACTTCAAGTCTCCTGGTGATGGCTTAGAGCCGTACTGGTATAAAAAAATTATTGGAAGTAAACTAAAAGTTGATCTTTCTAAAGATGATATTATTTTAAAAAAACATTTAAGATAATGAGAAATTCAAAATTTTATAAAATACCAAACTTTCCAAAAAAAAAGAAAGTTGGTAATAGGAACTGGGGAGAAGAAATACTATTAAATATAATACCAAAAAAAGTATCCTTAAAGTTATTGAAAATAAAAAAGAATAAAAAAGGTGGATTGCAATATCATAGAAAAAAAAATGAATGTGGGTATATTCTGAAAGGTAAATTAAAGATCATTTATGTTAATAAAAATGGTAAATTAACTTATAAAAATTTGAAAAAAGGAGATTGTTTTCATTTCCCTCCAAAATCTATTCATCAAGAAATAGCAATTACAGATTGTGAGATAATTGAGGCCTCAACTCCTCATTTTAATGATAGGGTTAGAGTAGAGACTAAATATGGATTAAGACCCAGCAAAGGTCTTAAAACAACAAAATCCTCTGAAATAAAAATTTTATAAAATAAAATATGAAAGATAGAATTGTAGCACTAATCCCTGCTAGATCAAAATCAGAGAGATTAAAAAATAAGAATATCTTAAAAGTTGGAAAGTATCCATTGCTTGCTATTCCAATTTTAGCAGCAATAAAATCAAAAATATTTGACAAAATAATTGTCTCTACTGATTCAAAGAAATATGCCGGAATTGCAAAAAAATATGGGGCGGAAGTTCCATTTCTTAGGCCAAAAAAAATTTCAAGTTCTATATCTCCAGATTATGACTGGGTAAATTATACTATTAAAAATCTTTCAAAAAAGAATATCAATTTTGATTTTTTTTTTATTTTAAGGCCTACAAATCCTTTTAGATCATATAAAACTATTTTGTCGGCGTGGAAAAAATTTAAAAAATATAAAAAAGCAGAATCTTTAAGAGCGATAGAAGTAAGTAAACAACACCCAGGTAAAATGTGGATTAGAAGATCAAATTATATTACTCCTTTTTTTTCTAAATCAAAAAAAGGTCAACCGTATTACAATCAACAATTAAAAAGTTTACCTAAAATTTATAAACAAAATGCAAGTTTAGAAATTTCAAAAGTTAAGGTTTTAAGCCAATACAAAACAATTACTGGAAAAAAAATTATACCTTTTTTTACGAAAAATTACGAAGGGTTTGATATAAATGAAGCTTATGATATTAAATACGCGAATTCACTACTTAAAGACAAAAAAGTAAAAATCTAATAAAAATTTTATATTAAATGATAAATAAAATAATTTATTTTCCAATCGAGGTGAAAAAAAGGGAATTCGACTCACGTTGCTACCAAGCTTTAAAACTAATAAATAAAGGGTTTATAGTTTCAATATGCTCTAAATCAGCAATTGTTCAATATAGAAAAAGTATGAAAAGAGGAATAATTCATTTTAAGAGTTCTGGTCCAAGATATTTCAAATTAATGAAGATTCTAAAAGACTTAGGTCATAAAAATGTAGTAATGGATGAAGAGGGATTAATTTTATTGGACGAGCATTTATACTCTAAACGTTTTTATAAAAAAAATTTTCAATATTTAGATGCTATATTCACCTGGGGTAAAAAAGATTATTCTGCTATTAAAAAAATATCTAAATATTCGAAAATTTTTGACATAGGAAGTGCAAGAATAGATCTTTTGACTAAAAAGACAAATATAATTTACCAAGATCAGGCTAAAAAAATTAAAAAAAAACACGGCAAATTTATTTTAATAAATACTCTTTGCACTTATGTAAATCATTTTTCACACAAAACATCAGAAGATTATTTAAAGATAGTTGGAGATAATAAGAATGTATATAAATTCAATAAAAAGCAATTAAATTTAGCCTCGAAACAAGTTAACTTACAAAAAATAGTTTTTAAAGATTTCGTAAAATTTTTCGATATATTTTCAAAAAATTTTCCTAAGTATAAACTTATAGTCAGGCCTCATCCGAGTGAAAATCATAATACATGGAAAAATATCATTGAAAAATATAATAATATAGAATGCGTGAATGATCATCAATCTGCTTGTAGTTGGATGTTAGCAAGTCAATTTTCAATATCTTCGAACTGTACAACGTCAATAGAATCATTTTTTTTAAAAAAATTTAATATTAATTATCGTCCAGCAAATATTCCAGAGGCTGAGTACCATTTACCGCTAATTTGTGGACTAAATATTAAGAATCTAAAAGACTTAGTTAAATTTGTGAAAAAAAATTACCAAAAATCAATTTTAAAAATAAATTATTTTTCTAAAAAAAATAAACAAATTTTAAAGAATAAAATTACAAACTTAGAGAATTCATGCTCTGCTGAAAAAATGATTAAGGTGCTGAATTCGAATTTTGACTTTAAAAAAGTAAATTTTTCAATTAAAGAAAGAATAATTAATCTGACTACTTTCGAAAAATTCAAAAATTATTTAAGAATTTTATATCTTGAAATAAAATTAAGAATTTTTAAAAATAGAAAATCTCTATTTTCAATCCAAAAATTACCTGGGATAACTGAGAAAGAAGTTATTGATAGAATTTCACTATTTAAAAAATGCTTAGGTATTAAATTAAATTTTTCGGTTACTGAAGAAGAGCCTGGTATGTTTATTATTAAAAAAATAAGTTAGATGGAAAAATTAATTTATATTCATCCAGGTTATCCAAAAACTGCGACTAGCTTGATACAGAGAAAATTTTTTTCAACTCATCCCATGATAAATAACCTTGGAAAAAAACAAGGTATTAGTGATATCGAAGAAAATTTATTAAAAGTATTTCGTCAAATTATGTTTGAAAAAGAAATAGATGAAAATGGATTTATGAAAATTAAAAAGGTTATCAACTCAATTAAATATGATTCGGATAAAATCAATTTAATAAGTTTTGAGGCTTTCACACAAACAAATTTTGAGGTCGGCCTAGAAAAAATTTTTAAAAGAATTAAAAAAATATTTTATGAAAGTAATTACCATATTAAGATATTAGTAACTATAAGAAGCCAGCTAACAATGATCCCAAGCCATTATGCCAATACAAGTAAAGTTTATAAAAAAGGCGCCAAAAAATGGGAATCTTTCAAAAATTTTATTGGTGATTTGCAAAATATTGATCAAATTAAGGAAAAAAGATTATTGGTTGCGTATGAAAGGTACAAATATTTTAAACTTTTAAAAACCCTAACTGAAATATTTTCAGAAAGTAACGTAAATTTTTTTTTTGTATGAGGACTTATTAAATAATCAAAAAAAATTTTTTGACGAATTGGCTCTTTTTTTTAAAATTCAAAATCATTTATCAAGCGATGATTTAAAACCTATCAATGTCACGAGAAAAAAAGATGGCGAACTTAAAAGAATAAATAAATATCATTTCAAAAATTTAAAGTTTGTACCAAAATTTTTAAGAAATTTAAAACCATCACAAAAAGAATTTTTAAGAAAATTTGCTGCTAATATTTATTTAGATTTTAAATATTTTTTTGATCCAATTAAATTAAATGATGATCAAAAAAAAATTGTTTTGAATTATTATAAAGATGATAATGAATTGTTAGGTAGATTTTTAAACAAAGACTTAAAATCTCTTGGGTACTAAGATTGTTTCGAGAAACTTAAAAATTTAAAATAAATTCTTCTTAAACATGCCCAAAAATTTTGAGCTATTTATTATTTTCCAGTTAATCTCTCTCTTAAATCTATTATATTTTTTTTTATTACTATAACCAATATTTATTTCTTTTTTCAAAATTTCGAGACTTTTGCTTTTGTTTATTTTAATTGTATTAGGAAAACCGGAAAAACCAGTTTTTTTAAAGATAAGGTCTTTATTTAGATACTTCATGAATATCATTTTAAGAATATATTTTTGCCTCAACTCCTTATTTCGATGAGTAAAATTTATTTTATATTTTAATGGTAAATTAAAAATTATTTTTAAAATATTTTTTTGAATATATATGTTTCGAGGTTCAACAGAATTTTCACAACAAATTAAATCATTTGATCTATTTGCAACATTTATTGATTGAATAAAATAGTCTAAAAATAATGATGATTGAATATTTTTTGATTTTTTATTAGATAAAAATTGATAGTGATTATTTATTTTTGTCCAATTTTTATTAAAATACTCCTCTAAAGATTTGTTTTTTTTCTTTTCATCATAAAAACCATAATCTATGATTTTTGAATAAGGAGAATTATTTGTATTAAAATTTATTTTTCTAAAAAAAATATCTCTATACAGCTGTTGTCCTCCTAATAATTCATCACAACCATCTGCAGAAAAAAAAACTTTGCAATTCTTTTTTTTAAAATAGTTTGATAATAAAAGTCTACTTGGAAGATCGTGTGTTTGCATTGGACTTTGAACAATTTTGTAACATTTATTTATTAAATTTTGATATATTTTTTTTGTCATTTTAATTTTTTTAATCTTAGTCTTAAAAAAAGGATTAAATTTATTTATATTTTTCATTATTGGATCTTTATTAATATGATCTACTGCAAGATTTATTGATGAACTTGAGTGCATATTAATTAAAGTAGATTGAAGGCTAGAATCTATGCCCCCTGAAACAATGCATCCAAAATTTTTTTTAGGTATCATGAGTTTGACTTGATCATGAAGTGCATTTTCAAAATAGTGCAAAACCTCTGCCTCTGATAATTTTTGAAGTCTTCTATGTTCACTTTCTGAAATCCAATTAAACATGTCATCATAACTGTTTATTGTTAATTTTTTTTCTTTTAAATTGTAAATATTATTTGATGAATTGTTAAAAGTTTTAATATTTTTATAAGAAGTTTGATTTTGAACAGGCATATAATGCCTTGTTTTAAAATAATTACTTAAAGTATCTAAATTTAGGGATATTTTTTTTAAAAAACTTAAAATACAGTTAATAGTAGAACTTACTATAAAAAAATCCTCACTTTCAAAATAATATAAGTTTTTCTCCCCCTGAGTGTCATTAACTATAATCAGTCTATCTTTTTGTTTATCATATATAACATAAGCAAACATGCCATTTAGGTAATCAGGAATTTTTTTATAATTAATTTTTTCGTATAAGTTAACAAGCAACTGTGTATCATTTTCATTTTTATAAAATCGATTTTTTTCGATGAATCTATTTTTTAAATCCAGATAATTATAAATTTGACCATTGAATGATATTTCAAAATTATTGTTTTTTGACCTAATTAAATCTTTACCTGAACTTTTGCCTGTAATTGAAAGCACTGTATTTGAAATGAATAGACTGTCATTTCTGAAAAAATTAAATTTAAAGCTGTCTGGACCCCGGTTATAAAGTTTCTCCGCAGCTCCCAGACATCTTTTTTTTTCGAGTTTATGACCCTTTTTTGAGAAAACAATTAGTATTCCACACATAAAAAAATTTGTTCAATTTAAATAGATTAGATTTTATTATATATACTTACAAATTAATATATAGATTAATACTATAATATAATAATTTTAAATGTTAGGTGATTATTTTAAAAATAGATATGAAAAACTATCAGTTGAAAAAAAAAAAAAGATAGCAGCTGTTCCAAAAAATGCTCTGATAGAATTGACTAATGCATGCAATCACGCATGTGTATTTTGTTTTAACCCTGAAATGAAAAGAAAAAATAAAGGATTAGACTTTAAAACTTTTGAAGATTTTATTAGAAATTCAATTAAAGAAGGACTTGAAGAAGTTGGATTGTACTCGACAGGAGAACCTTTCATGACTAAAAATTTAGACAAATATGTTAAGAGGGCAAAAGAGTTAGGTGCTAGGCGAGTTTATATAACAACAAATGGAGCTCTCGCTAGTATTGATAAAGTTATTAAATGCATAGATTCTGGATTAGACAGTATAAAATTTTCTATAAATGCTGGAAGTAGAGAAACTTACAAAATAATTCATGGTCACGATGATTTTGAAAAAGTAATAAAAAATTTAAGCGACATATATAATCACAAGCTGAAAAATAATATTGATCTCAAAATTTTAGGATCATTTGTAATAACAAATATTACCCTTAGTGAAAAGGATAAGTTTATAAAAAAGTACGGATATTTTTTTGAGGATATA
>MDTB01199809.1_pt1 | contig 41220 bp, 40 predicted proteins | sample 811161 | NCBI WGS metagenome assembly MDTB01 (sample SAMN05326650, study PRJNA326480) | marine metagenome | isolation source: seawater | place: Mediterranean Sea | collected 2009 | reverse complement strand
GCTAAACGTCATGGGCGCTTTTGGGGCGGTGAATTCATTGATGAAAATAGATGTTTGTTTTTGGTCGACTGAAAATCCTCTAAAATCCTCTAAAATCCTCTAAAATCCCCTAAAATCCTCGATTTTCTTGTTGAAAGTTTTGAGGTTTACTGAAGTGAACCATGAATGACTCAAGCATCGGCTGCCTTGGTGTCTGCCTGGCGGTTCTGGGACCTTCCGAAAGCGGAGGGTCTATTCGGTTTCTGCGCAATTTGTCGATAAATTCTTTTAAATTCTTCGATTTTCGTTTAAATTTCAAAACATAGTTGATGAATCCACCTGATTCAGCGTCTAGGATTAGCGCTCACAAATAGGATTAGAGCTCAGAAATAGGATTAGAGTTCAGAAAAGTAGGAATAGAATTCTGAAATCTTGAACTGACTTGAATAGAGCGGAATCAACTTGTGTTGTGTTGTGTTGTGTTGTGTTGTGTTGTGGTGTGTTGTGTTGAATTGAATTGAGTTAAATTCAATTGCGTTAAAGTCACTGAATTGAAGTAACAGGCATCAGCGAACTAACGCAGTAAAAACTGCCTACAGTCAGCTTGAGTGAGCAGGTATTCAGAAGCGCTCGAAACCTAGAGTCGACTGAATTGAAAACCCCTAATGTGGACGTTCGGTAAGAAACCAATGCCTGAATTAACGCTCGGGGAAAGCCAGATCAAAACGGTAGTTAAAAAAGCACCTCAACCATTAGATCAAAAAAGTCGACTTCAAAAAGGTGCTTCGACGAAAAGCGCCGATAGGATAGAGCGCTGATATTAACGGTGATTGCTAAGAAAGTGAGCGTATCTATGGTGAATTCTGTTCTTGTGTTAAACGGACCCAACCTTAACTTGTTGGGTGAAAGAGAGCCCGAAGTCTATGGCTTTGAGACATTACAGGATATTGAGGCCAAGCTACTTGAGATCGCTGCGCGCTCTAAAATGGATCTGAGTTTTTTTCAATCGAATGCTGAACATGAACTGATTAATCGGTTGCATGAGGCCAAAGGCTCAGTGGATTGGGTCATTATCAACCCGGGCGCTTTCACCCATACGAGCATAGCCCTGAGAGATGCGTTCGCAGGCGTGGATATTCCGTTTGTCGAAGTTCATTTATCCAACGTTCATAGTCGCGAAACCTTTCGACATCATTCCTACTTGTCCGACATCGCTCAGGGAGTGATTACTGGGCTCGGTTCCGCAGGATACGAATATGCGTTGTCCTATATTATGGCTAAGAAACGCTAACGATGGATATCCGGAAGGTTAAGAAGCTTATAGAGATGATGCAGGAATCCGATATCTCAGAAATAGAAGTCCGAGACGGAGAAGATGCGGTGAGAATCCAAAGAGGCCCGGCAGAAAATGGTTCAGGATCGGCTGAAGCAATTGTGCCGATTGTCGGCCGGCCAAGGGTGCAGGCCTATGCGAGCCTGGATGGCCCGGTGAATTTTGTTCGCGCATCCGTGTCCGGTATCTTTTATCGGTCGAACGTCGAAGACGTAAATCCTCATCAACGGCTGGGCGAAATTGTCGCGGCTGGAGAGCAACTTGGGGTGATTAAATCAGGGGAAGCACGGATTCCAATATTGACGGAAGTGCCGGGTCTGCTGATGGCGATGCTTGTTGAGGACGGTGCGCTTGTGAGCGAAGGGGATCGTCTGTTTCAAGTTCGGCAGTCCTAGGAGCGGTGTGTTCTAAGCCGGGAAGATTCGGACAGATCGGGCACATTGATTGGCGATGCGCTAGGATCGTCGCCAGTCGTTCTCAATTCTATTGTCTCAAGCCTATCGTCCCAAGCGGATCGTCCAAGGCCTATCGATGGTGATGTTGAATGAAAATGGTTAAGGAACTGATTTGCATTGGCACAAAGTAACCATCGCTGCGAACGCTTCAGAAGCTGAACACATTGAGGCCTTATTCTGGGATCACGGCGCATTGTCTGTGACGCTGACAGATCCAGCAGATGCCCCGATCTATGAGCCAGAGCCGGGAACCACGCCTTTGTGGTCGGCGCTAGAGATTTGTGGCCTTTTCGAGCAGGAGTGTGACGTCACCTCTATTGTCGCTGAGTTTGAAACCCTGGGTCATGTCGTCAACCAGGTTGAAACGCTGGCCGAGCGAGTTTGGGAACGTGAATGGTTGAGTCAGTTCCAACCAATGTCTTTTGGGCAAAGACTCTGGATTGTGCCGACCGAATTTGAAGTCCCAGAGACCGCCGAGGTTGCTGTTCGCTTAGACCCAGGCCTAGCATTTGGCACGGGGACCCATGCGACAACAGCGTTGATTCTAGCGTGGATGGACGGTCATGATTTCAACAAGCGATCGGTATTAGACTATGGTTGTGGCTCGGGGATTTTGGCGATCGCGGCCTTGCTGCTTGGCGCTGAAGACTGTTTGGCAGTTGACCTTGATCCTCAGGCGATTTGCGCGACGGAGGACAATGCCCTATTAAATGGGGTGAGTGATCGGCTCAATGCGATATTGCCGGCTCAATTTGAGTCGAAGGCGTACGATGTGGTTTTGGCGAATATTCTCGCTGAACCGATCATTGGGATGGCGCAACAATTAACGGAATGTCTGGCTCCGGAGGGTATTTTAGTGCTTTCAGGTATTATGACGTCTCAGCAGGAAATGGTCGAAGCGCACTTTCGGGACGACCTTCAATTCATCGATCAATTTGAGCGTGAGGGTTGGCTCTGCTTGGTGGCAAGGCGATGTTAGTAACCCAGTGCCCAGTGTGTGGAACAGGATTTAAGGTAACCCTCGAGGAGCTTTCCGTTGCTGATGGTGCATTGCAATGCGGGCACTGTCAGGCCTTCTTTAACGCGGAGGACATGCCAGAATTTTCTGAGGGTCAGGACGATCAGGACCCTATTCAAAGAGACGTGCCAGAGGTGGCCGAGTTGGGAGCTCTGGTGTCAGAGCCAGAACCTCCTGAGGCACCACTGGCAGTATCTTCAGCGTCAGATGCGATGGTTGCCCCGTCGCCGGCCACAACAGTGTCGCCTCATCACGTCGACATCGAAGATCTAGAAGACGATCAAGTCGACTTGAGTCAGAAATCGGTTTCTGAAGCGTCTGCTTTGACTGAAGATAGCGGAGAATTGACGACTCCCGATGCACGCGAACCTTCCGCGGAACGGATGAAGTTGTCGGATCAGCTTCGAGCCCTGATTCTAAAGAACCTACCGCTGCCTCAGTCGCGCTATTTTTTGGGGAGTTTGCTTCTGGCTCTGTTTCTGACACAACTTCTATGGCTTGCAGGTGAACGACTTTATCGAACTCCGGCACTGTATGGGCCAGCCACAGTGGTATGTGACGTGATGGGCTGCGAGTTGGGCCGATTTCAGGATATCGGGTCGCTGCGACTTGATGAAGTCAGTATGACGGCCTGGGCAAAAGGGCGCGCCCGGGTCACGGCAAGGTTGACGAATGCGGCAAGCTTCGCCCAAGACCTACCTAAGGTGCGCTTTACCTTGAGTGATCAATCCGGTCGTGTAATGGCCGCTCGCACCCTTGACGGCCAGAAGGATTATCAGGTCACAGGGGCTCAAGGTTCTACCGTTGAGGCCTCTGGAGAAGTTCGGATTGTATTTGATGTCGCTGAAGATTCATCCTATGGCGCTGCAGTGTCTTATCAAATGGAATTGGTGAACACGCTTTAATCTGTTGTTATGATGGAGCCTCGGTTGGGTATGGGGTTTGAGATGTTGAAGATTGGCGGCGTGATGCACCCTAGTCGAGCTGTCGTTGCCCCCATGGCCGGCGTCACTGATCGACCTTTTCGAGACCTATGCCGTCAATTTGGTAGTTTTTGGCTGGTTGCCGAGATGCTCACCAGCGATCAAACACTTTGGAACACCTCAAAGTCTCGATTGCGGCGCATACATGCTGATGAACCAAGCCCCCGATGGGTCCAAATCGCAGGTTCAGACCCACAGACACTTGCGCTCGCCGGGTTAGCCAATGAAAGGGCAGGCGCACAGATTCTTGATATCAATATGGGCTGCCCTGCCAAGAAAGTGTGCAACAAGGCTGCCGGTTCCGCTTTGCTGAGGGATGAAACATTGGTCGCCAATATCTTAGGTGAAGTTTGTCGGGCGGTTTCGATTCCGGTGACTCTGAAGTATCGATTGGGTTGGTCAAAACAAGAGCAGAATGCGGTGACCGTTGCAAAAATTGCACAGGATGCCGGTATCCAAGCGCTTTCAGTTCACGGAAGACCCCGCGCCTGCCGATTCGAAGGGTTGGTCGATTATGACGCCATCGCGCAGGTTAAATCAGCGGTGTCGATTCCGGTGATTGCCAACGGGGATATCTGTTCGCCTGAGCAAGCACGGTCGGTGATCGATCGAACAGGCGCGGATGCGGTGATGGTTGGGCGAGCTGTTCAAGGTAGGCCCTGGCTCCCGGCTGATATTGATGCCTACCTCAACGGAAATACGAATCCTATCGAGCGCAGCTTTGATGAGAAGTGCGATGCCATGCTTGGGCATTTGCTTGCGCTTCATGAATTTTATGGGCAAGCACAGGGGGTTCGAATCGCGCGCAAACATGCGGGCTGGTTTTTTGCAGCGAACCTCAACGCCCACACAGCTGCCCGCCGGACGTTTAATCAAATCGCCGGTGCTGCGGAGCAAATTGATTTTTTGACAGGGATCAAAAGAACGGCTGGTAACAAGGTTGCAGCATGAAGGTTGCGGTATGAAAAAATCCCCAGCCGAAACAGAGACTTCAGTGCGATCTCCCCAAGTCAGTATCAAGGCCTCGGTGAGTCAAAATTTGGCGGAATATCTGAGACTGCTTGAGGATCAAGATGTTCAAGATCTTCATGCTCTGGTCCTCGCTCAAGTCGAACCCCCATTGCTTGAACAGGTGATGGCGCATGTGGGTCAAAATCAATCAAAAGCTGCAGTGATGCTGGGCTTAAGTCGCGGAACTTTGCGGACGAAGTTAAATAAGTATGGTTTGCTTTGATCGGCGCGATCTCAATAGGCGATTTGCACCAAGTTGCACTCAGCACGAATTAAGGAATGAAATGGAAAAGGTAGCGATTAACCGAGCGCTGATCAGCGTTTCCGATAAAACGGGGCTGGAGGCATTGCTCGAGACACTCCAGGCATTTGATGTGGCTTTGGTTTCTACAGGGGGGACGCATCGTTCTATTGCGGCAGCGGGTTATGAGGTTCAGGAAATATCGGACTTCACGCAATTCCCAGAGATGATGGAGGGGCGCGTTAAAACGCTGCATCCCAAAGTACATGGCGGACTTTTAGGACGAGGTGGAATCGATTCAGAAGTTATGGCCGCTCAAGAGATTCCTGCCATCGATCTGTTGATTGTGAACTTGTACCCGTTTGAAGCGGTGACCCAGCAAGCCGATTGCAGCCTCGAGCGTGCGATTGAGAATATTGATATCGGTGGTCCAGCGATGATCCGGTCAGCCGCCAAGAACTTTGATCGGGTCACGGTGGTGACCGACCCGGGAGATTACTCTGCCTTGATCGATGAGTTGCAGACATGTGGAGGCGGAACATCCCGAGCCTTTCGTTTTGGGTGCGCGCGTCAGGCTTTTGCGAGCATTGCGCAGTATGACGCTGCGATCTCCAATTATTTGTCCGCGCGCGAGACCGAATCTGCCCATCATCACCCTGCGGAGTTTCCTTCAGTCCTGTCGCAGCAATGGATCAAAGTTCAGGATATGCGCTACGGAGAGAACCCGCATCAAAACGCAGCGTATTACCGGGAAACGCCGACGCCTGCCGGAAGTTTGTCAGACGCTGCGCAACTACAAGGTAAGGCGTTGTCCTTCAATAATCTTGCTGATGCGGATGCTGCGGTTGCCTGTGTTCGTAGCTTTTCGGAACCCACTTGTGTGATCGTTAAGCACGCTAACCCCTGTGGGGTTGCCTCGGCGACGAACCTGGGCGTCGCCTATCAGCGCGCTTTCGAAACGGATTCCACTTCGGCTTTCGGAGGAATCATCGCGCTCAATGGGCTGCTCGATGCGGACCTTGCGAAGACGATTATTGACCAACAGTTCGTTGAGGTCTTGATCGCCGAAGCCGTTACCCCTGAGGCCGCGTCGGTGATGGCCAGTAAAAAGAATATTCGAGTGCTTGAGTTGGGCGAGGAGGTTGAGACGCAACCGCCTCATGAATTAAAAAAAATCTCGGGTGGACTGTTGGTTCAGTCGCCAGACACGATGTTGCTTGATCCAGAAGCTTTAGAAACAGTTTCGCGCCGGAAGCCGAGTGAACAAGAGCTGTCGGATCTTATGTTTGCCTGGAAAGTTGCAAAGAACGTTAAATCGAATGCCATTGTTTATGCAAAAGAGGAGCAAACCATTGGTGTCGGAGCCGGACAAATGAGCCGGGTTTACAGCGCAAAAATCGCTGGAATAAAAGCATCTGATGAGAGTCTGATTGTCGAGGGGTCCGTCATGGCCTCAGACGCTTTTTTCCCTTTTCGAGACGGTATTGATGCAGCGGCTGCTGCTGGGATCACTGCGGTGATCCAACCCGGTGGCTCCGTCCGCGACGAAGAGGTGATTCGTGCCGCTGATGAGGCCGGCATGGCGATGGTCTTTACCCATGTGCGTCATTTTAAACACTAAATCTTGATGTCGTTGATAGGGATGATCGAATGAAAATTTTGGTGGTTGGTTCGGGGGGGCGAGAGCATGCTCTGGCTTGGAAGTTTGCTCAGTCTGAGCGTGTCAGCGAAGTCTTTGTTGCTCCAGGAAATGGTGGGACAGCGCTAGCGAGCAACCTAACCAATGTCGATATTGCGGTCATGGATTTTGATGGTTTGAGTGATTTTGCGATCGAGCGCGGCATCACATTGACCGTTGTCGGCCCAGAGGCGCCGCTGGTCGCGGGTATTGAGGCGCATTTTGTTGCCCTTGGGCTTCAGTGCTTGGCGCCCTCAGCTGAGGCGGCTCAGCTTGAAGGATCGAAGAGTTTCACCAAAAACTTTCTAGCGCGCTATAACATTCCAACCGCACAGTTTGAAAGTTTTCAGTCGGTGGAGCCCGCTAAGTTGTTTGCTAGGTCGCTCGGCTTACCCGTTGTGATCAAAGCCGATGGGCTCGCGGCGGGGAAAGGGGTTGTTGTCGCCGAGACCATCGCCGAAGCAGACGCTGCGATCGAGGATATGCTGTCGAAAAATGTCTTTGGGGAAGCGGGGTCGACGGTTGTTGTTGAAGCTTTTTTGCCAGGGGAAGAGGCGAGTTTTATTGTTTTGGCCGATGGCGAAAATTACCTTCCCTTTGCGACCTCCCAAGATCATAAAGCAATTTTTGATGGTGATCAGGGCCCCAACACAGGCGGAATGGGCGCCTACTCACCAGCGCCCGTCGTCACTGACTCGGTAGCCGCCCGGGTTTGCCGTGAGATTATTGAACCGACGCTTGCGGGGTTGTTAGAGGAGGGGATTCATTACACGGGGTTTTTATATGCGGGATTAATGATCGATGAGGCAGGCAGCCCGAGCGTGATTGAGTTCAACTGTCGATTTGGTGATCCCGAGACACAACCGGTAATGATGCGGCTGAGCAGCGATTTGGCAGAGGTTTGTTTGGCCGCTGTTGAACACCGGTTGCAGGAACAGCAGTTGGTATTTTCGGATTTGACGGCGTTAGCAGTGGTTGTTGCGAGCAAGGGGTACCCTGAGCGCTACGAGACGGGAGGTGTGATCACGGGACTCGATGTTGACCGGCGCTCCGAAGTTTTTCATGCAGGAACCAGATTGTTGGCGAATGGCTTGGAGGTGAGCGGCGGTCGCGTTTTGGCGGTTGCTGCTTTGGGTGAATCGGTGCTGACCGCGCAACAAACGGTCTATCAAGATTTGGCTGATATCGCCTTTGAGGGAATGTACTTTCGCCGGGATATTGGCTATCGAGCCATTGCGAGAGAGGTGACTTAATCAATCGATAATCCACCGTCCACCGGGATGATTTGACCTGTCATATAAGGCTGATGAAGTATAAATAATAAGGTTTGAATCAGCCCTGAGACGCCGCCCAAAACGCCGAGGGGAGTTTGAGACAGCACGTGGTTAAGAACATCCGACTCTCCCTCGAGTTCCGGTGGCAGCATAGCACCAGGCGCAATCCCGTTGACCCTGGTTTTGGGCGCGAGATCCAATGCCAGACTTCTGGTCAGCATGATGAGACCTGCTTTGCTCGCGCTATAGGCGGCAAAGTCTTTGAGGGGCCTTTCTCCAAATACATCACAAATATTAATGATCGAACTTGCCTCGGTTAGGTGAGAACGCAAGTGCTGACAGATGAAAAAGGGTGCTTTTAGGTTGATGGCAAAGGTTTGATCCCACTCAGCGCTGCTTGTCATGCCCTTGACACTCGGAATAAAGACAGCCGCGTTGTTAATCACTAAGTCGAGGCAGGGGTAGTCGGTTTCGATTTTTTTTAGCATTGCGTGGAGCGATTCATCGCTTGAGAGATCCGCTTGGTAACACCACACAGACTCCGGTCGCTGGGCATTTAGAGTTTCTGCGAGGGCAGTCGCAGCAGCCTGGGATTGACCGTAGTGCAGCGCAATATTCCATCCTTGACGGTGGAGTGCTTTCGTCATGGCCTGGCCGAGGCGTTTTGATCCCCCTGTGATAAAAGCGGTTTTAGTCACGGTTCAAAACTTGACCAATGGCTTCAAGTCGATGGGCACGAATCTGAGTTTTAATGGCTGAGTGCTCTGTTTTTGAAGGATCGCCGCTAAACGTCACGGCTCCGAAGGCATCGACGAGTCGTTCCCAGGCATGATTGAGATGATGTTTGTGATCTTGATTAGAAGTATGGGCATCCCCGGCGATTCGGCACAAGGACTTGAAGCGATCTGGTTTTCGTCGTGCATCACATGCTTCGAGAATATTGAGCACCTGGTCAGGGCTCAGATCCTTAATGTGAGCCAGGGGTGAGGAAAAGTCTCGAGTGAGCTGACTTAACTCGAGCCAGGCATTGGGCAGAGCCAGGGTTTGCGCCGCCCCTTTAAGGTTGATTCTTGAGTCTTTGGCGCACAAGAGCGCAAACAATTCTTCTGGCTCATAACTTGAGGCGAAAGCGTCCAGAATCGGGGTTGCCCCAATGTTCAGTTTGGGTAGAACGATATCCACCGCGGATACTTGATCTAGGACTTCAAAAAATCTAGACGGTCGAGGTGATTGCAGCCCTTTTTCAAACTCTTTAAAAACCCGCGCGTTTGAGAGGCTTTTAAGTTCTCCGGATTCAACCATGGTTTGACATAAGTCAAGGGTTTCAGGAGCGATGCTAAACCCTAGGTGGGCTAATCGCGCAGCAAACTGGGCTAATCGAAGGACGCGCAACGGGTCCTCCAAAAAAGCGTCTGAGACGTGCCGCAAAACTCTGCTCGCAATATCTTGTTGACCGCCGTAGGGGTCGATCAGCTCGTCATTGGTATTTTTCGCGATGGCGTTGATTGTCAGGTCACGCCGTTGCAGGTCCTCCTCAAGGCTGATGTCCACATCCACATCAAATTTGAACCCCTTATGACCAGAACCCTGTTTGTATTCGCGACGGGCAAGCGCATATTCCTCAGCTGTTTCAGGATGTAAAAATACAGGGAAATCTTTACCGACTTGTCGAAAGCCTCGCTCGAGCATTGATTCTGGTGTTTCTCCTACAACGACCCAATCTCGTTCTCGCACGGGTATACCCAACAATTCGTCTCGAACAGCGCCACCAACAAGATACGTTTTCATAGTGTACTGAGTCTTAAGGCGAAGGAGTCCATCATAATTGGGAAGGTACGCTAAAGTAAGCCTTGTCCTCGAGCCTGAGTGCCGTCAGGGTGCGCCCGTAAACGCAACCGGTGTCGAGCCCCGCTAAATCAGGACGGTGCACGCCGCCCAGGGATGCCCAATGGCCAAATATGACCACTGTCTTGACAAGCTCTGGATGCCGATGGTCAAACCAGGGCACAAAGCCCTCAGGCGCCGTGCTGCCCTTGTGAGAGAATTCGAAGGTGCCTGGATGTCTGTAATAGCGCATACGGGTGAAGATGTTGGTTGCCAGTCGTAAACGCTGGGGCGTTTCGAGATCATCCCGCCACATCGTGGGCTCGTTGCCGTACATGTTTTTCAAGAAAGATCGCCAGTTTGCCCCGCGGAGGTGCTGCTCGACTTCCCGTGCCAAGCGCTTTGCTTGTTCTAAGTTCCAAATCTCGGGTATTCCAGCATGGGTCATGACAATCGTCTCATCAGGATGAGCAACCAGTAGCGGTTGCGCTCTGAGCCAATGGGTAAAGTCTGGGAGCCGAGGATGATCGAGGAGATCTGAAACTGTATCGCTCTCGCCGATCGTCGCAATGCCCTCGGCAATCGCCAAAAAATGTAAGTCGTGGTTGCCAAGGGTCACTTCGAGATTGGGTAGGTCCATCAATAGTTGTAGCGTCTCGACATTGTCGGGTCCGCGGTTGATAAGGTCCCCAGGGCACCAGAGGGTGTCGTGCTGTGGGCAAAATTTGACTTCGTCTAAGAGCGCCCTGAGGGATCTAAAACAGCCATGGATGTCACCCACTGCATAGGTGCTCATTAGCGGTGGGCGCTCAAAAAGTTCGCACAATCTATAAATTGTTGCACGGTCAAAGCTTCTGCCCGAAGCGTGGGGTCAATGTCCAAGCTTGATAATTGCTCGGCTGTGATCAATTGAGACATCGCGTTTCGGAGCGTCTTCCGGCGTTGTCCAAAGGCGCTGACAAGCACTTCAGACAATAACTCGGGGTCCGTTGCACCATGGATCTGAGTACTGTGGGGCTGCAGCTCAACGACAGCTGAATCCACTTTGGGTGCAGGCTTAAATGCGTTGGCAGGAACATCAAGCACTTTTTGGATGCGGCAATGATATTGGGCCATCACAGATAGACGGCCATAAGCTTTGGAGCCAGGTCCTGCAATCAAACGGTCCACCACTTCCCGTTGGAGCATGAAGATCATGTGTTCTGGTTGCGGCACCTGCTCAAAGAGCTTAAACAAGAGCGGTGTTGAGATGTTGTACGGCAGGTTGCCCACGACAAAAAGTGGCATCGAAAACTGAGAGAAATCATACTTTAAAACATCAGCTTCGATGATCTCGACTGAATCTGGCAGTTTTTGTTGGAGTCCTGGAATAAGATCTCGATCCAGCTCGATGACACTGAAAGGTTGATGGCTCTGTGCCAGGTGATCTGTGAGCGCGCCTCGGCCAGGTCCTATTTCGATGAGCATCTGATGCGCTTGAGGCCGAATGGAATCAATAATCTGCGCGATAACACTGGGGTCTTGGAGGAAGTTTTGCCCGAATCGCTTCTTTGCCTGCATGCTGGGCCTGCTAATGGGATCGGCTTAATAGATCAGCAAGTTCGATCGCCGCTAAAAAACTACCCGGTTCAGCGCGCCCGGTAGCAGCTAGGTCGAGCGCCGTGCCGTGATCGACAGAAGTTCGGACGATTGGCAGACCCAGAGTGACGTTAACCGCGTGACCAAAACCGCTGTGCTTGAGCACGGGTAGACCCTGGTCATGATACATCGCGATGACGGCATCAACGCCCTCGAGGGATCTGTGAGTAAAGGCAGTATCGGCGGGTAAGGGACCTTGAACCATTGCCCCACGGCCTCTAAATGCCCGGATTACAGGCTCGATGACTTCGATTTCTTCCCGGCCCAGATACCCTCCCTCTCCCGCATGGGGGTTAAGCCCGCAGACAGAGATGAGCGGTTTTTCCACGCCGAACTGAGCCTTCAGCGCATCAAGGGTCTGGGAAATTGTTGCCGTAAGTTTTTCTGATGTAATGGCGCGGGGAACGTCTGCAAGGGCAAGATGGGTCGTGACCAGCGCGACCCTGAGACCTTGGTCAACCAGCATCATCACAGGCTGATCGCAATGGGTTCGCTCTGCAAGCCACTCAGTATGACCCGTAAAGTTTGGGAGGGTTCTACTGATCACAGATTTCTGAATGGGGCCGGTCACCAAAGCGCGCGCCTCGCCTTCGAGACAAAGATCGACTCCTCGTTCCAGACAGGCAAGGACAAATGAGCCGGACCGATGATCAAGGCTGCCGGGGGTGCAGGCGTAACCCAAATCGATGGCCAAAACGTTGACCCTCTCTGGGCGATAATCCCGAGGATGTTGAATGAGGTTGAAAGAAAGATCGAGTTTGAGCGCGGCTGCACGCTGTTCAAGGAGTTCCGGGTCAGTGACATATAGACGGGGGACGCCGTCAGTCAAAGTGGCCTCACTCAGCAGACAGATATCCGGCCCGATTCCCGCAGGTTCTCCGGGTGTAATAACGAGCGGGACATTAAATCCTGACTTCGACAAAGGCGTCTTCTCTAATCTCGCGAACCCAGTTATCGACTTCTTCATCAAATGATCGGTTTCGCAGGAAGTTGGCGGCTTGGTTGCGTTTGAAACGCTCGCTAAAGTCTTCGGTTCTCCGTCCGGTTACTTCCAGAAAATGAAACCCAAATTCACTCTGAAACACAGGGCTGATTGCGTCGATTTGGGTCGCTTCTATAGCAGCTTCGAAACTGCCAACAAAATCGCTGCCCGTGCTCCAGCCAAGGTCGCCACCTTTGAGCGCGGAACCTGGATCCTCAGAGTAAAGGCGCGCAATTTCGTCAAACGGTCGGCCGCCTAAAACTTCCTCGCGAAGACTCTCAGCGAGCTCTTTAGCTTCTTGTAATGATCTGATTTCGTTTGGGTTAATTAAGACGTGCCGAACCCTTGTTTGATCGACCATGCCAGCGGCGGTTGCACCGCGCTTTTGTAACAGTTTAATGATGTGGAAACCCGATCCGCTTTGAATAGGTCCTTTCACCGCCTCAAGCTGCAGATCGAGGACAAGATCCGAGAACAGGGTCGGAAGTGCAGCTGGCTTGCGCCAGCCTAAATCCCCACCTTCGAGTGCATTTTTACCCGCGGAGTGTGTCATTGCCAGGGTCTGGAAATTTGCACCCGCGTCGAGCTCGGCGACAATTTTTTCTGCTCGGGCCTTGGTCTCAGCGATATCCCCCTGTGACATATCAGAGTTCGTGGCGAGTAAAATATGTCCGACCCGGTATTCGTCAGCGGTTAGTTCTCGACCGGCCTCTGAATCGAGAAAGTCAGTGATGGCTTGATCGCTGATTTCTATTCGGCTGTTCATGACCCCTTGCTGCACCCGACCGATCATGATTTCGCGTTCGATTTGTTGACGCATGCCTTCATAGGAGATGCCATCGCTTGCTAATGCCTCTCTAAATTGCGCAAGGCTTAATTGGTTTTGTCCAGCGATTCTTGTCATGGCCTCGTTCAGCTCGACGTCGCTGATTCTTACTCCGGCTCGCCGAGCCATTTGCAACTGAAGGCTTTCAACAATCAGGCGCTCCACAATTTGCTCGGTCAGAATTTCATCCGGGGGCAGCTGACCCGGGTCCTTGGCTTGCGCATAGATCGCTTCAGCTCGTTCTTTAACCTCTGAGACGGTGATGACATCATCATCAACAATGGCGGCGATTTCATCGAGCATGACGGGCAGGGCGCAGGCTGGAAGCGAGGCAATGAAGGCGAGTAGCAAGAGTGTAAGACGTGTGTACATGAGCTAAGACCTTATCTCAGGATGAGCCGAACCGTTGCAACACTAACGTTGAAGCGGCTGAAAAATTGGAACGCTACGCTGAAAAACCCTGCTTACGTCACTGCCTATTCGCATCAGGCCTTTAAGCTCAAGCGTTAAGAATAGGCCAGAACGCGATTCTCTCTCGATCTGATAACGCTGCTTATTCCAAACCAGTTGCGGATCTAAGTAGCGGCGATACGCCGCTTCAATAGACCAACAACAGGCATTGTATGATAGACCAGCAACGGACTCTATATTTTTGCCCGATGTATTGTTCTTCCCCCACAGACCCATAATGCGCCATCGGGTCCCAAGGGGTGCACTGAAGGCGACTTGAGAAACCGAGAGCGCTTCCGTCTGGGTCTTGATCTGGCTCTGGGCGGTGAAGGTTTGATAGCGATGCTGAACGCTCGCAAAAAATCCAGGTCGAGGTTGATAGGCCAAATTCAAGAACCCAGAACCTATCTTTTGGCGGTCTCGGTCAAAGGTCAGCTGCAGCTGGCTGCTGAAAAGACCGGACGGTTTCGTTGTCAGGTCGATCAGCAGTTGCGATCGACTCTCGCCTCGAGTCCTCGCGTCATTTTGATCCTTTGATTGATGCCTGATACCAAACCTTGCGTTCAAGATTTCACGTCCAGTGCTGCTGTCAATCCAGCGGTGAGCAAGACCCGCAGATAAGGTTGTGTTGACGGGAGCAAGATCGTTTCCCGAGGCGCCGGTGGGATCAAAAATGGCCTCATAGTTGATCGCCAAGGGTGCCGAATCCAGTAACGGTTGGTTGCGCCATTCTTCATTTTTACCCAGCACAAGGCTGATTCTTGGTTCAAGCGTTTTTGTTGTTTTGGCGCCTTTGCTGCGTTTAAACAGCGACGAAGTGCCGAGTAGTTGTAAGTAGGGGTAATTCTCACTCCCTACATCAAAGTCCCCAAAGGTTGATGCATAGTGCTTGTGTTGAAATCCGATGGTGCTCTCAATGTCTCCCCATGCTAGGCGTCTCGGCCATGAAAGGGTTGTATGGTAGGTCCGTCGTAGAACCTTAAATGGATTGTCTGCAAGTCGTGACTCACGAAACTCTGTTGCCTCTGCGAGAGCTGACACTCGAATTGAACCCCAGCGGCGATGATAGTTAATCAAAAGGCTCGGGCGTTTTTCGGCTTGGTCGTTGAACAGAGGTGTTAGGCTTTGGAAGCCCTGATAGTAAAGTTGTGCGCCCAGATGTTTGCCTTTGAGTTGGATTTCAACACTTTGGTTGAGTGCCGATAATATCTTTTCATACTGCGGATTGGTGGCCTCGATCGAACCCAGACTCGCCGCGTAGGGCGCGACGTTGCTGTCAAAATCTCGGAGAAAGTGGGTATCTGAGGCCTGAATAAATTTAATTTTGCTGGAGAAAATACCGCGGTTGTAGGCATGAAAAGCGCTGAGGATATGGCGATTTTCTCGATCTTGCCCTGGTGCGTCAGATCGTTCATTCCAGATATCGAAATCATCCTGGGGTAAATATTCCCCATTGATTTGGCCTTCATAAAAGGCTCCAAGGCCCCGGATTTCACCGCCCATGATCGTACCGCGCCGGGTTAAGTGGCGTGCGGTCATTGTTGCGTCAAAATTAGGTTGAATATTGAGGTAGTAATCAAGGCTGGATTCAACGCCGTTTCGGCTGTTTTGAGACAGGCCCATGGGCAGAAGCCCGGATTGTCGCTCTGAGTCGGTCGCAAGCTTGAAATAAGGCAGGTACAAAACAGGAAATTGTCTCAGGCGAAGCGCCATATTTTTTGCGGTGATCCGGCTTTGATCTGGATCAGCGGTGAGTGAGTCACTGGATATTTGCCATGTGTTGGATCCTTCGGGGCATCGAGTAACGAGCCCTTCTGAGAGATGAAGGCGGCGACCTGAGGTGAGGTTGATTTCCTTGGCCTCACCCCTCAATCCAGAAGCGTTGAGTCGAAAACGAGCGGACTGAACACTGCCAAGGCCTTCGAAGAAATCTCCAGACGCGGATGCACCCTGCATGCACAAACTGTTGTCTAAAATAGTAACTTGATCGTTAAGGTCTATCGCGTTGTCGACCAGGTCGAGCTCAGCCTGATCGGCTGTAATTTCAGTTTCACCCCGTGTAATTCGGACATCCCCTGCGAGAGATAAGGTTTTGCCAGGGATAACCTCCGCGCTCTTGGCCGTGACGAGGGTTTGTTGCTTGACTAAAATTGGGTGAGAGACGCCTATATTTTGGCACTGGTCGGCTTGCAGACCGAGCGTTGCTGTTTCGCTGGCAATAAGGTTTGGCGCGGCAATGAAGGTCAGCCAAATCGTGATCGACATTGAGCGGCATGGCCGTCGAAACATAGCGGTCGTCGTGTTTTCTCTAAAAGTAGAGAATAAGCCATAATGAGTTCGATCAACAACGCGGTGGATGCCCGAGTATGGATGTGAGATTACGTGCCCTCGGCGCTTGGGTCGCGGCCAGCATTGTAAAAAGCGACGAGCCGCTTCATCCAAGCACTTTTGCGCCAGTGTCTGATGATGCTAGCTTTAGGCGCTATTTTAGGTGCACAGCTGTATCAAAGCCGATGGTCTTTATGGATGCACCACCCGATAAAGAACCCCTTGGGCAGTTTCTATCCGTTACTGAGCAGCTTCGGAACGCGGCTCAGCCGGTACCCGAAATTTTTGCTTTCGATGAGACGCTGGGATTTTTAGCATTATCTGACTTCGGGGACGAAAAATTATTCGACGTATTGAGTGTCGGCTCGGCCAAGCCTCAGGACCTACTACCCCATCTTTTGCTGCAGCTTAACGCTCTAGCCCGTGTTGAAAGTGAATTGCCCGATTACTCGAAAGCAATGTTAACTGCAGAACTCGAGCTCTTTCCCGAATGGTATCTGCAACGCTTTTTGAACATCCAGCTTGATGATTCGTTTTGGTCGGTTTGGCGGCCGCTGTGTGCGTTTTTGATTGAATCCGCAGTCCGCCAGCCTCAAGTGTTTGTGCACCGTGACTTTCACAGCCGCAACATTATGATGCGACCGAAGGCGCGTCTAGGGTTGCTTGATTATCAAGATGCAGTCGTGGGGCCTTTAACCTATGACTTGGTGTCGCTGTTGAAAGATTGTTATTGGCGCTTTGATCGAGAGTTGGTGGTGTCGCAAGTTGCAGCGTATTTCGATGTTTGGCGCGCTCACCCTAATCTCCGGGGAATGGATCGATTAGGGTTTCTGAGCGCTTTCGACTTGATGGGCCTCCAGCGACATTTAAAGTGCGCAGGAATTTTTGCACGGCTTTCGTTGCGGGATGGAAAGGCTCGATACCTGGACGATATTCCCTTGGTCATGGACTATATTTTCGAGGTTTGCAGCGAGCAAGACGAGTGCTCAGAATTTTTTCAATGGCTCAAGGAGTATGTTGAACCTCTCATCAAGGCCGCCCCCGGGTGAAGGCGTTGTTGTTAGCAGCGGGTCGGGGTGAGCGTATGCGGCCACTCACTGACGATCGCCCCAAACCATTGCTGACTGTGGGCAGGGAATCATTGATCGAGCGTCATCTTAGAAAGCTGGAGGAGGCAGGCGTCCGCGATGTGGTCGTTAATCTTCATTATCGAGGAGATTTAATTCAGGAGGCCCTCGGCGACGGTCAGCGTTATGGCCTTAAGATCACCTACTCAATGGAACACGATCTATTAGAAACAGGCGGTGGAGCTAAGCAGGCGCTTGGGTATTTGGGTGAAGCGCCGTTTATTGTCGTAAGCAGCGATATTTTGGTGGACTTTGATTATCAGCGTTTGCTGGAGGTTGATGCAGTGAATAACCATTTGGTGCTGGTGAGGAACCCTGAGCATCACCCCCAGGGGGATTTTCGTCTAACGGCCTCTGGATGTGTGCGCCTTGGAAACGAAGCAACGTTCGCGGGTATCGGGGTCATTACGCCGGATTTGATACGCAATTGGACGAAGGCCGCTTTCCCTCTGCGAGATGTCTTGTTTCCGGCCGCGAGCGAGGGAAGATTGACGGGAGAAATGCATCTGGGTTACTGGTCTGATGTCGGTACGCCCGAGCGTCTGGCGGCTGCGCAGGCCGATTACGAGTCTGGCCTGTGTCGTTGAACGGCCGCATCCTGTAAGCTTATCGGCTTTGGCGAAGACCCTGGGAGGATGGCTGGTCGGGGCTGTTTTTTTTCAGTGATTTAAATCAATTCCAGAAGAGGCTTAAGCAGGTAAAACTAAGCAGGTAAAACTAAGCAGGTGATACTTGGGCAGATAAAACCTAAGCAGGTCAATCTGATTAGAGCATCGCAGAAAAAAATCTGGATCATTCAAACTCGAATCAAAGGCAAACATGAAGCATAAAATTTCGGAACGACCGACTTTTTATGGGTGCTGGATTAGCCGTCGGGTGCTATTACGGGAAGAGATCTTGCTGCTTTATGAAACCGCCATAAAGGGTCGATGGGGGTGCGCAGAAGGGCTTTGATCGGGAGCTCCGATTGCCCGAGGCCACCGGATTAGGCGCTCAAAAAAAGAAGGGTTGGGTTAAACTGCTTGCCTTGAATCCTGCGTTAACAGAATAAATATCGATTCAGTCAATGATTAGTCAATAAATTTTTAGTAAGCGAGGGTACATCATGAAAGACTGCTGGATTGCGCCTTCAATTTTGGCGGCTGACTTTGCACGATTGGGAGCAGAAGTTGAGGCTGTTCTTGATGCGGGCGCTGATATTATTCACTTCGATGTGATGGATAACCATTATGTACCTAACTTAACCATCGGGCCGATGGTTTGTCAGGCGATCAGAGACTATGGCATAAAAGCGCCAATCGATGTTCATCTGATGGTCGAGCCTGTTGATGCCATGATCGAAGAATTTATTAAGGTTGGAGCAAGCTACATCACGTTTCATCCGGAAGCTACAAAGCATATCGATCGGTCTCTGGAAATTATTCGATCTGCGGGTCTCAAGGCGGGCCTGGTCCTAAACCCAGCCACCCCAGTTTCAGTACTTGAGTGGGTGATGGAAAAGCTTGATATGATCCTCGTGATGTCCATTAATCCAGGTTTTGGGGGGCAAACCTTCATACCATCAACTCACTCAAAGATTCGGCAAATTCGTCAATTGATTGATGAGCGAGGTCTCGATATTCGGCTGGAGGTCGACGGCGGTGTCAAAGTAGATAATATCGCCGACATTCATGCGTCCGGAGCAGACACTTTTGTGGCGGGTTCTGCAATCTTTGGTAGTTCTGATTATCAAGCAACGCTTAGGGCCATGCGCGAAGCGTTGGATCCAGAGTAATTTGAGGCGAGCGTGAAACAAGAACTGGCACCAGGTTATTTTTCGGAACTCGTTGATCAAGGCTTTAATCACCTTCCGATCTGCCGGGAACTCGTCGCCGATTTTGAGACCCCGTTGTCTTGTTACGTCAAAGTCGCCCAAGGCCCCTATAGTTACCTCCTAGAATCAGCGAACCAAGGTGGCGAAAAATGGTCTCGGTTTTCGATCATCGGACTGCCCGCGAGGCGAGTACTACGTATCTCCGGGGAGCGCCTGACCATGACCGAGTCAGGTATTGTCACTCGAGACGAATCGGTCTCAGATCCTCTGGCTGAAATTTCAGACCTGCAGAACCAATTCAGTTACCCGAGGCTCAAGGGGATGCCCAATTATACCGGGGGCCTAGTCGGTTACTTTGGTTATGACACCGTCCGATTTGTTGAATCAAGAATTAAAGAATCTACCCCTCCAGATGAGCTTGGGTCCTCAGATATTGTTTTGATGGTGTCAGATGACGTCATTGTTTTCGATAATGTGAAAGGCCGTATGCATCTGATTACCCATGTTTCAGCGCTCTCAGATGAAGAGCTGCTGCAAGCGCAACTTCGTCTTGATGCGATGGAAGGCGCGCTCAGAGGCGCCATCCCTGAATCGCTGCGTGCCCCGGATGTGGCGCCGGGGCTGATGGAAACTGATTTTGTCTCCTCCTACGGTGAGTCCGCGTTCAAGCGCGATGTTGAGAAAATTAAAGACTACATCCTGGCGGGGGATGTGATGCAAGTGATCCTGGCGCAACGGTTATCCTGCGCTTTTGAAGCTGAGCCCCTTAACTTATATCGAGCACTTCGTGCACTGAACCCTTCGCCCTATATGTACTTCATGGATCTTGACTCCGAGCAAATCGTATCGTCTTCACCGGAGATTCTGGCTCGTCTCGAACATGGTGAGGTGACGGTGCGTCCCCTCGCGGGGACTCGTAGGCGCGGCCGTTCTGCGGAAGAAGACCTTGAGATGGAGGCGGAGCTCTTGGCTGATCCTAAAGAGCGTGCCGAACATTTGATGCTGATCGATCTTGGGCGTAACGACATCGGGAGAGTGTGTGAAACGGGCTCGATCCGTGTCTCAGAGATGATGACGATCGAAAGGTACGCTCATGTGATGCATATGGCGTCCAATGTTTGCGGAACGCTAAAACCAGGTTTAACTGGCATCGATGTACTCAAGGCGACCTTACCCGTTGGGACTCTAAGCGGGGCACCCAAGGTTCGGGCGATGGAGGTGATCGATGAGCTTGAGCCGGTCAAGCGGGGCATATTCGGTGGTGCCGTGGGGTATCTTTCATGGCAGGGGCAGATGGATACTGCGATCGCGATCAGGACAGCTGTGATTACCGGAGGTCGACTGTATGTGCAAGCTGGTGCCGGCATTGTGGCCGACTCGGTGCCCGACCTTGAATGGATGGAGACGCAGAACAAGGCGCGTTCAGTGATGCAGGCAGCGATGATCGCTGTGGATGGACTTAAATTTTCACCCTCATCGACAAGCAACCGGTAGAAGGAATAAGCAGATGAATGGGGATTGTCTATGCTGCTCATGATCGATAATTACGACTCGTTTACCTACAACGTGGTGCAGTATCTCTCTGAGTTGGGCCAAGAGGTCAAAGTCTATCGAAATGACGAGATTTCGATTGCGACCATTGAGCAGCTCGCGCCTGAGCATATTGTGATCTCCCCAGGCCCCTGCACACCCAACGAGGCTGGTATTTCGCTCTCAGTGATTAAACACTTTGCGGGGCAGATTCCAATGCTTGGAATTTGCCTCGGTCATCAGAGCATTGGACAACACTTCGGTGGTTCGATTATTCGGGCGCCCGCTGTGATGCACGGAAAAACGTCGATGATCCATCACAAAGGTATTGGTGTGTTCGAGGGACTTCCGAATCCCTTTCGAGCGACGCGCTATCATTCTTTGGTCATTGATCCTGAGCAAATGCCTAACGGGCTTGAGGTGACGGCTTGGACGGAAAGCGACGATGGTCACTTTGATGCTGTCATGGGGGTGCGTCATCGTGACTTTGATGTCGAGGGCGTGCAGTTTCATCCGGAGTCAATTTTAAGCGAGCACGGCCATGCTTTGTTGGAGCACTTTATCAAAAGGAATCCCACTCAATGACTACCCAGACCCTACTTGCAAGCCTGGTTAATGGCGAAAATCTCTCAGAGCCTGAAATGGCGGAGCTGATGCAATCGATCATGACTGGAGAGGCGACCTCGGCTCAAATAGGTGCGGCTTTAACCGCGCTAAAAATCAAGGGCGAAACGGTGACCGAAATTGCCGCGGCCGCTCAGGTTATGCGATCGCTTGCAACCCCCTTGCCCCAACGCTTTGATCATCTTGTGGATACCTGTGGGACCGGCGGAAGCGGAAGCAATATTTTTAATGTGTCAACCGCGAGTGCGATCGTTGCTGCTTCCCTCGGCGTCAAAGTTGCAAAGCATGGCAATCGAGCGGCATCCGGGGTGAGTGGCTCAGCGGATGTTCTCGAAGCCGCAGGCGTGCGTCTTGATTTATCTCCCGAGCAGGTGGGTCACTGTATCGAAACCGTGGGCGTTGGATTTTTGTTTGCCCTCAACCATCACAGTGCGATGCGTCATGCCATTGGTGCGCGGCGCGAGCTGGCTTTTAAAACCATGTTTAATTTGCTTGGGCCTTTGACCAATCCCGCGGGCGCAAAATGCCAGCTGTTGGGTGTTGCCGATGGAGATTGGGTACGACCCATGGCGGAGGTCCTAAAAAAGTTGGGAAGTCATCGGGTCTTGGTTGTGCATTCTGAAGACGGGTTGGATGAGATTAGTATTGCCGCTCCGACTCGGGTCGCAGAACTCAAAGAGGGTGAGATCACGGAATATAGCGTGCGACCTGAGGACTTTGGTTGGAATGCACAATCCTTACAGACCTTGATTGTGAAGGACGCCAAAGAAAGTCTGATCCTTGTTCGAGACGCGCTTTCAGGAAAGAATTTACCTGCTCTGCAAATGGTGGCCCTTAATGCGGGCGCCGCTTTGTACGCTGCCTCCGCTGCTGATTCCCTCGGTGCGGGCGTCTCGATGGCTGAAGCGGCGGTACTCAGCGGACAAGCCGCGGAGAAACTGGCGCAGTTGGTTACTTTTTCTCAATCTATGGCGGATCAATAGTGACTAGCACACCAACGGTATTAGAACGCATTCTTGCCGAAAAGCGTGCCCACGTAGCGCGCCGTCGGCAACAGTTCCCGCTTGACCCTGAAGCACTTGAGCGGGCTGATTTACCTCGGGGGTTCGGTTCCGCGTTGGAGGCTCGAATCCAGGAGGGCAAGCCGGCTGTTATTGCCGAAATAAAAAAAGGGTCTCCTTCAAAGGGGGTTATTCGTGAGAATTATGATGTTGCCCAGATTGCTCACTCTTATGATGAGCATGGTGCGGCTTGCATTTCCTGTTTGACCGATATGCCTTTTTTCTTTGGCGCAGATGCAGACCTGTTGACGGCCAGAGCCAATGTCGGTTGTCCTGTCCTGCGCAAAGATTTTATCGTCGATGAATATCAAATTTTCGAGTCCTACAAGCTGGGGGCTGATTGCATATTATTGATTGTTGCGGCGCTCGAGGATGAAGCGCTTCAGCACCTTCACCGTCGCGCTCAATTATTGGGGATGGATGTCCTCGTTGAAGTCCATAATCGAGAAGAATGTGAGCGCGCCCTCGCTGTAACGCCGAGCTTGTTAGGTATAAACAATCGAGACTTACACGACTTTTCGGTGTCAATCGAGAACACGTTGGAGCTGTTACCGATCGTGCCCGAGGGTACCTTGGTCGTATCAGAGAGCGGCATTCATTCCCGCGACGATGTGAAGGTACTGAGGGAAGAGGGCGTGGGTGCTTTTCTAGTGGGTGAGGCGTTTATGCGCCATGATCATCCTGGGAAGAAGCTCTCAGAGCTCTTTGGTTGAGGTTAATGATCCGGTGTTGACCCAGCGTTAGATCGCTGCGTTTAAGCGTGTTTCTGGCACACGGGTGTGTCTCTGATTCCCTCGACGGGTCTTTTAGTTGGTTGGCCGTTACCGGCGCCGGATCGGTTTGATCGGGATACGGTCGAGATTCTATTGTAAGGAGTCGCAAAAATGAAAGGGTTGGTCCGTTGGCAAGGTGATGTTCGCTTTGAAGGGGTCTCAGAATCGGGTCATCTCATTAGTATGGATGGGCCCCCTGATAAGGGCGGTCAAGATGCCGGGGCCCGGCCCATGGAATTAATACTATTGGGATTGGGTGGCTGCGCAAGTTTCGATGTGATCACCATACTTAAAAAGGCGCGTCAGTCGGTCACAGATTGCGAGGTGTCTTTGACCGCCGAGCGTGCTGACTCGGTGCCGGCTGTGTTTACCGAAATCCAATTGCACTTTGTTGTGACTGGGTTTGCTTTAGCTCAAAAGCACGTCGAGCGAGCCATCGCGCTTTCCGCAAAAAAATATTGTTCGGCGTCACAGATGTTGGTTGCTGGAGGCGTTAGTATTTCCGAAAGCTTTGAGATTAGGGAGGCAGAAGGATGAATCGGCCAGGGCCCACACAAGGATTGCGTCATATTGCTCTGTTCGTTACTGAGCTCGCTGCAGCAGAACACTTTTTTGTTGATTTGATGGGGATGGCGGTTGAGTGGCGCCCAGATCCTGACAATGTCTATTTGACAACGGGCAATGACAACCTAGCCTTGCATGGGGTTAAGGCTTTGGAGGGGCGGGGACAGCTTGATCACATTGGATTTTTCATCGAGTCACCCGAAGCCGTTGATCACTGGCATACCTATTTGTTGTCGAACGATGTGAAAATGCTGACCGAGCCTCGAACTCATCGAGATGGCGCAAGAAGCTTTTATTGCCGAGGCCCTTCTGACGTGCGTATTCAGGTGATCTACCATCCGCCTATTGCGATGTCAGAGGCGTAAGCAAAAGATCAGATTCGGCTTGGATGATGACCCTTAAGTCACCCAGGAATCCAGCTTAGGTACGGATGTACCAATGGCAAACGCGTCTTGTTTGGAGAATCTTACTCGTGGTCGAGCATCGAGTTGATTAAATCCAACGGGTTGACCGGGTCATCAGTTTTGATGATAGCGTCATCATCTTTTTGATAAAGACCGGAAACTCTGCACCGCCATGAGACTGTGCATCTTCTTGGTGGTGCTGTTCGTCAGCCTTGATGGCTTCAAGTATTTCACGTGACCGATGATCGGATGCGGGGAGCTTTTGAAGATGCCTATCCAAGTGTTTACAAACCTCTTCTTCTGTTGCGGCGACAAACCCCAGACTCACTTTATCCCCCATTAACCCGGTTACGGCACCTGTCACAAAGCTGCTCAGATACCACAGTGGGTTGAGGTAACTGGTTCTAGCATCGAGCTCTTTGAGTCGCTCCTGACACCAGATGAGATGCTTTTGTTCGTCACCCGCGGCGCTCAAAAGATGATCCTTTGCAGATTGCCGCCTAGCGCTGAGCGCTTGACCATGATAAAGCCCTTGTGCGCAGACCTCGCCGCAGTGATTAATGCGCATCAGCGCAGCAGAGGACGCCTTGGTACTGTCGCTGAGTGTCTCATTGGTCGCAGTGTGCTGAAACCGCTCAGTAGTTGTTAGGCTGCCGGTCATTGTTTTGAGGCCTCGGTCGATGCCGAGCAACCATTGATCAATGGGCCGATTGACCCTCATGTAGCAAGTACGTAGGCCGTGAAGCCACTCTCATTGAGAAGGTATGCACCTAGCTCTGCTATTTTTTCTGGGCCTGAACCTTTGATCGCGTAGACTTTCTCGTTAGATAATTCTTCTAAATGGGTCCTAAGCGACAAGAACGGAATATGAAGCATTGATGAGTCCTCGGACTCTGGGTCGACAGAAGGTCTGACGTCAATGATCACCACTTCTGAGTCGAGTGATTGGCTCAAGGGCTCGATGGCGCTTGGTTGAATAACCTCAATCACCGGTGCCAGCAGGAGTCTCTCGAAGTCCTCTTCACTCAGTCGCATCAGCTCGCCGCTGGTTTCAGCAGTGACGCTGGCGTTCCTCGGCAGATCACTGATGAGCGCGTCTTGACCAAAACTTTGCCCAATGGAGAGTTTCGCGACTTCAGAAAATGTACCATCTTTCTCAACCTCACATCGCAAGATGCCGCGTTTAATGACATAAAAATAGTCTCCAGGATCCCCTTGCTTGACCACGACATCTCCAGCAAGCATTTGATAGGGTTCAAAGCATTTAAACAGCGCTTGAATGTTTGCAGTTGGGATAAATTCAAAGAGCGGTGTCTTTAGCAGGCGCTCCATCCAATTCGTCTCAACCTCCACGCCCTCGGCGCTTGCAGCAGCATTTTCGAGCAAGCCCTCGATCGAGTCACGAACCGTTTTGGGGAAGGAAAAAACCAGACACGGACTCTCGCAAACGGCAGAGACTCGGTGCGGCTCAAAATCGTCAACAGCGCCATAATTCACACTGTCTGCATCGGTGAAGGGTTGGTTGTCAAAAGCGGAATCAACCAAATTGAGCTTACCCTTGAGTAAAAAATGGCTGTGGTCATCGTTCGCAGAACGCTTGAACAAGAGTGTGCCAACTGGATGGTCTGTGAAGGTGCCTCTCTCAGCGATCAGCTTTAGATCGGTTTCAGAGAGCGCTGAAAAAGGTCCTAGACGTCCTAAAATTTTGAGGTTGCCTGGCTCCATAAGGCTTCGCTTTAAAAAATTTATGGGTCCAAAGTATAGTCTGTGTGCTTTGAACTTGGTACTGGGCGGCGAGCGTACCCGAGTAGGTGATTCTAATGATCATCAAAGAATCTGCTAGCGGCCGTTTCTTTTATTGAAGAAGGCATGTAGTAAAAAAGGCCTGCATAAAAGAGGGCCCGAATCTCCAGGGAAGCTTCTTGCGGTGCGCTTCGTTTAACTTTGACTGAGTGGTTGCTGCGCCTTTGGAAACAACCCTTTGGCGATTGGCCCGGAGCGATTGAGTTGGCCTAGTTTGGATTCCGCTTTTTATAAAAGGTTGCTGATACGCAGCTTGCTCGCCTGAGTGCTGAGGGCTTGTGAACGGTTAAAGCGACTGCCGATAAAGGATAGTTGTCGAGTAGATAGTCACAGCAACTGATTGACAAGGTTTCTAGCAATTCGAATCGCTTTTCCTGGACATAGGCCGACAGCCTCTCGGTCAGCTGGTCATAGTCGACCGCTTTTTGAAAGTCGTCGTTGAGTGCAGAGGGCCCGAAGGGATAGAAGAGTTTTAAGTCGATGGCAATGGTTTGCACGGTCTTGCGCTCGGCGGGGTAGACGCCAACGATGGTCTCGATCTCAAGTCCAGTTACTGTGATGTGGTCCTCGCCAATCATGGGTTGAGGCCGCTGAGCTCGTTCATTGGCCATCTAGGTCTTGCAGCGATGGTGTGATCGCAATCAGACCATTGTGCTTTGCGCAACAAACCAGCGATCGCGATCATGGCGCCATTATCTGTGCAAAATTTGAGCTCTGGATATTTGATATCGATATGTCGTTCCTTAGACAATCGATCAAGAGTGGCTCTGAGGTGTTTGTTGGCGCTAACGCCGCCTGCCAAAACCAAGGTGGGATACCCCGTTTTTTCTAGAGCTCGAGCACACTTGATTTGGATGGTATCGACGACCGCCTCCTGAAAAGCAAGTGCGATATCAGCGCGGTCCTGGTCCGAGCGGGTGGGAAGTTTGCGCAGTGTATTCATGGTGTGAGTTTTCAGCCCGCTGAAGCTGAAGTCTAATCCAGGCTTCTTCGTTAAAGGTCTTGGGAAACGGTATTGTCCGGATCGACCTTGGGTGGCGAGCTTCGCGACAGCGGGACCGCCCGGGTAGCCTAGGCCAAGCATCTTTGCCACCTTATCAAAAGCCTCTCCCGCAGCATCATCCACGGACTCTCCAAGGATCTCGTACTCACCAGGTGCTTGGCAGCCCATGAGTTGGGTATGGCCACCAGAGACTAGGAGTGCGACAAAGGGATAGGTTGGGGGATCGCTTGTCAGCTGCGTTGACATCAGATGGCCTTCCATATGATGAATGCCAATTGCCGGGACCTTCCAAGCCAGAGCCAGTGATTTGGCAAGACTAGCGCCCACCAAAAGAGCGCCGATGAGGCCTGGACCCTCGGTGTAAGCAATTGCGCTGATTTGTGCGGGTGTTGTTTGGGTTTCTCGAAGCGCTTGATCGATCATGGGTAGACACTTTCGAATATGATCCCTTGAGGCGAGTTCTGGAACAACCCCACCGTAATCGCGATGAAGATCGACCTGGCTATATAGCAGGTCTTTGATTAAGCCCTCGGATTCGTCAAACAGCGCAACGCCTGTTTCGTCGCAAGAGGTTTCTATACCAAGCACTCGCAAAACAGTCTCCAAGTCATTCTCACGTTAACACGGCGTATTGTAACCCTGAGGGCAGTTAAGATCTTTAATTATCCGAGAGCAATGGGCCTAATTGTTGTCGGCTTTCTGCCCTGCTGACCGATGAGGTCTCGCTTTGCTTTTGCAGTGGTTTGCGTATATTATTCGCGCTCTTCAGAAAGTAGATGACGTATGCCATTTGTAAAAGTTAAAGAAAATGAGCCTTTTGACATTGCTTTGCGTCGGTTTAAGCGCTCTTGTGAGAAAGCGGGCGTATTGGCCGAAGTGCGTAAGCGCGAGTTTTATGAAAAGCCCACGTCTATCCGTAAACGTAAGGCCGCCGCCGCGGTGAAGCGCTACGCGAAGAAGGTCCAGCGAGAATCCAGAAAGATGGAGCGTCTCTACTAGCGACGCGCTCCTCTCGATTGCTCTGCTCCCCAGTGGGCAGGGATGGGAGCTAGGGACGCAAACCCACCTTTAAATTATCCTTGCAGCAGCCGCGTCTAAAAGCTGTTCAGAGGGCATGGAAGATCTCAGCCCACTTTGATGGTTTAGGTATTCTTGCCGATAAAAAGTCTTCCAAAAATATAGACATAGAAGGCGCAGGGTGAGACCCGGCAGTGGCTTTCTATGTCAAAATGTTGAAGCTGTGCTGTAGGGCTTAGAGCACACACGAACTCAATGTTACAAAACACTTTTGATTTAAGCGCCGTTTCTTTAGATTACAAGTGATTAAAGTGCAGGTTAAAGGACCAAAAATGCCAGACGGTTTGAAAACACAGATCCAAGAGGATGTTAAAAACGCGATGCGAGCGCGTGAAAAACAAAAGCTTGGTACCCTGAGATTGGTGATGTCGGAGCTCAAACGGCGGGAAGTCGATGATCGCATCGAGCTTAACGATCAAGACGTGCTCGCGATTTTAGAGAAGATGCTTAAACAGCGAAAGGATTCGCTGAAGCAATATAGTGATGCGGGCCGCGAGGATTTAGCGGCACAGGAACAGTTTGAGATTGATTTAATTAGCGCTTACTTACCTGAGCCGCTCTCTGCAGAGGCGGTTGCCGCGTTGATTGATGGGATTGTTGCCGAGCTTGATGCGCCAGAGATGTCGGCGATGGGCCGTGTGATGGGGCAGCTTAAGTCCCAGCTTCAGGGGCGAGCGGATATGGCTGAAGTCGGCGCTTTGGTGAAAAGGCGATTAAGCGGCAGCTAGCTTGCGTATCTTCAAGGCCAGTGCGACACTTTAACGCCTCAAAAGTCTGGACTCCCGGGTGATTCCTTCCTCTTTTATCGATGAAATACTGGCACGAACGGATATCGTTGATGTCATTGAGGCCAGGGTTACGCTCAAAAAAACCGGGCAAAACTACTCAGGTTTGTGCCCCTTTCATCAAGAAAAGTCCCCCAGTTTCTCTGTCTCTCAAGAAAAACAGTTCTACTATTGTTTTGGCTGCCAGGCATCCGGCTCAGCGATCAAGTTTCTGATGGAATTTGACCGTATGGATTTCGTAACGGCCATTGAGACTCTCGCCGGGCGTTTGGGTATGGATGTACCGAACGAGCAGTCTGCGGATGACCGGGCGTCCTCAAGGAAGCGAAAACAGACACTTGATGTGTTGACCGAGGCCAAAGATTTCTACAAACAGCAGTTGCGAAGCCACCCGCAGCGTCAGCGTGCAGTGGATTATTTAAAAAACCGCGGTTTAACGGGCCAGATTGCAAATCGTTTCGAAATAGGCTTTGCTCCGCCGGGTTGGCAAAACCTGTTAGCACTTTTCTCAGAGGATCTAACGCAAATACAGCCTTGGGTCGATGCTGGCTTGATGATAGAGAATCTCGATGAGGATAAGCGCTACGATCGTTTTCGAGACCGAATCGTGTTTCCTATTCGTGATCTTCGTGGCAGAACGATTGGGTTTGGGGGTCGGGTGATCGGAGATGGTAAACCCAAATATCTCAATTCACCTGAAACCACGGTCTTTCATAAGGGTCGAGAGCTCTATGGGCTTTATGAAGCGCGTCGGAGTCAGCAAAAATCGGCGCGATTGTTGGTGGTTGAAGGTTACATGGACGTGGTGGCGCTTGCGCAACACGGGATTGAGTATGCGGTAGCGACCTTAGGGACCTCGACCTCTGATGATCATATTCAACGTATGTATCGGCAAGTGTCTGAAATCGTCTTTTGTTTTGATGGTGATGGGGCAGGTCTGAGAGCGGCATGGAAAGCCATGTTAGGAGTGCTGCCTCATCTCAGCGATGGTCGGAGTGCTCGCTTTATGTTTTTGCCGGAAGGCGATGATCCGGATTCTTTGGTGAGGCGAGAGGGTACCGAGGCGTTCACCGCGCGAATTGATGCAGCCGATGATGTGTCGACGTGGTTCTTTGAAAAATTGGGCCAAGATTTGCAGGTTGATGGTCTGGACCCCGAGACGATTGCTGGCCGAGCGGCGCTCAGTAAAACAGCGATGCCTTTAATCAATCTAATGCCTGAAGGTGTTTTTCGCCAGCTCATGATCGATGCGCTGGCAGAGTTAACAGGGCTGGCTCGCGGACGTCTTGAAGACGTCACGGTTAAATATCAAGTGCCAGTTGAGCCCCAAGGAGCCATGGCTGATCCGCCTTTGATGGCGCCCGATGAGATTTCGCTTGGAGAAGCCCTGGATGCCGGACCTCTGGATCCTGCCTTGTCCCTACTCATTCTACAGCCGGAGTTAGCGCTTGAGTTTTCAGTCAATGATTATTGGTCTATCGGTAAAAACCTCCAAGATCGATTGATAAAATCGATTGCGGAAGGTGTTCACGAGGGGAGTATTAGCGCGCCGGGCCAAATTCTTGCTCAATTTAACACCCCAGACCAACAACATTGGGTTAAAAAAGCATTTGAACATAAACCGCTGCTTCGCCCAGAGCACCTAAAAGATGAGTTTATTGGATTGATGAAGCGCAAATTCGATCGTTATCGATCCTCAACTGCAAGGATGCAAATTAATCAGCTGCTCGAAAAAGCACCCTCTCAACTCACCGAGGACGAGCGGGCATTGATTCGTCTTCATATCAGTGCGATCGATTAGGATTCTCAGGTCAATTATTAATGCTGTGAATTCAGTATCATACAAGGCTTGGTTGGTAGCTTCTGGAGTAGCGCTTCTGCGATTCGGCCCCTATACTTATGGGTTCTTTTAAGGGGATGCGATTAAGAGGGGTTTTATGGCCAGTGGTCTTGCGCAGCAACAATCAAGATTAAAAAAGCTTATCGCTCAAGGCAGAGAGCAAGGGTACTTGACGTATTCCGAGGTCAATGATCACCTGCCCGACGACATTACAGATCCGGAGCAAATCGAAGATATTATCGGCATGATCAACGATATGGGGATTCAGGTCTCTGAGGCGGCACCAGAGCGTGACGACCTGATGGTAGAAGGCGATGTTACTGACGAATTGGCGGCCGAAGAAGCCGCTGCAGTGCTTGTTGCAGTTGAAAACGAAACCGGCAGAACCACAGATCCGGTTCGTATGTACATGCGGGAGATGGGTACGGTAGATCTCTTGACGCGGGAAGGCGAAATCGAAATTGCCAAACGTATCGAAGAGGGAATCAGAGATGTGCTTGATGCTGCGTCGGGCTTTCCTGGTATCCCCGAGCGGATTGTTGGCCGGTACAAGGAAACCCAACTCGAAGAAGGAAAATTATCAGACTTGATGATTGGCTTCCTCGATCCAGCCGAGCACGTTGCACCCGCGGCACAAGTTGTTCCCGGCGAAGCTAAAGATGAAAGCGCAGCCGAAGAAGATTCGGGTCCAGATGCTGAGCTAGCCGCCGAACGGTTCGCGATTTTGGCGAAACAAATTGAGAAAACAAAGCGATCAATCAAGCGAAATGGTCGCAGTTCAGCGGCAGCGGCAAAAGAACTCGCTGCCCTGGGCGTCGCTTTTCAGTTTTTTAAGTTTATTCCCAAAGAATACGACGCCATTGTCACCGCAGCGAAAGAACCGCATCATGAAACTCGTCGGCTCGAACGTCAAATCTTGACGCTTTGTGTTCGCGAGGCGGGGATCAGTCGGAAGGATTTCCTTAAATCATTTCCTGGCCATGAGTCGGATGTTAAATGGGCTGCGAAACAAATCAAATCGGGAATGAGTAAGTTAAAGTCTGTGCAAGATGAAGTGAGTCGGGCGCAGAAGCGGATCGCCATCATTTCTGAGGAAATCGGCCTCACCGTCGCAGAACTGAAAGACCTCAATCGCAAGATATTTATTGGTGAAGCAAAGGCCCGTCGCGCGAAGAAGGATATGGTCGAAGCGAACTTGAGACTGGTGATTTCTATCGCTAAGAAATACACCAATCGAGGGTTGCAGTTTTTGGACCTGATTCAAGAAGGCAACATTGGTCTAATGAAGGCGGTCGACAAATTTGAGTATCGCCGAGGCTATAAATTCTCGACCTATGCGACCTGGTGGATTCGCCAGGCCATTACGCGGTCGATTGCTGATCAGGCAAGAACCATTCGTATTCCTGTGCATATGATCGAGACGATTAATAAGTTGTCTCGAATTTCCCGGCAAATGCTCCAAGAGATGGGTCGCGAGCCCACCCCAGAAGAATTGGGTGAGCGAATGGAAATGCCCGAAGAGAAGGTTCGGCGCGTGTTGAAAATCGCCAAAGAGCCGATTTCAACCGAGACTCCCATCGGTGATGACGAAGACTCCCACCTCGGGGACTTTTTGGACTCTGACTCGAATCTTGGTGAAGGGGCAGCTGTGGGCGCGCCGCTGGATGTGGCCACCGAAGAAGGTTTGCGAGATGCCACGCGCAATATTTTGGCGGGCCTGACGGCTAGAGAAGCCAAGGTGCTCAGGATGCGCTTCGGTATCGACATGAATACGGATCACACGCTTGAAGAGGTGGGTAAACAGTTCGACGTAACCCGAGAGCGCATCCGCCAAATTGAGGCGAAGGCCTTGCGAAAACTGCGCCATCCCAGTCGGTCTGATAATCTCAAGAGCTTTTTAGACCAATAGCTTTCTAGATCAATAGCTTTCTAGACCAATAGCCTTCTAGACTAATGGCCCTAAAGCGCTCAAAGGAAGCTCGTTTGACCCTCGGCTTTTAGCGCCAAGGGCCGCCGCGCCCGGAGGCAGGAGGCGTTAGTTGGCTGTATCCTACTGGGCCAAATAATTGAGAAGTTTGCCGTAGGCCCGCTCCTTCTCAGCTGGAGCGGGAAACGGCTGCTTTTGTTCAGTATTGGGACGTGCCGCCATCAATACTGAGCGCAGCGCCAGTAATCCCAGCGCCTGCCTCACTGGCCAGTAACACCGCCATCGCAGCGACTTCCTCAACAGTGTTAGGCCTTTTAATGGCAGACTCCTGAGAAAAGAGGGTGACCATTTCGTCAAAGGACATACCCATGGCCTTAGCGGTTTCAGGTCCACTGTCTCTAACAATATCGGTAATGATGAGTCCAGGACAGATGGCGTTGATGGTAATACCCTCGGTGCCCACCTCCCGCGCGATTGATTTTGTCATGCCGTTTACCGCGTGCTTGGCAGCGGTATAGGCTGTCAACACCGGTTTGCCGTGTTTGCCCTCCATGGAGGAAATGTTGATAACACGGCCCCATTTTTGAGGAATCATCGTTTTAAGGGCTCGGCGTGTACCCCAAAAGGTTGAATAGACATTCCACTTCATGCACAGATCGAAGGCTTCATCGCTTAGGTCGACAGTAGGCTGTAGATCGCTGGCTCCGCCTGCATTATTTACCAAAATATCGATCCGGCCGAATTGGTTGATGGTCTCGTCAACGAAGTGCTCAACTGATGCTTGGTCCATCGCATCACCTTGAATGAAGGAAAGGTTCTCACCAGCGCCAATTTCTTCTAGCATTTTTTCGGCTTTGGTTGGGTTTCTGGCCATGATGGCAACCCGTGCGCCTTCGGCTAAATAGGCTTCGACGATGCCTCTGCCAATGCCTGCAGAACCACCTGTAACGGCAGCCACTTTCCCTTCTAATTTCATGCGATCTTCCTTTGGTCGTTGTCTTTAAATGATTGTCATGGAACACGTGCTGTTGAATTTCGATCGGTGCAACCCGTTTTAATGTTTAAGCGCTAGAGTCTCGAGTGGGCTCCCTCGGTCGCCGGCCGTTTTGATGAATCTATCCAATCGCTTGTGGGCTACCGCACTAATGTGGCAGTTGTCCATGACTGAGCCTTCTATTAGGTAACGATAATACATCATGGATCCCTCGCGCTCGATCAATAATCATCTAAATTACCGAGAGCTCGAACATTCTGTGGTCACGTGAAGTCGGAGCGAGGGGCTTCCGTTCACGCTGTGTTGATCATGACCGCTCGGACAAACCTGCTGGCGGGGAGGTGAGGGGCTAATGATAAGCTGAGGCAAACACGGGGGGCTAACGGAGTTCGAGGACATTAGATTCTATCTTCAAAATACGTTCGTATAGCATCAATAAAAACGAGCGATGGCCCAGACGCACAATTTGAAGTCCGGTCATAGTGCAGAAGATATTGAAATCTGAAAGTCCTGTTTAGCCTGGAGGGCTCTACAATCCATTATGGACCTGATCGCCAAGCATTGGCGCGGATTACGGCTTCTCTGAAATATTTCAAACTGAGCCCCAGACAAAGGATAGCAATGCCGTAATTGACCACGGCAAGAAGAGAGATCGCCTTGCCCAGTGCCAGCTCACTTTGGAACACAAAGTCGCTGATCACCGCGGGTAAAGAGGGTGCAAAGCTATAGGACAAAAAGTTCACGGCAATGAGGTAGAACGCCACCATCTGACCGCGAAGTTCATTGGGTGCAACCGTTTGCAGGGTGGCAATGATGAGGGCAGGGGGCATCGCCATACAAAATGTGACAGGTACCAGCAGGGCCAGTGCGAGATACGGGTTAGGAATAATGGTCAAGAAAGCAGCTAAAGGAAACAAAACAATAGTGCTGTACAAAACAACTCTGAGTGTTGCGTCGGTGCGGCCTTGCTTGATCATTCTACCAGCGAACAAACCGCCAGAGACGCTGCCAGCGATGCCCACAACCAAGGCAATGCTGCCGTAGGACAATCCTATTTCTGTCCGGCTCCACGCATGATTCCTTACAAAATATTCAACCAACCAGCTGAATAACGACCATCCTTGTGTGGCCAGACAGAGATAGCCCATAAAGACAAAAAAGAAGAAGTATTTTCTCGTCAACACGAACGACCAAACATCCTTCAAGGGCACCGAGGCATTCTCTGCCAGTTGTTTGTTTTTACGTGACGGCTCAATCAAAAACCACATGGCCAGGGCAATCAGCAGTCCCGGAGCGCCGACCATGATCAAGACCATTTGCCAGGAAAATATTTCTCCTAGAATGGGTACGACATAGTTCGGTGTGGCCTCGAGGTAATCGATCAGGGGCCCTCCGGCAATGTTGGCAAGGCCTTGGCCAATAAAAGGCGCAGAGGCAACAATGCCGATGGCGACAGGTAATCGTTCGGGTGGAAAATAATCGGCCAAAGCTGAATTCGAAGCAGGGCCGAGGGTCGCCTCACCTACCCCAACGCCCATTCGAGCCAGAAACAGCTGCCAATACTGATTTGCTGTTCCGCATAGCATGGTCATGAAACTCCATCCTGCGATACCTGCAGTCATCAAATTGACCCGATGATAGCGATCGGTGATGCGTCCTGCGGGATAGGTCATTAAGGTGTAAAAGAGTGCAAACGCAAACCCCATGATCAGGGAAACTTGAGTATCAGATATCCCCCCCAGGTCCCTTTTAATCGGACCAATCATGACGTTGAGTATCTGGCGATCGATGATTGAGCAGGTGGAGGCCAGGGTAAAAATGAAGATGACGTAGATCAGATATCGATTACTAAATGATTGATTCACAGGTTATACCTTACGGGGTTGTTTCGACTTCGCCGATCTACCATAGAACGACTCGAGGCACTCAACTGAGTCATTGCTAGCCTATTTTTCGCTTCGGTTAATTTATTATTCGACAGATCTTTTCAAATTGCGATCAAACAAACTGTGAAGGCGGTGCCAGTGTCGCTCTGCACTGGCTTTATGAAAAATCTTACCCCGGCCAGGAAAGGCAAAGCCATGCTCTGCACCCGGATACCATTCGAGACGGTAGTTAATGTTGCAGGTTGCAAGGTGCGCATCGAGGCTGTCCACCACATCTTTAGGCGCATAATGATCGATTTCAGCGCAGGCAAAGTAGATTTCGCCTCGAATCTTATGCGCGTCCAAGTGGGGTGAATCGTCTCGCTGAGTCAAAAGGTTCGCGCCGTAAATTGTGGCCGCGCAAGCAATGCGCTCTGGATAGCGCCCAGCGGCTTTGAAAACAAACGGTCCGCTCATGCAATACCCCACAGCGCCAATTCGGCTCGCATCAGCCAGCGGAAAATCGTCAATGAAGTCGAACATCGCCTTGGTGTCCTCCATGATGCATTCGAGGGAGAGATGCTTGGTCATCTCAAACATAGCTTTCATGGCCTCCTCTGACTGATCCCATACGAATTCCTGAGTTTTGCGGTAGTAGAGATTGGGCAGCACCACCACATAACCTGTAGCCGCGATTCTTCTGGCCATGTCATGAAGTTCTTCGCGCTTTCCTGGCGCATCCATATAAAAAAAGACCGCAGGAAACGGTCCACCCTCATCGGGGAGGGTCACGAAGGCATTCATCTGTCCCGCTTGGGTAGGTATTTGTAGATGATGTTCAATCATTAGCGACTCCAGCTCGTCGTTGGGATCATTCCCTGGTCAAAATTGCGTTGAAGGGTTGAGATTGTAAGGTGGTCTTTTTCTCTAGATTACCTCAAGTCGGCATTGCATGGGGTGAAACAATTTTGTCCTTTTTGAAGCCCTCATCGGTAAGGTTTGACGTTGGTGTCTTCCGATGACTCCAGTCTAAAACTGGTGTGCCCCAACGTTGATCAATGATGGTTTTTTGTGACGGTCTTCTCAAATTAGTCAGTGCGAAATTACTTTCTGAGTATTGAATCCAGGGCGTGCCCCTATGTTAATTCATCGACGGCCTTGTCTAGAACTCTGACTTTTTGAGTGGTTTTTGATGACTTCAGCGTGATCGGCGCACACGCGAGCTTGTCCCAGGTCAAGATTCGCGCTGAAGGTCACTTTTTCAAAATTTTTTTTGACGTTAACTCTTTTGAAATAATTTTCTTGATAGCCTTCGAGTTGAACCCTATCAATCCTTAGACAGTCTAATAGAGCGCTCTAACACTGCGTCCCTTACGCCCGATTATTGCAAGATAGCGAGGAAAGGCGACTCGGAGGTCATGTTTTCTAGTCGCTCTCGGTTTTTTCATTGATAAACTAGAAATCGGTGGTTCTATTTTTTGGGATCTTTGTGGTCTCCAAAAGCTTGTTTTGAAGGGCTTAATCTCTACAGCTCTATCTGAAGCGCTTTCTCTGAGGAGTTTTCTCTTAATGCTCTGTCTAAACAGTGGTGGGCCCAGAAGGACTCGAACCTTCGACCAATGGATTATGAGTCCACTGCTCTAACCAACTGAGCTATAGGCCCGAGGGGAAGAGTCTACAGAAATTCGAAATCATTGGCGATGCGTTTGACGCTTCGTTCAATAAATAATAGTCTCTGCGTTGAAACTCAATCCTAAGCGATGGGTATTCAATAATGGATGCTGAAATATGATTCAGCGCAGATAACACACAGGACTTGATCTCAATCAGACAGGTACCTTGAGTCGGTGACGCATGTCACCCCCCAGATGCCGTCGATTGAAGCGTTCTACTCTAAAGGGAGGACAGCCATGCAATCGGTTACCCAGCTCCAGCGGCTCAAGAATAACCAGCAAAAAATTTCAATGGTGACCTGTTACGACTACTGGTCCGCGCAGCTTGTTGCCGCCTCATCGATGGATTGCCTATTGGTTGGGGATTCCCTCGCTGTAGTCATGCATGGTTACGCGTCAACTGTTCATGCCACACTCGACCTGATGCTGCCTCATGTCTCAGCGGTTGCTCGGGGTGCTGGGTCAAAACTGGTGGTGGCTGACATGCCCTTTATGACAGCCAGCGGCGATTTAAGTTCTGGAGTTACAGCAGCGACCGCATTGATCCAAGCGGGTGCTCACGCGGTAAAAATTGAGGGCGCCGGTCACCAGGCGCTGCTGATTGAGCATCTGGTCGAGGCGGGCATTCCCGTCGTGGGACATCTCGGCCTGACGCCGCAATCTGTGCTGCAGTTGGGTGGACATCGGGTCCAGGCCAAGGATGAAGCCGCTGCTAGATGCTTGGTTTCCGATGCAGAAAAAGTGGAAGCAGCCGGTGCAGCTGCCCTGGTGCTTGAGTGTGTTCCTGCCAAGGTTGCTGCAGAAATCGCGAAGGTGCTGCAGATTCCAGTGATTGGCATCGGCGCTGGAGTTGATGTAGATGGACAGGTGTTGGTCTTGCAGGACTTGTTAGGCGCGAATCCAGGATTCAAGCCGAAATTTTTGAGGAAATACGCGGATTTGTCATCGAGTATCGGGCAAGCTTTGGACCGTTATCATGAAGATGTTCAGAGCGGCGCCTTCCCAGCACGGTGTGAGAGTTATGCATGAACACGTTTACGACCGTTGACTCAGTTCGTGAGCACCGCGCGGGTCTGGAGGGCCAGGTGGGATGCGTGCCAACGATGGGTGCTCTTCACGATGGTCATCTTGCATTAGTCCGACGCGCGTTGGCGGAAAACGAACATGTTTTTGTCACTGTGTTTGTTAATCCGAAGCAGTTCAACGATCCAGCAGATTTGGCGGCGTACCCCAGACGTGATGTCGAAGACATTGATTTGTTGAACGAGGCCGGCGTAACCGCAGTTTTCATGCCTTCAGCCGATTCGATCTACTTGCCCGAGGACACCTACCTGGTGAATGAATCCCTTGAAAGCCTTGATCGTTGCGGGAGCGCCCGTCCAGGACATTTCAGTGGGGTGCTGACGGTTGTGATGAAGTTGTTGAATATTTTAGCCCCCGATCGTGCCTATTTCGGAGAAAAGGACTTTCAACAGCTTGAGCTGATACGGGGCATGGTGGCTGCTTTTTTCATGCGGATCGATATTATTGGTGTCCCCACTGTTCGTCTGTCAGACGGTTTAGCGCTGAGTTCACGCAACGCTCTATTGGGACCAGCGGAACGAGCCCTGGCACCGCATCTTTTTCAGTGTCTACAAAGCAATGACTCTGATCGTGTTGTGACGGACAAACTTGAACAGGCAGGATTTACCGTAGACTACATCCAAACGCTGAAAAACCGCCGATTCGGCGCGGTTTTCCTGGGCGAAGGAAAGCGGCAAGTTCGACTGATTGATAATGTGAGGCTAAAGCGATGATCCTATGTCTTGATGTGGGTAACACCCAAGTTTATGGCGGCGTTTTCGATCAAGAACGCCTTAAAACACAATTCCGAAGAACCTCTCAGCTCAACAGCAGCTCTGACGAACTGGGTGTTTTTTTTCGGGCGGTTCTTCGAGAGAACGATATAGAGCCCTCAGCGATACAGTCGATTGTTATTTGTTGTGTAGTGCCGGATCTGCTCTATTCTTTGAGGGCTTGCGCGCAAAAGTACTTTGATATCGAACCCTTGATCTTGCGGCCTGGGATTAAAACAGGCTTAAAGGTCGCGTATCGAGACCCCAAAGAGGTTGGCGCAGATCGCATCGCGGATGCCGTCGGTGCGATTAAATTGTTTCCTGGTCGAAATTTAATCGTGGCGGACTTTGGGACGGCGACGACAGTCTGTGCGATTCGGTCAGACCGAACGTTTTTGGGCGGCAACATTATACCGGGCATTCGCTTATCGATGGAGGCCCTAGAGATGCGCACCGCGCAGTTACCCTCCGTTGAGATCAAGCCCGTCCGGAAAGCCTTTGGAATGACCACAATCGAGAGTATTCAGAGTGGTCTGTTCTGGTCGAATGTGGGGATGATCAAGGAGCTGGTTGCTCGAGTCACCGAACAAGAATTTTCTAATGATCCACCCTTGGTGGTAGGGACAGGTGGCTTTGTCCATTTGTTTGATCGTGAAAATATTTTTGATCACGTCGTCAGTGATCTCATCTTGACTGGCTTGATTGAGGTGTTGCGACTGAATTCCCCCGCTGCCCATGCCTCCCCCTAGGCGTCCGATCCAGAGCTGTGAATTGAATGGCGCTGTTCAGAGTCTGCTATTATCCGAGCAACAGCCTTTACATGGTCATCGCTTATGCTTCTGCGCAATCTGAAACTCTGGGATGGGGTAGAGAGTGATTATTCTACCGAATTCGATGCCCTAAGAATTAATGAGGATGGGTCGCTTGTTCTGACGACCTCCGACGAGGTCTTGGTAGATGAGACGACCCAGGACCTTGCGGGCGCTTATGCGATACCCGGTCTCATCGATGCTCACATCCACTTGTGTCTAGACCCTAGGGAATCTGATCCTTTTGCTCACGGTAAGGTGCCAGAATCTGAGCAGCTTAAAGCCATGGCCGAGCGCGCCTATAAAATGGTCTGCGCGGGCATTACTTCCGCTAGGGATCTAGGGGGTGGCCAGTGGCTCGAGTTGAAAGTTCGGGATGCGATTAGGTCAGGTGAAATTCAAGGTCCAAGGCTGATGTGTGCAGGGCAGCCGATTACCTCTGTTCAGGGGCACTGTCACTTTTGGGGTGGTGAAGCTAAGGATGAAATCTCCGCCCTGTCAGTGCTGGATCGTCAGGTCGAGAAAGGGGTCGATCTAATTAAAGTGATGGCCACCGGGGGTAACATCACCCCAGGGAGTCGTCCAGTCGATGCGCAGTTTGATGAATCGGTCATTCAAGCGATTGTTCAGGCCGCAAACGCGCAAGGTTTCCCCGTTGCAGCGCATTGTCATGGCGTGGATGGCATTCGAAATGCAGCCCATGCTGGTGTCACCACAATAGAGCATTGTTCTTGGGTCGGTCCCGATGGCTGGGGCAAGCACTATGAGCCTGAACTTGCGAGAACGATTGGGCAGAAAGGCATATGGGTGTCTCCAACGGTGAATGCCGGTTGGGGGAGACATCTGGGTAACGAACGGTATGTGGCTGCGATCAATGCGCGGTATCAATCGATGAAAGCGGCGGGCTGTCGGCTGATTGCGTCGACAGATGCGGGGATTCCGAACGTCTTCCACGAAGATTTGCCAAAAGCCCTCGGGGTCTTCAAAGCAGTAGCAGCGCTCTCCAATTTAGAGACGTTGAAGAGCGCTACCAGCGACTGCGCGCGAGCTCTGGGACTCGAGGCCGTGACCGGACGTTTGGCGGATGGGTTGTCGGCGGATTTTTTGATCTTTGACCAATCGCCTCTGGACAACTTGGAAGTTCTCGAAAATCCAAGTTGGATCTATGCACGGGGCAAGCAAATTACAGGTCAGTAGCCGTCGTTGAGGCAGTGAAAATGATCTCCCTTAAGTTTCGCAAGAACTGCCAATGACTGATTTCGCTAGACGACGTTTGTTGAAAACGGCTGCAGTAGGGACAGGCGTGGGTGTGGTGTCAATCTCTGGTGTTGTTGCTTTGTTAACGAGTCGATCTGATCTTGAGGCAGTGAATTCCAAGGTGCGTGTGTCGCCGATCGATGAAGCACATATCCAGAGCCTTGGTCGAGCCCTAGCGTCATCGGTGCCCGAACAAACTGAGTATCTCGAGTCACTGGGCTTGTCCAGTGAGGCGGCTTTAGCGGCGGTGGCTTATTTTAGAAAAATGCAACTTCCGGATCGTATTGCACGCGATGATGTTTTTTTGAGTGATGAGCATCAGCGCGCTTTGGCGAGTACATTTGATCGGTTAACTCGGATACAGCGGCACTTCGGTCATGGTTTCTTTAATATATTGGGCTTTGAACAACTTCTAAAAGCTGCGTTAAAAACGCCT
>MDTB01238305.1_pt1 | contig 41228 bp, 35 predicted proteins | sample 811161 | NCBI WGS metagenome assembly MDTB01 (sample SAMN05326650, study PRJNA326480) | marine metagenome | isolation source: seawater | place: Mediterranean Sea | collected 2009 | reverse complement strand
TGCCAAAAAATAAAAGAGAAATATTTTTAAATTCTTTTAAAAATTTTACATGTATTCCATTTAAATTTGAACAAGAGGGATCTACAATAATTTTTAATGAAACAAAATAAATTTTCTAAAATTAGAATAAATGTATTAATTTATTTATTATATTTTTTTTAAAAATTATTTAAATATTATGAGAGAGGAAATTAAAGTTATTAAAGGATCTATTTTTAAAGATAACAGAGGAACTTTGTGGACATCTTGGAAAAAAAGTAAAAAGCTTAAACTTTTGTTCAATCATGATAAGTTTGCTGTTTCAAAAAAAAAGGTTTTGAGAGGCTTACATTACGATCACAAAACATGGAAACTTATAAGTTGTGTTTATGGAAAAGTTTTTTTTGTGGTTGTTGATTGTAGACGAAGTTCAAAAAATTATCTCAAAAAAAATACTTTCTTACTAAAAGCTGATGATAATATTCAAATCTTAGTTCCCCCCAATTTTGCCAATGGCCATTTGTGCCTTTCTGAAAAATGTGTTTTTCATTATAAGCTTTCTTACAAAGGAAAATATTCTGATGTAAAAAATCAAAAAACTTTAAAGTGGAATGATAAAAGATTAAAAATTAAATGGCCCAAAATAAAAGGAATTATAATGAGTAAAAGAGATAAATAACGTATAAATAGTTCTTATTAAATTACAGTTTTATGAAATTAAAAAAAAAAATTAGATTTCCACTAATGAGAAATAATATTCTTAAAAGTGATTTAAATGAAATAATTAAATATTTAAGAAAACAAGATCCTATTTTAACAAATGGAAAAAAAGTAAGAGAATTTGAGGAAAAGTGGTCAAAGTGGCTTGGTGTAAAATATAGTGTTTTTGTCAACTCGGGCTCTTCAGCCAATCTATTATCCATAGCAATATTAAAAACGATGTTTCCTAATGGAGGCGAAATAATAGTTCCACCTTTAACATGGGTCTCAGATATAGCGTCAGTCATTCAAAATGGTTTTAAACCTATTTTTGTGGATATAGATCCTCATACTCTAGCAATGGACACTGAACAGGTAATTTCTAAAATAAATAAAAATACGAAATGTATTTTCTTGACACATGTTCAAGGATTTAATGGGCTTACTGATAAATTAATAAAAATTTCAAAAAAGAAAAATATACCAATAATAGAGGATGTATGTGAGTCTCATGGGGCCACTCATAAAAATAAAAAATTAGGTACTATCGGATGGATCTCAAATTTTTCATTTTATTATGCTCATCATATGAGCACAATAGAGGGGGGTATGATCTGTACTAATGATAAAAACGTTTATCAAAAAGCGAGATTATTTCGATCACATGGAATGGTAAGAGAGTCAAGCGATATAAAATTCCAAAATCATTATTTAAATTCTAATCCTGAATTAAACTCAGATTTCATTTTTGCTTTTCCAGCATATAACGTCCGTAACACCGAGATTGGAGCAATTATGGGTTTAAGTCAGCTTAAGAGATTAAACTTAAATATAAAAAAAAGAACAAAAAATTTTTTATATTTTCTAAAAAAATAAATCCTAAAATTTATTTTACAGATTTTTATTTAAAAGGATCTAGTAATTATGCATTTAATTTAATTTTAAAAAAGCCAGATAATATAATTATTGAAAAATTAATAAAAAAAATGACTTACCATGGAATAGAGTTTAGACGAGGAAGTGCTGGGGGTGGAAATCAGATTCGACAACCTTACTTAAAAGAAATAGTACCTAAAAACTATCATAAAAAGTTCCCAAATGTTGAACATGTGCACTTTTATGGCTTTTATATAGGAAATTTTCCAGATATTAAAAAAAAAGAAATTGACGAGATCTGTTCAGTAATAAATAATGTTGAGTGATAATATATGACAACGGCATTTATCTTAGCCGGTGGATTAGGAACTAGATTAAGAAGCTTAGTATCAGATGTGCCAAAGCCAATGGCACCTATAGACGACAAGCCTTTTCTAGAGTATTTGCTTAAATATTGGATCTCCCAGGGAATATCTAAATTTATTATTTCAGTGAGTTACAAGCGTGAAAGTATAATAAATTATTTTGGAGATAGCTATCAAGGCATACAACTAGAATATTTTATAGAGAAACATCCATTAGGCACTGGAGGAGGATTAATTAAAACTATAAATCTTATATCAGATACATTAGTTGTAATTAACGGAGATACCTTTTTTGAGACATCATTAAATGAATTAAAATTATTCAAAAATAAAACAAACGCAGGGGTGGTAATTGCATTATTCAAAAGTAATGACCGAGGGAGATATGGCCAAGTTTTGATAAATGAAATTAATCAGGTAAAGGGATTTTTAAAGTCTGAAAAGTATTATTCAGAATTATCTAATGGAGGTGTATATCTAGTTGATCCTATCATATTTAATAAAAATACTTATAAATTTAATTCTAAATGCTCTTTAGAAGATGACATTTTACCTGCATTTATCAAACAGGGATTAAATGTTGTAGGCATAGAACAGAAAGGAAAATTTTTAGATATTGGTGTACCCACAGATTATATCCGTGCAAAAAAATTTTTAAAAAATTGATAAAAAAATTAATTAATATTAAATATAGGAAGCTAAAAGTATGAAAAAAAAAATTTTAATTACAGGTGGAGCTGGATATATAGGATCAATACTTGTTCCTGAGTTATTGAATGCTGGGCATAAAGTTACAGTAGTTGATAATTTTATGTTTGATCAATCAAGTTTAAATCACTGCTGTTCGAATCCGAACTTTCATATTATCAATGGTGACATCAGACATGAAAAGTTTATCACTCCATATTACAAATCTGCTGAAATAATTATACCTTTGGCAGGTTATGTCGGAGCTCCGTTATGCAATAAAGATTTAACTGGCGCACAGTCAGTTAATCATGATGCTTTAATTCTTATGTTAAATTTTTTAAATGAAGAACAAAAAGTCCTCATGCCAACCACAAACAGTGCATATGGATCAGGACAAGATAACAACTTGTGTGACGAAGAATCCCCTCTTAATCCAATCTCAAAATATGCATCTGATAAAGTAGCCGTAGAGCAAAAATTAATGGCAAGAAAAAACTCAATAAGTTTTAGACTTGCTACAGTTTTTGGAATGTCTCCAAAAATGAGAATCGATCTTTTGGTAAATGATTTTGTTTATAGAGCAATAAAAGATGGTTTTATTGTATTATATGAAAGCCACTTTAAAAGAAATTATATTCATGTGAGAGATGTATCTTCGGTATTTGTTCACGCGATTGATAATTTTGAAAATATGAGAGGGCAAATTTTTAATGTTGGGTTATCTGATGCTAATATTTCAAAACTTGAATTATGTAAAAGAATTAAATTACAAATTAAAAATTTTATAATTATGGAAGCACCAATGGCAGCAGATCCTGATCAAAGAAATTATGTTGTATCTAACAAAAAAATCGAGTCTACAGGATGGAAACCCAAAATAAGTTTGGATGATGGTATTTTTGAATTAAAGAAGGGTTACACCATGTTGTCAAATTCCAAGTATGGAAATGTGTAATTTTTTTTTAAATTATTTTAATTTTCTGCTATTTAAAGAAATAGTCTTCTAGAATTGAACAATAAATTTGACCAATTGCAATTTCTGCAACTTGTAAAACATCTGTTTCATTTGAATTCAAAATAATAGGATATTGAGCATATCTTTTCAATTTTCCACCTTTATTTCCTGAAAAACAAAAAGTCAAAATTTTTTTTCGTTTGGCAATTTTTAAAGCTTCAATAAGATTCAGGCTATTTCCAGAGGTTGTTATAGCTATTACAATATCTCCCTTATTTCCAATAGCTTCTATTTGCCTTGAAAATATATATTTAAACCCATAGTCATTTCCAATAGCTGTTAAAGCCGAGGTGTCTGTTGTCAAAGCCAAAGCTGGCAATGCTCTTCTTTTTTTTTTAAATTTGCATGTGAGTTCCGTCGCCAAATGTTGAGCATCAGATGCACTACCACCGTTGCCCAAAAAAATGATTTTACGATTATTATTTATTGCACCAATACTTTTTTTGCAGAGATGTTCAAAATTTTTGTCAAAAGTAATGTTTTTAAATAATTGAACAATATTTTTAATGCTATCATTAAATTTTTTTTTCATATAGAGTTAATACAGCATGATTTTTGAATATACTAATTATTTTAATATATTTTTAAAATTTTAGCATTTTATTTTAAAAATGACTGCTTTATTCGTAAATTTAAAAATTGACAATCAAACAAAATTTGATTTTTTTAAAGTAACATTATCAGACATTCATAACTTGTTTAGCGAATATCATATTAAATTTCGAGGCAAATTTGCAAAAGATTGTGTGATGTATGCCAAAGAATTATTGCCTAATCATGCAAAATTTTATCAAGACCTTCAGGAAACCGATTGGATTGCTGCAAGCTTACTTATGATAGATAATGTAAAATCACAAAATATTTTTATATATTTAGAGGATCATAGATTGATCTCATCTTCAAATGACCTAAGTTTAGTTTTAAATGAATTTGATGAATTTCAATTAGATTATCTAAGTTATTCTTTTTTTAGAGCTTCTCATTTAGATATTAATAATTTATTACCTTTGAAACCAAAGCATCATCAAAAATTTTCGGAATTTTTTTTAGATAAAGAAAATATTGAATTAATCAGAAAAATTTCTCCACTTTATTGTACTTTCTCTCTTCCTAGTATTTGCTCTAAAAATTATTTTAAAGAAATACTTCATCGTGAAAACAAAAAATTTAAAATTTATTTAAAAAAACTTTCTTCCCTCTTATCTATCATTTTTCCATTTCCAAAGTATTTAATCTTTATTAATTATATTAATTTTTTTCTTTCGTTAATTAATGCAAGATTGTGTTTCAATTCAATTGATACACCTTTTAATATGGAAAGACTAAATAGAGAAATGAATTTATTCGAGTTTAAATATTTCAAAAGTAAATTTAAATATGGTATTCTCAAAAACGAACTTTTTGCTAATTTTGATGATGATAACAAAGCATATGGAGAAAGTTTAATTAAAAGAGGTCTTTATCCTCCTGATGCTAAAATAGAACTGAATAATGATATAAAGAATTTTATTAATTATACTATTGAACTTAATGTAGGAAATTTTTACAATTGCACTTACTACAGTCAAATTCATAGAATTAAAACTTTGCCCCAAGTACGTATTGAGGTAAATTATGGTAAGCTAAATGTTAATTATTGTGGCAAGGATGTAAATTTAGTAAAAGGAGATCATCACACTTTTTATACGAATTTATCACCGATAATTAAATGCATTGAAAAAGCGGAAATTTCAGTATCAGTATATGATGAATGTTTCTAAGCAATATTAATTAAAGGTTTAAATTTTAAAAGAAATGCAGGTTCATTAATATTTATCAAAAATTCCAATTTAATTGATTTAAATTTGCAATACATTAAAAATATTTTAATTTCGTAATTAAAATAAACTAATGTCTAATATAAAAAAATTATTTAAGATACTCTCAGATCATGAGCAAAAAAGAGCTTTTTTTGTTACGTTATTTATTTTAGTTTCAGGCTTACTAGACGTGTTAGGAATTGCATCAATTATTCCTTTAGTAGCTTTATTGACAAATCCTGACATTATAGAGAGCAACCTATTGTTCAATAAAGTTTATAAATTTTTTAATTTTAATAATTCTCAATTATTCTTGTTTTACGCAGGATTAAGCTACTTTATATTTTTCATAGTAGCAATGTTAATCAAAACATTTTCTATATATTTACAATTAAGTTTCAGTTTGATGTGTGAACACACTATTGGAAAAAGATTATTAAAAAATTATTTAAATAAACCCTACGTCTGGTTTTTAAATCATCATAGTAGTGATTTAGCAAAAAATATTTTGTCTTCAGTAAATCAAATTATTTATCAGGCTTTAATACCAATTTTTACAATTATATCTCAGGGCATAATAGTAATATTAATTATTCTTCTTCTAGTTTTTATTGATCCCATGTTAACGCTCATCATAGGCTCAACACTTTCTATTATATATGGAATTGTTTATTTAATTTTTAGTAATCAACTTGGCCGGAAGGGGTTAGAGCGGACTAAAAATGATACAAAACGTTACACAGCTTTAAGTAATGCATTAAGTTCAATTAAAGAAACAAAAATTGGAAAATTAGAAAAATTTTTTGTTAAAGATTTTTCTAAATTTGCTAAAAATTTTGCAAAGAACCAAACAGATGCATTAGTAATTAGTCAATTACCCCGTCATTTATTTGAAGCAATAGCTTTTGGAGGATTGTTATTGATAATTCTCTATTTAATGAGAGAAAGAAGCGATTTTTCGTCAATCCTTCCAATTCTTTCTTTGTATGTTTTTGCTGGATACAGATTAATGCCTGCTTTGCAACAGATATATGCTGCATTTACCTCATTTCGTTTCGCAGGTGCATCAATTAATGCAGTTTATGATGATAAAAAACAATTAGAGTTAAATTCTGAAAACTATAAAAAATCAAAATTAGATTTTACAAAAGAGTTTTCTTTAGAAGATATCGTTTATCAATACCCTCAGTCATCTAAAACTAATATAAAAAATATTTCTATTAAAATTTCTGTAAATACTATAACTGGAATAATTGGCTCAACAGGAAGTGGTAAAACTACCCTTGTGGACATAATTACAGGATTAATTAAACCAAAGTCAGGAATATTAAAAGTAGATACTAAAAATATCAATAAAGATAACCTTGCTTTATGGCAAAATAAAATTGGTTATGTTCCTCAACAGATTTTTTTAATAGATGATACTCTATCTTGTAATATAGCTTTCGGTGTCGAACCTGAATTAATAGACCACTCAGCTGTTGAACGTGTGTCAAAAATTGCAAATTTACATAATTTCGTGGTAGATGAATTACCAGAAAAATATGATACAGTTATTGGTGAAAGAGGTATAAGATTGTCAGGCGGTCAGCGTCAGCGTATTGGTATAGCTAGAGCATTATATAACAATCCAAGTGTTTTAATATTTGATGAAGCCACTAACTCATTAGATAATGTGACTGAAAAAGTAATTATTGAAGCTTTAAGTAAGTTAAAAAGTAAAATCACTATCATTATAATATCGCATCGTATGAAAACAATTGAAAATTGTAATCAGATATTTTTATTGGACCATGGCAAAATAATAGCCAAAGGTAGTTATGATGAGCTTTCTAAAAATAGCCCAGATTTCAATAAATTCATCTTAAAAAATAACTAATTACATATAAATATTAAATGAGATTACTTATAGTTGTACCTGCTCTTTGCAAGGGAGGTGTTGAACGTCTTGTATCAGTTTTAAGCAAAGAGTGGATGAATAATCATCAGGTAAAAATAATTGTTTTTGATAAAAATAATATAGCATATTCCTATGGTGGTGATTTAATTGATTTAAAGCTTCCTTCCAAAGTTGGAATTTTTTTTAAGTTATTTCAGCTATTGCGTCGCACTATTCAACTAATTAAATTATTTAGACAAAATAAACCTGATTATATTATAAGCTTTTCCGAAACTGCAAATTTTCCAAGTATTTTTGCTGCCTATTTATCTGGTAAGTTAAAAAAATTAACAATAAGTGTTCACGCTGATACAAAAATTATGCCCAAATTTCATAGCTTTTTGATTCCTTACCTGTATCGTATACCACAAAAAATAATTGCAGTCTCCAAAGGTGTTTCATACGCTTTAATAAATTTGGGTATTTCAAAAAAAAAAATAAAAGTCATTAATAATCCTCTACCAGCCTCTACGCCATCTATTTCTAAACCATTGTCTAGACCATTAGGAGCTCCAGTAAATTATATTCTTGGTGTGGGTCGCTTAGATAAATATAAAGGCTTCGATTTATTAATAGAGGCTTTTTCAAAAATAAGAGGTTCAGATATACATTTAGTCATTTTAGGTGAGGGAGAAGAAAGAGAGACACTCGAGAACATTGTATTGAGTAAGGGTATTTCAGAGAGTGTACATTTATTGGGATTAGTAAAAGATATATGGCCATGGTTTAGGAATGCAAAACTTTTTGTATCAAGCTCTTTAAGTGAAGGATGGGGAAATGTAATAGTAGAGTCAATGAGCCAAGGCTGTCCTGTAGTTGCATTTGACTGTGATTTTGGTCCAAGAGAAATAATTACTGATGGATATAACGGTTTACTTGTGAAAACTAATGACGTGAAAGGTTTGAACAATAAAATGACAACTTTATTAAATGATAATCATTTAAGCAATAAGTTAAAACAGAATGCATTAACTAAGATTTCAGAATTTAATGTCAAATCCCTGAGTAATAAATGGTTGAATGATAATTGAAGTTGAAATTTTATTATTTTTATTTCACTTTATGATATAGTTTAACACATTGTGAAAAAAACAGACGTTGTATATCATTATTACAATAATCAAGGCTGGGCATCTCAATCAAAAACAGGATTAACACTTGATGAAAAAATTAACGTCAATAATAATAAATCTTGCAGACTATATAACACAAAAACTAGAAATAGAGTTTTAAATCAGTTGAATAAGCTAAAGGGTCCCAAAAAAAATTTATTAGATGTGGCCTCTGGTCCATTACATATCCAAGAGTTCTTGCATTACTCAAAATTTTTTGTTGAAAGACATTGTGTTGATTTTAGCAAAATAGCTCTTAAAGAGGCTAAACACAATCTAGCTAAATTTGGACAAAAAAAAAGTTTTTTTTATAATATTGACTTTTTAAAAAGCAAATTTAAGGCTAATTCATTTGACTCAGCTATATCATTACATACTTTATATCATGTAGATATTGATGAGCAAAAAAATTTTGTAAAAAAATTGATTAAATATGTTAGACCTGGTGGATTAGTTATTATTGTTTATTCAAACCCGTTTTCCTTACAGTCAGTTTTAACAGCACCAATTTTCTTGTGGAATTGTTTTAAGTTATTAATAAAAGATATATTGATTAAGTTATCAGTTTACAAATATAAAAAAAACGAATTATATTTTAAAAGAAAGACTATCTTTTGGTGGAACTACTTTAAAGGTTTAGGTGAGGTAAAAATAATACCAGAGCGGACTTTTACTGGATCTTTTGAAAAAAAAATTATTCCAGATAATAATTTTGGAAAGAGTGTTTATAAACTACTATTTTTTCTTGAAAACTATTCTTTTTGGAGATTTTTTTCTACTTATTATATTGTAATTATTAAAAAAAAGAATTGATAAATAATAAAATTAAACAAAATACTTAAGTGCTATACTTTATTTCAAATTTACAAAAAATATATAAGAAACAGTATTATGAAATTTAAAATGGTAACAGGATCAGCTGGTTTTATTGGCTCAGCTGTTTCTCACAAACTTTTAGAAAGAGGAGATAGTGTTTTAGGTATTGATAACCATAACAACTACTATGACCCAAAAATTAAAGATGCAAGACTAGAAAGATTAAAGAAATACAAAAACTACAAACATTACAAAATAGACCTTAGTGATCGGGAGAGTTTAGATGAAATTTTTAAAAAACATACAATTAATAAAGTAATTAATTTAGCTGCACAAGCTGGTGTACGCTACTCTATGGAAAATCCCCTTGCATACATCAATAGTAACGTTGTCGGATTCGCAAATATTTTAGAAAACTGCCGTAATTACAAAGTTGAACACTTAGTTTACGCAAGCACTTCAAGTGTATACGGAGCCAATAATAAAATGCCTTTTTCAGAGCATTATAGTGCCAATCACCCACTATCTGTTTATGCAGCCTCAAAAAAATCCAATGAACTAATGGCACATTCATATAGTTTTCTTTATCAACTTCCAACTACAGGTCTTAGGTTTTTTACTGTTTATGGACCTTGGGGGAGACCTGATATGGCTTTATTTAAATTTACTAAGAATATTCTAGACGAAAAACCTATTGATGTATTTAACTACGGTAAACATACAAGAGACTTTACTTACATTGATGATATTGTTAGCGGAGTTCTAAAAACTCTTGATAAACCTGCAACTTGCAATCCAGATTGGAACAAAAATCAACCAGATCCAGCTTCAAGTAGCGCACCTTGGCGAATTTATAATATTGGCAATAATAAACCTGTGAAACTTTTAGATTATATTGCTGCTTTGGAAAAAACTTTAAATAAAAAAGCAAAAATTAATTTTTTACCTTTACAACTTGGTGATGTTCCAGACACATATGCAAGTGTAGATAATTTAAAGAAACAATTTGACTATAAACCTTCTACAACAGTTGCTGAAGGAGTTACAAAGTTTGTTAAATGGTATAAAGATTATTTTACTACTTATGAATGACAAAAAAAAATAAAAATCTCAAATTAGCTGTTATCGGCTTAGGATATGTTGGTTTACCACTTGCCATAGAATTTGCAAAAAAAAGAAAAGTTATAGGCTTTGATATTAATAAAAAAAGAATTAAAGAACTGGATAGTGGAATAGATAAAAATTTAGAGTTTAATAAAAAAACTTTACAAGATGCAAAAAAGCTAAAATTCACTCATTTTGAGGAAGATCTTAAATCTGTAAATTGCTTTATTGTTGCTGTTCCAACACCCATAGATAAATTTAAACATCCAGATTTAATTCCTCTATTAACATCTACTGAAATGATTGGAAAAAACATTAAAAAAGGTGATTTAGTTATCTATGAGTCCACAGTTTATCCTGGCTGTATAGAAGAGGAATGTGTGCCAGTGTTAGAAAAATTCTCAGCATTAAAGTTTAATAAGGATTTTTTTTGTGGATATAGCCCTGAAAGAATAAATCCTGGAGATAAGTATCACACTATTTCGAATATAAAAAAAATTACATCGGGATCAACAATTGAAATTGCAGATTTAGTTGATGAATTATATAATGAAATTATCACTGTGGGTACTTATAAAGCACCTAGCATTAATGTTGCAGAAGCCGCCAAGGTGATAGAAAATACTCAGCGAGATTTAAATATAGCTCTGATAAATGAGTTATCAATACTATTTGGTAAAATGAATATTGACACACAAGCTGTATTAGAGGCTGCAGAAAGTAAATGGAACTTTATACCTTTTAAACCAGGGCTTGTTGGTGGTCATTGTATTGGCGTAGATCCGTATTATCTCACTTTTAAAGCAAAAAAAATTGGCTACCATCCAAAAATTATTTTAGCAGGCAGAGAGCTTAACGATAATATGGGAAATTATGTTGCCTCACAGTTATTAAAAAAAATGAAAATAAAAAATATCAAAATTGAAGGAGCTAAAATTTTAATCATGGGACTAACATTTAAAGAGAATTGTCCAGATTATAGAAATTCAGGTGTTGAAAGCGTCATAGCTAAATTAAAAAAATTTAAATGTGATTTAGATCTATATGATCCCTATGTCAATAAAGAGGAAACTATGAAAATTCATGATATTTATCCTAATTCAAAACTAAAAAAAAACAAATATGATGCAATTATAATCGCAGTTGCTCATGAAAAATTTAAAAAGATTGGTCTAAAAAGTATTAAAAAATTATGCAAACAAAAAAATGTTATCTTTGACTTAAAAGATATATTTAAAAGCAAAATGGTAGATTTAAAGTTATAATACTATTTTTTTATTTTATTTATGACCAATTTCTCAAAAGTAAAAATCAGTTCTATATTGATATCTTTTACTTTTTTTTTAGTCATAGTTCCTATTTTTATAAACCTAGATATGTCAGAGGGACTTCGATTTGATATAAATGCTTTTAACAAAGATAAGACATCATTACCATTATCAGTTTTCGTAATTCTAATTTTAGTATTTTTTAATATTCAAACTTTATTAAAGAATAAATTGTATATTCTATTTTTTTTTAGTTCACTTTTTATGGTAATTTTATGCACATTAATAAATGGTTTTACACGAATTATTATCACATTCATTCAAATGAATTTTTTTTTAATATCATTCTACATTTTTAAAAATATATATAAAAATTTTGATAAAGAAATTTTATTGAAAATCTTTTTTAAAATTCTTTCATTTGTAATAATTTTAAAATTTACTTTTGATATATTGATGCTTATACAAGGTAGCTATAACTCGACTCATTTAGTTTGGGCTATTGTTACTCCATATTTTATTAATGACTCAATAGCTATATACAATTTTTATGGATATTTTCCTTTTGTCTATTATTTAGCTGGAATTTTATCATTAAGAAATATTTGGTATAAAAAAATGTTTTTTACATCACTAATTATTTTTTTTATAAGCTTTTATTCTGTAACCTATACTCACTCAAGGTTATTTTCAATTGGCTTTTATTGTGTTCCTTTTTTGATCTTATTCTTTAAAATTACAAAATTTAATAGACAATTAATTTTTAACTTATGTTTATCATCTGTTATTTTTCTTACTGCTTTTTTTACTATGTTCCCATTTACGGTAACAGAATTATCTATGTTTACTCGATTTGAACTTTGGATGTTTTTCTTTTTTACAATAGAACCAATTCATTTGTTATTTCCATTTATGAATGAATATAGGGCAGGTCTAGTTGGCTCGATGCATAATGAATTCTTAGAAATTGTAAGTTTCTTTGGAATTTTTTCTATTTTCTTTTTTATCCAATTATATAAAATATTCACACATTACGACATAGTAACTAAATACAAAATGATTTTAAAGTTGGTAATATTTATTGTTATTTGTGGTATGTTTATACAAATGAATTTGCTTAATCCTTATCTTTCATCTATGATTGCTCTATTCATGTCCTTAACACACCAGACAAATAAATTTAAATATTCTTGAAAGCAATTATTCTAGCAGCTGGACGAGGTAGTCGAATGAAAAGTCTTACCAAAGATAAACCTAAGTGTTTAATAAAAGTGCAAGGGAAAACTTTACTTGAACGTCAAATACAATTATTTCATAAATCTGGGATAAATGAAATTGCTATTGTAACCGGGTATAAGAATGAAATGCTTTCAGTGTATAATTTAATTGAATTTTATAACTCTAATTGGGCCAACACTCAAATGGTGGAGTCATTAGCCTTAGCATCAGATTGGCTAGAACATGATCAATGCATTGTAAGTTATGGTGATATTTTTTATGATAAAAGTGCTATTAAATCATTATTGCAACTAAAAAATAACGTAAACATTGCTTTAGTTTACGATTTAAACTGGCTTAAACTATGGAAATCCAGGTTTGGTAATCCATTAATAGATGCAGAAACTTTTCGCATAAACTCAAATAATAATTTAATTGAGATTGGAAATAAGCCACATTTAATAAGTGAGATACAAGGCCAATATATGGGATTAATGAGATTTACTCCAGAAGGCTGGAAAGAATTTCAAAATGTACGTAATCTTGCTTCAAAAAAAAAAGCAAGTTTAATGGATATGACTGAAACTTTACAATTATTTTTACTTAAATCATTAATGCCAATTTACACTGTGTCTTATGACGGTTTGTGGGGTGAGGTGGACACAGAATCAGATCTTAAATTTTACTAATGAAAATTCTTTTATTTATATTTAAATTTCTTCCGTGGAAGTTAAGACAATTTATTAAATTAATTATATATTTCTTTAGAGAAAATAAATACTCGAATAGCAACTTCCCATTAATTGGAAAAAAAACTTTTTTTTCAATTCGAAGTTCATTTCTTGATAAACCTTTGAAATTTGAAAATGATAATTTTGTTTATTATTCAAAAACATATAACGATGCAAGACAAATAAATACTGATCTAACAGATCAAGATGTTCACTTAACTGCAGTAGAAATTGCACCCGGAGAGAAAACTAAAGAATATAAATTAAATATTGAAAAAAAATCTGTTTTTAAGATCTCAAGAATTAATCTATCTCCAATTAATATTGTGGTAGAAAAAAATAATAATAAAAAAACATTTGATTTAATCAGCACAAATAATCGGTTTGTATCATTTTTGGAAGAGAGTAACACCAAAATAGAGATAAAATCAAAGGAGGATTTTATTGTATCCCCACCAATTATGATAAACCAAAAAATTAAAAATAAAAAAAAAATGGTGCTCTTTCTGTTTGTTGATGGCTTGGTAGATAGGTCTGTTCTAGGAATTAGTAACCTTGAGCAAATTATGCCTTATACTGCAAAATTTTTTAGTGATGCTTTCGATTTTAGAAATCATCATGTAAATTCTGATTGGACATTACCAAGTTTTGCATCAATTTTTAGCGGTAGGTACCTTCAATCACATAATCTTTATGAACCTTACAAAATTAAAGAGATCGGTAAAACTTTTAAAATTTTAAGTCAATATTTTAAGAAAGAGGAATACGCAACATTTAGTGCAGGTGGAAATCCACGAATATCGCCAACACATGGCTATGTAAAAGGATTTGACCGCACTATTTATCATAGTTTTATGCCCGCACCTGAGGTTATTGGAAATTTCATAGAACAAAATTTAGTTTTTAACCAGCGAGATCAGTTCCATTTCTTGCAGTTTAATGATTTACACCACAATTTACCTATAGTCCCAGATTTTAGTGTTATGAGTGCCTTAAACTCAGAAACTCTTCAAAGCATTTTTAATTCAGGAATTAAAAATAAAAATATTAAAAGTGTTTGGAACACTAAAGATAATAATAGAAAAATGCTTTATTTAGAGAAAGCTAAAAGATTAGACAGCTATTTAAATATTATTTACCAATATCTTAATGATAATTATGAACCCTCTGATATTACTGTTTGTTTAACAGCTGACCATGGTCACTCATATCTTAGTGATGATTTACACCCTTTATCACTAGCTAGATCAAAAGCTATTTGGCTTCTTAAGTCAGGAGATAAAAAAGGGTTTGATGTAAATGAGTTCACAGAAGGTGTTGATATATTTAATACAGTTCTTTCAGATTCATGTATAGATTTTGATGATAATATTGATGGGAATTTACCAATTGCATGCGGAGGAAAAATAAAAAGAGATTTCTCTTTTTCGCAAAGTTTATATTCAGGTCAAACATATAAAGCTGTGATAAATAGTGATCATGGTAGATATACTTACGAATCTGAAACTCCGGTTGGCAAAAATGGTGTCATTAATCATAATAATCCTACCATTATTATTAACAAGAATTCTAACGCCAAAAATTCTTTTACAGAAGAGCAGATCAAAAAAATCGTAATTAGCAAAATAAATAAAGTATGAAAAAATTTTTGAATTTAATGATAAACCTTTGTGAAGTAGTGGATAAATAATGATGCATAGTAAAAATATCTCAAAAGCTAAGATGCTTAAATATATTAATTCCTCAAAAGCAAAATTATTTCAAGTTCCAAGTATGATTAGTTTTTCAAATATTTTAGTTAAGGATAATTTAAGGTTAGTACTTGATCAAATTAAAAATACATTTCATAATGGCACTTTAGCTATTCGATCATCTGCAGCCGACGAGGATGCTGAAAAAAACTCATTAGCAGGTGGCTATTCTTCAGTTTTAAATGTTCCAGCAAATAATGAAAAAAAAATAATTGAAGCAGTAAATTTAGTGATTGAAAGTTATAAAAAAAAACGTCCATTACTTTTAGATGATGAAATAATTGTTCAAGAGATGGTAAAAAATACTAGTATGAGTGGAGTTGTTTTTACTTATGATCTCAATACAGGTGCACCATACTATGTAATTAATTATGATGATAAATCAGGAATAACTGATACCGTCACATCTGGCTATGGTGAGTATGCCAATAGAACACTTTATGTTCATCGTCATTCAATAGACAAGCTTCACTCAGATCGTTTTAGAAAACTGCTTCAGGCAGTACAAGAATTGGAATATGTTTTAGGTAATCAATTCTTAGACATAGAGTTCGCATTAGGTGTTGACTTAAAGACTCACTTACTTCAAGTGAGAAAAATAACTACACAGATGAATTGGAATCGGGGAGTATCAAAAAAAGTTGATGCAACCCTGCAAGGTGTGCAATCATTTATTTCTTCAAAGTTTGAAAGAGCTGATGGCGTTTACGGGAAGACAACTGCTTTAGGACAAATGCCAGATTGGAATCCTGTAGAAATGATTGGTAGAGTGCCTCGAACTTTAGCGGCATCATTATACAAAAAGTTTATTACTGATGATGCATGGCGAATTGCAAGAGCAGAAATGGGCTACTCTGTACCACCAGGAGAGCCATTAATGGTTATGTTAGCGGGACAGCCATTTATTGATACCCGACTTAGCTTCCACTCTTTTATCCCTAACAAAGTACCACAAGATATTGCTGAAAAACTTGTAAATCATTGGGTTAAAGAACTTATTAAAAAACCAGAGTGTCACGATAAAATAGAGTTTGAGATAGCAATAACTTGTTACAGTTTTGATTTTGATGAAAAAATTGAAACTTTAATAGGAGATATTCTTACCAAGGAAGAAAAACTATTATTTAAAAAAATACATCAACAACATACTATAGCATTAATTAAATCAGAGAACAAAGGATCCATGAGTGTTGCATTAGATAAGATAGAGCAGCTGAACCAGAAACAAAAAAATACCTCATCTTTCTTTGCTTTGGTCGAAGATTGTATACAGCTAGGTACAATTCCCTTCTCAATACTTGCAAGACATGGTTTTATTGCAAAAACAGTTCTGCTATCATTGAAACAACTAAATATTATTACCCAGGATGAAATAAACCAAATACTGGGAAGCATTCAGACTGTTGCTAGTGAGCTAGTAGATGATTTATATTTACTACAAGAGAATGAAATAACCATCGATAATTTTTTAAACAAATTTGGACACTTGAGGCCAGGAACATATGATATCAGATCTTTACGTTATGATCAGATGAATACACAAATCACGAACATCTCTTCATATAAGCCTCGTCAAAAATTAAAAAAGTTTAAGATTACAGAATTACAACAAAGTAAAATTAATATCTTATTAGCAGAGCATGGTTTTGAAAATTTTACAGCAGATGATCTGATTAATTATATCAACAAAGCAACAATCGCTAGAGAATATGGTAAATTTGTATTTACACGCTCTGTTAGCGATATATTAGAAATTATAGGAAAATTTGCGTTAGAGAATAAATTAAGTAAAGATGAAATTTCACATATTCCGATTGATGAAATTTTAAATATAAAAAAAAATAGTGATGAACAAAATATTGAGCAAAGATTAAGAAATTACTCAAATCAAGAGGCTGAAAAACATAATGTAAATATTGCAGTTAGACTTCCTCAAATAATATCTGATGAAGCTGGCGCACATATCGTACCATTTCAAGTCAGCCATGCAAATTTTATTACCACCAAAAAAATTACTGCACCGTCTTTAATACTTTATTCGAATATTGAAGGAGTTTTAATGACAGAAAAAATTATAATAATTGAAGGTGCAGACCCAGGATTTGACTGGATTTTTTCACAAAAAATCGTGGGATTGATCACTAAATATGGTGGTGCTAATTCGCATATGGCAATTCGTTGCGCAGAGTTTGGCTTACCAGCTGCAATTGGTTGTGGCGAGCAGAAATATGAACAATTATTAAATTCAAATCATGTACATCTTGATTGTTCCTCTGGTTTGATTGAACCAATAAATTGAGGTAATAATATTAGTACTTCACGAACAATTTGGATTACAGGTTTATCTGGCTCAGGGAAATCAACTCTGGCAGCTGAAGTTGTAAAAATTTTGCGAAACAAAGGTTTGCCAGTTATCTCTATAGATGGTGATCAGTTAAGAGGTATATTTGGATCAACATCTAATGCAAAAAAAAATCATAACAGAGAGACACGTATTTCTCTTGCCATGAAATATGCTCACCTATGTCAAATAATTTCAAACCAAGGTATTACGGTTGTTATTGCAACAATTTCTATGTTTAATGAAGTACATAATTGGAATAGAAAAAATTTGCCAAATTACCTTGAAATATTTTTAAAGGTGCCTTTAAAAGAATTAAGAAGGCGTGATCCAAAGAATATTTATCAACTTTATGATGCGGGTAAATTAAATAATGTAGCTGGATTGGATTTATTAGTAGACGAACCAAAAACACCTGATTGGTTGTTTGATTTTAATTTTGATAAACAATATACAGTCGAATATATGGCAAATAAAATTATTAAAAATCTATGATAGTAGGTGTTACTCAGCGAATTGATAAGATAGAAACTTATAATGAAATGCGAGATGCTTTAGACCAAAGATTAGTTGAGTGGATTTTGAAAGCAGGATTTATACCAGTGCCTATCCCAAACAGTTTAGTAAATATGGAAAATTCGTATAACGATCAGTTATTAGTTTTTGAATGGCTAACTAAAATGAAGGTTGATGCATTACTACTATCTGGAGGTAATGATATTGGTAAATCGCCTAAAAGAGATTTATTAGAAAAAAGTATTTTATGTTGGGCAGAAAAGATTAAAAAACCAGCTTTGGGCTTATGTCGTGGCATGCAAATGATGGGGGTTTATTTTGGTAGTGAACTTATTGAAGTAAAAGGACATGTCGGCACAAAACACAAATTACAGATGAACGATAATATTGAAAAAATGTTTCCAAATATTGTGAATAGTTATCACAATAAAGTTTTAAAGGATTGTTCCAGTGAATTTGAAATATTAGCAAAGTCAATAGATGGAAATATTGAGGCAATGTCTCACAAGAAGTTACCATGGGAAGCGTGGATGTGGCATCCAGAGCGTGATAAAGAATTTAATATATACTGCATTAATAGAGTAAAACAGTTATTTAATAGACATTTAAAATTGAATTATAAGGAGTAGGGTTATTCATAATAAAAACCTTGAAACATAAATGATTATATATGGGAATGACCAAAATTATTATAATAACTCGTTTATAGTTAAAAAACTAAATAAGTTAAATATTTATTGGAATTATAAAATGTTCACTGACCATCTTAGCTTAATGGAAAGCATAAAAATGGCAAAATCGTTAGCTAAAGATAAAGTAATATTTCTTTCATTAGAAAGTGGTGTTCATAGTTATAAGTACTGGAGACCCTATAGTTTATCTGATTTTAATATATCTCATAAAAATGTTAAAAATTCCATATATTATAATTTATTCGCGGAGGATTACTTAAATGGCTTTTTAAAAAAAAAAATTGTTTATGAAAAAAAATATGACAAGCCTATATTTATTGCCTCAAATATTTCAAAAATAAATTATGTTCAAAATTTAATGGGTGTAGATTTTTCAAATATAAATTTTTATGGTTCTTTTAACAATAAAGTTGATGATGTTGAGGGTAATTTTCATTTGAATGCACAACATTTAATTGGGCAACATAAGAGTGCAATCTGTGTAGAAAATTCAGAGGAAACTGGATATATCCAAGGAAATTTTTTATTTTCACTTTTATCTGGCACTGTTCCGATCATTAAGGCTTCGAAATATATTTTGAAAAACATACTAGTGCCTGAGTGTTATGTAAAATTAAGTGATTATTGCTCAATGTCGAAAAAAGAAAAAATAGATGAAGTTAATAAAAGAAGTGATTTTATTTTGAATGATAAAGAGGTTTTTACAACTCTTACAAAAGATTATTTGGATTTTATTAAAGAGATCAATTTATCAGATATTTCTCTATGTGTAAGTGAATCACAAGAGTTCAAAAAAAGGATTTTTGAGCTATGATAAAAAAAAGTTTCAATATTTTGAGGCCAATTTCTTACCATATAAAAAAATTATTTCTATCTCCACTCCCTATAAGAATATACCTTCTCCAAAATTTAATGAGAAAATTTAAACTTGCAACATTTGAACAAAGACTTAAATATGATGCACTTTTGTACCCAGCTTATGCATATGGAATGTACTGTGCTGCCTTACAAGCAAAATCACTAGGACTAAAAAAAATATCAGCTATTGAGTTTGGAGTTGCAACAGGAAATGGCTTAATTGCGATGGAGAGTCATGCTACCGAAATTTATAATTCAACTGGTATAGAATTCGAAATTTATGGGTTTGATACAGGAGAGGGTTTACCAAAACCTACAGATTATAAAGACCAAAGTTATTTCTGGAGTGAGACTTCTTACACAATGAACCAAAAAAAATTAGAGGATAATTTATCTTTTTCTAATTTAGTCATTGGTGAAATAAAATCTACAATTCAAAAATTTATGAAAGATAGTTTAACTTATCCAATTGGTTTTATTGCTTTTGATTTAGATTATTACAGTTCTACATTAGAGAGTTTTAAAATTTTTAAAATTAGTGATAATTTACTGTTACCCAGGGTTGAATGTTATATGGATGATATTAGTTCTACGGAATTACTCGTTGCCTCAGAGGGCACAGGTGTATTGAGGGCAATCAGTGATTTTAACCAGAGAGAAGAAAAACAAAAAAAAATATTTAAGAAAGAGGGTGTGTCTCATCTGAGAAGTATCCCATCATCCTGGAATGAAAAAGCATATGTTTTTCATAGTTTTAACCATTTTCAGTATAATAATTCAATTGTAAAGGACCAAAATATCAATGAATTATAGTTCTTATAACTTCATAACTCAAAAAAATATTAGCTGGAATGTACAAAATGGATGTAAATATTATTTCTTTAAAAGACTCTAACCGAAGAGCGGTATGTAAAAGTAGATTAATCTCTAAAGGATATAATCCTATTTTTTACGATGCTTTTGACTCCCGTAATTTGAATGAAATTCAATTAGAACACATTTTCGATTTCAAACTTTTTAGAAAGACTTTTAATTATAAGATCGACTCAGGAATTATTGGTTGTGTCTTAAGTCATTTCAATCTTTATAAAAGTTTATTGAGGTGTGAAAATAATTCTAAATATTATATAATTGTTGAAGATGATTGTATTCCCCTTGTGACTTCAAGTGAGTTAAAGAATATAATTGATAAGGCATTAATATCTTCATTTGATATTTTACTACTAGGATATAGTAAGACGGATAATACTCAGTATGAGGTTATCAACAAAATGAATCCATTTAAAAAACTTTACTCAAGTGGAAAATTTGATATTGGTATTCGTTATAAACAGTCATCATGTGGGGCTGTTGCATATGTTGTGAGTAGAAGTTTTTTAGAAAACATAACTGCCTCAATTAAAAAGCCTTATTATGTAGCTGATGAATGGTCCTTCTTAGAGAAAAGATTTAAACTACTTATTTTGCACACTAGCCCTTTATGTTTTTTAGAAGATTATAATGGTATGGCAAGCAGTCTTGAAGATGGTAGAGTTACTAATCGTAGAATAAAAATTAGATTACCTTATTTCATAAGACCAATATGGCGAAGTATTTATAGTTTTTATGTAAGAGTAATGCTTCATATTAAATTGATTATCAATAATAAAATATGACAATTAGGGTGATATTTATATTTCATAATGATTATAGATTTTTAATGTCTAAAATTTTTTTTATTTTTAAAATTTTTAAATTATGTGTGGAATAGTAGGAAAAGTTTCATTAGGAAACTGTAAAAAAGACCAGATTGATACACCACTTAAACTAATTTATCATAGAGGTCCTGATGCGCAAAATATATATTGCAATGATGATATATTATTTGGACATAGTAGATTATCCATCATTGATATTACTTATGGCCAGCAGCCTATGCATTTTAGTTACAGAGGAAAAAACTATAGCATTATCTACAATGGAGAAGTTTACAATTATAAAAAATTAGCAAAAGAATTAGCAAAAAATGATATTAAATTAGATACTGACTCCGATACAGAAGTTGTACTCAAGTGGCTAGTTTTCAAAGGTATTTCTAATGGAACAAAAGATTTAAATGGGATGTTTGCTATTGCCTTATATTGTCATGAGGACAAAAAATTATACCTAGTTAGAGATAGAATGGGAATAAAACCATTGTATTACACGCATAATCATAGTGGATTATTTTTTGCTAGTGAATTGAATAGCTTAACATCTTTTGATGATGTTGAAAAAAAACTCAATCAAGAAGCTTTAGAACAATATTTTTATTTTGGATATCCTGTTGCACCAAACACAATGTATGAAAATATACACGAGCAAAGACCAGGTACAATTTTAGAGTATAGTTTATTAGATAGAAATATCACAGAAAACAGATACTGGAGCATAGATAGCTATAAAAGAGATTACAAGGGAACTTATGAAGAAGCTGTAGATGAACTTGATAGGTTACTTCAATTAGTAATTAAAGACCAAGTTGTAAGTGATGTGGGATATGGAACATTTTTAAGTGGTGGCATAGACTCAAGCTTGATAACTTCTATGGTCAGTAAAGTTAAAAATAGTAAATTTAACACATACACAGTTTCCTTTGACGATAAAAATTATGATGAATTGCCTTATGCAAAGATGGTTGTAGATAAGTATAGTAATATAAATCACATAATTTATCATTCTTCAAATTTTAAACTTGATACAAATTTTGTAGATTTAATCTTAAAACACGTAGGACAACCTTTTGCAGATTCCTCATGTATTCCAACCTATTTTATAGCTAATGAGGTAAAAAAAAATGAAAAAGTAATCTTATCTGGTGACGGGGGGGATGAACTTTTTATGGGATATGAAACTTTTTCTTGGTTAAGTAAAATAGAATCAGTCCCAGTATTTTTGAGAGGATTTGTCTCTATTTTAATGAATAAATTACCTATTGGTATATTAATTAGTAAAGATTTCAATAGACAGATTAATAAAGCATTAAAGTATTCATTAATGGATAAAGAAGATTTGATATTTTCATTAAATAGTATTTTAGATATAAAAGATTTAAAAGAGGTTACAAATCAAAAGTCATTTTACTGGTTAAAGGAATTGAAAGAAAAGTTAAATACTAACAAGAAAAATTCTTTTAGTATAATGCAAAATTTTTTGATTAAAGTGAGCCTTTCTGGTGATATGTTAAGAAAAGTTGATAGCATGACTATGGCTAATTCTATTGAGGTAAGAGTGCCATTTTTAGATAATAGAGTAATTGATTTTGCATTATCTTTACCTTTAGAGTTTTTATACAAAGATGGCATTAAAAAAAAAATACTTAAAGATGTTGCAAAAAAATATCTTCCTGCTGATGTGATTTCTCATAAAAAATGGGGTTTCTCAATACCAATGCATAAAGTGCTTGAGAAAGATTTAATTAAGAGATTTAAATATTTATATGAAAAATTTAAGGTTTTAGATAAAGATTTTGTTAAAAAATTTTATGGATATAAAGCTAGTAATAGTAATGATATATATACCCTGTATAGTCAGTATACCATCGATCATGTCAATTGGATGATAATTTTATTTTATCGATGGTTAGAAAAAAAGGCGGTATTACTTGAAAATAAATAAAGACATACTGATTGTGGGAGCTTACCCTCCTAGAGACAAAAAACAACATCCAGGTGGCATGATTACTTCAACAAAACAACTTGTGTCATATTTAAAAGATAATAATATTTTATATGATATTATTGATACATCTCAAAATAATTTTCCAAGTCCATCAAATTTTAAAAAGTTTATTGATGCATTTAAAAGAGTAGTGAGTATTAGAAATTTTTTAAGTAAAAATAAATACAAAGGTGCACTTGTATTTAGCACTGATGGTTTAGGATTTTTTGAAAAAATTATATTAGCATTAATATTAGAATTTAAAGGCGTTCGAACCATGTTCTTTATAAGATCTGGTCGATTTATTGGACATGTAAATAATTCAAAGTTATTTAAAAAAATAGCCACCTATCTATTATCTAAAGTAACTTATATTGCTCACCAAGGTGGTCTTTGGAATGAGTTTTATAAAAAATTGGATATTGATGACAATAAAATTTATAAATTTTTAAATTGGATAGAGATAAAAAAAACTCCTAAAAAAATTATGAAAAGTTCAAATGATGAGGGACTGGTATTCTTATATGTTGGCTGGCTTATAGAAGAGAAAGGAATAGAAGATTTAAAGGATGTTATTATTGAAAATGTAGAACTTAAAAAACATACTTTTATCTTTGTTGGATCAGGAACTTTATTTGATGAAATGGAAAAGTTAATTAAAGATAAAAATATAACTAATATAATATTAAAAGGTTGGCTCTCAGAAGAGCAAGTTGTTGAAGAGTATAAAAAGGCGGATGTTTTTATATTCCCCTCGCATTTGGAAGGTTTTCCAAATGCTGTACTGGAGGCTTTAAATTATAGATTACCCATAATAACAACTAATGTTGGAGGTGTTTCAGAGAGCGTAATTAACGACTTTAATGGATATTTAATAGAACCAAAGAATAAAAAACAGCTTTTAGAGGCAATTATTTTAATTTCTAGCGATGAAGAGAAAAGAATATGTTTTTCAAACAACACTCAGTCAGTTTTGTTGAATAATCATCAAATTGACATAAACTGTAAAAAACTACTTGATGTATTTAAAATTAAATCTACCCCTATGTTAGTATAGTTGCTCTCTTATTATTGAGCAAATTTAACTTCTAAGGAGCCGTAAAATTATGTGTGGAATATTAGGCTATAGTAAAAAAACACCATTTCAAAACATAAATGAAAATTTTATAGATTATGGAATTAACTTACTTAAAAATCGTGGTCCAGACAATGATGGTTATTTTTATAATTTAGATAGATCTATAGGTTTAGGTCATACAAGATTATCAATTTTAGATTTGTCAAAATTAGGTGATCAACCCATGTTTAGTTCTGACGGAAGGTATGTATTAGTTTATAATGGTGAAATATACAATTTTAAAGAACTTCGCTCAGAACTGAATAAATATTTTAGTTTTAAAAGTAATAGTGATAGTGAGGTTATCTTATATTCGTATATCCATTATGGAAATAGTTTTCTTGAAAAACTAAATGGTATATTTGCTTTGGCAATATATGACAAAAAAGAAAATCTGCTAATAATTGCAAGAGATAGGTTTGGAACAAAACCTCTATATTATGTTAAAACGCCGTCAGGGTTATATTTTGCTTCGGAACTAAAGGCGCTAATGACTTTAGATGATTTGGCTTTAGATATTGATTACTCAGCAATTGAAAACTATATAACTTATTTGTGGAGCCCTTCACCCTCTACACCATTAAAAGCAATAAAAAAACTTGAACCTGGAAACTATTTAATAATAAGAAATAGTTCGGTTGTCAAAAAAGATTTCTTTTATGAAGTTTCGTATAATGAATCTAAAGAGGAAGATATTAAAGAGATAATCGAAAATACTGATTTAAAACTTAAAAATGCAATTACAAGTCAACTTGTGAGCGATGTTCCTATTGGAGCCTTTTTATCAGGTGGGCTCGATTCTAGCGCTATAGTATCGTATGTTAAAAATTATACAGATGTTAAATTACCAACTTTTACTATAAGAGGAAAAAATGATCTAGGCATGGAAGATGATTTCTCTTATGCAGAAAAAGTGGGCAAACACCTCGGTGTTGACGTACATCCAATAGATATTAATCATGAGATATTTTTTGATATAGAAGAGATGATATACTGCTTGGATGAGCCACAAGCAGATTTAGCTCCTATTTTAGTATCTTATATTTCAAAATTTGCAAAAGAAGAGTATGGAATTAAAGTCCTATTATCTGGAGTTGGAGGTGATGATATTTTCTCCGGCTATAGAAGACACCAAGCAATAAAGATTGACTCTTATATGTGCAAAATACCTAAACAAATTAGACGTAAATTAAGAAATTTGTTTCAAAAACTACCATCTAATTCAAATTTAATGCGCAGATTAAAAAAATATTTTAAATATTTTGATTTAGACGGTGATGATAAAATTATAAGCTATTTTAACTGGATAGATAAAGACACAAGAAGAATGCTATTTTCCAGTGATGTAAAAAATTATTTAGAGATTGAAAATCATGATACTTCGTTTCAATTAAGAAAAGAATTAGAAAAGTTGCCTAAAATAACTAGTGATTTGAACAAAATGCTAAGTTTAGATTTGAAGTTTTTTTTAACAGATCATAATCTTAACTACACCGACAAGATGGGAATGAGAGAAGGAGTTGAAATAAGAGTTCCTCTTCTTGAAAATGAATTAGTAAATTTTGCTTCCACTATTCCAGAAAAGTATAAACAGAATGGCAAGCATGGAAAATATATATTTAAAAAAACCATGGAGAAATATTTACCGAAAGAGATAATTTATAGATCTAAAACAGGTTTTGGAGCACCACTAAAGAGTTGGATACATGGAGAATTAAAAGATTACATTAATACCATTTTAAGCAAAGAAGCAATTAATAAAAGAGGAATATTCAACTACGATAATTTCCAAGAGATTTTATTAAAAGATAAATTGGGGCAGGATGATTATTCATATACTATCTTATCTATGTTATCTATAGAGTTGTGGTTTAAAATATTTATTGATAATAGAAATAAATTACAAATGCACAAGCGAAAATGAGGATTATTAAATGACAAGAAAAATTTGTAATCACTTTATTATTAAATATGATATAAGCTAAATAAATATAAAGAGTTACTAATTTGAAACAAGTTATCCAATCTTTAAAAACTGGCTCAACAGAAGTTACAGAGATACCTATCCCATGCCCATCAGCTGGTTCATTATTAATTAAAACTTCAAGGACATTAATTTCAGCTGGAACTGAAAGAATGTTAGTTGAATTCGGCAAAGCAGGATGGATCAAAAAAGCTCGTCAGCAACCAGATAAAGTGAAAAGGGTTTTAGATAAGATTTCTACAGATGGTATAAAGCCCACAATTGAAGCAGTGTTTAACAAATTAGATCAACCTTTACCTTTAGGTTATTGTAATGTGGGGGTTATCCATCAAGTAGGTGATGGCGTAACTGATTTTAAAAAAGGTGATAGAGTAGTGTCAAATGGTAAGCATGCTGAAGTAGTAAATTCACCAATAAATCTTTCTGCTAAAGTGCCAGATGTAGTGTCAGATGAGGAAGCTTCTTTTAGTGTACTTGGGGCAATTGCATTGCAAGGAATACGATTAGTTAAACCAACCCTGGGTGAAGCAATTGTTGTTACTGGTCTAGGGTTAGTTGGCTTAATGACAGTTCAATTATTAAGAGCAAACGGATGCAGGGTTTTAGGATTAGACTTTGACCAAAATAAACTATCACTTGCAAAAAAGTTTGGAGCTGAAGTAGTGGATTTGAATAAAGAAGATACATTGACCGTTGCTGAAATTTTTTCACGTGGGCGTGGCGTTGACGCTGTAATTGTAACAGCCGAAACTAAAAGTGATGAGCCAATACACCAAGCAGCTCTCATGTGTAGAAAGCGTGGGAGAATAGTTTTAGTTGGAAGGACAGGCCTGAAGTTATCAAGAGATGATTTTTTTAAAAAAGAACTTACATTTCAGGTTTCTGCCTCCTATGGACCAGGTCGCTATGATCCAAATTATGAGGAAAAAGGTCACGATTATCCAGTTGGGTATGTGCGCTGGACTGAGCAGCGTAATTTTGAGGCTGTATTGGATATGATGTCAACAGGGGCATTAGATGTTAAACCATTAATTACCCATCGAATTGATATTGCTGAAGCTGAAAAAGCATATGAACTTGTTAGTGGTAGCAAATTTTCACTAGGAATTTTACTTACATATCCTGGAGTAGAAATAACAGTAGCTTCAAGAAAAGTCTCACTATTAAAAAATGAAAATTTTAAAAAATCTAGCAATAAAACAAAGAAAAAAGCAAAAATAAGTTTTTTAGGCTCGGGCAATTACGCAATGTCAGAATTAATTCCTGCATTTAAGGCTACAGGTGCTGATTTGGTAAGTATTGCTTCTAGCACAGGTGTTAGTGGTGTACATGCAGGACGTAAATACGGTTTTTCTGAAACCACAACTGATAGTAATCAACTATTTAGTGACGATACAACTGATGCAGTGGTGATTGCTACTCGCCATAATAATCATGCAGATTTTGTATTAAAATCTTTAAAAGCTGAAAAACATGTATTTGTTGAAAAACCATTATGTCTTACGATATCTGAGTTAGATAAAATTGAGGCATCATACACATCTTCTAATGTTTTAATGGTTGGTTTTAATCGTCGTTTTTCTCCACAAGTTCAAAAGATGAAATCTTTGTTAGATGATGTTAGCACCCCAAAAGCATTAGTAATAACAATTAATGCTGGCGAGATTTCAAATGATCACTGGACACAAGACGTAGAAGTTGGAGGCGGACGTATTATTGGTGAAGCTTGTCACTTTATAGATTTGCTTCGTTTTTTAGTCAACAAATCTATTACTAATTATCAAATACAATTTATGGATAGTTCAACAAAAGATACCGCCACTATTATTTTAAATTTTGAAGATGGTTCCATTGGCACTATTCATTATTACGCAAATGGCTCAAAATCTTTTCCAAAGGAAAGATTAGAAGTATTTGCTGATGGTAGAGTATTACAACTTGATAACTATAAAAAATTAACTAGTTTTGGTTGGCCTGGGTTTAAAAAAATGAACTTATGGCATCAAGATAAAGGTCATACAGGCTGCGTAAAAGCCTTTATTGACTCAATTTTGAAAGGTAACAATCCTCCTATACCAATAGAGGAGATTTTTGAGGTCAGTAGAATTTCTATAAAATTAGCAAACCAATAAACTATTGATATCACGTTATTTTCATACAATTCGTTATTTAAAGCCAAAACAAATTTATCGTAGAATTTGGTTTCATCTTATAAGACCAAGTATTGATGAAAGTCCTTCATTTTATTTAAGAGATAAAAAAAATGTATTCTGTTTACCAGTTCAAAAAAAAGCAAGTTTAATAAATAAGGATACATTTCATTTTTTATATATATCCAAGTCTTTGTCAGAGGTTGGTTGGAATGGAAACAACAATTTAGTTTCTAAGTTATGGAGGTATAATCAGCATTATTTTGATGATTTAAATGCAATCGGGTCAGTAAAACGTAAAGTATGGCATGATAATTTATTAAATCGATGGGTAAATGAAAATAAAATAGGCAAAGGTGTGGGCTGGGAACCTTACCCTACATCACTCAGAATTGTGAATTGGATTAAATGGAAATTTTCTCAAAAAAAATTGTCAAGCACTTCTACACAAAGCCTAATATTTCAAGCAAGATGGTTAAGTAAAAGAGTTGAATGGCATATTCTTGGGAATCATTTGTTTTCCAATGCTAAAGCTTTAGTTTTTGCTGGTTTATTTTTTTCGGGCAAAGAATCTGAAGTTTGGTTAAAAAAAGGGTTAAAAATAATTAGAGATGCACTAACAGAGCAAGTTTTAGGTGACGGTGGTAATTTTGAACGTAGCCCTATGTATCATGCAATTTTTTTAGAGGATATTTTAGATCTTATTAATATTTCAAAAGTTTATCCTAAAGAAATACAAGAGCAACAGGTTAACGAATGGATAAAAACAGCAAATAGCATGTTAGGTTGGCTAGATACAATGACACATCCAGATGGCGAAATATCTTTTTTTAATGATGCTGCAATAGGAATCGCACCGAATTTAAATGAATTAAAAAGGTACGCACAAAGGTTAGGAGTAAATTATAGTTCTGTGAAATTTAATAAAATTGAACACTTGCAAGATAGTGGTTATGTGAGAATTACATCAAATAATGCAACTGCATTATTGGATGTTGCACCAATTGGGCCTGACTATATACCTGGTCACGCACATGCTGATACTTTATCATTTGAACTCTCTTTATTTGGACAGAGATTTCTAGTTAATAGTGGCACTTCTGAATATAAAACTGGTATAGTTAGGAAATATGAGCGAAGTACAAAAGCTCATAACACAGTTGAAATAAATAATAAAAATTCGTCGGAGGTGTGGAATGAGTTTAGAGTAGCAAGACGCGCATATCCTTTTGATTTGAAAATTGAAGAGTTAGAAAATTTTACAAATATCAGTTGTGCCCACGATGGTTATAGGCGGCTTACTGGCAAACCTATTCATATACGTAATTGGCAATTTTTTGGTTCTTCATTTATTATTAAAGACAACATAGAAGGTTTTTTTAAAAATGCCTATGCTTACTTTCACTTTCATCCCTCTATTAATATTGTTATGAATGAAGATAGTATTTTGAAAATAGTTATGCCTAATGGGCAACAAGTTGTTTTACATGTAAAAACTGGTAAACCGCAGATTGAAAAAAGTTATTTTTCCCTTGAGTTTGGTAAAAGATTTAAAACAAGATGTTTAAAAGTAGCTTTTGATGAAAAAGATGGGTCATGTGTTCAAATTTTATGGTAATGTCACCTATAAGAGAAAATTGTTTGTTTATAATTGTATAATTTTATTACTATTAATATCAATTCTATGAATAAATTAAAAATTAATAAAGTCCACGATTTTTGGAATTCTGAGAGTTGTGGCGAAAGATATGCGTTTGGAGATAGCAATGCTCAAAAATTTTTAAATGAAAAAACAAATAGATATAAATTAGAGCCTTATATTAATAAATTTGTAAATTTTATTGAATTTAAAGATAAAGATGTATTGGAAATTGGTGTTGGTTTTGGTTGTGATCATAGTCAAATTGCAACTCAAAAACCAAAGTCATTAACTGGTGTTGATTTAACAGAAAGAGCTATACATAATACAAAATTAAGATTTGAAACGTTGGGATTAAAAAGTTTTTTGAAAACAGATAATGCAGAAAGTCTCTCATTTGAAGACGAAACATTTGAAAGTGTTTATAGTTGGGGTGTTTTACATCATTCTCCAGATACAAAAAAATGTTTTGATGAAGTGTATAGAGTATTAAAGCCAGGAGGTGTCGCAAAAATTATGATTTACCACAAACATTCACCTGTTGGCTGGATGTTATGGATAAAATATGCACTTTTAAAATTCAAACCCTTCCGAAGTCTTAAAAATATTTATGCTGAATATCTGGAGTCTCCAGGTACTAAAGCCTATACCGTTAAAGAAGCGCATGAGCTAACAGAATTATTTTTAAATAAAGATATTAAAGTTCAATTAAGCTTTGGGGATTTGTTACATGGTGAGGTTGGAGCTCGACACAAAGGAATAATGTTAAGACTAGCTAAAATTATGTATCCAGAAAAATTAATTAAATTAATTTCTATTTTTTTTCCGATAGGTTTGTATTTATTTATAAAAGTCAAAAAATAGATGAATAAAAAAAAAATTATGTTAGTTTTTGGGACCCGTCCCGAGGCTATAAAAATGGCACCACTTGTACATGCTCTTAAAGCAGAGTTAGGACTTTTTGAATTAAAAATATGTGTTACTTCACAACACCGACAGATGTTAGATCAGGTTTTGGAAGTTCTTGATATTAAGCCAGATATTGATTTAAATTTAATGAGACAAGATCAAAATTTATCAAATCTTACAGCATTAATCTTAAATGAAATGCAAAAAATATTTCTCCAATACCAAACTGATATAGTATTGGTTCATGGTGACACAACAACAACTTTAGCCACATCGATGGCTGCATTTCATACTTCTATACCAGTAGGACATGTAGAAGCTGGACTTAGGACATATGATTTAAAATCTCCATTTCCAGAAGAATTTAATCGACAAATTACAAGTAAGATCACAAAATGGCATTTTGCACCAACTGAATTAAGTAAAAAAAATTTGTTATCTGAAGGTGTGGATAAATTATCAATAACAGTAACAGGAAATACTATAATTGATACTTTATTTTGGGTATTAAACCGAATTGACAGAGATGAAATTCGTCAGAAAAAATTAGAAAAATTTTTAAATGCAGAGTTATCGATTAATTGGCAAGATAAAGATTTTGTTTTAGTTACAGCTCATAGAAGAGAAAATTTTGGTGATGGTTTTATACGAATTTGTTCTGCTTTAAAAGAGCTGGCTTTAAAGTATCCCAAAGTTCCATTTGTGTATCCCGTGCATCTTAATCCAAATGTGATCAAACCAGTTAATGAAATTCTTAAAAGTTTAAAAAATATACATTTAATTAAACCACTGGAATATGAGCCATTTGTTTATTTAATGAAACACTCATATTTAGTTCTTACAGATAGTGGAGGCATTCAAGAAGAGGCACCAAGTTTGGGTAAACCAGTGCTTGTAATGCGTGATGTTACAGAAAGACCTGAAGCTGTTAAAGCAGGCACAGTTGAACTAGTAGGTTCAAATCATAAACGTATTGTTCAAAGTGTATCTCGTTTATTAGATGACAAAAAGCAATATCAATCTATGTCTCGTGCACATAATCCTTATGGAGATGGATTAGCATGTAAGCGTATAGTAGATGTTTTACGAAATATTTGATAGAGCAATTAAATTATGAAAAAAAAAACTGTATGTGTGATCGGTCTTGGTTATATAGGTTTACCAACTGCAGCACTTCTTGCTAATAAAGGTTACCATGTTGCTGGAGTTGATGTGAACCAGGAAATTGTATCAACTATAAATAACGGTAAAATTCATATTGTTGAGGCTGATTTAGATGCATCTGTAAAATCAGCAATTTCATCACGTCAACTTAAAGCTTTTAATAAAATTCAGCCAAGCGATGTTTATATAATTTGTGTTCCAACACCATTTCATAAAAATAATAAAATACCAGAACCAAATATCGACCACGTTTTGTTAGCTACTAAAAGTATTGCACCATTTATAAAACCTGGTGATCTAATAATATTAGAATCGACCTCACCAGTTGGCACAACTGAGAAAATACAGCAGACATTTATTGATTGTTGTGCAAATTTAAAAGAAATACACATTGCTTATTGTCCAGAGCGAGTTTTGCCAGGAAAAATTATGACAGAAATAATAGAGAATGACCGTGTTGTTGGAGGTATTACATTAACAGCAACAAAAAAGGTGGTCGAATTTTATCGTTCATTTGTAAAAGGAAATATATTAGAAACAGATGCAAAGACTGCTGAGATGTGTAAACTAGCTGAAAACAGTTTTAGAGACTTAAATATTGCATTTGCTAATGAATTATCAATAATTTGTGATAAACAACATATTAATGTATGGGATTTAATCAGATTAGCCAATAAGCATCCAAGAGTAAATATACTTCAACCGGGAACAGGCGTTGGTGGGCACTGTATTGCAGTTGACCCTTGGTTTATAATTTCACAAGATGTTGAAAACACAAAATTAATACGTACAGCACGTGAAGTAAACGACTATAAAGCCCAATGGGTTATTAATAAAATCAAACGTATTGCAGCAAAACATCTTTTAAAAACAGGTGTTAAGCCAAAAATAACTTGCTTGGGTTTATCTTTTAAACCAGATATTGATGATTTGAGAGAGTCCAAAGCTTTGAAAGTTGCTGAGACTTTATTATTGGAGGGTCATGAAATTAGTGCTGTAGAGCCTAATATCACCTCATATAAAAATTTAAAATTGAAAAATCTTTTGGATGCGATTGATCAAGCAGATATTATATGTGTGTTAGTAAAACACCAAGAATTCTTAAATTCTAAAATAAAAGAAAAATTAAAAAAATATGGGGCATTTGATTTTTGTGGAGCACTTTCGTAAGTATTAATGCGTATTTTAGTCTTAAGCTTTTATTATCCGCCTGACATTGGACCAGGCTCTTTAAGAGCCAAGTCCATAGTTGATGCTTTAATTGAAGAGGGTCCTTCAGATCTTAAAATTGATGTAATAACAACTTTACCTAATCGTTATCATTCTTTGAATATTTCTGCTCAGAAATATGAAGATATTGGCAAAGTTTCTATAAAACGCATTACTTTGTCTAAACATAAAAGCGGTATGTTTGATCAGGCAAAAGCATATATTTTATTTGTCCTTGCGGTTCGAAAGTTAATATTAAAAAAAAAATGGGATATTGTAATCGCGACTTCGTCCCGTTTAATGACAGCAAGTCTAGCCGTTTGGATTGGAAAACGAGTAAATTCAAAAATTTATTTAGATATTCGAGATTTGTTTGCTGATACAATAGATAGCATATTTAAAAAAAAGGCTCTGCATGTTTTAACGCCATTATTTTTCAAATTAGAAAAATGGACCTTTCAATCTGCAGATAAATTAAACATCATATCAGCTGGTTTTTTTGATTATATTAAAAAAATTGCGCCTAAAGTATCTCTATCAACTTATACCAATGGAGTTGATGATATATTCTTAAAAAAAAATTTTATTATAAAACAAATTAATCCAAAACCTCTAATTTTATATACTGGAAATATTGGAGATGGACAAGGATTACACCGGATTATACCTAATTTGGCAAGTGAGTTAAAAGATGTTCAATTCAGATTAATAGGGGACGGAAGTGCAAAAGAGTTATTAACAAACAATTATTTATTTAAATTGCTAAATAATATTGAAATTCTAAAACCAGTTTTGCGTAATGAATTAATAAATGAATATCAAAAAGCAGATATTTTATTTCTTCACTTGAACGATTATAAAGCATTTCATAAAGTTTTGCCTTCAAAAATTTTTGAATATGCAGCTACAGGAAAACCAATTCTTGCCGGTGTCTCTGGATATGCTGCAAAATTTTTAGTTGATCAGGTAAAAGGTGTAGAGGTTTTTGATCCCTGTGATATTAGATCGATGAAGTTAGGATTACAAAAGTTATTAAATGGACCAAAAAATATTGACCGTAGAGATTTTTGTTTGCGTTATCATAGAAACAAAATTATGAAAGATTTAGCTAATGATATTTTATCTTTAACTAATAGAACTTTATCATAGAAATTTGTATCATTTAAAATTTTTAATAATAAATTGATATATGTCGATATTAAAGTTGTTATACTTATAAACAAAATTAATATTGTAAATAGTAATAATTATAGTCTAAATATTTAATTATTACCTAATTATTTATTAAGATTGGCATAAATGAAAAAAATCTGTGTTACAGGAGCTAAAGGTTTTATTGGCGCGCCTCTTTGTAAAGCTTTAAGCTCACTAGATAAATCTATTCGAGGTTTTGTGAGGAATTTAGATTCTAATAAGAATTCCTCCAAGATTGAATATGTTTCAGTTGGAGATATTAGCTCAAAGATAAATTGGAAAGATAAATTAAAAGGGTTTGATTGCGTTATTCATTGTGCTGGTAAATCACATGTGATGAATAAAACTAAAAATTTTGATGACTATCAATTAGTAAATACAGAGGGCACAAGACAACTAGCAGAACAAGCGGCAGAGGTGGGTGTAAGAAGACTGATCTTTTTAAGTTCAATAAAAGTAAATGGCAATAGAACAGGTAAATTCGACGGTAGGGAGGCATTTACTGATAATGATATTCCAAATCCACAGGATGATTATGCAATATCAAAACTTAAGGCTGAGGAATCATTATGGCAAATTTCCGCTAAAACAGGTTTAGAGGTTGTCATAGTACGTTTGCCATTAGTCTATGGCAAGGATGTAAAAGGAAATCTAGCGAGATTAATAAAACTTGTAAAATCTGGATTTCCATTGCCATTAAGTATGATTAAAAACCAACGATCTATGATTGGAATTGATAATCTTGTTGATTTATTAATTAGTTGCACAGAGCATCCAAATGCTGCGGGCAAAACTTTTTTAGTCTCGGATGGTGTAGATTTATCTACTTCTGAACTTATAAATTTTATAGCATCGTCTATGGGACGTAAGGCTCATTTGTTTCCTGTTCCTATATTCTTGCTTAAATTTTTATCATATATCTTTGGCAAGCATAAAGAAATTAATAGATTAGTTGAATCATTAAAGATAGATAGTAACTATACAAAAGAGACATTGAACTGGAAACCTTCATTAAGTGTTGAGGAAGGTATAAGGAAAATGGTTCAGGGAAAATGATACGTTTTTTTGATTTTTTACTTTCATTGATAGGATTAATTTTCTTATCTCCATTATTAATTTTAATATATTTTATAAGTTTATTAGATAATGGTTCTCCTCTATTCGTACAAAAAAGAGTAGGTCTCAATCTAAAAGCTTTTTTTTTAATAAAATTTAGAACTATGCCAATGAGAACTAGATCTGCTGGAACACATTTAATTGGAGATATAAAATTAACTACGTTTTGTTATTTTCTAAGACGTACTAAATTAGATGAAATCCCACAGTTAATAAATGTTTTTTTAGGTCATATGAGCTTTGTTGGACCTAGACCCTGTTTATTTAATCAAAGAAAATTAATTAGTGAACGAAGAAAAAGAGGTATATTTAAAGTGAAGCCTGGAATAACAGGACTTGCTCAAATATCAAACATAAACATGAAAACTCCAACTTTACTGTCTAAAACAGATCTTAAAATGATTAAGAAAATGAGCTTATCAAATTATTTTTATTATATTCTAATAACAATTTTTAAAGTTATTATTTAAGAAGTATTTTTTTATTGTATTTGTTATCCCTTATCTTTTTCTAAAATTCTGGTTAGCGAAACTAACTTGTAATTTTTACGATAGTATTAATCTTTATGAATAATGGCTTTACAAAGTTAAGTGGTTTAGAATACCCTAAAAGTATAATTATTATGATTAATAATTGTGATAAAACTTCAATAATATTGTTTTTTAGTATTTGTGGTTTATTATTCATTTGTCTAATAGCTAATTTTTTAAAAATATAATGCCAATTTTAACAACTGCATTTAAAAATATAATTAATCTACCTCGTTATACAAAAAGAGTTATAGCTATTATTGTAGATATGGGTTTATGTGTTTTATGCACTTGGCTCGCATTTTATTTAAGGTTAGAACAATTTATTAAAATTAATGATGTAACAAATTTAGCAGTATTAATTTCTGTGTTTCTAGCTATTCCAATATTTTGGTTGTTTGGTTTATATAAAACAATTTTTCGATTTGCAGGATCATCGATAATTTTAACAACATTTATCGCTACACTAGTTTATTCATTAATATATTTCGCTATTATTGGTATTTATGGAATTCAAGGTATTCCAAGATCGATTGGTATTATTCAACCAATTTTATTATTTTTAATAATTTCAAGTTCAAGAATGGTTATTAAATTTTTATTTTTAAATAGTATTACAATATCAAAAAATAAGAAAAAACTATTAATTTATGGAGCAGGTAGTGCTGGAAGACAATTATTAACAAGTTTAGAAAATAACTTAGAGATGAAAGTGGTTGGTTTTTTAGATGACAATCCTCAATTTCATAGACAAAAAATACTGGGTCAAACAGTTTATGATCCATTAAAAATAGATAAATTGATTAGTCAAAAAAATATAGACTTAGTCTTACTTGCTCTTCCGTCAATTAAACGACAACAAAGAAATCAAATTATTAATAATTTAAATAAATATAAACTAACTGTCCAAACTCTTCCAAGTATCCAAGATATTGTTGATGGTAAGATTTCAGTGTCAGATATCAAAGATCTTACTATTGAGGATCTTTTAGATAGAGAGCAAGTTAAGCCAAATTTAGAATTACTGGCTAAAAATATTAATTCAAAAGTTGTAATGATTACAGGTGCAGGTGGCTCAATAGGTTCAGAAATATCTCGTCAAATTATAAAATTGAAACCTAAAAAATTACTTCTTATTGAGATTAATGAGTTTGCACTTTATAAAATAAATGATGAGTTAAAAAATATAGGTCAAAATATAAAGATCATTCCTCTACTTATTAATATACAAAATTCATCAAAGATTGAAGATGTATTTAAAAATTTCAAAGTTGATACAATTTATCATGCAGCAGCTTATAAACATGTACCTTTAGTCGAAGAAAATATTTGTGAAAGTGTTAAAAACAATGTTTTTGGAACATATATAATTGCAAAAAATGCACTTAAATATGGTGTTGATAATTTTGTCCTAATATCAAGCGATAAGGCAGTAAGACCAACAAATATTATGGGCGCAAGTAAAAGACTTGCTGAAATTTCTATACAGTCACTTTATGACAATCATTATCAACAGCATGATGATCAAGATCTACAGACAAAATTTGCAATTGTCAGATTCGGAAATGTATTACAATCATCGGGCTCTGTTATTCCAAAATTTAAAAAACAAATTAAAGAAGGCGGTCCTGTAACATTAACACATCAAGATGTAACCCGTTATTTTATGACATTAATTGAGGCTTCTCAATTAGTTATTCAAGCAGGCGCTATGGCTGAGAAATGTGAAGTATTTGTTTTAGATATGGGAGAGAGTGTAAAGATTAAAAACTTAATTTATAAAATGATCAAACTTTCGGGGTTAACGATTAAAGATAATAAAAATTTAGAAGGAGATATTGAAATTAAAATAATAGGACTAAGATCTGGCGAAAAGCTTTATGAAGAATTATTAATAGGAGATAATCCTCAAAAAACTTATCATGAAAAAATTCAAAAAGCACAAGATCCTTTTATTCCTTTTAATAGACTTAAAATAGATTTAGATAATTTATCAAGTCTTATAGAAGAAAATAGAGTACAAGAAGTTAAAGATATGCTTTCTAAATTAGTTGTTTCCTATAAGTCAAATTCAAAAATAGTTGACCATTTTTATAAAGAACAATTAAATTCAAAATTTAACTTAAAATCATCTAAAATAAAAAATGAAGAAAATAAAGTTGTGAGAATAAAAACCAAATAATTTACAACTTAAAAATTAATGAATAATTTTAAATACCAAAATTTTAATTTCGTAAATTTAATTATAGCATCTATTATTCCCTTTTTGATTTGGGGACCTTTTTTTCCAGACTTAATTGTAAGTACCTCAGCTTTATTTTTTTTATACTTTGTATTTAAAAATAACGAATTTAAATTTTTTAAAAATAAACCATTAATTATTTTTTTTATTTTTTGTGTTTATTGTATTTTACTCAGTTTATTTGTAGCTGAAGATATAATGTTAAGTTTTGAAAGTTCTTTATTTTATTTTAGAATAGGAGTATTTAGTTGTTTTATCTGGTATCTAATTGATCGAGATAAAAGTATTTTAACTTATTTTTATTATGTATTAATTTTTTGCTTTTTTGTTTTAGTAGTCGATGGATATATTCAATATTTTACCGGAGTAAATTTATCAGGATTTAAAATTTCAGGAGTCCGCGTTTCGTCTTTTTTTGGGGATGAATTAATTATGGGTTCTTTTTTATCAAGATTATTCCCCTTATTATTTGCTTTATTTATAGTAAAGAAAAAGCAAAAATATGAAATTTATGTCATAGGGTTTTTATTTATTCTAGTAGAAGTATTAATTTACATGTCTGGTGAGCGTAGTGCTTTTTTCTTTTTAAATTTATCAACAATATTCATCATTATTTTAATTAAAGAGTATCAAAAATTTAGATTAATAACCTTCATTATAGCAACTATTTGTATTTTTATTTTAAGTTTTTATTCACCAAGTCTAACTGACAGAATGTTCAAAGGCCCAGCCCAAGATATGGGAATTATTGAAAGTTCAAAAGAGCCAGTTATTTTTTCACCAGTACATGATAGTTTGTTTCGAACAGCTTTTAATATGTTTAAAGATCGGCCTATCACTGGTCATGGGCCTAAAATGTTTCGAGTAATCTGTAAACAGGAAAAATATAGAACTGGAATTGATCCTTGTCACGCTCATCCCCACAACTATTATATACAATTGCTTGCCGAAACAGGAATTATTGGATTTTTATTTTTATTTAGTGCATTAAGTTATGTATTCTATAAAGCTTTAAAACAGTTTAAATCTATAATTTTTAAGCAAAAAAGACCGTTAAATGACTACCAGGTTTGTCTGTTAGCAGGATTATTAATATCTGTTTGGCCATTTTCACCGAACGGCAATTTTTTTAATAATTGGTTAATGATAGTATATAGTTTGCCTATAGGTTTTTATTTTCAATCGACTTATTCTCAAAAATAAGTTAAAAAAAATTTATAACGATGTGTTATAGTAATTTGAAATTTTATTAAATGAAAAAAGACTACTCTTTAAACGATGATGAATTAGACTTAATTGAACTACTAAGAACCATTTTTAATAGCAAAATAAAAATTGTTACTATAACAGTTATAACAATTTTAATAGCTTACGCCTACGATTACCGAATACCAAAATCATTTACTAGTTCATTAATTATTAAGCCAAATACAAATTCAGAATTTTTATTATTAGAAGCTCTTTATAAAAACTTAAATGCTAAAAAAGCAATCCCAATAGATAAAACAAGTAAAACAAAACAATCAATTCCAATAGAAAAATTAATTTTAGATGAATTTATTTATGAGTTAATGGATTATGATGAACTAATATTAATTTTAAAAGATAATCAACAAATTAAAGAAATAACCTCGAAATTATCTGAAGATAAACAAAAAAAAAAATTATTTAATTATGCAAAATCATTAACTATTGATGATCAGGATTTTCCTAATTATCGTTTAAATTTTGATTGGAATAATATAGAAGAAGCTAAATATATCTTAGAACAAACAATAAATCTCACTATAATTAATTTTGAAAATTCACTTTATAAAGAGCTCACAGAGAGACTAAATATTGAGAAAAATATGGCTCTAAGTAACGATTTAGATAGAGCAAACTATCTAAGAGAGCAAAGTGTAATTGCTAGAGAGCTTGGTATTGCGAATAATCAAGTAGATAGTATTAACTTATCCATGACAGGAGGAAGTCGATTAAAAGTTAATACTGATGACATGGCGCATTATTTAAGAGGATATATCGCAATCGAAAAAGAAATTGAGCTTATAAAAAAACGTAAATATGTAAATTTTACTGATATCAAAAAACAAATAAACTTTTTAAAAGAAAAAAATATTAACTGGATTGATTACAATATTTATTTGATTGAAGTAGAACCGAATAAAAAAACTACATTTACGTTACTAATTTCGATTATAATTGGTATTACGCTTGGAATCTTTTACGCACTAATTTCTAATGCATTTCAGACTAGAAAAAATCAAGAGATAGAAACTAATCAAGCATAATTTTTAAAATAAAAACTAGATTTTATTAATTTTTAAGGCGATATATTAAACTTTACATCATCTAATATTTTTAGTAGAAGTCGATGCCTGGTAATTATTGCGAAAGTGTAATACCCGATCCCATTCCGAACTCGGCAGTCAAGCCTTTCAGCGCCGATGGTACTTTGTCTTAAGACATGGAAGAGTAGGACGTTGCCAGGCTAAACCCAGATGAAAAAATATATAATAGTTACTGG
>MDTB01148698.1_pt1 | contig 41233 bp, 41 predicted proteins | sample 811161 | NCBI WGS metagenome assembly MDTB01 (sample SAMN05326650, study PRJNA326480) | marine metagenome | isolation source: seawater | place: Mediterranean Sea | collected 2009 | reverse complement strand
TCGTATGAAAAAGATCGATCACATTGGTTTGCTCGACTCGAACAATTTGGCGATGCACCTGAACGAGGACGTAGATGCACTGGTTGCTTTGAACAGCGTTTTGACCGTACTGCAAGATATGCCATGCAACACAAGTTTGATGTGATCAGTAGTAGTCTTGGAATTTCACGCTGGAAGGATATGGATCAAATCAATCGAGCAGGTAAAAAAGCCGTTGAAAGTTTCAATACGATCGAGTATTGGACATTTAATTGGCGCAAACAAAAAGGATCTCAACGAATGATAGAGCTTTCAAAACAAGAGGGGTTTTATCAACAACAATATTGTGGTTGTGTTTACTCATTAAGGGACACAAATCAATGGCGAGTAACACACAACCGCTCGAAAATTAAATTAGGTAAAGACTTCTATACTTTAGAGTCCTAAGGTATTAATCGTCAACTGTAATGAGATCTTCACCAGGAACCCAGTTGCATGCAGTTAATCCACCAGATTGTAATGCTTGAAGGCATCGTAATATCTCGGATGGACGACGTCCGATATCAAGATTATTCACTGAGATGTGTTGTACAACATTTTCTGGATCTACAATGAGTGTAGCTCGTAATGCAACACCAGCAGAGGATAAAATACCTAGTTCTGAAGTAAATTTACCACAAGGGTCTGCAAAACTATGATGGTTTAGTCGATTCAGGCCAGGATGCTCTCTTCGCCATGCAAGTTTACAAAACTCATTATCAGTGCTGCCACCAATTAAAACGGCATTCAATGCAGCAAATTCGCTGTTTAATTTCGCGAATTCTATGATTTCTGTTGGGCAAACAAATGTAAAATCCTTTGGGTAAAAGTAAATAACTTTCCATTTTCCTGGGAAGCTTTCGTTGTTAAACGTATCAAATGCTGATTTACCATTCTCTACAGGCTCGTTGAATCCTGGTAATGCAGTGGTTAATTCAAATTCTGGAAGGGTTTGTCCAAGGTTAATCATCTTTTTCTCCAACTTTTGCTTATATATTACGAGAAAAATCTCATTGTTTCAATGTGCTTGTAGAAGTTTCCGTTTCCAGTAAAGATTTTTCATACTGGTGAATGGTTAGAACATCCATGAATAGGCATGCTAATGATATCAAAGAAAATAATAAAAGTGGATCTTGTATTACTAGAGAAGATATTAAGACAAAGAGTAATATCAGAAGAAATGCCTGAATAATATAATATTTTAAAGACACATCATCATTGTTGAAATTGAAAGATAGAAAGTCTGCATATGACGTTGTTGAAGAGTGCGACGATGAGTCGAGACCCTCTGTTTCAGGAGTAGAATGTTGAGTATCTATGCGAAGATCTGTAGACTTCATGCCTATCAATTTATAATAAGTTGTATAAAATTACAACGTTTCTCGATGTATTTGATACAGTTGGTTAATAATGCATCGAGATAGTGATTTTGCTGTTTTTCTAACATCTTTGTGTGTGTACTTGTTCTCACTGATTAATTGGATATGCTTTCCGAGGAAATGTTGATGCTCATTGTTTTGAATAAAACCCTCATTCACATCAAAATTATAATAGCATTGTGCAGATTGTATTTGATGGAATGGTATGGCGTATCCTAAAGCTGCAAAGAGATTTTTTTCAAAAATTCTCAAAGGCTCCTCCATGTCGTGAGTAGTATCAATCTGCTTTATCGTTGCCTCGTACTGATTGAAAAGATCCATGTATACTTCATTTTTACATAGCAAGCGATAAAGGAGCTTATTAAGGTAAATTCCACATTTTAGTTTAATGCCTGTAAGCCAGATTGGTATCACTACTTCAATGCTTTTTGCATAATGTAAGTTGTGATTTTGTTTAGACTGCCAATGAATTTCGACAGTCTGAAAAGGTTGTATATGGCATAATGTAATGCGGCTACTTTTCTTAACTCCTCTACAAATGAAAGACTGTCTACCATTATTCATTGTAAGGCAGTCGATAATGGCGCTTGTTTCACGGTAAGGGCGTTGGTGGATGATGCAGGCTCGGTCTTTTATTTCCAATGTCATTCACTAATACCAATATCCATCCAATCAGGATCAACCTTAATCCATATTTTCATCATGATTTTTTTATTGAATACGGATTCAATTTTTAATCGAGCATTTTGACCTATTTTTTTTAAGTGGGATCCTTGCTTGCCGATAAGTATTTTTTTCTGACCATTATTTTTGACTGTAATTAACACATGTATGTGATCAACTTTTTCCTCAACGACATACTGTTCAATATCAACTTTTAATTCATGAGGCACTTCTTTATGACAAAATACCAAAATCTGCTCACGTACTATTTCTGCCATCATAACTTCTTTAGATTGGTCAGTTGAAAAGTCTTCTTTATATTTAGCAGAGGATTCTTTACAACACATTCTTAATTGCGCAATCAGAACATCAAGGTTCATGTTTTTTCTAGCACTGAGGGGTACGATGGCTTGTACATCTTCAACTGAAGATTCTAGAATTTGATTGATACCATCAGCATCTAAAGTGTCTATTTTATTGACTAAAAGCAAGATTGGCTTATGGTGTGATTTTAAATTTTGTAATAACTTCTTATCCATTTCATTTAATTGAGGGCTGTCAATCATAAATAAGAAAGCATCGGCCTCCATTACACAGTCTTGGGTTGTTTTCATCATTAAGCGTTGGATGGGGTTTTGTGTTTTTTGACCTAATCCAGGTGTATCAAGAAAGAGCATTTGATAATTATCTTGTGTTAAAACCCCAAGGATTCTATTTCTAGTCGTGTGCGATTTATGAGAGGTGATCGCAATTTGTCGGTCCAGTAACTGATTGAGTAAAGTAGATTTCCCAACGTTTGTTCTACCAAGTAATGCGAAAGTGGCGGTATGGGTTATATTAGTCATGAATTTTTTCCAATAACAGTTTAGCGGCTTCTTGTTCAGCAGCTTTTCGTGTCAAACCAGATCCTTCGCAATGCTTTTCCCCCACTGTTACAGCAACAAAAAATTGTTGTTGGTGCATGGCTCCAGATGTTTTTAATAATTCATATTTTGGGAGAGAGGCTTGGTTTTTATGGCAATACTCTTGAAGCTGACTTTTATAATCTTTTTTATTCATTTGATCCATTGGGTGTTCTAAAATATCAATGTACCATTTTAAAACAACTGTTTGTGTGGTTCGGATATCACTGTCTAAATAGATTGCTCCAATAATTGCTTCAATTACATTGGCAACCAAAGCAGGTCTTTTTTGTTCAGTAGCATCAGATTCACCACCACCCAATTTAATGTATTGAAATATCTTAAGCTGTTTACCGATAGTCGCTAAGGTCTTCTTGTTGACCAAGTTTGATCTGATCAGACTAAGTTCTCCTTCAGTGCCGGCATGATTTTTAAATAGCCAATCGCTAATAATTAGGTTTAAAATAGCATCTCCTAAGAATTCCAGTCGTTCATTATGGGTGCGATGAAAGCTCCTGTGTGTGAGGGCTTGTTCTTGTAACGTAAGATCCTTAAAAGTGTAACCAATAAGTTGATGTAAAGGATGGCTCATCGTTAAAGCATGGTTCCAATTCTGTTCCAACGAACACGCCATTCATTAGCGTCCCAACTTAACCAGACAAGGAAGGCTTTTCCAATGAACGAGGATTCAGGGACTGTTCCCCAAAAACGGCTGTCATTACTATTGTCACGATTGTCTCCTAGCACAAAGTATTGTCCTTTAGGTACTATGATGTTTGTTTGTCCATAATCTGGGGTAAATGGTTTAAGTAATATGTTGTGTTGTTTTCCAATTAAATCTTCTTTAAACAGTTTTACGTTTTCTGGAACACCGAATTGGTTTACATTATTATACCAGCCTAAATCTTCCCTCGGCATCACTTTCCCATTAATCATTAAACGTTTGTTTTGGTAGACAACATGGTCGCCTGGAAGGCCAATGATCCGTTTGACGTAGATTTTTTTCGGATCTTTTGGGTAGTAAAATAGGGCAATGTCTCCCCTTTGTGGTTTTCCAATTGAGAACAGTTCGTAATGTAAAATTGGAATTTTTAAACCATATGCGAATTGATTTACCATAATGAAGTCACCTGTATCAACAGTCGGTTCTAGTGATCCAGAGGGTACTCGGTAGGGTTGAATAAGAAAAGATCTGATAATAATGAGAATGATCAGAAACCAGCAAAGATCTTGCGCTATTTCTAGGTAGGGATCTTTTATGGTGGGCTTTTTCTTGTTTTTATCAGTTTTCTGATTAGGAATAATATAGCGGTCATCAATGAATTTGAAGATTATGGCATAAATAGCAACTGACAGAAGGGCCCAGTCAACATTGATAACATTCGCGATGATTAGCACTAAAGAAATGACTACGGTTTGGCTTACCAAAGAGCGGATGGATTCTGAGATAGCTGGATAATTTGAGCGAAGATAGACGTAATCCAAAAGGCTGGTAATGCTTGCTGCAAAGAAAATCAATGTGAGTGATACTAATAACATAGTTGTTAGTTATACCAAAAAACTTTTTCACTGACTAGTATTAAACGGACTTCGTATCATTTATCTATTGCTTATGATAAGCTATATTTAGAATTTAAAAGAAAATTGGTAAAATATGGGTCGAGTAAAAGGTGGTCAGTCTTGGTTTGAGCGTCAAAGCAGGGACACATACACAAAAAAAGCAAAGCATGCAGGCTTGAGAAGCCGTTCGGCATTCAAATTAGAGCAAATTCAAACTAAATATAGTTTGATTAGAAAGCATGATACCGTCTTTGATTTGGGTGCGAGTCCTGGTGGATGGTCTCAATACTTAAGAAAAATTGCAAAAGAAGTTGTGAGCTGTGATCTATTGGATATGAAGCAAATAGAAAATGTTCACTTTATTCAAGGGGATTTTACTGACCCAGAAGTTCAATTAAAAATGGTAACAGCATCCAATGCTACTCCCATGGTCATATGTTCAGATATGTCGCCTAATATAACAGGTATTAAAGAAGCGGATGTAGCCAACACACTCGCTCTAAATGAGAAGGTGATACACTTTTCAAAATTGCATCTTCGAAAAAATGGATATTTAATCATCAAAGTATTTGAAAATACCGATATACATATTATTGTTGACGCCTTAAAAAAAGATTTCTCAAGAGTCATACATTTTAAGCCCGATGCCTCACGTTCTACATCTAGAGAATTTTATCTAATCGGATATAAAAAAAAGTAACCTTTTTTTGAAAAAGAGTTATAATGAACTTGAATAGATGATGCTATGCCCCTACATATTAATGGATAACACGAGGTGAATTTGTGAACGAGCGCCAAAAAACAATTTTTTTATGGATTATTATTTCAATGATACTGTTTGCGGTATTAAACAATTTTGGAGAATATAACGGTCCGGTACAACGATATAGTTATTCAGAATTTGTTCGATCAGTAGAGCAGGGTCAAGTAGCAAAAGTAACCATCGCAGATCAAATCATTTCAGGTGAGACCAAAGGTGGGCAGCGCTTTACAACTTTTATGCCAATTGAGGATCCAAAATTGCTCGATCAACTGCTCGAGAAAAACGTTGTAATCACTGGTCGTGCACCAGATCAAAATATTTGGTTACACATCCTTATCAGTTGGTTTCCAACGCTATTATTCATTGGATTCCTATTATGGTGGATGCGTCAAATGCAAGGTGGTGGAAGTAGTTCAGGTCGTGGAGGCCCTCTTTCTTTTGGTCGCAGCCGTGCGAGGATGCTGACAGGTGACAAAAATCGCGTAACCTTCGATGATGTTGCTGGTGTTGAAGAGGCCAAGCTTGAGGTTCAAGAATTCGTCGATTTTCTTAAAGATCCTAAGAAGTTTTCAAGACTAGGTGGTAAGATACCTTGTGGTGCATTATTGGTTGGTTCTCCTGGTACAGGTAAAACACTATTAGCTAAAGCTGTTGCTGGTGAAGCGAATGCACCCTTTTTCAGTATTTCAGGATCAGATTTTGTTGAAATGTTTGTAGGTGTTGGTGCATCAAGAGTTCGAGATATGTTCGATCAAGCAAAGAAGCAAGCACCATGTATTATTTTCATCGATGAGATCGATGCAGTAGGTCGACACAGAGGTGCTGGTCTCGGTGGCGGGCATGATGAACGTGAGCAGACACTTAACCAGCTATTAGTTGAGATGGATGGTTTTGAAGGAAAAGAGGGCGTTATCGTTCTTGCAGCAACTAACCGGCCAGATGTTTTAGATCCAGCTCTACTAAGACCGGGTCGATTTGATCGTCAAGTTGTAGTCCCGTTGCCAGACATTCAAGGAAGAGATGAGATTCTCCATGTTCATATGGCGAATGTAACTATTGATGATACTGTAAATGCTGAAGTGATTGCTCGAGCTACACCAGGTTTCTCAGGTGCAGATTTAGCAAATTTAGTCAATGAAGCTGCTCTATTTGCCGCTCGTAGAAATAAAAAGAAAGTCACTATGGATGAATTTGAAGCTGCCAAAGATAAATTAACATTGGGAGCTGAAAGACATATGGTTATGACAGATGAAGACAAACGTTTGACAGCTTATCATGAAGCAGGTCATGCAATTGTGGGTCTTCTGGTTGGTAATCATGATCCCGTTTATAAAGTTACCATTATACCAAGAGGGATGGCGCTTGGGGTTACCTATTTCCTTCCAGAAAGAGATAAATTTAGTTTAACAAGAGCGCAAATTGAGAGCCAAATCTCATCATTATACGGTGGACGTATTGCTGAAGAACAAATTTTTGGTGCTGAGAAGGTAACCACTGGCGCTTCAAATGATATTGAGAAAGCATCTGAACTAGCAAGAAATTTAGTTGAACGATGGGGTCTCAGTAAAAAAATGGGTCCAATCAATTATAGTTCTGGTGAACAGGAAGTATTCATTGGAAAATCAATGTCCAATAAGAGAGACATGGCTGACTCGACATGCCAGGAAATTGATCAAGAAGTACGTCAAGTAATTGATGTTAACTATAAGCGTGCATTTAAGATTCTGAAGGAAAATGCAAAATTATTGCATTTAATGGCTGATGCATTAATGAAGTTTGAAACATTAAACGAAGAGCAAATTAGTACGGTCATGCAGGGTAAGATGCCTAAAAATGCACCACCCAAGAAGAAGCCACCTACAAAGAAATCCTCAAATAAAAAACCATTGAACAAAGAGAATTTGGAATCCATTTGATGACAAAGCCGTTTAAGGTCATGGGGGTCCTTAACGGTACCCCAGATTCTTTTTCTGACGGCGGATTATATGTTACACCAGATGAGGCTTTAAAACGTGTTGAGCAGATGTGTCTTGAGGGTGCAGATATTATTGATATCGGTTGTGAGTCTTCTAGACCAGGGGCAAAAACAGTTTCTCTTAGTGAAGAGCTAGATCGTCTACTTCCAATTTTAGAACGTGTTTCAAAAAATATCGAAATACCAATTTCGATTGATACTTACAAGCCTGAGGTAATGAAAGCTGCTCTAGAATATCCAATTGCAATGATAAATGATATTTTTGCGTTTCAATTACCAGGTGCCATTGAGGCCGTCAAAAATAAAAGCGTTGATTTATGTGTGATGCATAATAAGGGGATGCCCGATAGTTTACACAGTGATAAACAGTATAAAGATGTTCTCAACGAAGTGTACAGTTTTTTAGATGAAAGAATTCAGGCCCTTAGAAATGCGAATATTCAACAAGAAAGAATCATCATCGATCCAGGGTTTGGTTTTGCAAAAACAGTTGAGCAGAATGTCACCCTTCTAAAAAATATTAGCCAATTTTCAAATTTAAATTGCCAAATGTTGATAGGTCTTTCAAGGAAAAGTATGTTTCATAAGTTGATGGGCGGAACGATTCAAGATAGACTACCTTCGTGTTTAAGTGCGTCGCTTTGGTGTTATCGTCATGGTGCTACGTGGTTTAGAACACACGATGTTAAACAAACAAGACATGCATTACAAATGTATACATTGTTGTGGAAGGAGATAGAGCTGTGAGTGAAGCTGAATTAGTTTTTGGAACTGATGGAATCAGAGGACGTGTGGGTGATTTCCCAATGGACTGCAATACTGTTCTTAAGCTAGGGTGGGCTCTTGGAACATACATCACAGAGCACTATGGTGTTTCAAAAGTGATTATTGGAAAAGATACACGCATATCAGGATATTTAATCGAATCACTTTTTGAAGCGGGGTTGATCGCCTCAGGGTGTCAAGTGCTATTATTGGGTCCGATACCCACTCCAGGAATTGCATATCTAATTAGAGCATTCCGTGCTAGAGCTGGAATTGTGATCAGTGCATCTCATAATGTTTACTCAGATAATGGCATAAAGATTTTTAATGAAAATGGATTTAAATTTGGTTACGAAGATCAACAAAAAGTACTTGAGATTTATAAAAAGAAGATGGTAATGGTTCCATCAGAACACCTCGGACGAGCAAAACGAGTTGATGCTGCGCTTGAGAGGTATGTAGAATATTGTAAAGGGAAATTCAATTTTGATCTTAGTGGCTTAAAGATGGTTGTAGATGGCGCAAATGGTGCTGCATATAAGGTTGGTCCTACAGTTTTTCATGAGCTAGGAGCACACGTTGAGGAAATTTATACAGAGCCCGATGGTACCAATATAAATGAAAAATCTGGTTCCTTGCATCCGGAGGGTCTAAGAAAAAAAGTATTAGAGACAAATGCTGATCTAGGTATTGGTTTAGACGGTGACGGTGATCGAGTTGTGATCGTCACACGTAAAGGTCGTATACTTGACGGCGATGATATACTGTACATTCTTGCGAAATATCAATTACAAGAAAATATGGGCGTAGTTGGAACCGTGATGACCAATAATGGTCTAGAATTGTATCTTGATAAAGCAGGTATACCCTTTAAACGTACTCCTGTTGGAGATCACCATGTTGTCGATGAGTTAATTAAACAGCGTTGGCTGATTGGAGGCGAGCCGTCAGGGCACATGATTCAACTGGATAAAAATACATGTAGTGATGGTATTCTCTCAGCATTAAGTATCATTGCAATTGCTTATAGAGAAGATAAAGACATTGATTCATTGCTTGAGGGGTTTATTAAATTACCAAGTCAGTTGATAAATGTAGCTGCAGACGGAATTGAACTTCAATCGCATCAATCTGAATTCAATGCACTAAGGCAATCTTTAGGTGATTATGGAAAACTACTGATTCGTAAATCAGGAACAGAGCCTGTAATACGAATTTTGGCTGAGTCTCAACATCAAGACCGTATTCAAAGTGTTTTAAATTCAATTCGTTCATTGCTTGAATCTAAAGTGTATGCTAGTTAAGTTAGAGTTCTTTGTACCTGTTTTAAATGCAGAACATGTTAAGAATGCTCTTTTTGAATGTGGTGCAGGATCTGTAGGCCATTACTCACATTGTGCTTGGCAAACTGAAGGAGATGGTCAGTTTAAACCTGGTGAAGAGAGTCAACCCCACATTGGAATCCATGGGAAATTGGAGCGAATTAAAGAATATAAAGTGGAAATGATATGCCATGGATCGATTATAAAAAAAGTTATTGAAGTATTAAAGAAAGAGCATCCATATGAAACACCAGCATACCAAGTCATCGAGTTAATGGATTTATGAGAGGTCTCATTGTTTTAAAGTTCATTGGCTATATGTTGATGGTGTTTTCGTTTTTTTTCATACCGCCGCTAATCATGACCGTTTTTTTGAATGAATCAGATTGGATGGCATTTTTAAATAGTGGGTTGATTACTTTTTTTATTGGTTTTGTGCTCTCTAGGTTACATCAAAAGCAGGTAGAACTTAGGCGATCCGATGGATTTTTAATTGTTGTATTAGTTTGGGCAACCATTGGTTTTTTTGCGATTCTACCTTTTGTTTTGTCAGATATCAATGTGAGCTTTATAGATGCTTTTTTTGAGGCAACATCTGGGATTACAACAACAGGAGCATCAGTGTTTAGACACTTAAATAAAATGCCCTATGGCATACAGTTTTATCACCAAGAATTACAATTTATTGGCGGACTAGGTGTGGTAGCGATTGCTTCAGCATTACTCCCATTGATGAAAATAGGTGGGATACATCTCTATTTTGCAGATATGCCTGGTCCATCAAAAGAGCAAAAATTATTGCCACAGCTTTCAGATGGTATGGCAACGGTGTGTAAAATATATCTGGCCTCTGCGCTTTTTTGTTTTGTCGGTTATTTTATCTCAGGCCTGACACTTTTTGAATCTGTGTGCGAAATGTTTTCTACTGTCTCAACTGGTGGTTTTACTTTAAATGAAGAAAGTTTTACAAACTATAACGTTTATACTCAAGTCATTGCGATTATATGCATGATATTTGGAGCAATTAATTTTCAGTTACATTATTTATGGATATTTAAAAAACAGATTTCATGTTATTGGCAAGATATTGAGTGCGTACGATTCTTTCAGTTGTTAACGATTATAAGTTTAATTGTATTTGGTATTCTAATGCACTATAGAGTTTATGATGATCCCAATACAACATTCATAAATACAGTGTTTAATGTTGTATCACTTATTACTACATCGGGACTAATAGTAGGGCATTTTTCAGATTGGCCATCTTTCCTGCCAGAGTTAATGGTTGTGCTTAGTATGATTGGTGCTTGTGGAGGGTCCACTGCAGGAGGTATAAAAATAATTAGAGTTATTATTTGTTCTCGTCAATCAGTTGTTATGTTACGAAAGCTGATCCACCCCTCCGCAATTATTAAACCAACTATTAAAGGATCACCAATTCGTGAAGAAATGATTAATTCGGTCATGGCATTCATGGTGCTGTACTTTTACATTTTTGTCACTTTAATCATTTTGATGATAGGTACAGGATTAGATTTATTTAATAGTTTCGCAGCTATTGCAGCGTGTATCAGTAACGTTGGTGTTGGTATCAATCAGGTCAGTTATAATGAAGTGCATTATATGACTAAAATTATTATGATTTTTGCAATGCTGATTGGTAGGATTGAGATTATGACATTCTTTGCAATATTACTTCCTTCATTTTGGCGATCGTAATGGACCATCCAATTCAACCAAACTATTTAATCATCGACGCCTCAGGCTTTATCTATAGAGCATTTCATGCTTTACCTGATCTTAGAACACCGGATAACCGTCCTACAGGCGCAATTTTTGGTTTTGTAAAGATGTTGAATGCTATGTTGAAACGTTTTCAACCAAAAAAAGTTGCCGTTGTTTTTGATCCGAAAGGTGGGCAGTCATGGCGGCATGATGTTTATGAGGAATATAAAGCGAATAGACAGCATATGCCAGATGATTTAGTTTCTCAAATAGAACCAATCAAAATCATTGTAGAGGCTATGGGGTTACCTCAAATTGAGATGCCAATGTATGAGGCGGATGATGTGATAGCAACACTGGCAAAAAAATCAGATGGAATTGTGTACATTGCTACCTCGGATAAAGATTTAATGCAGCTTGTAAATGACAAGGTATTTATTGCCCATAATTTAACTGAAAAAATCATTGATGTCGATGGTGTTAGGGATAAGTTTAATGTTGATCCAGAGCAGATTTTAGATTATCTCGCCTTAGTTGGAGACACGAGTGACAATGTACCAGGAGTACCAAAGGTTGGTCCAAAAACTGCTGCAAAGTGGCTAAAAGAATATAGTGACATAAAGAATTTATTGAAAAATGTAAATGACATTAAAGGAAAAGTTGGAGATAATCTGAGAGCCTCTATTGATCAGATTCCAATCTCACAAGCACTAGTGAGGTTAGTGGTTGATTTAGAGGTAGAGTGGAATGAATTAATTCATCAACCTGCTGATTACGATAAATTATATACAATGTACCGGGATTATAATTTCAATCGAATGGCATCAGAAGTATCGAAGCATATTAGCAATATTGAGGTAAAAGAAACGGTCAGTTTTGACGTTAAAGAAATAAAAAACACAGAACAACTTAAAACGGTACTGGATTCTGAATCTAAAGTAGTGGTTTGCTTGCCAGATAAAATTACGTTTGACCTAATAGATTCGGTTGAAGTTGGTTTGACTGTGGGGGATACACATTACTCATATAGTATTTCTAATGATGAAGGATTTGATCAATTTAAGGAGATCATCTATGATTTCATCTCCATTGAATCCAATGTGTTGATTGGTCATGATTTAAAAAAAGTAATCAAAATACTGGACTTAACAAATGCAAAATGCAAATTGTTTGATACGATGTTAGCAGCATATTTGCTTGAAAGTCATCATGGAAGATATGATCTTAATACAGTAGCAGGGCAATATTTAGGTATTCAAATTGAACTCGAAAAATCTTCTCTAGGTTATTTGAGTGGTGTAGTACATTCATTATATCAAACATTAACGAAGCGCCTCATGGAGAACCATATAGAAGATCTTTATGGAAATCTTGAAATACCAGTAATGATGGTCCTAGCAAAAATGGAATTATTTGGTGTTCGAATTGATGTAAATAAGTTGAATGAACAAAGCCAATGGTTAGAGCGACAAATGAAAAGCATTGAACAGGATGTTTTTAAAGAAGTTGGCTATTCATTTAATTTAGGGTCTCCAAAACAGTTACAAGAGGTTTTGTATGATACGCTTAAGCTTCCTATGTTACAAAAAACACCAAAAGGACAGCCATCTACATCTGAGTCTGCGCTGGAGCAATTGAGCCACCAGTATCCTATTGTAACTCAAATATTACAACACCGTAGTCTTGCTAAGTTGAAAAACACCTATACGGATAAATTGCCAACGATGATTGACCATCAGTCTAATAGGATACATGGACAGTATAATCAAGCAGTTACAAGCACAGGTCGATTATCTTCTTCAGATCCAAATCTACAAAACATTCCAATTCGTACTCCGCAAGGACGAAAAGTTAGAGAGGCCTTTGTAGCACGACCAGGACATACTTTAATCTGCGCAGACTATTCTCAAATTGAGTTGCGTATCATGGCTCATTTTTCAAAAGACCCGAAACTTGTTGATGCATTTAATCATGGTGATGATATTCATGATGCAACAGCAAAAGAGGTTTTTGGTGTTTCTAATATTACAGATGATCATCGACGTCAGGCTAAGGCAATTAATTTTGGTTTAATTTATGGTATGTCCTCATTTGGATTAGCGACTCAGATCGGTGCATCAAGGCAGCAAGCACAGTCTTTCATTGATCATTATTTTGAAAGATACCCAATGGTAAAAACGTTTATGGATCAAACAAGAGAATTTGCTGCTGAACATGGGTATGTAAAAACCCTGATGGGAAGAAAGCTTTATTTTTCAGGTATTAATGACCGAAACTATAATCGCAGACAGGCTGCACAGCGTGCTGCAATCAATGCGCCAATGCAGGGCTCAGCTGCTGAAATTATCAAACTTGCTATGTTACGTTTGAATAAGTATGGATATGACCTGATCTTGCAAGTACATGATGAACTGGTTTTTGAGGTGTCCGAACAAGAAAAAGAAAAAGCAATGAAAGTGATTGCTGAGGAAATGTCAAAAGCATATCAACTTTCTGTTCCTTTAGAAGTTGGTATTCATGCTGCTATCGATTGGAGTCATGCAAAATAACTCAAGAAATATGAACGCATTATCGTTTTGATTGGGGCTGTGAAATGCCTCCTGAGAAGTAATTGGAATCGTTGAATATGTCTTCTTGGCAGGTTGAATCCTCTTGTAAGATTTGAATCAAAGACAGTGCTTTTTCAGGTTGGTCTACACTACATTTCAACCCCTTACTTGTTGCCTCACTTAGTAAATTTAAAACCGTGTCACATAGCCTGTATTTATTTGCAAGTATTGTATCGTCAGGAGTATCAAATAACCTTACTACCATTCTCCACCATCCTAACCCAGATGTTATTTCTTTAGAAAATTTTTCCAGTACTTTAATGGGGGGGATGTTAAGTTCAGATTTTAAAACTATCTTCTTGTATTCATCCCATGCTGCATCGGTGAGGTCTCTGCCAGAATGTTCGATTGAGTAAATTAAACAAAGGTATTCTTCATTTGATATTTCTTCTCTTAAATAAAATTCTTTATCTAAAACTAGATCTTCAGATAGCACACAAAATGGCAAATTGGGTAAATTGATAAGAGTCGAATCACGAGGGATATCAACAGGTACAACATCCCAGCCTGTTATTAAGATTTTGTGAGGTAGATAGTCCTCAATCTCTTCATACTCAGCACGCTTGATAGTATATTCATTAATCAATAATAGATTTTCTATTTTTTTTAATACCTTCATCAATGCTAAGATTTTTTCATTCGTATCATGACACATTTGAATGATTTCTATTTTGTTGTTAACCATCATGAGGTTTTTTACAGTACCGTATACTGAATTAAAAATATTGTCAGGATCATATTGCGCATTGAACGTGAAGGACTTATTTAAAAAGTTCTTATATTGATTCAGTTCTTGAATGCTTCTCACAGGATTCTTTTTTGATATTGTAAACAATGCATTTTTATCAATGGTAAATTGTTTTAATAACTGCTTAGTCCTTTCTAAAGTCATTGCGTGATTTTCAATAAAGTCAAACAGCATCGGTTGTTTAGAGATTTGTTCATCATTTTTAAATGACTCATTTAAAAGTATTTGAGTATGAGCTAAGGAGTCTTGTATATCTTTAAAAAAGCTTCGATAATGTTCTGTTGTTTCCATTAAGATTTGAGTAGCTATTGTTAAATATATTCTTTGAGTGATTTTGGTTATGATGTTATTACGCTCTATAGAGTTCTCAGGAAAGGGAGCATTTTTTTGAGTGCGTAACAGATAATGTTGTCTTTTACTGTTTGGGTAAAACCTGGGACCGGTGCTTGCGTCAACTAATTTGAATTGTATAAGTTTATTTTTATTTTTTTTCATTCATGTTTGAATATAGGATATGGGTTGAACGAGTTTCAGACCCATACCCTGAAAATCTGGTTTATATGAAAAGTTATTTGTCTTTTTTTGATTTATCTTCAAATTGCTTTTTGACTTTGTCTAAAAGCGATTTTAAATATTCAATTATATCATTCTCTTTTGTTTTTTTATCTTGATCTGGCATAGTTTATTCTCCTTATATACTGATATTATAGCATATAAAACCAACCCTGATGGCATAGACAAATGAGTGAATTCATTGTTAAATGAAAATATGAACAAGCGTATTACACAAATAGCCAAAGAGTCAATCATTATCGCTGGTGCGAAAAGACGTCAACTAACAAGCTGTAATGGCAATATATTTTGGCTAGAGGGTTCTGGGGACTCAGATAAAGATCAGCTATTCATGTATGACGACCAGCTGTGTGAGCAAGAGGTTCCCTTTAATATCAGTAGTAGAGTGAATGAGTACGGTGGGGGAGATTTACATGTAGGCTCAAGTGGAGCCATCTATACCGTGAATGAATCTGATCAACAGATTTATTGTCGATCCGATAATCTTTCTTCATGGGTTAGAATCACTCAAACGAATAATGCGAGATACGCAGATATGCATGAAACACCATATGGGGTTATGGCTGTACAAGAGTTACATCTACCCAATGAAGAGGTTATTCAGTCTATTGTCATTATCAAAAATAATGAGACACGTACACTTATTGAAGGGCAGGATTTTTATGCTGCTCCAAAATTAAGTCCTGACAAACAGAAAGTTGCTTTCTTAAGTTGGAATCATCCCAACATGCCTTGGGATGAGTGTATTTTGTCTATTGGAGATTTTTCAGAAAGTAAGGTACAAAATATCCGACGTATTAATACTCAAACCATGGAAGTAATCAGTCAATTTGATTGGGATTCAAATAATCATCTTGTATATTCTTCTGATAAAACAGGCTGGTCTTCTATGTATGTGAATACGGAGCTGGTGTTGGATATTCAAAAGGATTGTGGGTATGATCGTTGGCAGTTTGGTGGACAGAACTTCATAGTAATGGAGCCTAACTCACTTATTGTGGTATTGGGCCCCCCTCATAATCGACAATTAGGACATTTAGTTGGATCAGATTTTAAACCATTTGATTTGCCATTTGTGGAATATGGTCCGTGGTTAGCAAAAGTTGATTCATCACATATTGTATTTATTGGTTATTTTTCTGATCAACCTGAAGCACTTGTAAAACTAAATATTTACTCTGGAGAAATAAGCTACTTGATCAGTCAGCAACTCACTAGCTGGTCTGGTTATCAACCCACTCAACCAATACCCGTTGAATTTAAGACACGAAGTGGGGAGATAGGATATGCTTTCTATTATTCACCTTCAAAGAAAATATCAAAAAAACCGGCGTTGATAGTGATTTCGCATGGTGGACCCACATCAAGAACATGTCCCATATTTAATGCTAATATTCTTTTTTGGAATGACCAAGGATACGCTGTTGTGGATGTGAATTATAGGGGGTCGACAGGTTATGGTAGAGCGTATCAAGATGCGTTGAAGTATCAATGGGGTATTCGTGATGTCGAAGACTGTGTAGACGTTGTGAACTTTCTTTCACTTGAGAATTTAATTGATAAAGATCGATGTGTGATTAGAGGAAAGAGCTCAGGCGGACTGACAACATTAAATGCATTAATACATCATCAATGTTTTAAAGCAGGCGCAAGTCACTATGGTGTTACTGATTTAGAGGGGTTGGTGAAGATTACTCATCGTTTTGAAAGTAATTACTTGGATTATTTGATAGGTGATTACACACTGCATCACGATCGATACGTAAAACGCTCCCCCATTCACAATATAAATATGCTTAAGAGTCCTGTTATTTTTTTTCAAGGCACCCTTGATCAGGTTGTACCACCAATGCAATCTTTAAGTATTGTTCAACAGATGAGACAAGCAGGTTTAGATGTTGAATATGTAGAGTTTGAGGGCGAACGACACGGCTTTAAAAAGCAAGAGAATAAAGTTAGATCACTTGTAGATGAAATGAAGTTTTTTAATCGGGTATTGGATATTGAATAGTATCAACCAGGAGGCCAATTAAACCCTCTTTGAGCTAGTATATGAAGGTGGAGATGGAAAACAGTCTGCTGTGCGTCTTTGCCATTATTAATCACAATTCTAAATGCATCTTCACAGCCTAATTTTCGAGTGATCTCGCCAACTTTTAGCATCAAGTGTCCTAAGATCTTCTCGTCCTCCTCTTTTGCATCAGATAGCTTCTCGATTGGTTTTTTTGGGATAAGAAGTATATGAATGGGTGCTGCCGGATTGACATCATGAAACGCCATACAAAGGTCGTCTTCATATACAATCTCTGCTGGAACCTCTTTATTGATGATATTCATAAAAATAGACATAAGATTATTCCTCTGGTTTTAAATGACGTGCTTTTTCTGGGAGCATGATCGGTATTCCGTTTTTAATTGGATAGGCAAGATGGCTTGCTTTACAAATCAGTTCATCATTTTTTTTATCGTACCTCAATGGTCCTCCGGACACTGGACATACCAAAATGTTTAACAAAGACTTATCAATCATATCTGAATGATGCCTCAAGCCATTTAATCAGTCAAATGGTTTAAGTCCAATACGCATTTAAAACCTGTATTTTTGTTTATGTTTTCTTCGACTATGATGGATTAAAAATTGGAGGTTATAAATTGAATGCAATTAAAACAATGATCACTATGTTGCCACTAATGGCTTTGGGAGAATGTATGCAAACATATGGTTCAACTTATTGCGATGCTGGAGAAGTAAATGAAATAAATGCTTCTGGGATTGTCAATGTAAATAAGACGAATGTCTTAGGTATGACGGATATCAAAGGATCACTGAATGCTAAGAATGCTACATTTAAATCCTTATTTGTTTATGGGAATGCATATTTAAAAGATGTAAAGATCTATGATGAAACAAAAGTATATGGTTTCTTAGAAGCAATGAACTCTGATATTCAAAACATGGAGATTTCGGCAGACAAAATGATATTAGATCACACATCGATCCATCAAATTCTAGTAAAACCATCTCAAAGTGGGTTACGGCTTATTGTATTGAGAAATGGTGCAACAGTGAGTGGGAATGTGTGTTTTGAGGGTGGTAGAGGGCAAGTTCGATTAGAGAGTGGCTCGTCTATCAATGGTCAGGTCATTAATGGTGATGTAATTGAAATTAACTAAGGAGTAAAAGATGAATAAAGCATACGGTTATACAAAAGAGATGAAAGATGCACTGTTGTCAAAGTGTATTAAAGAAGATAGTAAAGATGGAAAAGACGGAAAAGAGGGGAAGGATGATATTTGTCCGGTCACTTTTCAATCCTATTCAGATGTATTTGAGGTCGCATAAATGATTTTAATGGTGGGGATTTTGGCTGACCCAGTGATTTGTTATTTTATGGATTACTGTATGGACTCCAAAGTGGATTTTGCATTTGTAGATGTGAATTTATTAGGGCAAGAAATATTTTTTGATCAAACGCATTGGTTCATTCCAAATTCACCACCATTAGCACATAAAAGCATAACTGGGGTCTTCAATCGAGTATTGTTCTCATGGGCTAATTATCATGAGTTACAAAAAGACTTATTGATTCGATTGTTTAATTGGATGGATACAATTTATCCTAAAGTTTTGAACCGTCCTAAATCTACCTATAGTAACTTATCAAAACCTCTTCAACTCCAATGGGCAAGTGCATTTTCTTTTTGGGAAATACCAGATAGTTGGATCGTAAGTTTTAATAAAATTAGAGTTGAGGATCCCTGCATTTGTAAATCGATTAGTTCATCAAGGTCAATTGTAAATAATGTTTATTATCAACAACATTTAAAAATTTATGAACCAGCGTTAGTACAGGAGCATTTAAACGGACTGAATATTCGGTTACACATTTGTGACCAATCGTATACAGCAACTGCAATTGAATCTTCAAGTGTGGATTATCGTTACAATAAAATAGATAATCATTATTTTGACTATCATGATTTACCTTTAGATTTGGTCCATGGTGCCATTGAGTTTGCGAATCGTATTGGACTAGTATTTTGTGGAATTGATTTAATTTTTTCAAAAGGTCGATATTATTTTCTTGAGGCAAATCCAAGTCCTGGGTATTCTTATTTCGAATCACAATTATCCCATCATCAAATTAGCTCATCATTAGTCAATTATTTAGGAGGTAGAGTTAGATGATTATCTTTATCTCAAATAATGATCCGTTCGCATATGAGTGTTTTCTTAGATTACAGCAAGAAAATGAATTACCTGTACAGTGGTTTAGTTGGGAGGAGTGGATTAAATCCCCCATTTTTTATCAGATGACAAAGCATTCCACAAATTTAAATAGTGCATTATTTAAAACAAAGGTTTTGTACATGAATCCATTAAGTTCAGATTTTAGTGGATTGTATACTGAGCATCATGATCACCAATATCAACGATTAAGTTGGTTAAGTGTGATGATGTGGTTGTCCACGAAAATTCCTGTAGTGATAAACCCGTTATTACCTGAAATATTGTCTCCAAGTTTTTATTCAAAAGAAAGAATAAAAACATTGGCTTTTCAACATGGTCTTGTAAGCTCTTTATCAATGCATCAAAGAACATCCAATATAGTTAAAGGAACGATTGAGATCCTTTTTGAAGATGCTCATTGTGATGAAAAGTTTTCTCGATTAATTCCAGGGTGTAGGGCACTTTTAAATGAACTTCACATGATCTGGGGGCAATGTTTATTTAATAAAGATTTAGAGTTGGTAGGGGTCTCGTCGAAATTCACTCGCACGACAAACGATGTTCTTGTAAAAAAAGCAATAAGTGATTTAAAGCGACTGTATAGTAGGGATCGTATCCAACCTATAGGAACTCTCAAAGACAACGGATTTTCGATTCAAGGAGAGTTGAGGCCAAAGTTGGAAGATCATGTGTTTCGACCAAAAAGAGTTGATACCTAATTGATTTTCCAAAAGGACTCTATTCAACGATCATATCATGATTGTGACCAATTCAAAAAGTGCTATGTAATGTGAAGAAGTTAGTTTAAAAATGTATACTAATTATTTCAGATTACATTACTCACTTTCTTTACTTAGACAATAGGCCGCAATACTACCTATCACCGCAGCTCCGCCAATTACGTATGACATACGACTTAAGTTAAACATGCTGTGATCCTGAATGGATGAGTCATGTGTTTTTGTATTATTTGGAGCTAATCTTTCAAGTCTTGATCTTGATCTTGATCTTAAATTTGCTGCTGGGTTATCAACAAAATTCCGTCCGTAAAGATCACTGAATCCTTGCTCGTATATAGCATTTTCTAAATAAAGCTTTACGAAGGAGGATCCATTTTCTTTACAATATGTGACAAATGCTTGATCTTTTATGAGATTTAAAATGGAGTAGACTAGTTCTGAGCTTTCCATTGCTTGCATTAAACCGGGGTAGTCTTTCTGTTCAAAAAGTAATTTTTGTTGTTCATATGTTTCACGAATTTGATTACATTTTTCTTCAGATAAAAAATCAGGAAGATGTTCTGATAATATGTCAGATAATTCATGACTGTCATTTGTGCCATTTTCAAATTCAAATGAAAGTAGGTAATTTAATAATTTAGTTTTACCATGAGTAGCTGCATGGGAATGGTAATGTATGTTCGCAAGTCTTTGGTTAGAACTAAGCTCTTTTGAATATTCATTATCATAAGAAATAGAATAGCAGCTAAGGTATAATCTTAACGATGTTGCCATGTGCTTATGGAGAAACATGACCATCTCTAAAGCATTTGAATCATTTAGTACAGCAAGATACATTGAAGGGAAGTATTTCAAATTAATAGCATCTTCAGAACAGATGGTGCCGTCTATATTTTTTTTATCAATTGTAATTGTGTAATGCATTGGAATAATAGCAATTTTTTCTAATACTTCAGTGACATCAAAACTATTATTATCAATAAAATTAACTATACTGTTTGGTGTTTCATGCTGAATTTTATATAACAGTTTATTTATAAATGTTTTATTCACTTTATCCTCCTATAAAGCGTATAACTTATATTGTTTAGATTGAAAATGCTACTTTTTTAGTAGATGTAAAAGCACGTTTGTAAGAGGTTTAAAGGGATGGTGGCTGATTTTATCCAAAGGGTAGAATCTGTTTTAAATTTCATAATGGTTGTAGAACTATTAAATTTGGCGCATAATTTTTTTCTATGTCGATACACATTTACATTTTTGAAACTCAAGTTCACCAACGAACATCTTTGATTCAACGCTTTGTGGAGCGTGAGGTGTGTCAGGGGTGCTCTATCGAAAAAAAAGGAAATGGTAAACCTTATCTCAAGGGGGCTCCTCAGGGTGTTGATTTAAATATTAGTCATAGTGGGAACCTTCTTTGTATTGCATTAAGTGATGATGGTGAGGTGGGTGTTGATATTGAAAGACATCGTCAGACATCACCTATTTTAGGGATTGCACGACGATTCTTCTCTGAAAAGGAAGGTGATTATTTAATAGAACAAGCACCTTCAGAACGAGAAAAAAACTTTTTCCGTTTGTGGACTCTTAAAGAGGCAATGATTAAATTGGTTGGCTCGACCATTGGCTACATTAAACAGTTTACCCTTGATTATCCAAAAGAAAATGTTCATGAGAAGTATGTATTGGCCCATCAATTTTATCAACATAACGGGTTATGGTCTGTCAGTGTTGCATCTAGAAAACTTGTAAAAATTATATGGCATCCGATTCTTCAGGCAGAGATTAGTACAAAGTTTTAAAATATGGTGGGCTGTAGAGCTCTCGTCTACTTTAATCTGACTCCTAACTTTATTTTTTATTATAAACTGATGAGGCGGTTGCAATAGAGGATCGCTTCTTGATCAAGTCTAGGACGTCGTGATCACTTTTCTGTTCTTCAGTAGGTGCAAATAATGCTTTTCCTCTCTTGTTCACGTTTAACGGTGGTTCGGTGAGGTAATATACTGCTAAACTTTTTCGATATTGATTCTCAGGACATTGAAGTGGATTAGGTAAACCATGCCAACTATTCATTGTAGTATCAAAAATAATAGCACGATTAAACTTTGGCTCGATTTCTTTTACCAAATCACCCGGAGCATCGTCTCTTTCATTACCCCATAGGCCAAGATGCCCTCCCCATTCTGATTGCCATTCAGAATTTAAATATACAATAATATTGAGTTTCCTTTGTAGATTAAGCTTAGGATGAAGCGAATAATCAAGATGGGTATTTAGCTTTCCGCCACGACTATGAATATGCCATCCACCACCATTTAAGCCTGCATCGGAAGTTAATTTGCGTTTATTAAACAAAGCTTCTGATAGGAGGTTAACAAACACATCTGAGTTTAAATAGGAAAACACCTTATAAGTTTGTTCTGGAAAGGCATTCCAGTTGTTACATATTTTCTTTACTTCGATAGCATTCCAGTACTCATGCCATACAGTGTCATTGAATGCTGGAAATTCATTTTCAAGTTTTTGTGCAATTTCATAATCAAAAAAATTATCAATGACAAAATGGGGAAAGGGAGTATTCTTTATCCAATTCTTTGATAGCGACTTTAAGGCTAATGCGTCTAAATTAATCATTATTTATACCATCTCACTCAAATAAGTTATGTAACATTTTGACCGTAAAGCTAAACTTTCTGCAGCGGATAAAATAGAATACATTTATGCATTCTATTTTAAAAAGCTTAATTGCATCCATCTCAATTTTTCATACTATTTTGATGTAGTAAAGAACTTTAGTTGGTTGCACATTATCTGTATATTATTGATTTTAAGGTCGTATGAATAGAATGTCTTCTTTAGTTTAAGTGTAACTAATTGTTTTTTAATGAGAATTTTTTTCTGCTTTGTTTGCACTGCAGGAAAATTTGTCGGGAGATAGAACCATTTAATTATTTCCTATCAGCTGTGCAAATGGGCAGTCCATTCTTTATGCTGAGGGATGGAAAATATGGTGGGCCCACTAGGACTCGAACCTAGGACCAAGGGATTATGAGTCCCCTGCTCTAACCAACTGAGCTATAGGCCCATTACACGAATTTTGATACTACCAAAATAATGATTTTGATTCAAGTAAGGTATAATGGTATATATTAATATTATGTTACCGTTTTACAAGCTACATTCTTTGGGTAATGATTTTGTTTTAATCGATAACCCTGAGGCACAACCTACCGAAGCACAAATCAAGCGTATGGGCGATCGTCATCTGGGTATTGGTTTTGATCAACTATTAGTGATCCGTCCATTGGGTGATGAACATTGGCAATATCGCATTTTTAATCAGGATGGATCTGAAGCAGGTCAGTGTTTAAATGGTGCGCGTTCAGTTGGTCTTTATTTGGCACGTACAAAGCAATTGGAGCGAGTAATTTTACACGCCCCAAGTGAGCAAATTGAAGTGGATATGCGTCAGCTACCAAATATTGAAATCTCTGTAGAATGGCCTGTTCAAACTCAAACCATGCATGAAGGGTGGTTTTATGAATTGGGAAACCCACATTGGATTATTGATCTAACTAAACAAAAATGGTCACGTGCTTTGATTCAAAAGTATTATGAACAGCATGCAGTTAATGTGAGTGGTATTTATCGCCATCATGAGAATGAAATTTCTTTGTGTACCTATGAACGAGGAGTTGGATTTACAAATGCATGTGGCAGTGCAAGCGTGGCAAGTTTTTGTGCGCTGTATGAGCACAAGTTATGTAGTAGTAACCTTACCATATTTCAAAAAGGGGGGATAACCCAACTGTACAAGAAAGATCACAAAGTGTGCTCACAATCTCAAGCACATTGGGTTTATTCAGGTCACGTTGAATCAGGTCAACAGATATTTCACCAGTGCACCGGTACCCAAAACAGGTATCACGGCTTTAAAGAAATTTTGTAGCTCTTGTATTAGTCCGCTGTATTCAGCTCCATCAAAGATATGAGAGCTGACGAGAACACCAATGAAAAATGCTAGTAATATCATAAATATCTGATACAGTTTTTCTGCCATTTTATATCCCTTCCAAATGTTGGTCGTTGCTAAGAAAAATGAATACAGATAGAATAGCACAATGGCTTACGCATTGAATATAAAAAATTTATCGAAACGCTATTCGGATGGTCTTAAAGCACTATCAAAAGTGTCTCTTCAAGTAAACGAAGGTGATTTCTTTGCTCTATTGGGACCAAATGGCGCTGGAAAAACCAGTTTAATAAATATTATTACTCAGTTAAATCATGCCGATGAAGGGGAGGTTGAAGTATTTGGCTTATCGCCTAAGAGCCATTCGGTTGATGTCAAAAAAATGGTTGGACTAGTACCTCAGGAATTTAATTTTAATATGTTTTTAACGGTTGAGCAGATACTGAGTTACTCGGCAGGGTATTATGGTGTTCCTGAATCTGCTCGAGCATCAAAAATTAATAGCGTACTCAAGCGGCTTAATCTTTCTTCAAAAAAAAATGTCATGGCGCGTTTTCTTTCGGGCGGTATGAAAAGACGCCTAATGATTGCGAGGGCATTAATGCATAGCCCTAGACTTTTACTGTTAGATGAACCTACAGCGGGTGTTGATGTTGAAATACGCCAAGAAACATGGTCTTTTTTGAAAGAATTAAATGAAAAGGGCTTGACCATCATTTTAACAACTCATTATCTTGAAGAAGCTGAAAGATTATGCAATGCGGCTTCTGTATTGCATTTAGGTAAAGTTCGATTCTCTGGAAAAATGCGTCAGTTATTGAAAACATTTTGTGAGGAGGACATTCAATTTTTCTTCTCTGAGGATGTTCAAAAAACAAGTATGCCTAAATACTTTGATATCGTAGACAGGAATTCTGCACGTGTCACATTAAACGATCGACGTTCGTTACAAAAAGTATTTAATGATTGTCAGGAAAATGGATTGCATGTAGATCGGATTGATGTATTGGAAAGTAGACTCGAAAAAACATTAACTAGTTTGTCCAAGGAGAAATTAAAATGATAAATACACCCTTATTTACATTAATGTATAAGGAGGTATATCGTTTTATGCGTCTTTGGAGACAGACGTTGATTCCCCCAGTTATTTCAAGTTCATTGTATTTAATGATATTTGGCCAAATTCTTGGAAATCGAATTGGTGCGGTTCAAGGTGTAGGTTATACTAAATTCGTGTTGCCTGGATTGGTAATGCTTTCAATGATCATAAGTTCGTTCCAAAATACTGCCTCTTCATTTTATGGTGAAAAATTTCAAAAAAGCATAGAGGAAATCCTCATTGCTCCATTAGCAAATTATCAAGTCATTATAGGATTTTTATGTGGAGGAATAGCTCGTGGAGTAATTTGTGGATCATTGGTTTTGCTCGTTGGTGTAATTCTTACCAATATTCACTTTGCTCACCCACTATATCTCATGTACACCATGCTGATCACAACATCTTGCTTTGCTGCAGTTGGGATGTTAAACGGAATGCTTGCAAAGACTTTTGACCACATAACAATCTTTCCAGATTTCATCCTAATGCCCTTAATATTTCTTGGAGGTGTTTTTTATAATACGCAAGAATTACCTGGAGTGTTAAAGTCTATGCATGTTTATAACCCGATTGTCTATTTTGTGGACGCTGCACGGTATGCCATTTTGGGAGTGAGCGAATTTTCTTCAGGATCAGACTTTTTAGTCATTAGTATGGTTGGAGTTTTTGTGATAAGCTTTCTTTCTTATTGTTTTAATAAAGGCTTTGGTTTTAGAGAATGAGAATTTTTTTTGAACAGTTAGAATTAGAAACGTTAATTGGTTTGTGGGAATGGGAACGTGAATCTAAAACTATATTGTTTTGTGATTGCGTAATCGACTTTGATTACAAAAAAAGTGATAACATTAACGACACAGTAAATTATGCGCAATTAGCAGATAAATTTAGAACTATTGCAAGTAAAAAGAAGTATTATTTATTAGAGCCTTTACTTGAAGACTTAAAGGAAGTAATTCATCAAAGTGTTTTGAACCTCAATTATTTTCATGTGCGAATTACCAAGAAGGGAGTGCTTGCCAATGCAGTTTCTTGTGGTGTTGAGGATTCATGGGAGCGGTTAGCTGAGTCGAATGCCACACAAAAAAAACCAAATGGTTTAAATTCAAACGTCTATTCCCTACAATCGTCTAAAAAAAGTGCGCAATCAGCTGAGGTACATGAATCTCCTCATGAAACATAATGAGCGTTGAAGAAAAAATCCAATCTAAAATCAAGTTACAAGGTGCAATACCTCTAAACGAATTTTTAGAGATGGCACTATTCGATGAAAAAGAGGGTTACTATCAATCACAGCATCCAAGTATGGGGGGCGAAGACTTCATTACTGCGCCTGAGATGAGTCATTTGTTTGCACAAGCGTTAGATGAATGGTTATCTCCCTCAATACGGTCTGAGGGTATTAGAAAAATCATTGAGCTGGGGCCTGGAACGGGCATGCTGGCAGGTCAATTGATGCAATATTGGCAGTCAATGATCGACCATTATCAATTAATTGAAAAAAGCGTTGGTTTGAGAAAGCACCAGCAAGCGATATTAGAGGATCATACGATTTTTTCTTGGCCAGATAAGATAATAAAAGATAACCAACCCACGCTTTTGCTAGCAAATGAGTTTTTAGACGTATTGCCAGCTAAGCGTTTTTGCTATAAGGATGGGCATTTATGTGAAATGCTGATTCGTTACGATGATGCTTGGCATTGGATTTCTCATGATTTATCTGAGAAACATCTGGCACATTATCCCGAGGTGGAGGGCGTTTTCTATGACGTGATAGATTATCAGCCCTTTTTCAAAATGATTGATCCTATTGATCAGGGCATTATTGTTGCAATTGATTATGGTTACCATGCATCCGAATATAGCGCACATCCAGAACTTGCGGATAGTTTGCGAGGATTTTATCAAAACCAAGTCATCAGCAACCCATTTGAAAAAATAGGTCAGATGGATTTGACAGTAGATGTAAATTTTTCAAGATTAGCTCATCAAGCAGAGGATGCAGGTTGGAAAGTAAACACCTATTTCCGACAAGCTGACTTAATGTATCATTTATTGTCAAAGCGTTCTCAGTTAAAGGCAGATGCGTCATCTATAAAACAGTTAATGTATCCAACAGAAATGGGAGAGCGTGTTAGAGTACTGGTATTTACCCGAAATTGTAAACTTAATTCTCTAAATCAGTTAGGTTTGGAGCGGCTGTAGGTAATATATACTTTTAAAAAACTCAATATTAGCTGGATGGAATAAAATAGGATAAGCCATATTGGTAAATTGAGTCCAAGAAAATAAGATTGTACTTTGCTGCACGATGCTGGGTTACTCAGCGCCATTGAGAGTGTTTCCCAAATACCAAACGTTGAAATCAAGTATGAAAATTTTGGAAGACAAAGCGCATTCGGATCCAGGCTCATGGTGAGGCTAAGATGATGGACTGATAATCCCAAACCCATAAAAAATAGTATGACTGTGCTGACATCAAAAAATGTTTGTAATGGTTTGAAAATTAGATTAGCCAAAGTCGTAAGTAACAGTACCACCAATAAAACCCGTTGTATGATACATAGAAGACAAGGCTCTATTAAAAGAAAATATTCCATGTAGTAACTCGCCATGAGGGCTAAGATAATACCGATTAACTGAATGTAAGTGAGTTTTCTATCGATGCGCATATTGTAATTTAGTCTTACATGTTCTATTTTTTAAGTCTAGATTTATGTTAACATAATCATACATGAGAGGATGCAATGAGCGAAAAAAAGACAAATGAACCTAAAACACCAAAACAAGATCAAGAGCCTATGGCTTCAGCAGATTTTACGCCATCTGGAAGCAGCGATTTCAAAGAAGAAGTGAGTGAAGCAGTAAACAACCCTGAGGCTGATGCATTAAAACACGAGTTAGAAGCGAGTCAAGAACAGTTGAATAAAGCCATGGAAGCTTTAAAGCAAGCTCAACAAAGTGAGCTGATGGTTCGTGCTGATGTCGATAATTATCGAAAACGCATGGATCAAGAAATTAAACGTACGAAAACATTCATTGCACAACAGTTCATTGAATCAATGTTACCGGTTGTCGATTCTCTAGAGGCTGCTTTAGAAGCTGCTAAAGGGATTGATGCAGTTGAAAGTGGGCTTGAAATGACCGTAAAACTATTCCAGGATGCTTTAAAAAAATATGATGTAGTGGCTGTCGAAACAGATGGGAAGACATTTGATCCAAAACAACATGAGGCAATGACTACCATCGAAAAGGAGGGTGCTACTTCTGGATCAATCATTCAAGTCATTCAAAAAGGATATTTTTTAAAGGATAGACTATTAAGGCCTGCAAGAGTCATTATTGCAAAATAACTTGATTTTTTTAAAACTATCCCCAAATAAGAGTTTAGAAGATTTTAAACTAATCGGAGAATTTAGATGTCACATATAATTGGTATTGATTTAGGAACAACGAACTCATGTGTCGCTGTCATGGAAAAAGATGGTACTGTAAAAGTAATTGATAGTCCTCAAGGGCGTCCAACGACACCATCAATGGTTGCAATAAGTAAAGAAAACGAAACTTTGGTAGGAGAAGATGCGAAGCGTCAAGCAACTCAAAACCCTGCGAATACGATATATGAAGTAAAACGTTTGATTGGTTCATCCTTTGAGAAAGGGTATGAAAAAGATTTAAGCTACAAGATCAGTAAAGCTAAAAACGGTGATTGTGCTATTGAGGTTACCATTGACGGTAAAAAAGAAAAATGGTCTCCAGAAAAGGTGTCTTCAATCATTTTACAACGTATGAAGCAAACAGCTGAAGAATACTTGGGTCAGCCAGTAAAAGAAGCTGTGGTGACAGTGCCTGCGTATTTTAACGATGCACAAAGACAAGCTACGAAGGATGCTGGTGCAATTGCTGGTTTAACAGTGAAACGAATTATTAACGAACCAACAGCAGCTTCACTTGCCTTTGGACTCGATAAAGCAAAGGGCGATAGAAAAATTGCAGTGTATGATTTAGGTGGTGGTACGTTTGATGTATCCATCATTGACATTGCAAATGTTGATGGTGACCATCAATTTGAAGTATTAGCAACCAATGGTGATACTCATTTAGGTGGTGCAAATTTCGATGAAGCATTATTGGATTACTTGTCCGATGATTTCAAAAAAGAAAATAACATTGATTTAACCAAAGATCCTGTTGCACTCCAGCGTTTAAAAGAGGCAGCAGAAAAGGCAAAGATAGAGTTATCATCCACTCAACAAACAGAAATCAATTTACCCTTTATTACCGCAGATGCGAGTGGCCCAAAGCACCTCGTCATCAAGCTTACTCGAGCAAAGTTGGAATCATTAGTAGGTGATCTTGTTGAAAAAACAATTATCCCATGTAAAACTGCTCTTAAAGATGCGAAGCTAAAAGTAGCAGATATTGATGATGTGATTCTTGTCGGTGGTCAAACACGTATGCCTTTAGTGCAAGAAAAGATAGAAGCATTTTTCAAGAAAGAAACAAGAAAAGACATTAACCCTGATCAGGCGGTTGCAATTGGTGCAGCTGTTCAAGGTGCAGTATTAAGTGGTGATGTAAAAGATGTTTTATTACTTGACGTTACTCCACTATCTCTCGGTATTGAAACAGAGGGTGGAATCATGACAAAATTAATCGAGAAAAATACCACCATACCTACAAAAAAATCTCAAGTTTTCTCAACTGCAGCGGATAATCAAACAGAAGTAACCATTCATGTTTTACAAGGTGAGAGAGATATGGCTTCTGGAAATAAATCACTGGGACGATTTAATCTGAGTAGTATACCACCAGCTCCACGAGGCATGCCTCAGATCGAAGTAACATTTAACATCGATGCAAACGGTATTTTGAATGTAGGTGCACAAGATAAAGCTTCAGGTAAAGAGCAATCCATTGTCATTAAGGCCGCAGGTGGTTTATCTGATGAAGAGATCGAGCAAATGAAGCAAGATGCAGAAAAATATGCTGAAGAAGATAAAGTGTTTAGAGAGCTAGTTGAGGCTAAAAATAAAGCTGAGTCATTGATTTTAGGTACTCAAAAAGCAATGAAAGAGCTTGGAGATGACAAAATAGAGGCAAGTGAAAAAACAGCAATAGAAGATGCGATTAAGGAATTAGAGGCTGCTGTAAAAGAAGATAATCTTGAGGACATACAAGCAAAATCTGAAGCACTTTCTTCTGCAAGTGCGAAGATGAGTGAACGTTTGTACGCAAACCAAGCAAATCAAGCGCAAGAAAATGGTGCTGCTGGTCCTGAGGCTGAATCAACATCAACCGAAGACGTTGTCGACGGTGATTTTGAAGAAGTAAAAGAAGACGAGAAAAAATAAGGTCTAATTTGTGGATGATTTGTATGAAACACTTGGCGTTAATCGCCAAGCAACAGCGAGTGAGTTAAAGTCAGCGTATAGAAAGCTAGCTAATAAGTATCATCCCGATAAGCCTACAGGCGACTCTGAGAAGTTCAAAAAGATCAGTGAAGCCTATCAAGTTTTATCAGACGATCAAAAGCGAGCTCATTATGATCGATTCGGCTCAGCGGATCCCCAAATGGGTGGCGGAGGTGGTCCAGGCGGTGTTGATCTTAATGACATGTTTGGTGGTATTTTTGATGAATTCTTTGGTGGCTCCCAGTCTAGAAGAAGTCAAAAGCGGGCTATGGATGTTCAATACCAGGCAGCCATTTCTCTAGAAGAGGCTGTTTTTGGTAAAGAAATTCATGTTGAAATACCAGCAACCACTATTTGCCCCAAGTGTCATGGTGCAGGCGCTATACAAGTTTCTCACGGATTCATTGCAATGCAACAAACATGTCCAGTATGTCGAGGGGCTGGGCGTGTTCAAGATCGCAAGGTATCACCACGAAAGATTAATGTAAAAATCCCTCAAGGGATTGATAATGGTGATCAAATAAGAGTACCTGGTGGTGGTTACTCAAATGACGGCCAACAAGGTGATTTGTATGTTCAAGTAGTCGTTAAAGAGCATCCACTTTTTAAACGAGATCGTGCTCATCTAATGTGTCAAATACCTGTCGATGTTGTAACTGCGGCGTTAGGTGGCGAGATAGAAGTACCGACTTTAACAGGGAAAGTTCGTTTAAAAGTTCCTGCAGGCACCCAAACAAATGCGCAACTTCGCTTACGTGGAAGAGGTATGCCTCCAGTGAAAAAAGGAGGTATTATGGGAGATCTACTTTGTACTGTGCTTGTGGAAACTCCTGTTAGATTGAGTATGAAGCAACAAGCTTTGTTGTCTGAATTTGCAAAATCCTTAAACGATAGTCAGTATCCTAAAAAAAATCACTGGTTCAAGTCCATTAAATCTTTCTTTAAGGTCGATTAGCCTGCTATAATCTTTTTTATGAAGATTTTATTTAAATTACTCGGTGTCTGTTTACTCATCCAATCTGCATTTGGAGTAGTAAAGCAATTTAATCAGGCAGATTTTGAAAATGCACTTAAAGAAAATAAGCGTATAGTTATCTCTGTTAAAGCCATTTGGTGTGGCCACTGTATTGCACAGCAGTCTGTTTTTAAGGAAATCTCTGGGTATCCACCGTATTCTGATATGCTTTTTATGAATGTTGTTTATTCAGGTGATCAAGCCGTTAAAAACCAGTTAAATAAAGATTTTATTGACGAATACAATGAAAAAAATCCTAAAAAGCTCTGCACACTTTCTTCAAGATCTACCATAGTTGTGATCGATGAGGGAAAGGTTGTTGCATGTAAAGCATTTATTACTTCAGAAGAAAGCATTACTCGTTTGATTCAAACACCTATACAATAATGGTAAGTTTGTTTTTAGCGGGCGTTCTAATCGCTTTTTCTCCCTGTATTCTACCGGCATTACCAATCATTGGTGCAACAGCTCTACAGCAGAATCGTTTTGGTCCAGTCATTACTGCATCAGGTCTTATTTCTGGGTTTGTTATAATGGGCGTTGCCCTCAAAACATTATCGATTGCTTTTCAATTACCACAGGAAGTTTGGCGTCAAATAGCAGCTTTTTTATTGGTTCTTCTTGGTACAGCATCACTCACATCAGGGTATTTTAAAGGTTTAAACATTCTAATTGACCCAGTACTAGGAGTAGCTCAAAATGTATCCAATAAGGCACTTAATTATGGCTTATTCGGTCAATTTTTAATAGGAGTCCTACTGGGTATCATTTGGATGCCTTGTGTTGGTCCAGCACTAGGTGGGGTAATGATCATGATCATTAATGAACCTAATTATTTCATTGCAGTATATTCTATGGCGGTATTTGGTTTGGGGGCAAGTTTACCGCTACTTGCATGTAGTTATGGGCTAAATAGAGGGTTTAAGCATTGGCACTTAATAAGTAAACATATTTATACAGTTTTTGGAGTCATATTATTAGGAGCTGGCTTTATGATTATTTTTCAGATAGATACTTTTCTACAAGCAAAAATACTAAGTGTGCTTCCAAATTGGTGGCTATCTTTAATTACTAAATATTAAAACAACTTTTAAATGTATGATGATATCAGCTTAAGTTATTTAAAATGTATAACTTAAATCGACTAACCAAGCGTAATAGTTAATTGCTCCAGAGGATCCTTGACCGGCAATGTTGTCAGCGTATGTCATTGGTCCTGGAATAACCAGTTCTGTACGTAAATCTAGACTGGGTGAAAGTGGCCAGTAATAGTGTGCGATTAATTCATTAGAATACTTTCTAAAAGGTCCTTTCTCAAATTGAAGTTGGAATCGATCTACTGTGAGACCAACAGAAAAAGTAATATTTTCATACTCAGAAGTTCGTCCATTGATAGTAACCGATTTTCCACGACCCCCTGATGATGCTGGCGCATCAGGATCCCTATTTAAATAATTAAAAGATCCAAAAAGTCCTACGCTTGGGTAGGCATCATATTGTGCTGATAACCCCCAATAATTTACAATATTTCCATCAACATTTTTTGTTTCTTGTTGTGCACTAGCTGCATCAGTGCTAGAAGATACAGCACCAGTTGAGTACCCATTAAATGCAAGGCTAATTACAAGAGTATCAAAGATAAACTGTGATCCAAAAGCATAGTTATACAGCCCAGGTGCACCACTACCATTTTTAGGTGACTGTATATCACCGGTCAACTGAATTTGAGAACCAAGTTGTATATTGTCCTTTGAATATACAAGTGTAAGAAGGCGTTGTGAGTTAAAGGTTGAAGGGTAGGCTATGACGCCATAATGGTAACCAATATCATCTACATTTCCCACAAAACGGTAGGGAATTGATTCTTGGGCACCAACACAGACATCAAGGTTTTTGTATTGTGCACCGATGTAAGTATGTTCTTGAGGAGGGGATAAACTATCAGGTGAATCTAAAGTAATGATGTGCCCATCTGAAGTATTGACATTAAAAGAGTATTTAAAATAATATTTTAGATCTTCATTAATATCTGTTTCACCATTGAATCCAAAATGCTCTGTACTACCAATCACACTGATTCGATTAAAATTATATGGGTCAATTATTGCAGCAACACCAAGAGCGATATGGCCATCAAAATTCAAAGTGTTAGCAGCATTGCTTAGACTTAAAGTGGATACGAAAAAGAAGATGTAGCTAAATACAATTCGCATAATTTATACAATAAAAAAGCCAGGTTTAACCTGGCTTTTTTACATAAAATTTCTAAAACTTAGAAATCATATCTTAAATCAACCATGAATGTTTTAAATGGTGCTTCAGACATATCTCTTCCATGCCAGTTGAATATATCATATGCATATACTTCTGGTACGAAAAGTTCTGTACGAACAGCTATGTTTTTCGCAAGTTTTCTCTCGTAGTTCAAAAGGATTGAGTCTGAATAATTATCCATGAATCCTTTTGAGTATCTAACACCAAATCCACCTTTCTCGAAAGACCAGCTGTATGAAGTGTTAACATAATTAGTACGTTTTAAATGAGCTGTGGCACCCGCTTGATCTGTAATAAACTGATTTGACATTAGACCACCAGTGCCAAGCGTACCATCGATGGTAGCAAATTTTGTATGTTGTAAAGCTCTTTCGCCAAATGCAGAACTACTTTCAGATTTTTCGTTGTCATCTCTCTTCAAATTACTCCACTGTGTTGACAGTTTTCCACCGTTAAATGCGCTTAACCATGTCAAGTATCTTGGGTATTTTGTTTCAGATGAGAATTTGTAGGAAGCACCTAAACCATTATAGTTTGGAGTTTGTATACCGTATTTTCCACCTCTTACTGTAGTCTGGAACTGCTCTGACTGGGCTAAGTTATCACCCTTATCTTGGTTTGTGTCCATATACTCATTATGAGCATAGCCTATGTCCCAGCATCCTTTTGTATATCCAATACCAAATGCACGTGTTCTCAATTTAGTAACTGGTGAGTTAGGTGCATCATCGCCTACGTTTCCACCGTTACTTAATTCAGCTTCGCCCCATGCGCTGATACCAACTGAAGCGTGGATACCATTTTTCATGCTGTACTTAGCAGTTAAAGCATTTGGTAGTTTGAAATCAGAAGAGTAAGCATGATAACCAGCACCGAATGCCTTGTCATCGTTCTTACCAACATACTCATAAGGAACAGCTGCTAATGAACCAGCTTTTACATCAAACCCTTTGTACCCATAACCAACAAACATGAATCTTTCACCAACGAAAGTTGAATGACGTGCAATTTCACCTTTAGCCATGTTTATGTCAAAAGTCATATCAAAATATGCTCTTGCATCACGACTTAAATGCTGATGTCCTTTAAAAAACAAGGTTGATTCGTTAGAAACAATACTATACGCACCATTTTTATAACCTTCACCAACGGTTTTGGTTGCAGCAGCAGCGGTGCTATCGCCTGGTATAGCGTCAGCCCTCCAGTAGTAATCTATCAATGAATACTGCATACCAACACGCGCAGAACCACCGATGTCTAATCGTTTGTCTACGCTCTTTACGGTTCCAGCTTCGGCAGCTGTAACCAGCGCTGCTGACAATAGCAACGCAGAACTAAGAAATTTTCTCACAATAAGCTCCAATTTATTTATCTATAATTCCTATCATACTTAATATTTTGATTGTTTCAACCTTTTAATTAGTTTTTTTTTCACTAGACTTGCAATGATTCGTGCTCGATTGATAACATACTTTCTATGCAAGATTTATTTAAAAAAACCGAAAATCCTTACCTTAAAACACATCGCGATGATCCTGTAAATTGGTATTCTTGGTCGGATGAGGCATTCTCTCAATCTAAAAAGCGCAATTTACCTATATTTTTATCAGTTGGATACATGAGTTGTCATTGGTGTCATGTCATGCATCGTGAAAGTTTTTTAGACAAAGATATTGCTACTATTTTAAATGAGCAATTCATTTGTATAAAAGTCGATCGGGAAGAGCGACCAGATATAGATGCTCTATATATGAAGGCACTTATTGGGTTTTCAGGACAGGGTGGATGGCCGATGAGTATTTTCCTTACTCCTGAAGGAGTCCCATTCTTTGCTGGAACTTATTTTCCAAAATTTCCAATGCCTGATCAAATGGCATTTGCAGAGGTCTTGGGTCGTGTGTCTATCATGTGGCATCGACACCATCAAGATGTTTTAAATGTATCCAAAGAGGTAAAAGAAAAATTAAGTGTTATCTCGCTTGTTAAACCAGATGAACCGTCTTCATTTCATATAAAACCACTGATTGATTTTAAATTTGGTGGTTTGAATGGTGCACCAAAATTTCCGCAGTTTAGATTATGGCAAAGTATTTTTTTAAGCGGTATTCTTCTAGAAGATCAATCATTGATTGATGTTTCTTATTTAACTGCAACCAGTTTAAGCTTTGGTGGTATATATGATCATTTAGACGGTGGTCTTTTTCGTTATTGTACCGATGATCAGTGGAGTACACCACATTTTGAAAAAATATTATCTGACAACGCTCAGTTGGTTGGTTTTTTCTCTGATTTACATAATTATACTCAGCATGATTTTTTAACCATGAGGGCTCATGATACGGTGAGTTGGGTGCTCGATTGCCTTTACACGGAGAATGGGTTCATGACGGCAACGGATGCAGAGTCTGATGGAGTAGAAGGAGGATATTACATTTGGCATACGCAGTCATTAAAAAAGATCTTAGGTACAGATTATGATGCCGCTAAAAAATATTTTAATTTTAATGAATCTAATCCAACACAAATTTTAACCACACAACATTTGCAAGAAGAGACATTTGAAAAGGATCAGATTGAGCGGATTTTCCAAAAACTTCACACTAATAAAGAAACTCGAACACCTCCGTCTGTAGATTACAAGATCTTATTGGATTGGAATGCATTAATGATTACTGCATTAGCTAAAGCAAGCCAAACATTCAATGAACCACTTTGGTTGAAAATAGCCATATCTCAAGATCAAAGTTTAAAGAACAAATTTTTTAAAAACGATCAATGGCATCATTCACTTACAAAAGAAGAATTAGGGAATCAGTGTTTTATTGAAGACATTGCAAATTTAATCAATTCAAAGGTGCAATTGTATCTTGTCACCTCAAAAGAACACTATCTTCATGATGCAAAACAATTGGTGGATTATGCAGAACGTTATTTTGATACAAAGGCAATGCTTTACCGACAAAATCCCATATCTGAAAATCAATTGTTCCTCAACCCGTGGCAATGGGATGATCATGCAGTACCGAGTGGTAATGGCATGATGGCATACAATATGATTGTTTTAGCATTAATTGATGGTAGCTCTTTTTACAAAAAAAGATGGGAACAGTTGTTGAAAAGCTATCAGTGTCATGTGAAAGATCAAAGGACCTGTGGTCTAATGATTTCAGCAATCAATATTTCACAGCATGGTTTACTTGTAAAAGCCAATTGGTTAGATAGACCTATTAGTTTAAAGTGTCCACCACATTGGCTAATGCAGCAATCTGATCAGGGTGAGGTGATCTGTTGTGACTTTAATGGTTGTATTGCAGGTATAGCTACGTTCGAAGACTTGGCATCATTGTAAATTTATTTCTGATCGAATTTTAATACTGCAAGGAATGCTTCTTGTGGTATTGAAATTTTTCCAAATTGCTTCATTCGTTTTTTACCAGCTTTTTGTTTTTCAAGCAGTTTCCTTTTACGACTCACATCTCCTCCATAACATTTGGCGGTAACATTTTTGCGCATTGCACTGACTGTTTCTCGTGCAATGATATTGCCACCAATTGCAGCTTGAATTGCAACAGCATACATTTGTTTCGGAATCAGCGTTTTCAATTTTTCTGCCAATGCTCGTCCAAACCCAGTTGCTCGATCTTTGTGTACTATAGCAGCAAGAGCATCGACCTTGTCCCCATTAATTAATATATCTAATTTAACCATTGGAGCTGCTGAAAAGTGAGAAAAATTATAATCAAGAGAGGCATATCCGCGACTTAATGACTTAATACGATCAAAGAAATCAAGTACAATCTCACTCATCGGTAGGTCATATGTTAAAGAGATTTGCTTTCCAACGTATTGAAGGTTTTGTTGTTTCCCTCGTCGCTCCTCACACAACTTAATAATTGCACCAAGATATTCTTCTGGTGTCAGAATTTGGGTGCGTGCTATTGGTTCTTCAATGACTTTGATGTGATTGGCTTGCGGCAAAGCCTTTGGACTATGAAGGTGCTCTAATGTACCATCAGACCGTGTTACCTTATATTGTACCGTGGGTGCGGTCATGATGAGGTCAATGTTATATTCTCGTTCAAGTCGCTCGCGTATGATTTCCATATGCAATAGTCCAAGAAAGCCGCATCGAAAGCCAAAGCCTAAGGCATCTGAGGATTCTGGTTCAAATTGTAGAGAAGAATCATTTAAAGTCAGTTTATCGAGTGCTTCTCTAAAATCTTGATAGTCATCTGTGTTGGAAGGGAAAAGTCCTGCATATACTTGGGGTTTTGATTGCTTAAAGCCACTTAATGGTTTTTCTGCGGGTTGGTACGCTTGAGTAATGGTATCACCCACAGGTGCTCCCTTGATATTCTTAATGCCTGCAATCAAATAACCAACTTGTCCTGGATACATCGTATCGACACTTTCTCGCGTTGGTTTGAAGATACCAATATCGTCTACATTATATTGTACACCGGTAGACATCATGGATATTTTATCTTTTTTCTTGATTGTTCCGTGAACTACTCTTACTAAAGAAACGACCCCTAAGTAGTTATCAAACCACGAATCGATAATGAGCGCTTGAAGTGGGGCATCTGGATCACCTTTTGGTGCTGGTATTTTATCTACGATTTCTTGGAGTAATTCATCCACACCAATGCCTGATTTAGCACTTACACTGAGTGCTTCTGCACCGTCTAATCCAATGATTTCTGTGATTTCATCTCGCACTTTATCAGGATCTGCCTGGGGAAGATCGATTTTATTTAAAACAGGGAGTATTTCAAGGTCTTGCTCAATGGCAGTGTAACAGACAGCAACCGTTTGTGCTTCAACGCCTTGTGCAGCGTCAACTACTAGAAGCGCTCCTTCACAAGCAGATAAAGAACGAGATACCTCATATGCAAAATCAACATGTCCTGGTGTATCAATAAAATTTAGCTGATAGAGGGTGTCTTGTTTGTCTCGATAAAATAGTGTCACACTTTGTGCTTTTATAGTGATACCTCGTTCACGTTCAATGTCCATGGTATCAAGCACTTGGCTTTGCATTTCACGCTCAGTCAAGCCGCCACAATTTTGAATGAATCGATCTGAAAGAGTTGATTTTCCGTGATCAATATGTGCGATGATAGAAAAATTTCGTATATTCTTTATTGGTATATTCATATAAATATGAGTATATCATCTATTTACAATAGTGCTAGGCTTATATTCGTAGGTTGGTTGAGTAGTTGATTTAGTTGGTGTTCCGAATAACCCTTGCGACATTAAGAAGTCACTTACCCAATCTTCTTGAGCTGTCAATTTAAGATGTTTACTTCGTTCTTTGTGCGGAGACAATGAAATACGATCGACTTTGTCGTTATTGTCTTCTAAACGTATGGATGAATGCATGGTGCTCCAGTTGCTATGAAGGGTATTATTCATATTAGAAAACACCTTTGTGAACTCTGTTTTACTTGCTTCGAGTGGAGTAGAACGAGTCAATGGAATAAGCCATGTATCGATTTCAATTTGGCTTGAGGCAATGTCTTTTTTCAGTTGTACGTATCGTTTCACTAAATGCTTTATATAGCGTTCAGAATTTTTATGATACTCAACAAATTGTCCCTTAAGTTCTTTAATGTCCAGTAGCGGCATAATGTGCTCATTGGTTGTGGTGTCATCTAATATTAATTTCTGTTCTTCGTTTAAGTGTTCTATCAGTTCACTTGTTTTAATCTGCATGATTTCTAAGCGTGTATCTTCAACTGGGAGATTTGAAAAATATTTTCTGAGATTGTCTGTAATAACATCTAACTTTTCTGCCCATTTTTGTTGTTGATCCATTTCCTTTTGTAATGAAGATTCAGCACTGTTTTGATCAAGTTGAATGGAGGCCCAACTTTCTTGTAAACCTTCAATGTCCAGTTCGGTTTGAAGTATCTTATTTAAGAATTTTGTGTTTAACTCTTTTGCGGCAGTGAGTTTGGAGAGGTTGCGGTTGTGGTTGTTTTGTGCCTCAAAACCATATTTTAGCACATCATCTGTGTTCACCAAATCTCTCACAACGAGTAATTGTAATACACTTGGTGCAACGATTATACTTGAGACATAATATAAAAAGCTCATGCCAAGGGCATATCCAATACCACAAAGAATCACTGGTATTGCAAAGATAAATAAACTTAATGAAACGAGTTGGTAACGATGTAATTCGTCTAAGCCGGTCCAATACACCAGTTCTGACATTGTACCAAGACTGAAAAGCAGTTCATCGTTTAATTGGGTATTATGTTGTGAGACAGAAGGTCTTCTAGGCAGTTGAGAGTTTTTACTGAAAGTACTGTATTCACTGACGCCTTCAAAATTCATATCGTCATCTTCGTCGGCGAATCCACGAGAAGACGGTTTAGGTCGTCCAGTTGTAAATTGATCACGGGCAGTTTGATCTCTTTGAAAAGTTCCTGACTGATAATCACCATAATTGTTTTCAATCAATTCTTTTACGTCTTCTATGAGTTCTTCATATTCTGATTTAAATTGAGACAGGGATGTTTTTTGCCCTTTGATTTGCTTATGGTTATTCTCAGCTGAGTGACTCAGTACCTTTGTTTTTTCGACAATGTCATTGATTCCTGAAGATAATCGACTAAGGCGTGATTCATATGCTGCAATGTGTTTTTCAGTGATTTCAGCATATTTAGAAAAACTTTCAGACAACTCATTGTAATCAATTAATGTGTCTATGATTTTTTGAAACATATAACCGAAGATATCGATTTTACCAGGTGAGCTTAATATTTTTCTAAAAAGAATATCATTCAATGAATGCAGTTTAGATTTTATTTCCGAGGTGTCTGGTAGCTCAGAAAACACAGTTGATAATGCGGAGGCAAGTGTAATGATTTCTTGAGGAACATTTTTCCCTCTGGTTGATAAACAACGCTCAGCACTTTTGCATTTTTGAATCCCTTCTTCAATTTTTTGTTCTAAATTAGTTTTCTGAGATTCTAGCTTTGTGTATTTTTGTTGTAAAATTCTAGATTGTTTTTCTTCTTGTCTTAATTCAGTGGATGAGCCTTGATTTTGTTTTTTTGCATGTATGGCTTCTGACATGATTTTGTGATTTGAGATGATGTCAGCTGTTACGGTGAGAAGCATAATGGCTGGAATCGAGATGGCAATGCCTGAAACCGTTAATAATGTCAGATTCATTGCTAAACCAGTAATGATCAATACAGGAATTGCAATAATGAATATACTACACAGACCAAGTAAGATACCTCGAGTAATGAGTCCTTGTTGTGATAATCGAATGCTGTAAGGGATGCTGCTGATAAAATTTTCAGCTTTTTGAACCTGTTCAGCGTTGTTCGATTCTATGTCGTTTGGGCTTCCATCATGTGTTCTAGTCATGCTAACATCCATGTTAATACCCATTGATTATAGTTTAATAAGGTTGTTTTGACATGAAAAACGAAGATTTTCTTTTAAGAAACTGTGTAGAGT
>MDTB01001851.1_pt1 | contig 41254 bp, 44 predicted proteins | sample 811161 | NCBI WGS metagenome assembly MDTB01 (sample SAMN05326650, study PRJNA326480) | marine metagenome | isolation source: seawater | place: Mediterranean Sea | collected 2009 | reverse complement strand
TTTTTTAATAGTTATCCAAGGGTGAAACATGTTTATTTTTTTTCTTTTAAATCTTATATTATTTTTTTTTATCCAAAACTTAAGTTCACTTATATAATCATTTTTTTTTAATATTGAATAGTTGTTATTATGTGCTCTAAAATATGCTAATGGCTTTTCAATACAATAAATTGGGTATTTTAAACTCAATTTAGAAAAAAAATCAAAATCGCCGATTATATTATATCTTTTATCAAATTTATTATTTTTAAATACATCTTTTTTAACAATAACTGTAAGTATTGTTATAAAATAATTTTTTAACAAGTCTCTAGCAATCATACCTGAGTAAAGTTTGTTAAGAAGTAATTTTTTTGTTTTTGTATTTTGATAATAAATGTAACAATTAGTGTAAAGAATTTTTACATTTTTGTTTTTCTTTAAAAAATTTATTTGTTCTTTTAATTTATTTTTTTTCCACCAATCATCTGTATCTAAAAAAGAAATATATTTTCCTTTAGCGTTCTTAATAGCTTTATTTCTCGCATCATATAAATTCAAAAAAAATTTAGACTTAAAATATTTTATTCTATTATCTTTAAATTTTTTGATGATTTGCTTGCTATTATCACTTGAGTAATTGTCGTAGAAAATTAATTCCCAATTTTTATAACTTTGATTTAAAATACTTGTAATACTTTGTCTTAAAAAAGTTCCTCCATTATGACAATTCATTATTATACTTACCAAAGGCTTTTTCATTTTATTTAATTTTATTATGTTCTCTATAAGATTTAATAGTTTCGTTTAAACCCTGATCAATAGAAATTGAAGGTTGCCAATTTAGAATATTTTTTGCTTTTTTAATTGAAGGATAAAAAAATAATTTTTCGTCCTTTCTAAGTTTAATTTTTCCATATTGTGGTTGCCCTGCTCCCACTTTATTATTAATTATTTGAATCAATTTTTTCACCTTTATTATTTTTCCAGAAGCAATATTAAAAATTTCACCTTTAGCTGAGGATCTTTTTAATGAGAAAATAATTGCTTTAACTACGTCATCAATAAATATAAAATCACGAAACTGTTTGCCATCTGAACAATTGAATTTTTTACCTTTAATACAGTTAGTAATTACAATTGGAATAAGTCTATTGATATCTTGTTTTAACCCATATGCTTGGTACAAACGTAAAATTGTTACAGGAAAATTAAACTTTATATAAAGATTTATTAAGTGCATGGATGATAAAAGTTTTGACTTAAAATACACTGAATTAATTTTATTAATGTTTGTAACACTGCTTTCTTTGTGAGGGGAGCTCGAGTTTCCATACTCACCACCACTACCAATTTGAACAAATGATTTTAAAGATCTATTTAAAAATATTTCAGATAAATTTTTTACACCTGTGTAATGACTTTCATAAGTTTTCAACTTATTAGAATGATCAACATACCCACCAAGATTGACCAAATAATCATAATTCCCTTTGATTGTTTTAATTAATTGTTTTTTTTTTGAAATATCACAAACAAGATATTTGACTTTCTTTACGTGCCTATAAGGCTTAGGTTTGTGAGCTGAGATACTTGTAACTTTCCAATTTTTTTTTATACATTGTTTGATTAAGTGATAGCCAATAAAACCGGTGCCCCCTACAACCAAAATTTTTGTTTTTTTTTTCAATTTAAAGATCTTTTTTAAGTTTTTCCAAATCTCTTTTTGTATCCACACATTGCCAAAAACCATGGTGTTTGTATGCTGCTAATTGTTTTTTTTTGCAAACAATCTCTAAAGGTTCTTTTTCTAAAAAAGTTTTGTCGCTTTTGATATATTTTAAAAAACTAGGGTGAATTACGAAATATCCTCCATTAATCCAACCTTCGTCTAACTTTGATTTCTCTTTAAAATAAGTAACATTATTTTTTGTTATCTTAATCGCTCCAAATCTAGCGGGTGGTCTTACAGCTGTTAAAGTAACTTTTTTTTTATTATTTTTATGAAAATGAACTAATTTTTTAATATTAATATTAGAAACCCCATCCCCATAAGTCATCAAAAAGCTTTCATCTTTTAAATATTTCGTCAACCTTTTTAATCTACCACCTGTCATGGTGTGAAGACCAGTATCGATAAGTTTTATATTCCATTTAAAAGACTTATTTTTAAAATAATTTTTTATTACATTGCCTTTGTAACCTAAGGCAATATAAAAATCTTTAAATCCATATTTAGCATATTGACTCATAATATGATAAAGAAGAGGCTTACCCTTAACTTTAACCATTGGTTTAGGAATTGTCCTAGTATATTCAGAAAGTCTTGTTCCAAATCCACCTGCTAAAATAACTACTTTCATGTTCTTTTTCTCATTAATTTTTCATAATAATTAATTTGGTCATGCGAAAATTTAATTATATTCCGTCTATTTGTATAAAAGTTTTTGTACCAACTGGTTGTAAATTTAATTGTTTCATCAAAATTTAAAATACTTTTCCACTTTAATAATTTTTTTGCTTTTTTACAGTTCAGTTTAAGTAAAGTAGACTCGTAGTGTTTAGCATTCTTTTTCTTTATTAGTTTCCAAGAAACATTTTTCCAATATTTCCTCATTTGTTTTATTACCATCAAAACACTGTAATTTTTATTTGTATTAGGGCCAAAATTAAAAACCTCTCCGTGAAATTTTTTATTATGATTAAGGTTAATTGCAAACACAAGGTAAGCCCCAATTGCTTCAAAAACATGTTGCCATGGTCTCGTTGCCTGAGGGTTTCTCAAATGAACTTTTTTGTTTGTTGACCATGATCTTATGCAGTCTGGTACCAATCTGTCTTCAGACCAATCTCCGCCTCCAATTACATTTCCAGCCCTAGCGATACCTATTTTTATTTTACTTTCTTTTTTAAAATAAGAATTTATTTGAGAACGGATAATTAGTTCAGCGCATGCTTTTGAAGCGCTATAAGGGTCTACTCCCCCTAAAATGTCATTTTCTTTATATCCTCTCTTAAGTTCAAGATTTTTATAACTTTTATCGCTCGTGATGAGCACTACATTACATTTTTTTTTTAGATTTTTTAAAGACTCTAATATATTTAGAGTACCAATAGAATTAGTTTCAATAGTGTAAACTGGATCTAAATATGATTTTTTAACAAGCGACTGTGCAGCTAAGTGAAAAATAAAGTCTGGTTTAAAATTATTTATTGCTTTACTTAACTTTTTTAAATTTCTAATGTCTAAATCTTTACTTTTTACCCCTTTTGTTAAATTTAAAGTGTTAAATATTGAGGGTTTTGTTTTAAAGCTGTATGAAATTCCAAGTATATTAGCACCAAGTTTTTTTAACCAAAAGGTTAGCCAGGCCCCCTTAAAACCTGTATGGCCAGTCACTATAATTTTCTTATTTTTAAAATTTTTTGTAAAATTTAAAGTTTTCATCTCTATATTTTTTTAACTGATGGACTATCTTTTATCCAATTAAATTTTTTAATTGGGTTTCTCCAATTTATTCCGTACACAAATTCTAAATACTCTTCTGATTTTACAGGCACTGATACATCAATATTGTAGTATTGAACTTTTTTGAAATCTTTTAATAGTCTGATTGGTTGAGTGTAGCCAACTGTTTTGTAAAAAACATTTTTTTTAATTAAAAATATCTTAAAATTTTGAAAAATAGGCATTATAAAAGCCAGTTGATTAATTAAGGAATAAAACTTTCCTTTGTATTGATTAGCCAAAGATAAGGCATCTATAATTTTGCAAAAAATATTTTTCGGAACAAACCACTTTACGTATGCTGTGTACTGTAAATTTATTTCTTTTTGATGATAAAAATTTATGTCAACTTCTCTCCCGCCCTCTTTAACAAACGTTAAGAGATCATCCTCTATTAAATATTTTTCTTTCAAAAAATAATTTTTTTTTTCCATGATCTTTTTAATCTTTTCCTTCAAGTTTTTAGTATACCAAACAGCAATGTCTATATCATGATCCCAAGGTATTAAGTCTTTATCTCTAATAATTCCTAGCAATGTCCCATGACAAATCCAGTAAAAAATATTATTTTTGTTTAACAACTCTACTGTTTCGATAAAATTTTTATCTATTTTTTTTTCGCTATAATTCTCAGAACCCATGGATTTTCATTTTTATAAATTGCAAAATTTTTACCTTCTTTAAAGTATTTAATAAAAAAATGCTTTCTTAACTTTTTTTTAATTTCTTTTGGATCAATAAATCTTCGATAATGAGAAGAAATGTATTCATGTTTGCCAATTTTTTTACCAATACCGTAAAGTTTGTCTTTTATTGTTCTAGTTTCAATATATAGATATTCTAAATTTTTTTGTTTTGAAAGATAAGATAGAAATTTTTTTTCGTTTTGATAATTTATAGCGTGTAATGTAAATCTAGAGTAAATACTAAATTTCTGATCAATTTTTTTTTTAAAATAAGTGCAGAAATTAGCCTTAAGAAATTTTTTTTTTATAGATGAATACTTAAATGTTTTATTTTTTTTAATAATTAAATTAGAATTATCTATTCCCGTACAATTAATTTTTTCTTTATTAAAATATAAAACATCTCTACCATTACCGCATCCAACATCAAATATTAATCCAAAATGATTTTTAATTTTTGTTTTACAAAACTTTGCAAATTGAGTGGGTTTTTTGGTCAATTTTATTTTTTTGTAAAATTTGTTCCAGTATTTTATGCTAATTTTTTTCATTAATAATTGTTCAATTATTGAACAGTATCTGAAATTTATTTGATAGTAAAGTTTAAATCAATATAAACCTTAACATCAGTATTTTTGTAAAATAAATTTAATATCCTTTTTTGTTATTTTAATGGGGTTATTTTTTAATCTTTGATTATTAAGACCACCTAAAATTTTTGAATAAGAATTATCCAAATTTACTCCAAGTTTTTTAAAATTTTGCTCCAATTTTGCAGTTCTTTTAATCAGCATTAACTCCCCGTCTAATTGACTAATATTTTTAACATTGAATAATTTGAAAAGTAATTTAAATCTTTTTTCTAAATTAAAGTTACTTATCGATCTGGTCTGATACTTGTAATTAAATTTAAGAAATTTGTTTAATGATAAAGAAACTGCATGTCCATGTGGGACACCATAAAATGCTGTGAAAGGATAAGATAAAGCATGTGGAGCAGTTGTTTTTGAAATATTAATTGCCTTCCCTGCCAAATTAGCTCCTAACGCCATTTTGTAAGAATTATTAATATTTTTATTTAAAATAAATTTAGGAAAATTTTTAACTAGAATCTTTAAAGCTCTAGAAGCATAGTTCACACTTTGGAGATTAGACTTTCTTGACAATAGAGACTCGATCGCTTGGCTTACTGCATCAAATCCTGATGAAGCGTCAGTTTTTAAACCTGAAGATAAAATAAGCTTTGGAAGCAAAGAATAAAAATTTGGCCTAACCTCTTTACCTTCAACTGAATATTTTATGTTTTTGATATAAATTACTGCATTTGACGTCACTTCAGCACCAGAACCGGCAGTTGTAGGTATTGCAAGTAAAGGTATTTTTTTATTTTTTACATAATCAGAGTTAATTATCTCATTTTTAAGATTTCTTGAAATGCTAAACAAACTTACGATTTTTGCATAATCTATGACACAGCCACCACCTACTGCAACGATAAGATTTGGTTTAATTCTATCTTTTAATTCAATAATCTTTGTAAGTTCTTCGAAATCTGGAAAATAAGAATATTTTAAATAAAGATATTTTTCTTTATCATTAAACTTATTTTGAAAAATTTTGTCTGCACCAGTCTTATAGAAGGAACTTTTTCCAGAAATAAACAAAATTTTTTTAACCTTTTTATTAAATATTCTATTTTCATCCCGAGAAAAAAGTTTTATCTGTTTGCTCATAAATTTAATCAACTAACCATAAATTTTTTTTTAATTTCATAAAAATTTTTTGGTCTTTCTAAGTTTTTCATCGATTTTTGAAGAATTATAACCTCAAGAAGAGATGGTCCTTTAGATCTTAAAAATTGTTTAATTACATTTTCCATTTTTTTATTTTTATCCAAAAAGAAGTACTTTTTATAGCCCATACCCTTTGCGACTAGTCTAAAGTTTATATTTTCTGAAAATGTTTTCTGCCCTCCAACCGACTCGTGTCCATAATTATTTAAGATTATATGCTTAATATTTTTTCTTCCAAAAGTTCCGATACTGGCCAAAGAACCCATGTGCATCAGTATTGACCCATCACCGTCTAAACAAATAACATTGTTTTTTGTAAATAGTGAGGAAACTAAAGAAACCATTGATGAATGTCCCATTCCACCTACCATATAAAAATCTTTTCCTTTTGCAAAATTATACTTTTTTCTTACTTGATTTAACTCTCTTGAAGCATACCCAGTTGTTGAAACTATTTTTGTTTTATCTTTTACATTTTTTAATAATTCTTTGATGAAATCTTCTCTTAAAATCTTATTGTAAATTTTATCCTTTACAACAAAATTATCTGAACAAAGTGTTTCTTTTTTAACTAGGCAAGCGACAGTACAATTATTTTTTTTTGACATGGTAAGTAATTTTTTAAGTTTTTTTAGATCCTTTTCAGTATTTAATACACAATATTTTATATTGAGTAACTTAAGCAATTTAATTGTAATGGAGCCTTTAACTTTATGTTGAGGCTCGTCTTTAATTCCAGGGGAACCTCTCCAACCAATTAATAGCATCATAGGTATTTTATAAACCTTAGAGTGAGCAATTGAAATCAAAGGATTAATTGCATTTCCAAGTCCAGAATTTTGCATATATACACAAGCTATTTTTTTTGTTGTGAGGTAATACCCTATTGCAGCTGCTACGGCTGAACCTTCATTATTCACCGGGATGTGATTTTTAAAATTTAAGTTCTCAAAATGCTTTTTGGTTTTCTTTAAAATACTGTCTGGTACACCGGTATAGAAATTTACTTTGTTACTTTTTAAAAATTTGAAAAAATTATCAACGTTTATCATATTATAATTGATATTGTGAAATTATTTGATCTGCAATTATTTCTGGTTTTTTATTTTCTGTATTTATTTTTAAATCACAATTAATTGGCTCTTCGAATGGAATATCTACGTCTAAAACATTTTTTATTTCTCCTTTAATGGCTTTTTTGTATAAACCTTTTTTGTCTCTTTTTATTCTCTCTTCACGCGAACTGTGAAGATAAATCTCTTTATAATTTTCAATTTCTTTTCTTAATAAGGCTCTATCATTTTCAATACCACCATTTATTGCACCAATCGTACAAATATTTTGTTTGGATAACCATTTGGCTAATTTAATATATCTCAGCATATTAAGCTTTCTTGCTTGAAGATCATAACCTAAATTTTTATCGTATAGGTTTCTTAATTCGTCTCCATCTAGCAACACTAAGTTTGGATACTTTATCTTCAACCTATCAAATATTACTTTTGATACTGTGGTTTTACCTGCTGCTGCTGGTCCAATTAACCATATGCTAAATTTTTTATTTTCAGACATCATATTCAATTAATTTATTTTCATTAACCTAAGATAAATGTTCACTTAGATTTCAAATTTATATTTACAAGAATTATAGCGGAAGGTACAGTTAACAATATGTTTAAATGCTTATTTTTTTTCACTATACTATAATATATGAAAGATACAATAAATCAAACAACAGATTGGAACGATCAAAGTTATAGATTCGCCAAAGCCTCTTCGAAGACTGATTTTTATAAACATGATTTAATCAAAAAATATTTAATTTTTTTTAAAAATAAAAGAATTAAAAGCATGTTAGATGTTGGCTGTGCAAATGGAGATTTTTTGAACAAATTTTTAGAAAATAAAATAATAAAAAAATTTGGAGTAGAAACCTCAAAAAAAACCATCAACTTATGTAAAAAAAGGCATAAACATATCCATTTTACAAAAGCTTTTGCTCATAATTTACCATTTACAGATAATAAATTTGATTTGGTTAATATCTGGTCGGTTCTACACTGGGTTGATAGAAATTATTACCTGCAAAGTTTAGGAGAATTAATTAGAGTTACTAAGAAATATTTAATGGTTATGGATTTTTTTCCCAAAATTGAACATAAAAGTAAATATATTCACAAAAAAGGTTTTTTTACATTTAAAAGTAATTTTGATAAAATATTAAGTAATACAAAATTTCTTAAAAAAAAATTTGAATTAAACTTTTATATTGACGAAAAAAATAGAAAACTAATTAATACATATAAAAAAAGTAAAGGTAATATCATTCAAAGAAAATTGATAATTTATGAAAAAAAAATTGTATTACCAACTTTAAATTACAAGATTCCTAAATATAAATCTCCTAATTAAAATACTTAATTATTAAAATTATCTATTACTAGGCAATGTACTTGCAGAGATAAAAAGATCTTTAATAATTTAAAGCTGCAAAATACTTTTAAAATTATTGATTTTTTTATTAATTAATTTTTAGCTTTTTTTTAAGTGACGTATTCCAAATATCTTGCGAAAAATTAGACACAACACAAGTATGATCTAAAAAATCTTTCAGAATTAATTGAATCTTTTTTGAATTCCACCAGCTATTTATATCATTTGATATAAAGTTAACATGTTTTGCGGCTTTTACAGGGTCGTGAAAAATAATATTATATTTAACCAATTTTTTATAAAAATTATGAAATTTTTTATCAAATACCCATTTATCTTTTTTATAGAGTAATAATGTAGGAGTTTTGATTAAGCTTTCAAGAAATGCGGTTTGTGGATAATTTACTATATTTAACTTAGAGGTATATTTATATTTAGTAAAACTTTTATTTTTTTTTATTTGCTCTAAACTTAAATCATTTTTCAAACTACTAATAGTATCTGTTCCATACACGCTATTTGGAATAAATATTAAATGATTTTGTAATGGTTTATATAGCCCTTTATAAAATTTCAAAAATTCCGAGTTAGATGTTTGGTCTTCGCTATGCAACTCATGGTACCCAATTCTGCTGGGGTATATGCCAACTGGTCCTTGAACATAACAAATTGAGTTCCTTTTCATAAATTTTTTTTCTTTAAAATTTAAAAATTTTGTAGCTGGTAATTGTATTTCTTTCTTTTTTTTTGTCCTATGCCAATTAATTTTAGTGTCAGCCACTTCTGTTTCAAAATTAAGACAAGATGGATTCTTCAAAAATCCACCCCCACCATGAGAAGCTATAAAAAGTTTTGTTTTTTTTCTCTCTACAAGGTAGGCCGTCCAAACTTTAAAAAGTTCATTAAAATAGTGATAATACGATGAGAGAATTATTTTCGGTTTAAATTTTATTTTTTCAGAGAAATTGCAGAGATTGTCAAAACCCTCTACAAAACATTTTGGAATATCGTCTCTAATAACAGAGTCAATATATTTTATAAAAGAGTCAGTTTTAACTTTTTTTCCTAAACTAAAAGATCTCCTCTTTGCAAAATCTATATTATTATATTTATACAGACCTGTATTACCAAAAGAATTGTAAAATGTGTCGTTGGGATAAGTTGGATTTTGATATAATTTAAGATTCATCTCAATATTATTTCTTATAGGAAAAACTGTTTTTTCAATAAATATTTTATTACGATGATAAAAAAAATAAAGAATTCTATTTAATATTTGATTATAAAATGAAAATAAATAATAAAATAATTTATTTTTTCTTAAATTTATTTTCTTGTCATAATTCAATAACTTTTTTTTATGAAAGATAATTCTATTATTTTTAACCTGATGATACTTCATAAGGCTATAAAAAATATTATAATTTATATATTTGTTTGATGCTGTCTTTGTGTGAAAATCAAAAGTATCGTTATATATATTATTTTTTTTTAGATTATATAAATCATAAAAATTAATTGTCTCTTTTCTTTTTAATACCTTTTTTACAGCAAGCCATCTGTAATAATACACTGGTAAATATATTGTTAACCAAGGCATTAATATTATTTTCCAAAAATTGACTGACAATTTTTTTTTATGAAAAGAATTTAAATAAAATGACAGTCTTTTAGAATAAATTAAGCTTAATTTCTGAAGATATTTATAATAACTATTATATTTTTTTTTTATTTCTCCAAAAATTTTCTAATACTTCATGCGTTTGTAAATTATCTTTTTTATGATTCTTTATACACCAACCACCAGCAAGAATTTGTTTATTTTTTTTATCAATATTAAACTCAAGATTAGTGGATATAAAATAGTTCTTTTTTGACATTAATTTTTTAGAAAAATTTTTTTATCATTTTTTCAATTTCTGATACTTTTAAAAAATTTTCATTTTTCTCTGAACTATAATTAAAGTTTTCTTTCACTTTCTTAATTTTTGGAAAACGTTTTTTAAATTTTTTAAATATTTCGATACTATTATCAGGCAGAATTAAATAATATTCATTTAATTGATAAGTTGATTGACTATCTCCAACTGTAATCATTTCTTCATGTATTTTTTCCCCTCTTCTTATGCCTACAATTTTTAATTTATTTTTTGGATTCATTGCTTTAGCGAGATCAGTAATTCTATACGAAGGAATTTTAGGAACATAAATTTCTCCTCCAATAGCATTTCTGGTTACCCAATCAACCATTTGCACCCCTTCTTCCAAAGAGATGTTAAATCTAGTCATTTCTTTGCTGGTGATAGGAAAGAAACCAGATTTAGATAATTTTTTAAATAAAGGGATAACTGAACCTCTAGATCCAAATACATTGCCATACCTTACTACTGAGAATTTACAATTTTTTCCTGCATAATTATCTGCAGCAACGAAAAGTTTATCACTACATAATTTTGTTGCTCCGTACAAATTTATTGGTGCTGCAGCTTTATCGGTTGACAGAGCAATTACGTGTTGAACGTTATTATCAAGTGATGCCTCTATAATATTTTGAGCCCCTATTACATTTGTTTTTATAAATTCTATAGGATTATATTCTGCCATTGGTACTTGTTTTAGAGCTGCCGCATGAATAACCACATCTACTTTATCCATCGCTCTAGTTAGTCTTGAAAGATCCCTTATATCTCCTAAAAAGTATCTTAAACATTTAAACTTTTTATCACTAAAAACTTGAGCCATTTCAGACTGTTTTAATTCATCTCTACTATAAATAATCAATTTTTTGATTTTTTTATATTTTTTTAAAAGATGTTCGACAAATTTTTTTCCAAAACTTCCAGTTCCACCTGTTATTAATATTGATTTTCCATTCATTTTTTACCTATCAGTTTTATCTTTAAATTTAATTCGATTATTTTGTAATTCAATAACTCTATCACAGTAATTAAGATTATCTAAATTATGAGTAACAATAATTATAGTTTGTTTTGTGCTCAATTCTTTCAAAATATTTAGAATTTTACTTTCAGTTGTTTTATCTAATGAGCTAGTAGGTTCGTCCAAAATAATAATATCTGGATTAACGTATAATGCTCTGGCTAAAGCTAAACGTTGAATCTCTCCACCAGATATTCGTATCCCTTTTTCACCTATTATCGTATCAATACCTTTAGATTGTGAGTTTACAAATTCTTTAAGTTGAACTTTTTCAAGACATGACTTAACAATGTCTGAGTCAATTTCATCTTCATTTACACCTAATGCTATATTATTTTTAATTGAGTCATCTAATAAATAAGGTGTTTGAGAAACAAAACTAGGACTAGAAAAATTACTTACAACCTTTCCCTTTGAAGGTTTTAATAATCCAAGAATTAAATTTATTAAAGTTGTTTTTCCTGATCCAGATTTACCCATTATGACTAATATTTCTTTATCAAGTATTTTAAAATTTATGTCTTTTAGAGCCTCATTATCTTTATCTTCATATTTAAAAGATACATTTTCAAACGATATTAAGCTTTCAGCATTAATACTTTTTAAATTTTTATTTAAATCTTTTTTTTTAGTCTCTTGATCTTTATTTAATAAAAATTCTTCGTAAACTTTTTCAATGGCATGGTGTCCAAATTTAATTGTTTGGAATGAAGTAAATATCTTATTTAATGAGGGAATTATTCTTATTGTGGCTACAGAAAATAATCCCATGATAACGATGATCTTATTTTTATCGTAATTTATATAATCTAAAAAAAATAATAAGATACTCAATGAAATTACAAATATTATCTCCAATAAGTATTTAGGTATAGCATTTGCAGTGCTTATTAAGGTTGATATTCTGTATTTATTTTTATTAGGAATTAAATATTTTTTTACAAAAAAATCTTTGTTGTTAAAAACCTTAATCTCTCTAATTGCGTCAAAAGCCTGAGTAAGAAATAGAAATCTTTTTTCATTAGCTTTGATTGCATCTCTGCCCCAGTTTATTAATATTCTATTTGAAGAAATAAAAGTAATTAAACCCAAAGCAAAAATAAACATTAAACACAAAAGAAACCCTTTAGGTTCAAAAATTAATAAGATTAACAAAATTCCAATTAATATAAAAATTTCGGTAAGAAAGACTAAAATAGATAATAAAGTGTCTTTAAAAGCGTCAATAACTGTAATGCAATTATTTATTAATATAGTTGAGTTGCTTTTGAGATGAAAATTATAATCATTATTTAGATATTTATTAAATACACTGCTAGATAATCTTGCACTTATATTATTGACAATTTTAAAATTAAAATAATTGAACAAAAACAAGAAAAAATTTTTAACTAAAAATACAACAACTAGGGCAGTCAAAACTAATAATAATAAATTTTCTGTATTAAAATTTTTGAGAAAATCAAATAAAAAGTCTAAAAATTTAAAGTAATTGTTATTTAAATTCCCTTCAATTAAAATCGATAACACCGGTAATATCATTGTGATCCCAAGCATTTCAAATAAAACTGAAATAATTGAAAACAAAAAAATTAAACCAATTTTTAACTTTTCATCTCTTTCAAAAACATAAAAAACTTTTGATAAATAGCTCATGATGTTCAATTATTGAACATTATATATCCTATTTTATGATACAAATAAATAATTAATACTTAATCTTTTGATTTAATTTTCGCTATTTTACAAGCCTCTTTATGAGTTTATTAATCCTCTGATCGTCTTGAAAAATTTTTTTGACAATTTTTTTGGTTTCTTCAGGTTTATATCTAAAACCTATGCGCAAAATATCCATCCAGTTTTTGTTATTTCTTTTTCTAGTATTTTGTATTTTTATAATTAAAGAATTGTAATAACTAAATTTTTTTGTATTTTTTTTCATAATATTTAATTATAAATAAGTTGTGATTATAAGATTAACAAAAAAAATTTCAATAAGTAAGGAAAAAAGACCTTTAATTATTGCAGAAATTTCTGGTAATCATAAGGGAAATAAACAAAGTTTCTTAAACCACATTAAATCTGCAAAGAAAGCTGGTGCAGATTTAATTAAAATTCAAACTTATGAGCCCGAAGATATTACTATTAACTCCAATAGCAAAAACTTTAAAATAAAAAAAGGAATTTGGAAAAATAAATATTTATGGGATCTTTATACAAAAGCCCATACTCCTTTTAGTTGGCATAAAGAAGCTTTCAAGTTAGCAAAAAAAATTAACATTCCAATTTTTAGCTCACCTTTTAGTGAAAGATCATTAAATTTTTTATCAAAATTTAATCCTCCGTTATATAAGATTGCATCTTTTGAAATAACTGATTTAAATTTAATTAAATGTATAGCAAAAAAAAATAAACCTATAATTTTATCTACAGGAATGGCAAGCATGAATGAAATAAATAATGCTATTAAAATGATAACTAAATATCATAAAAAAATCATATTGCTTTATTGCGTATCCGGATATCCAACTCCAGAAAGTGAGAGTAACATTAGTACTATAAAGTTATTTCAACAAAAATATAAAAAATTTTTAATTGGCATCTCCGATCATACGAATGATATTAATACTTCTCTTGCCTCGGTTGCGTTAGGAGCTAACGTGATAGAAAAGCATTTTAAAATTTCGAATAAGATTAAATCTTTAGACAGCACCTTTTCAATTAACTCCGACCAAATGCATGAATTAAGATCAAGAAGTGAAAAAATTTTTTTTTCTTTAGGAAAAAAGATAAAAAAAAAAAATTAAAAATTCTGAAAAAAAATCTATTTCCCTCAGAAGATCAATTTTCGCAAAATTAGATATCCGAAAAGGAGAAAAACTAACAATTAAGAATATAATTACTAAAAGACCAAAAATCGGTATTGGGGCTGAATATTTTTTTAAACTTTTAAATAAAAGAAGCAAAAAAAATAAGAAAAAAAATGATCCTATTTATTCTACAGATTTTTAAATCGTTATTTATCAGTAGCTTTAGTGAATAAGAAATGGTTGTTATTTCTTGAATAATATGTATCATGTTCAAAATTTGAACAACATAACTAATAGAAATGATTAAGTTTACAAAAGAAGATAAAAAATATTTTAATTATATTAAAAATATAAAAAAAATTGAACCCGACACCCTTGATATGATTTATCATTTTCCAGTATTTGTTGGAGATGTAAACCTAGCAAGATTTATATCATTTTTTGAGTTGTTTAAAAAAGTAAAAGGACTAAGTGGTCACATAGCAGATATCGGGACTTGGAAAGGTGCATCATTTTTTACCTTTGCAAAATTCGTTAAAATATTTGAAAAGTACTCTCAGACTCAAGTATATGGATTTGATTGGTTCAAAGGTATGAAACAAGGTAAAAATGATAACAAAAAGTATAATAAAAAATATTCAGCTAACTACAACAACTTAAAAAGAATGATAGATTTACAGGATTTAAAGGATATAGCGATTCTTGAAAAAATGAACTTGAACACTCATTTTAAAAGATACTTGGATAAAAATAAATGGTTAAGATTTAAACTAGTTTTTATAGATTGTGGTAGCGAACAAGTGCTTAAAAATACAATAAAATATATTTGGCCAAAAATAGTTAGGAATGGAATATTGATTTTAGATCACTATAATAATCATGTTTCTCCTACAGAAAGCAAAATATTAGAGAAACATATTGGCAAAAATACGATTAAGCAGATGAGTTTTGTAAGACAACCTACTGCTTTTGTCCAAAAAAAATATTAATTATGAAACTTAAATTATATAGATCAGCAACTGTTGGATTGAATTTTGACAATTTTAAGATTTTAACAGATCCATGGTTAACCGATGGAGAACATTTAGGATCCTGGTTTCATTATCCAAAATTTGATTTTGAGTCGCACAAAGATGAACTAAATTCTTACGATGCAATATACGTAAGTCATATACATCCTGATCACTGCTCCTCTGACACTTTAAAACAAATAGATAAAAAGATTCCTATTTTTATTCATTCTTTTCATAGAAAATTTTTAAAAGGTAAATTAGAAGGTCTAGGTTTTAAAGTTCATGAATTAAAAAATGGTGAATTATTTAAATTTAATAAAAATTTAAACTTAAGAGTTTATGCTGCAGATAACTGTGATCCTGAATTATGTTATAAATTTTCTGGTTGTGCAGACTTGACTGCTAAAGAAGGGTCGCAACAAATTGATACTTTGTCAGTTTTTGAGTACAACGGTCATGTTATAGTTAATGTCAATGATTGTCCTTATGATCTGGCAAAATCTACATTTAGTGAGATAAAGAAAAATTATAAAAAAATAGATGTTTTACTAACTGGATATTGCGGAGCAGGCCCCTATCCCCAATGCTTTAATAATTTAGATCTTAATGAAAAAATAAATGAAGGTCAAAAAAAAGAAAAATTTTTTTTAGATCAAGCAATTAAATATATAGATCAACTAAAACCTTCTTATATTTTACCATTTGCAGGAACTTATACTCTAGCAGGAAAACTATCTGGTTTAAATGATTTGAGAGGGAATCCATCTATTGATAGTGCTTTTGATTATTTCGATGAATATTTTTCAAAAAACAAAAATTACGAATTCATTAAGACCATGCGTTTAAATCCCGGAAAAACTTTTGATTTAATTAAAGGTAAGTCAGATGGAACATATAAAAAAAGAGATGAAAAGATATACGCCAGATATATCAAAGAAGTTTTATCAAATAAAAAACTTCATTATGAGAATAACGAATATCCTGATTTTAGTAGAATTTTAGAGTTGACTAAAAAAGCATCAGAAAAATTTTATGAAAAAAAATTATTAAATAACGTTACGTTTAAATCAGATATTATCTTTGACATTGAAAATAGATTTATCAAAATTGATAAAAATAACAATGAAGTAACTTTAGTGAAAAAAGAAGACCTCAAAGACAATTATGTTATTTTCAAAATCGATATTAGGCTTTTTGAACTTTTACTAAAAGGACCAAGATATGCTTCTTGGAATGATGCAGAAGGAGGATCCCACCTAACATTTTTCAGAAAACCTAATGTATTTGATCGAGGGTTACATCAATTAATGCAACATTTTCATAACTAAATGAGTGAAATGAAAAAAAATTTTCATAAAGAGTTTTTAACCTCTGGATTAATAGATCCTAAAAGCAAATTTAAAACAGCTGAATGTTTGAAAATCTTATCGTCATTAAGGAAAGAATTTTCTCTTGGAAAAAATATATTTAAAACTGAGCATCAATATCTCAAAAACCAAACGAGTATCGGAGTAAACCCAGAGGTAAAAAAAAATAATTTTGCTTTGAATGTAAATTTAGATTTTATTGAAAAAAATAAAGATTTAAAAAAAACTTTAACAGAAATACTAGGAAAAAATTATAAGATAATACTTAAAAAATTTGTTGTTCAAGTTCCTGAAAAGTGGATACCTCTTTGGGTAAAACAAAGAATAAAAAAAGAAATTAACCCTAATCTAAATAGATATATATTGCCCAAGTACCAAAAATTAACATACTTCAGAGGTGTTGATTATCACATGGATTTAATAGAACATAAAAAAGAAAAAGTAAAATTTATTACATTGTATGTATATTTGAACAAAGTAGGTAAATCTAACTCACCTTTAAATATAATCGAAAAAAGCTTTAAATATGGTGCAACTAAATTTCCTCATAAACTAAAAAGATTATCTAAAAATAAAATGATTTATAATGACGAAATTTTTAGAAAAAAATTGCTAATTGGGGGAATAGGCAGTTTTTATATTTGGAGTTGTCTAAACTTACATGGGGCTGAAGAAAATAAAAGTAATATTCCAAGAATTTCTCTAAGATATAAAATAAAATCAAAAAATTTTAAATCTAAAAAAAATCTTATTGATAAATTATTTAATAAAATTAAAGGTGATGATTATTTAGACAAAGCTAGAACTGACGTAAATGAAAAAAATTATCAGATTATTAAAAAGAGAGAAATCGGCAAATCGCTAATTTTTAAGTAAAATAAAACTACAAATGTTTAAAAATAAAAAAATTATTTCAACTATTTTAAACAACAAAAAAATTAATTTCGATAAATCAAAAAAATTGGATGATTTTAATTGGGACTCAATGGCTATGCTAGGGTTAATCTCAATCTTAGATGAGAAATTTAATAAAAAGATAAGTCCAAACGAAATAAGGAAACTAAAAACCTTAATAGACCTTGATAAATTTATAACGAAAAAAACAAAATGAATATTTTATTTGTTGGTAGTTCTAGTTTCATCGCTAATCTTCTTAAAAAAAAAATTAAACATAAAATTTGTGGCATTACATCATCAAAAAAAAAGTCAAAGAATACCTATAATATCGACTCATATAGTGAAAAAAGTATTTCAAAAGCAATAAATTTTTTTAAAAAAAAAAATATTAGTTTTGACTGTATAATATTTTTTAACGGATATCATAAAATGTCTCTTTTATCCTTTTTTAATGAAAATTTATTTAATGAAATTTTTCAAAAAAATTTAATATTACCAATTAAAATTAATTCTCTTATAATGAATAAACACATACTAAATCACAATTGTTCTATAATTTTTGTAGGTTCCATAGCTGCTGAACTCAATGAGATTGGAAATGCTTATTACTCATTATCGAAATTAATGTTAGAAAAGTGTGTTAAAATTTTATCTTTTGAACAGAAGAAAAAGTTGAGATTCAATCTTGTTTCCTTAGGATTGGTTAAGAATAAAGTATCAAAAGATTTAATAAAAAATTTACCATCAAACTATAAGAATAAACATAACTTTATTAAAAATGAATTAATAATAAACAAATTTAAAAACTTAATAGAGGATAAAAAAGTTAAAAATAGAATTATTAAAATTCATGGAAATTATAAAAAAAACTAAATGATAAATATTGCACATATATTATCTGTGGTTCCAAAGAGTGCAAAGAATATTAGTAATGCAAAATATAAAAAAATTATAAATTATTCTGGTTTTAAGAAAGTTCATATCCTTAATAATAAATCTATTAGTGATTTAGTTTTTTTTAATATTAAAAAGTTTTTTCAAAAAACAAAAATTAAACCAAAAACAATTGACTGTTTAATTTATTCTTCACATTCAAGAGAAAGCGAAATGCCAATATTTTCTGCTTCTATTCAAAGTAAATTTTCTTTAAGAAATAATATTTTATGTTATGACCTGCCAAATAGTTGCTCTGGTTTTACAAATTCTCTTATTCATGCATATTCGTTAATTAGGTCAGGAGTTGTTAAAAATCTTTTAATAATTTGTGCTGATGCCCACAGTAAGATAAGTAAAAACAATAATTTAAAAAATATAATAGGAGACGCTTGCTCCTGCATTTTCATTGAAAAAAATTCAAAGAATACTTTTCACCAAGATTTTGGAGTTGATGGACAGAATAATGATTCTTTAAGTATAAAAGAAACCTCTGGTATAAAAAAATTAAACATGGATGGACTTAGGGTATTTGAATTTGCAATTAAACGCGTACCTCAAACTGTATCTAATGTTTTAAAAAAAAGTAGACTTAGTTTTAAAGACCTTGACTATTACTCATTTCACCAACCTAATAAAACAATTTTAGGTCATCTTACAAAGAAGTTAAATCTTAATCCCAATAAAATGATATCTACATTTGATTTTGGTAATACTAGCTCGCCTTCAATTCCTTTAGCACTATCTAAAAATTTTAAAGATAAATATATTTATAATAAAAAATTTCTTTTTTCTGGGTTTGGTGCAGGATTACAGTGGTCATCTGTTATTATAAATTTAAAAAAAACTTTTATACATAAAATATATTATTTATGAAACTAATTTTTGAAAAGAAATTTAGATTAAAAGATACTCTTCAATATGCAAAAAAAAGTGGGGACAAGAATAAAATTCATATTAAAAATGATGTTCAAAAATACTCAAATTTTAAAAGACCTATTGTACATGGTTGTCTAGTCGTTGAAAATGTATATTCTAAAATTAAAAACCTCAATCAATTTAAAAGTAATAGTATCGAAAATATTCAAATTTTCTTTAAAGAGCCGATTTTCATAAGAGAAAATATTTCTATCTATATTTCAGAGGCTAAAAAACAAGTAATTAAATTAATAGGTTATTCTGGTATGACAGAAAAAATACTAATTTTTATTGAATTAAAAAAAAACAATAAAAAAGAGGATTATTTGACCAAAAATATTTCTGAAAAAGAATTTATAACAAAGTTAATGCAAATCTCCAAATCTGTAGGAAATTTTAAAAAAAGAATTAATATCATCTCACAAATAGATATTTCGTATACATCAAGAAATTCAAAATCAAAAAAAGTACAAGAGATAAATTCAAGTCTTCATAAACTTACAATTTCAGGTAAAAATCTCTATACAGTTACTAGGTTCTTTAGTTTTCCATCTAAATATTCTGAGAAAAAAATTTATTACAATTCAGAACTACACAACAAAAAATTATTTAGTAATTCAAAAAAAATACTTATTATTGGAGGGAGTTCAGGACTTGGAAAAGTTTTAACTGAATTTTATGCAAAAAAGAAACTAGATGTAACCTTTACATTTAATAAAAACCATCAAATTGCAAAAAGGATTTATCAAAAAAATAATAACTTAAAATATTTCAAATTTAATAAAGAAATTTTAAAAAAGAAAAAAATCAAAGATAAAATAAAAAACTTTAACTACATTTATTTTTTTCCAACACCTAAAATTTTTCAAGTCTCGGAAGATTTCTTTAATTACTACAATTTAAAAGAATTCATTGATGTATATTCCCTTTTTTTGAGAGATATTATCAATTGTTTATCAAGAAATATTAAATATAAGATATATGTTCCTTCGAGTGAAATAATCAACACAAAGAGTACTAAATTTTTTGATTACAGAATGGGAAAAATTATACAAGAGAATTTATGTCAATTTGTAAATTTAAAATCAAAAAATATTAAAATATTTAATCCAAGACTGGGTATTCACTATACAAAAGAAACTTTTCATATAATGAATAACAACAGTAATTATAATTACTTTTTAAACTCTGCTACCAAAATTTTAGAAAAATGAAACTCAATTACTTAAATATAATTAAAATTTCTTATTTAAAACTTAAGGATATGAGTAATAACATCAAAAAAAAATTTTCCTCAAAAATTATCATTAAAGGTCCTAAATCAGAGTTCGACTCCGTAGATGTAATTAATTTCTTTTCTATTTTAGAAAAAGAAATAAAAAAAAATAAATTGAAATCTCCAAATTTTTTAGATGAAAAATTTTTTTTTAAATTTCAAAATATCAATTTCGCACAATTAATTAATCAACTTAAAAAGCTTAATGAAAAATAAGATAGAAATATTAATCAATTCAGACTTTGCTCTTAATCAATATGTAAATAATTTAAATAAAGATTTACAGAATAAATTAGATTTTAAACTAAAGCCCAATAATCAAGAAAATCTGAATATTTGTTTGTTTAAAAATGAAAATTACAACAATAAAATAATAATTTTTTTATCACAAATTGAAAAAACTTTTTTAAATTTTAAAAAGTTTGAAGATGAAGGAAAAATTAATTTAAGAAAGTTTGAAAAAGAAATATCTTTGTTTGCAAAAAAAATTGAGTCTTTATCGAAATTAAGTAGACATATTATATTTTTTTTATGGCCTATGGATATTAAAGATAGCTATTATGGAAATTATAACTTTAAAAAAGAAGGGAAAAATTGGTTAATCAATTTTACAAATGTTTTTTTGACATCTAAAATTTCCCACATCAATAACCTCATTGTAAATGACCCAAATTATAATCTTCTTAAAAATAACGAGAAAATTGAAATTTTTGATAATAAAACCAAATATTTAACTAATACAAATTATAATATAGATTTTATTAGTTTTTTAGCAAAACAAACCTCTGACTCAATATTAGATATAACAAGTAACAAAAAAATTAAATTAATTATAATAGATTTAGATAACACTATTTGGGGTGGAGAAGCAGGAGAAATTAAACATGAAAATTTAGATTTAGGTCCAAACTCTATTAAAGGAAACGTATTCAAAGATTTTCAAAATAGATTAAAATTTTTAAAAAATAGTGGGATTTTGTTAGCAATCTGCAGCAAAAATGATTTAAAAAATGTAAAAAATGTTTTTACAAAAAATAAATATATGACTTTGAAATTTAAAGATTTTTCTTCTATTCAAATAAATTGGGACTCTAAAAATGAGAATATAAGAAAAATCCTTAAGGAACTAAATCTAAGATCTGAGGATACTTTATTTATAGACGATAGTAAGTTTGAAAGGAATATGGTTAAAGCAGATATCAAAGATATAAATATTTTTTCTTTTCCAGAAAATTTATTAGACTTAAACACAGTTTTCAATAATTACTCGTTACTAAGAATAAATAAGATAACAAAAACCGATAAATTAAGATCACTTTATTACAAACAAGAAAAAATCAGAAGCAACGAAAAGAAAAAATATTTTAATAACAAAGAATGGATAAATAACCTAAAAATAAAATTAAAAATTGATAAACTCAAAAACTTTGAGAGAGCAGAAGAAATGTTTCTTAGATTTAATCAATTTAATACGAGTCATAAAAGATTAACTAAATCAAAAATCTTTCAATATTTGAAATTAAAGAACAATCAAATGTATGAAGTTTCAATGAAAGATAAATTTGGTGACTATGGAATTATTGGCTTAATATCGATCGAAAATGATAAAAAAAAATATACTATTAGTCATTTTCTTTTAAGTTGCAGGGTATTTGAGAGAGGAATTGAAACAAAAATTTTAAAATTTATAAAAAATAGAGAAATTTATAAAAAAAAAACTGGTAAAATAATTATTAATAGAAATTTAAAAAATTATTATGTTCAAAAACTTTTTGATAATTTAAAAAACCTAAAAAAATTGAGCGCCAAAGAATACCTTATTCGATAACTAGTTTTTTATCTCTTTGGAGTGCTTTCGTTATAAATCTCGTAGTTTTTAAACAGTTCATTGAAAAAATAGGTATACCTAAATTATTTTTTTTGTATTCGACAATTTTATTTTTTTTCAACTTTTTTAAACAATGATGCCAATTATTCTCTATTCCTATATTTCTTGCATAATATAGAAATTTTTTTTTTACCCTCTTGTTTTTATTATCAAAAACTTTTTGTGTTAACTTTACGTAACTTCTATAAGGAACTTGAGTTTTTTCTTCAGGATAATGACATATTGTAGCACCCTCTATAAATTCACTTCCAAGAGATAAATTTCTTACATACTTATTTTCACATAACCACTCCCACGTGGAATTACTTCCAAAGCTAGATAATGAATTGTGATCTGGTATTTCTTTAAATTTTGGGCCTAATAAAGAAACAGAATGGATGGGGTGAATAGTCCTTTTGGGCGATATTTTTCTTAAATACTCAGTCAAATAACCAGACTCGCTTGGGGTTTTATTGCATCTCCACACATTATTTTTTTTGAAATTGAAAGTAGGAATTATAAAAGTTTTCTTTTTGCCTATACTAAAATGTAAAATTTCCCAAAATTTCTTTACTTTTACTTTAAACTGATAAAAGGAAAGTAAATCTGGGTGAATGATAATAAATTCCTCTTTAAATTTTAAAGTTTTGAAAAATTTATAAAGTTTATTTTCATTATACATTTAAATTTCTATAATCTTTTTTTTTAGTAAAAAATCACAAATTCTTTTTGTAAGTTTTATATTTTTTCCTATAAAAATTGATATTTCGTTTAAACTGTTTTTTCCATCGGCGTATTGCAAAAAATCCATTATATGATCTGAAAAATAATTCGTATTTTTTTTTGAAATAGTTGGATATAATTTTCTTTTACTCATGTGCGGCTCACACAAAATTAAATTTTTAGGATAAATTTGACTTAAAATCATTTCTATAGCTTTTAATACTACTTTTAAACCTCCGTATAAGCCCTGAATTGTCACTAGTTTAAAGTCATCTAGAGAAGTATGGTACTCAGGGTATTCTCCGTATTTTGTTCTAAAAATTGATGCTATGGGCAAATCTACTCCAGGGGAATTAAATTGTCTTTCATCGGACCCTCTTTTTAAAAAAGAATGCTTTTTATACTTTATCCGTAAAATCTTATAAGCACTACGAAGAGCTTTATCTGATATTGTATTAGAGTATTTAGTAAACATGCACGAATGCATTCTATCATCTCCAATACAGGTTAAATTATAGCCTCCAACAACATTTGATTTAAGATGATCGTAATTTTTTTTTATGTAACTTATTGAGCCAATTGTTTCAGGAATAAAAATAAATCTAAAAGTTTTTTTTAAATTTTTAATTTTTGAAAAATGCTCTGCTAATGTCATTGAAACAATAGGGCCAGATAATTCATTATTCGCCATAGATGGATGGCAAATATAAGTTGATATCAATATCTCTTGTTTAGATTTTCCTGGTATAATTAGTTCTCCATAGTTTAAGTTTCCTTTGCTATTAAAAAACGAGTCAATTACTACTTTAAATTTATCTTTATTGTTATAATTTTTTCTTATTTTTTTTTTTTTCTAAATCTGTTGAACAAAATCCCCAATATTTTTTATAATATGAAGTTACATAAGGAATAGCATTTTTTTGTTTTGGTAATGTATGTAAATGTTTTAGTAATTCTTTTTTACTTACGTATTTGTTAACAGGTTTCGAATAGCCTACAATATGTAAATTATTCTTTTCAAAATCAATTATCTTTTTTCTATTTTTATCTAAGATATAAGCTTGTCTTAAATTCCATTCAGGAGGAACTTTCCAATCATAAACATTTGTATTAGATTTAACTTTTTTAATCTTTAACTTTGGTAATCTCTTCTTAATTATTTGTAAAGTTTTAAGAGTACCCTTGCCAGTTATACTTCTATTCAGTGGATATATATTTTTTTTTGCTATGTATAAATTTCTCTTTAAACTATTTAAAATATTCATACTGCTATTTATTAAGGGTTTTTTTATAAAGTTTTTTATTTATGTAAATTACATCTACAAAATCGGTTGAACCCCATCTAGGGTTTTTGTAAATCATTGATATATCCCAAAAATTAAAATTATTTCTTAATATTTTTTCAAATTCATAAAAAGAGTTTATTTTTTCGTAATAGTCTATGAAATTAATTTCTACTACAATAAGTGAGACGTTAGGAAGTATTTTTTTTGCTCCTCTTAAAACATTTAAATCGCAACCTTGTGTATCTGATTTGAGAATATCAATCTTTTTTAATTTATTTTTTCTACAGTAATTATCTAATGTTGTTTGATATACTTTTTTTTTTATATTATTTTTATAAATAAATTTTTTATTTGTTTTGTATTTTTTCATTTTTATAAAAAGTTTAGAGTTAAAGTTAATTTTCAATAGACTACTTTGAGAAGGGTCTTGATGTAAATAAAAAGTTGTTTTTTTTTCTTTATCACCAATAGCAACAGAATTAATTTTAATTTTAGAATTTTTTTTAAATTTTTTCTTAATATAGTTAAGTTTAGGTAGTAAATTTGAATTTGCTTCAAAAGAATGAATGTTGCATTTTTTAAAAGTTTTTATCATTTCAACTATTGTTTGTCCCTCATTAGCGCCAACATCTAATATTAAAGGACTTTTCTTTATTAATTTTTTTAACACGTTGTTTCTTCTAAATAATTGATTAAAACGTTTATTATGCATTGTGGTAGTAAGATCTCTAATTTTTACTTTTTTTGTCATTTATTTTCTAAAGGTCAAATTTGAATACTTATTTAAACTCATTTTTGATATTTCATTTTCGTCAATTTTGCTAAGTTCTTCGAACACTTCTTCAAAATATTCAAAATATTTATTTAAAATATTTTCTTTATGAGCAACACTTGAATAAATTATGTTGTTTGCTAAGAAACCTCTTTTTAGCATTTCATTGGTAATATAACCTTTAAAAATATTATGAAATTTAGAATTAAATTGAAAATTACATAAAGACGGGATACCTTGAACTTTAATATCCATCTTATATTTTTTTGCTATTTTTTTCCAAAAATTACTTATTTTTTTTCCTTTATTAGTAATCAAATCCCAAGATTTAATTTTTTCCATAATTTCTAATGTTTTTAACGCTGCTGTAGGTCCAGTTCTCTCAGTCCAAAAAGTTGAGCTCATAAAAGTTTTATTTTTCATATCCATAAGATCTTTTTTTCCTACTATTGAAGTAATTGGATATCCGTTACCTAACGCTTTACCAAAAATTGCAATATCTGGATTAACATTATATTTTTTATAAATCCCTCCATAAGTTTCTCTAAAACCTGTAGTGCACTCATCAAAAATTAAAACTATATTATATTGATTTGCAATTTTTCTTACCTCTTTTAAAAAGTTATTCTTGGGCTTTTCATTTCTTTCGACTTCCATTTTAATTGCACCAATATCTTTATTAGACGAAATAATATTTTTGAGACTTTTTATGTTATTATACTCAAAAGGAAATACCGTATTAAGTAATTTTTTGGGAACACCTATTGAAGAGTAAAATGGAAGCTGCTCTTTTCTAAGTTTATACTCATTAGATTTAGATGCTGACAAATACCAATCGTGCCAACCATGATAACCACAAATTGCAATCTTATCTTTGCCTGTATAAGCTCTAGCTAGTCTAATTGCCATAGCATTAGCCTCTCCACCAGTTCTTGAAAATAAAACTTTTTCAGCCCAAGGATTTATTGAAATTAATTTCTCAGCTAATAATACTTCTTCGTAGGAATTTAATGTTGATATATTACCATTCTTTAAACTTAAAATTACACTTTTGTTTACTGAACTGTTGGAGTACCCCAAAATATTTGTACCCGCGCTCATAATAGACAAATCATAATATCTTTTATTTTCTAACGACCAAACTGAACAACCCTTAGCTTTTTTAAAATACGTCGGCCAAAGATTTTTAAGATATAAGTCTGGATGTTTTGAAATCATAGAATTTTGACCAGGAATATATTTTTTAGCTTTTTCCCAATATTTTTCTTTTAATGAAATAGATTTATAATTTCTCAAATAATTTATATTCGTCATTATATGACTATTTTTAAGGCAAAAATTTAAAACAGACTTCCAGCCCTGATTTTTTTTATTTTTAAAATTTTTAAATATCTTTTTTAAAACTTTATAATCCTCTGGAGTATCTAATGTCCATCTTAATTGTGAATAATTCTCATTGTTTTCGTAGCTATACTTTTTAATTCTATCATTACGTATTAAAAATTGTGTGACATGTTCTTTCTCAAATTGAGTTCTTGAATTTTTCTGAGCTAGTTCAAGTGCTTTGAGTGAAAAAATTTCTACGTCTAATCCATCAGGATAAGTAGGATTTAGGGTATTGCTTACATAATCATAAACCGGATTATTATTTGAAAAATCAATAACCTGATCAATAAGTTGTATGTCCAATAGAGGACAGTCTGCGGTTATTCTCACAATTTTATCAGCTGAATATTTTTTTGCAGCTTTATAAAAACGTTCTAATACATTTTTTTCACTTCCCTCATAAAAATCTATCTGTTTACTAATTAAATAGTTTTTTAGTTTTTTTTCTGATGATTTTAAAGGGATAGCAAACACAATATCATTTATTTTTTTTGATTTTTTTAATTTATCATTTAAAATATCAATAATTGTTTGACTATTTAGTTTTTTTAAAACTTTATTCGGAAATCTTTTCGAATTTTGTCTAGCTTGTACAATTGCAATTGTTTTCATATCTAAATAAACTTTTACCAGTTGAATGGATTTAATAACTTTTTATCCTTGCAACCAATGTCTGGGAAAAAAAATTTTCTTTTCACCTTTTTTATCTTAACAATTTCATCTAGTTGATTAGGGCTTTCAAGTCCTATGATGATTTTGTCTATAAATTTATTGTTCTTAACAAATAACAATGCAGCATTTCTTGGATTTATTTTATTAATTTCACACCAATTAAACCATTTATCAAAATATTTTTTCCATCTTTTAAATTTTTTTGGCCTTTCAATTCTTGTCAGCAATCCTTGTAAAAAAATTGATCTTACTTGTATTTTAATTTTTTTCTTTTTAAGAGAGGGTAAAAAATTCTTTTTTTCAATTCTTCTATCAAGAATATTGTATGGCAATTGAACTACATCTGGTGTCCAAAATTTTAAAACTTCGAAAATTTCATTTGTTTCATATAAAGAAATTCCAATTTTTTTGATAAGACCACGTGTTTTAATTTTTTTAAGAGAATTAATATATTTTTTTTTATCACTTTGTATTAAATTTTTATAACTATGAATTAGTACTGTATCAATTTTGTTAACTCTCATGTCCTTTTTTGCTTTAATTATTAAAGCTAAAATTTTTTTTTCATAGTTTTTTGTTTTAAAAGAAATACTAGGTAGCTTTGTGGTAATTCTAAATTTTTTTAATCCTATTTTTCCTAACTCTTTATGAGCATTTCCATATGAAAAAGCGGTATCAATATCTCGAATATTATAATTTTGAGCATTTTTTAATAATCTAAATTTTTTAGCATAACTAAATCTTTTAGATGTATTATTTATACCATAATTGTTCATGAATTGGGCGGTACCAATTGATATATTCATTTTAAAAATTTTTTTATTAAATTAATTACTTTGTTTTGTTCTGATACTCTCAAGGCTGCGTGCATTGGTAAAGATAAACAATTTTTGATATAATTTTCTGCGTTAGGAAAGTCCTTACTTTTAAAACCTAAATTTTTATAGAATGGATGTTTATGAATAGGAATATAATGAACATTAGTTTGTATGTTATTTTTTAGAAGGTATCTATAAAGTTTATCTCTGTTAACATTTGCTTTGTTAGTAAGTATTTTTATTATGAACAAATGGAAAGAAGAATAAAAACCTTTTTTAATTTTAAAAAACTTTAACGGAAGATTGCTTAACTTTTTTTGATAATTTCTAGCTAGTTTATTTCTATACTTTAACCATTTGTTAAGTTTTTTTATTTGGGAAATTCCTAAAGCACTCTGAATATCATTTAATCTATAATTAAATCCAAGATCTTTACACTCATAATACCAACTCTCTTTGTTTTTTGTGCTTAAAAATTGTTTTTGCTTTACAATCCCATGGGATCTGTAAAATTTTAACTTTTCATCAATATTTTTTGAATTAGTTAATGCTGCTCCCCCTTCTGCTGTAGTTAAAATTTTAACGGGATGAAAGCTGAAAACTGTTATATCGCTATATTTACAATCTCCAATTTTAGTATTTAAATATTTTGCTCCAACTGCATGTGAGGCATCCTCTACTACTTTAAATTTATACTTTTTAGATAAATCATGAATTTCTTTCATGTCACAAGGTAGGCCTGCGAAATGAACAGGAATAACAACTTTGGGTAATTTTTTTTTTCTTTTAGCAATTTTCAGTTTTTTCGATAATAAACTTAGATCCAAATTATTTGTTTCAGGATCAATATCTATTAGGTCAATTTTAGCGCCACAATGTAAAGCACAGCTTGCACTAGCAACAAAAGAATTGGTACAAGTCCACACATAATCTCCTTTTTTCACACCTAAAGCTAAACATGCTAGGTGCAAAGCGCTAGTAGCACTATTGCAGGATGTAGCAAAGTTAACTTTAAATTTTAAACTTAATTTATTTTCGAATAAAATAGATTTTGGTCCTTGAGTTAGAAAATCTGATTTCAAAACCTTATTTACCGACTTTATGTCATCTGGACCAATTAATTGTCTGCTGTATCTGATCATTTATTATATAAATTGTTAAAAGGATTAATCCACTTTCTTTTTATTAAATTTTTTTTCTCCCACATCTTTAAATATTCATTTACAAAAATAAAAGGCATATTACATCTTTCTGCTAAATCAAATATAGAAATACTTCCGTTGGCTGTTGCAGAAATTAAAGATTGTAATACATTAATGTTGGCTGATGCCTCTATACAAGCTTTTTTCAATTCAACATTATCAATTAATTTAAAAAGACTTTTATATTCTTTATCATCAGTAGTATTTTGCCAAATTCTTGGGGCTATATACAAGTTCAATTTTGGGTGTGAAAGTTTTGGTAAAACTTTAAATTTGGAAAAAAACAAAGAATTATTTTCAAGAATATAAATTAACTCTTTATAAATATCACATGTTTCCTCAAAACTTTTTTTGTCAACATTATTGATATTATCTTTAATTGAATGATAACTTTTGTAAGGCCATCTATAAAAGGAGCCGCATGGAACATTAATTGCAACATTATCAAATGCTATTTCATCAGCACCTATTATCCCTCTAAAATCAACAACCCTACTTTTTTTTCTAAAATTAAGAATATGAATAAAAGCCTTATCTATAAAATTATCTTTACTGGATGATTTTGAATAAACCATATTACTCTTAACAGCAGAGAATGATGTCATAATTGCATTCTTGATATTCTCTTTTTTTGCATATTTATTTGCAAAAAAAACTGAACCAACAATCTCGGGAGATGCTAAAGCTGCGTAGCTTAATTTTGTTTTATTATTTAAGCGATTAATTGTTTCAAATGCTGCAATACTTCCCACAATACCGTCGTTTGCTTGGTATGGATGATCAAAGTGTGAGGCAAATAGTAATGTATCTTTCTTATCCCCCCTTTTTTTTAAATAAGCACATACCATATCTTTTTTATCAAGCCTGGCTTTAATAGAAACCTCGTATTTTCCTTTTTTAAGTTTTTTTACTTCATTGTAAGGTATTGAGAACCCCCACTCACTTACATTTTCTCTAAATTGATTTCTATAATGAAATAATGTTTCAGTGGGCCTTCTTTTGTCAAAATTTAAATGTTTCAATAGTTTCTCTTTTGATATTTTTCCTGTAAATGATCTGCTATTAGCCATTACTTGAATTGGATTTTTAAAATAATTAGCAATTATTTTTCCTGTTGGAGATATTAGCTTAGCTTCTTTTACCTCCCAAGCTAAAGGCACTGACCAAAATCCAACTTTAGTATTCTTATTAAACTCTAGTAATTTACAACCCTTATAAAAATTTTTTAAAAGTTTAAATGCTCTATGAATACCACTATTATTTAAATATCTATCAATAGGAACTAAAATTTTTAAAAATTTGAACCAGTCATAATTATTTTTTTTCATTTTAATTTTGTTGTTTATAGTGTTTTTTTAAATGCGATAAAGAGTAATCATCAAAAAGAAAGCTTTTTTTTAAATTCAATTTATCATTATTTATTTTACCCTCTAAAATTCTGTGCCTGTTAATTTCAATTATTTTATCTTTATCAAAATTTCTTAGATCCGTTCTCCAATTAGCTTTTTTATTATAATCTTTTTTTATAAAATTAAATATTTTGATCAAATTTTTTTTATTTATTTGATACTTAAATTTATAATCCAAAGGACACATTTCATTTCTACATAAAAATTCAATAGATTGAACTTCTGTCTCTTTTAAATACTTTTTCCATTTATGTATTGGTTTGTTATTTAATTTTGGAAATTTGCTATTAAATGCTGAATGAGGAATCCAGTTTTTTTTAGTAATGAAATCATAATATTTATTTGGATTTATCATATTTTTATTAAAATCAATTTTTAAAAATTTACAAATTTTTTTTAAATAATTTTCGGGATCTGTTACTAGGTCTTCATATTTAATAACCATTAATCTTTTTTTAAGTAATGGTAAACTTAAATAGAAATTAGACAAAATTATATATTTTCTAAACTGTCTACAAAAACTTAAAAGTTGTACTCTTAATTCTTTTCTTTTTTCTGCATTTTTACATAGTGATGCATAGACTGATCTCGGGTCTCGTATCACGACAAAAAATTTTGCTTTGGGAAAAGAATGAGCTAAAGTTTTTAAAGAACAAATATTCCACGACTCATGAAATCCATAATATAATTTTCTTTTTTTTATTGATTTTCTTATTTGTCTTTTTGATTTAATAATTTTAATTAAATTTAAAATCATTCTCTCATAAGTATTTGCTTTAAGCTTAGGAAAAAAATTTATTAAATCTACGCTGTCATGGTCATTTTTTGCTTGAGATCTTTCAAGAAAAAATTTCCAATCTTTTTTATCAAACTTTTCAGCTAAACTACCGCTGAGCATTAATTTCATTAATTCCTGGCCTTCTGTTGAGGCAAAATAATCTTGAAATGGTGAATGTTTTTTAATTTTTTTTTTTAATGAACTACTTCCATATTTTTCTATTAACTTATTTCTAAAGAATCTATAAATTTCTACGTTTGGACCAACTGCGACTGAAGCTTGATTGCTTTCATACAATGCTTTGGTTAATAAAGCTGTTCCTGACCTGGGTAGACCAGTAGAAAAAATATAATTCATCAAATTATTTACTCTTTTTTATCTACTTCTATCTCTTTTTTAAGCTCATCATATTCTCTCATTTTTCTTCTCATGAAAGCAACTGTGAGTTTGGTTTTTTCTGAGATTCCTTTAGCCGTTAAGACATAGAAGTACTGCATTTTTTTTGGATTTTTTTTAAAATTTTGTAGTTTTATAAAGCCTTTTGTCTTAAGTGCCTTTAAACAATAATTAAGTTTACCCAAACTAAAATTTAATTCCGAGGCAAGTTTTCTTTGAGTTGCCTCAGGGTTAGACTTTATCTTTCTCAACACATCAAAATGATCTTGATTTTTTTTCATAATTTGTTCAATATTTGAACAATATATCTTTTATAGCGATTATGTAAAGTGAAAATTTTAATTGATTATATTCATTTTTTGTTATTTAAAAATTCTTGTATATTTTTATCCCAATCATTAAAATCTTTTGGCAAATCTCTACGAGAATGAATAGTAAAAAAACTACCTTGCTTTTTCGTTTTATAAGAATAGTTGACTATTTTGTCAAAATTTTCAATGAATAGATCTTCAAGAGCATTAAATAAAAAGAAATAGGTTTTTTTAAATGTAGAGAATTTTTCTAGTTTAGGGTCTACATAAAATTTTTTTTGAAAAATTATATCTCCATCATCAATGCCTTTTGAAATTTCATGTATTGTAACTCCTTTTGGGGTTTTATTAACAAAAGACCAAAAATTTGGGTGCGAGCCTCTATTATAGGGCAAAAATGACATATGAAGATTAATAATTGGCCTTTTAATATTTAATATTATCTTTTCTTTAATTATTTTTCTATATCCAAAAGAAATAATTAGATCTGCATTAGTTGCTTCTTTAAATGTTAATTTTTTGTCAAATATCTTTGTAACGGAAATATTTCTTTTTTCTAAAAAATGAATAAGTTTTGTTTTTTTTTCATCATAACCTAAAAAAATACACTTAATTTTAGACAAGTCTTTTCTCCAGTTCTTTTATACTTATTATTTCTTTATTAAAAAAAAACGCAAGTTTTGACTTTGCTTTTTTAGCTAAATGATAAATAGGGGTTTTTTTATTTTCTTCTTTTAAGTATTTTAAAAAAAACTTTATTCGGTTTTTATCTTTTAGAACTACAATAATTTTATTTGAGAGCAATATCATCGACAAGTTCATAGTTAATCTCTTGCAGAATGGATCTCCAGCTTTATCTGTAAAAACAATATTTGGTTTTTTTTTAATATCAATCATTTTTTTAAATTTTATAGATTGAGGAAATATTGAAGCAATATGTCCATCTTTTCCCATCCCCATAATAGTTAAAGTCTTTGAATGTTTCAGTTTTTTTATTAATGAAGTCATATTTTTTTTTTTTTTAATTCTTTTATCAAGTTTGCTAATATCAACGTTTTTTTTCAAAACTTTTTTTATTAACGAATGATTTTTAAAACGTGATATTTTTGTTTCTCTTTCGTCGAGAAGATAAACATTAATTTCATTTTTGTTAATTTTATTAATTATACTTAAGGGACTTTTAATTGATTTTCCGCCAGAAACTATAAGATTTTTTTTTATTGATTTTTTATTAAAATAAAGTTCTACAAATCTTTTGAATAACATCAATTGAATAAAAGTGATTTATTTTTATTACTATTTTTAGACTTAAATTTATCATTGTAATAAATATTTCTTATATTTTTTGAAGAGTTTGGTTTTTTTTTATAATACGTAGCATAAAATATCATTCTGGATTTTCTAGATAAATTTTTTTTTGAAAAGTGAGCACACTTCCAATTAAATAAACATATATCTCCGGTATCCAATTCGATAGGGAAAAATTTAAATTTTTTTATATCTCTCATATTAATATTAGGTGTTCCTAATTTCATTTTTTTCGAAATATTTTTAAAATTTTTACCTATTTTTTTTGTATCTCCTTTTTTTGCAAGATAGATACAACCATTTTTTTTACTTGTTTTCTCTAAAGGTAAAACTAAATTAATAAAGTTGTTAGAGTATTTTTTCCAACCTTTTTGAAGTCTATTATTCTTGTCACGCCATAGAAAATGCCCATCAATATGAGGTAGGTAGCCCGCCCCTCCTGGGTATTTAAAATTTAGCTTATCTTTAAACAGTTTATGTTCGCTATTTTCAATATTTTTTATTAAATTAAATATTTCTTGAGAACAGATTATTTTCTTTGAATTTTTAGAAAATTCTGAAATTTTTTCTATTCTTCTTAATTTTATTTTATCCTTAATATTCTCATAGTAAAAAAATTTATTTCTTTTTTTTGAATTAATAATTTGAGATTTAACTTTACTTATTCTGCTTTTAGGTAAAAAATTTTTGATAATTACAAATCCATTTTTTTTGTATAAAGATTTGATTTTATTAAAATTTTCGTTTTTAAATAAGTTCTTGTTAATTTTGTCAATATTCATAACTTATATTTCTATATACCTTAGTTTTTTTATTTTTTGAAGTTATCTTATAGCTAATATTAGTTGATTATTTTTAAAATATCGTTATTTTGTTCAAAAAATGAACAAATTGAATTAAAATGAAAACTAAATTGAAGAAAAAAGTTTATGTCGGTCTATCCGCAGATATTTTACATGAAGGGCATATAAATATACTTAAAATTGCTTCAAAACTTGGGGAAGTAACTGTAGGGCTATTAACTGACTCGGCAATATCCTCATATAAAAAATTGCCACATCTAAATTACAAACAAAGAGAAGTGGTATTAAAAAATATAAAATTTGTAAAAAAAGTTATTCCACAAAAAACACTTGATTACAGAAATAACTTAAAACTTATTAAACCAGATTATGTTGTTCATGGCGATGATTGGAAAAAAGGTATTCAAAAAAAAATTAGATCTCAAGTAATAGATGCTTTAAAAAAGTGGGGTGGAAAATTAATTGAGCCCAAATATACAAAAAATATTTCCTCTTCTTTAATTAAAAATGATATTTTAAAAGTTGGGACTTCACCTGATAATCGAAAATCAAGATTAAAACGATTAATGGATGTTAAAGATTTAGTAAGAATAATGGAGTCTCATAGCGCCCTTACAGGACTAATAATTGAAAATATAAATGTTATTAAAAAAAATGAATTTTTAGAATTTGATGGAATGTGGTCCTCTAGTTTAACTGATTCTGCTGTTAGAGGAAAACCAGATAACCAGTCGGTTGATTACTCAACACGAATTTCTGGCTTAAATGAAATTTGTGAGGTAACAACAAAGCCCATAATTTTTGATGCTGATAATGGCGGCAGACTTGAACATATAAGCTTTATGATTAAATCCTTAGAGAGAGTGGGTGTATCTGCTGCAATTATAGAGGATAAAGTAGGCCTAAAAAGAAATTCTTTATTTCAAAATCAACAAGGAGTTAAACAGGATAGTATAAAAAATTTTTGTAAGAAAATTAAAAAAGCTAAAGAAGCAAAGATTTCTAATGACTTTTTAGTTATTGCGAGAGTAGAAAGTTTTATCTTGGGAAAGAGATTAGAAGATGCAATAAAACGAGCTGAGGCTTATTCTAAAGCAGGTGCAGATGCGATTTTGATACATAGCAAAGATAAAGACCCAAAAAAGATTTTTTCGTTTGCTAAAAAATTTTCAAAAAGTAAGTTTTTTAAACCCCTTGTTTCGGTGCCATCAAGTTATTCAAAAACATATGAGAAGAATTTAATTAAAAATAATTTTAAAATAGTCATATACGCTAATCAGCTAATAAGAGCATCTTATCCTGCAATGGTAAGTACAGCTAAATCAATCCTTTATAACAAAAGATCATTTGAAGCCCAAAAAAGAATTAGCTCAATAAATGAAATTATAAATCTTATTAAGTAAATCTTTTTAAAAATTTGGATATTTCTTTAGAAGTATTTCTGCTATTTAAACAATAATAATCTCTCTCAGATTTTTTAATCAACTTTTTTTTTCGATTGCTAATTAACGAGCGAACTGCTTTATAAGAACCTAATCTATATTTTTTAAGATTTCTTACATCTTTAAACCATTGTTCACCTTTCAAATTAGGATCTATATAATAAGCCTCTTTTCCATGGCCTAAAAGCTCTACTATCATTGTAGAAGCAAATGATAATACAATTTTACTTTTAAAAGCCCAACCATAAGATGCATTTATACTTTTGTTGTTAATGAAAAGATCTATGTTTGCGTCTTTGATTACATTTTCCTCTTTAGGATCCATTGAATAATCCGCATGGTGTTTAAGAATTATTTTTTTTTTAAGCTCTGAAGATAGCTTTTTTATCCAAGAAAGATAAAAATCGTAATAACTTCTAACATAATCATCGTTTATATAATGATAGTTATTTGTTAGTGTATTAAATCCTAAAATAAGTATATCAGATCTGGGTATATTCTTTAGATCTCTATTTTTTCTAAACCATGCATCTTCCATAAATAAAGAACCCACAGGTTTAAAATATTTTATTTTTCCTCCAAGTTGATTACATATTTTTCCTTGGTCCTTGCCTAGTGTGAACATAACATCAGTAAAAACAAATGGGCTGAGAGATAAATTGCAAATATTTTTTTGTGTACAAGAAGTTATTTTTCCACCATTTTTTTTAAAATAAAAATTAAAAATGGGAGAAGTTCCATAGAATTTTTGTGTAATAAAATATTTGGAACTTATGATGCTAAAAATATAACTACTTTTATAGATATCGTAGACTAGTGGTAAAAAGACTGTGAATAAGTTAAATCTATATTTCATTGAATAATAAAAGATCTTTAAACAAAGAAAAATGAAAAAAAATTTTTCTTTAAAAGATGTTTTTGATCTCCCGATGAAATATTTATTAAACTTAAAATACTCTTCATTTTTCACTTTTTTTTTTTTATAAAAACTTCCTAGTAAACAAGTTTTCTTAAAGCTTTTTATTAAATTTGTAAATCTATCAACATCAAGTTGACTAAAAACATTGTCACAAAGAAGGTCATATTTTTTTTTATTATTCTTAAAAAAGATTAATGTAAAATGCCCTAATATATTTATTGTTGTTAATAAAAAAAATTTTAATATATCTAAAAAAATAAAATTTAAATTTTTTCTTGTAAAACTATTAAATTTTAAATCATAACTTTTATAAAGTATTTGACTTGATTTTTGTTGTAAGACTTTAGTAGGAATATTGGTGTTTTTACTAATATCCTGTAAAAGTAAAACGATAATTTTATTTTTAGATGTTTGTTTTTCTACAAATTTCACCAAATTTTTTATTACTTGAAAGGGTGTCTTTTTTTTATTCAACTTAAAAGACAATAATGATTCTGTCATTAATTTAAGATTTGTTTATTAATTTAAATATTCCATTTTTAATGCTTATGTATTTTTTTAATCTGAAGTTTTTCCCTTTTCTTAGTTTGTATGTAAAAGGATTAACTTTGTAATTATATTTTCTATTATCTTTTTTCGCGTAATGAATTTTTAATTTCGGAACTTGTGATTTTATAATATCTAATAAGTCTTTGACCATAATTTTTCTATCTCCAAAAATATTATAATAGCCGTTTTCATATTTTTTTTGTGTTGATGCGTAGACAATTTTAGCTACATCTTTTACATGAATATAATTTCTAATCTCATTTCCTTTTGTTTCTCTATAGATTTTAAAATTTTTTTTGGCATTTTTTATAAAATTTTGAACTGTGTTAAATTTATTTGCTCTTTCCCCATAAACAGTTCCAAATCTCAATATAACAAATTTTAATTTAAATTTTTCACATATTCTCTCAATTATCATTTCAGAGGATAATTTGGATGTGCTGTAAATACCTCCTTGTTCACTTCTAGCGTAAATTGAACTTGCAAAAATAAACTTTTTAACTTTGTTTTTAACGCAAGCTTTTAAAATTTTTACAGTACCCAGGATATTGTTCTCTACGGTTTCAAAAGGTTTTTTGTTTGACTCATTCAGGTCGGCAGAAGCAGCAAAGTGAAATAGTGTGTTTACATTTCTAAGGATTTTTTCAAGATTTTTTGAATTATTCATGTCTCCCAAGAACATTTTTTGATTTATTTTTTTAAATTTGGATAACCTTTTATCGAACAAAAGTACTTCATATCCTTTGGATGTTAAGAAATCAGCTACGTGACTTCCTATAAAACCAGATGCACCTGTTACTAAGAACTTTTTACTCATATTTTGTTCAATAATTGAACGTTTATATACTTACAGGCTTAATGTAAAGTCTTTATATTTTTTTGGGTAGAATAATGTCCTTAATTTCCATTGTTTCTGGTTATTTCTTACAAATTAAAAGGGTGAAAATGTTTCAAATTTTTATTGTTGGGAATTTTATTAATCCAATTAAAATATTTTTTTAGGCCAATTTTAATTGGTGTAAATTTTATATTTGGATACTTTTTTTTCAATTTTCGATTAGACGTATGAAATATTTTTGAGTCACCAGGAGTACTTTTCGTGATGACAATTTTATAATTTTTTTTTCCACATGATGTCAAAATTTCCTTTAATAACTCTTTTACAGTAAATGAATTGCCTGAAGAAAGATTAATTACTTCATTTTTTTTTAATTTTTTATTAGATAGTGTTTCGTAAAGAACATTTACAGCATCATCTATAAATGTCACATCCCTAACTCTATTAAGAGTTCCTTTAACTATAATTGGTTTTTTTTTCCAAATATAACTGCAATAAATACTAACCATTCCTTTTTTTTGGTAATTTAAATTCTCACCAGGGCCGTACGTATTAAAAATTCTTAAAATAGTTGTTTTAATTTTTGTTTTTTTGAGCTCTTGATTAATAAACATCTCCCCAGCAAATTTCGAAACACCATAAATAGAGTCAGGATTTATTTTAGAAAGTTCATTAATCTTTTTTTTTGGACTAGAGCCATATACAGCGACACTACTTCCATATATAAAGTGTTTTACTTTTAATTTTTTTGCAATTTTACACAAATTATATGTTCCAAACCCATTAGAAAGATAATCTTTCATTGGATTAATATATGCACTCTCGCCCCCAGATTGTGCTGCCAAATGATAAATTACTTGCGGTTTCCATTTTTCAATTTTTTTTACATCTTTTGAATAAACCAAATCTCCTTTTATAAAACTACTTTTTGGATTTTTATAAATGATCCCTCCAATTGTAGAAAGGTTATCAAAAACTAATACTTTGTGTTTATGATCTAAGAGTTTTTTAACAAGATGTGCACCGATAAAACCCAAGCCACCTGTAACTAAAATTTTCATGATTTTAATGTTATTTAAAAATAATAATAGTGCAAAACTTTGAATATTACTATTTTTTTTTAGTAAAGGGTTATTGATATTTTTCTGAATAAATTAATAACTTTTATTAATTGCTATAATATTGCCGATATCAAACTGCCACTGATGATCTATGTCTAGTGTTTCAGGATGTTTTAAAATTAATGGGTAAAATTTTTCACTAACAATTCTACCATTTTTTTTCATATCTTGAGTTGGAATTATATTAATTGCAAAATTAAGACCGTGATAAGATGGCAAATCTTGAGATCTAGGATGATTCTTTGGATTATAATTTAACGCTTTATTTTTATACCAAAGGTATTCCCTAACCTCCGTTACAGATGCTAATGAGTTAAATCTTTTTTTCTTAAAAAAAATTTTTTTAGCATTTAGAAGGGTTTTATCTTTTAAAAAAGGAGATGTAACATGCAAATAACAAACATATTTAGTATCTATCTTGCTAGCTAAATATTTATAAACATCTCTCATTGGCACATGGTCTGACGTATATTTTGATGCTCTTTTATCAATTTTAGCTCCATATTTTTTTCCAATTTTAAGAGAAACATTGCAATCCGAACTTAAAAATATATTTGCTTTTTTATCAACTCTCCTAATTTGTTTTAATTTGATTTCTAATAAGCTTGATTTACCAAATTTTCTTATATTTTTATTTTTTATTCTTTTACTACCTTTTCTTGTTGCTATTACATATGTCAAATTTTTCATCAAACTTGTCCTCCATCTATATTTAAAGAAGCCCCGGAAATATATTTAGAAAAAGAGGAAAGTAGAAATATCACTCCATAAGATTGTTCTTCAACGTTCGCTAATCTACCAACAGGTATATTTTTAACTAATCTAGAAATTTGAGATTTATTCATTGATTTTTTTAACATTTTTGTAAGGGTTTGACTTGGGGATACACAATTAACTCTTATACCATCTTTTCCAAATTCATGAGAAAGCTGCCTTGACAATCCCATAAGAGCAGCTTTACTCGCAACGTAGTGTGCTCCACTAACCACACTTTTTCTGTGACCAGCAATTGAAGAAATAAATACAATTGACGAGTTATTTGATTTTTTTAAATTTTTTTTAATTTCTTTTGAAATAATAAAAGCCGAAGTGAGATTCACTGACATAATATTTTGCCAATTAGATAAAGATATTTTTTCACTCAAAAGGCACTGGTTCATACCAGCGGAGTGTACAAATCCATCAATTCTTTTATATTTTTTACTAATTTTTTTTATAACTTTTTCAAGAAGAAGACCATTTGTTAGGTCGCACCTATAAAAATTCGTTTTTTTTTTTGATTTTCTACCAATTAAAATTAAATTTGCTCCAAGATTTAATAAATGTTTATAAATTTGACTACCAATACCGCTTGAATAACCAGTTAAAATAAAATTTTTATTTTTAAAATCTTGATTGATTTTTTCTTGTAGTAATGACTTTGAAAACATTATTTGTAGACATGCTCAACATCCGGAGCTGTAACTGCAAACCTTATCCCAGGTTCATTGCCAATGCATGTAATTTGATGATATGTTTTTAAAGGAACATTTATTATAGACCCCTCAGACACTTCCATGTCACCCTTGCCATCTATATACCATTTCCATTTACCTTTTAAAATAACCCAACATTCAGCGGCATCAGGATGCATATGCATTCTATTACCTTCGCCTGGTAATTGTTGAATTGCAACCCCGCCAAAACGGTTGTTAAATGTACATCTCACTGCCCAGGATTTATCTTTTCCAAACTTTTGCGTAAGTTCTTCGACATTAATGGTGCTAGAATTTTGGAAATTTATTATATCAACAGAGTTTACTCCATCATCTTTTAAAACTTCTGTTACATTAGAGGATTTTTTACTCATTTAAATATCCTAATTTAAAAAATTGTAAAATCAATGAAAAAACCCATAATTTTTTTAACTGCTTAAAAATTATATCATTTATTTATAATATCTTTTACTGAAAATTTTTTTCAGTGCATAAATCAAGCCAATTGAGCTATTAGTACTGGTCAGCTACACACGTTACCATGCTTCCACATCCAGCCTATCAACGTAGTGGTCTACTACGGCTCTATAGGAAGAACTAGTTTTGAGGTAAGTTTCCCACTTAGA
>MDTB01192051.1_pt1 | contig 41265 bp, 45 predicted proteins | sample 811161 | NCBI WGS metagenome assembly MDTB01 (sample SAMN05326650, study PRJNA326480) | marine metagenome | isolation source: seawater | place: Mediterranean Sea | collected 2009 | reverse complement strand
CCACTACGTTGATAGGCTGGATGTGGAAGCGTGGTAACACGTGTAGCTGACCAGTACTAATAGCTCAATTGGCTTGATTTATGCACTGAAAAAAATTTTTAATTAAATTAATTAACCAAAATGGACCCTCGACTTGTGTAGTCGGGGGTTTTTTATTTATACTTTAAAAAAATAGTAAATCATCTAGCTGGTTGATTTAAAAAATTGGTGCTAAATATTTATAAAAAATTTATTAATGATATATCTAGGTATAAATGTAAGTCATGGCGCAAGTGCATGTTTGATGATAAATGGTAACATCAAGTTTGTATATCAGGAAGAAAGATTCACGAAAGTTAAAAACTTTTGTGGGTATCCAAAAATATCTATAGATAAAATTATTGAATATTTAAAAGAGGAAAATTTAAAAATTGATATTGCTGCTTTTAGTACAATTCATAATTTGCCATTTGGCTTTATGTTTCCAAAAAATCATTTTTTTACCATTGAAGATCAAATGAATTTTTATGGAGAGCAATTTTATTCAAAATTCTTAAAAAAAAAGAGTGTCAAGAGTTATATTAAAAAATTAAAAAAAGATAATCGAAATAAATTAGATTTATATCTCCCGTATCATAAAATTAAAGAAAAATACTATTTTAAAAACTCAAAATATTTTAGAGAGGTCAACAGAAAATTTTTGTTAAAACAATCAAAAAATTTGATAAAAAAAATTATTTTTTTAGACCATCACTCCTGTCATGCAAGTTATGCTTATTATTCTTTGTCCAGGAAAGTAAGAGAGTCGAATAAAATTTGCACTCTAACAATTGATAGTGAAGGTGATATGCTGAATCAAACTGTTTGGGCACCAAGTAATGACAAAAAAAATATTAGTAAATTATTTGAGTCCTCCCAATGTGATCTAGCAAGAATATATAAAATGACTACTTTGATACTTGGTATGAAACCCGATGAACATGAATATAAAGTTATGGGTATGGCCCCTTACTCAAAGTCTAGCTATAGCGATGAGGTATACGATAAAGTTTATAAAAACCTATTAGATGTAAAAAATGGTAAAGTAATTCACAAAAATCGACCTAAAAATCTTTATGATTATTTGAAAAAAAATTTAATGCCTTACAGATTTGACAATATTTGTGGAGCAGTTCAAAAGTTAGTAGAGACCATATCAATTAAAATTTTATCTCAACTTTATAAAAAATATAAATTTCAACACTTCTCCATATCTGGAGGTGTTGCAATGAATATTAAAATGAACAAAATACTGTCAGAATTAAAATTTGTAAAAAAAATATATGTATCTCCAACTGGAAGTGACGAATCTCTGTCAATAGGCGCATGTTATTATCTTGCTAAAAATAACTCACGAAGTTTTGAAAATATTTATTTAGGTCAAAAACTTTTTAAAAAGAATCAGGATATACTGAAAGAAATAAAGAAAATATTTCCTAGAAAAAAATATATAGTACAAGATAAAGTAAAAAGTAAAAAAATAGCAAAACTTTTAAAAAAGGGTGCGATAATTGCTATAGCAAATGGCAGGGAAGAATTTGGGTCAAGGGCTCTTGGAAATAGAAGTATAATTGCAAATCCATCAAAACCTGAGACTATTAAAATAATTAATGAAATGATAAAAAATAGAGATTTTTGGATGCCATTTGCTTTATCTATTTTAGAAAGAAAACATAAAAATTTTTTAATTAATAAAAAAAATATCAGCTGTGAATTTATGACAATAGGATTTGATACAATTAAAAATAAAATTGATCTTATTAAAGCTGGCACTCACCCATATGATAATACTGTGAGGCCACAAATATTAAGTAGAAATAAGAATGTTGAATATTATGAAATAATAGATAATTTCTATAAAATTACTGGAATTCCTGCAGTTTTAAATACAAGTTTAAACCTTCATGGTTTTCCTATTAGTTCAAAAATAGAAGATGTATCAAATACATTCAAATATTCAGGATTAAAATACTTGTTCTTAATGAATAAAATTCTTGTAATTAAAAAATAAAAATTTCTAGGTATAGTTGAAACCTGAAAAATCAACACACTATATAGGTCTAAAATAAAATTATTACATTTAATACTTTACTGTTCATTTTTTGAACGTTATTGTTCAAGAATTGAACAGTATGGGAAATTTAAGGGATCAAGATCATTTTGAGGTTTTAAGAAAAATCGATAAAGATCCAAAAACATCACAGAGAAAACTAGCCGATGATCTAGGATTTAGCTTGGGGAAACTTAATTATTGTTTAAAGGCCCTTCAAAAAAAAGGGTTAGTAAAAATTAAAAATTTCCAAAACAAATCAGATAAAATTAGCTACATTCAATACATCATAACTCCTAAAGGCATTTCAGAAAGAACTAAACTCACCATTAATTTCATGAAAAGAAAAATGATGGAATACGATGAATTAAAAAAAGAGCTCAAGGAGAAAAAGTAACATGTGGGCTGTATTAAAATTTGAAAAAAATAACCTCTCATTACTTACGGATGATTTGAATAAAAAACTTGGTCAAAATATGAAAACTTATATTCCAAAATTACGAATTCAAAAATTTCAAAATAATAAGCTCAAAAGTAAAGAAATTAATCTATTGGGAGATTATATGTTTTGTTTCCACACAAATTTAAAAGAAAAAAAGATTGTTAATTCACTAAAATATACAAGAGGTCTAAAATACTTTTTAGATGGGTTTAATCAGTCACAAAAAGAAATCGAAAAATTTATTGAAAAATGTAAAGTTTCTGAAAATCAAGATGGTTTTTTATCGAAAGAGTTTTTTGAACTAGAATTAAATAAAAAATATAAATTTTCGTCTGGTCCTTTTTCCGATAAAATATTTCAAATTATAAATTTACAGAGAAATAGAATTAAAGTTTTGATAGGTAACATGAAAACTACAATTAAAAGAAAAGAGTTTTTATTTACCCCGGTATAAAAAAAATGATAGTATTGAATTATCCAGATGCTTTTTGCAAAGTGCGGAGCTATGGGCAAACAAGAAAATTAAAGAATATTTAATATGAATTTTTATTGTTTAGAGCGTAATATAAAAATATCCAATATGGATATCACTAAATATTTCTCAAAAATTAAGAAGAAATACGATATAACAGTACTTAATAAAATTAAAAAAAATGACCACAATTAAACTTGAAAGAGATATGCTTAAATGAGTAAATTTTCTAAAAAATCAAATAAAATTAGTTCAGATTTGATTGTTAGGAAAAATCTTTTCAAAAGGAACTTTAAAAATAAAAATTCAAAAAAGGAGTGTGATTTGATTTTTTCTTACAATATAGAAAAAAGTCTTTTAAACGATTTTTTATCGAGTGTTAAAATTTTTGTTATATCTTGTTTAAATTTTAAAAATAAAAGAGTTTCTCAAAATACAAAATGGTCGAAAATACTGAAAGAAATATCCTTAAATAGACCACCTAACATTACTCACAACGGTCTTTTTGTACCAAAAAAGGAAATTTCTTTAGAATATAATTTGATGCTAACAAGTTTTATAAATTTACTCAAAAAATTAAATTTGGGTCATAAAATCAAATATTTTATTGGACCACCGCAATTAAGAATAAAGTTTGGAAATAAAAAAAAAAAATTTATGCCTAACTCTTCAGAGTATCTTCATTCTGATGCATGGACACAAATAAACACAAAAAGTTGCTCTACTTTATTTTTACCTTTGGTTGGTGACTATAAAAAAAATTATGTTGAGTTTTTTTATCCAAAAAATAATTATAATGATCAGTGGCTAGATAAAAGATATTTCATGGATGGAAAAAACATGATTAATTATTACAAGAAATTAAATTTGCAATATACTACTAAAAAATGTCTAATAGCTGATAGTTCAATCTTACATCAATCTGTAACTAAAAATAATTGTCAAGCAAGGCTTTCTATGGATATAGGATTAATACCTTTTAATTTTAAATCAAAAAACTATTCAAATCATTCTAATCATGTTCCATACGAGATAATTGAAAAAATTGGTAAAGATAAAATTATGATTTACAAAGACTCAATTGAAAAAAAAATTAAAAAGACAAAAGTTGGTACTAACACTCAAGCAAATAGACAAATATTATCTTTGGATCAACAATGAAAATGAAAATTAATTTCATAAAAGAAAAGTGCAAATGGCTGAGAAAAGAAATTCTAAAAATGGTCCTTCCATCGAAACAAGGACATATAGCATCTGCTTTATCGCAAGTGGAAATTTGTTGCACTTTATTTTATGGAGGCATTTTAAAATACAAAAAAAATAATCCAAAATTTAGTAATAGGGATTATTTTATTATAAGCAAGGGACACTCTGCGATGGGCGCATACCCAATATATGCTGATCTTGGATATTTTAATAAAAAAGAGTTAAAATCCTATCAAAAACCAAAAGGTAATTTAAGAGTTTACGGTGATAAAAGTATACCTGGAGTCGAGTGTACTTCTGGCTCATTGTCTCAAGCAGTTGGAATTGCTGCCGGTTTAGCCTATTCAAAAAAAATTAATAACGAAAAAAACAATGTTTATGTAATTATTAGTGATGGAGAACATTACGAAGGATCAATTTGGGAGACAGCAATTTTTTCTTCGCACTACAAGTTGGATAATTTAATTGTAATAGTCGACAGAAATCAACAGATAATTCTTGGTAAAACTGAAAAATTAATGAAATTGGAACCACTAAATAAGAAGTGGGAAAGTTTTGGTTGGGATGTACAAACTGCGAATGGCCATTCAATCAAAAATCTTTTAAGAGCATTTAACAAATCAAAGAAAAAAAACGGTAAACCTAAATTAATCATTGCAAAAACTATTAAAGGGAAAGGAATATCTTTTATGGAAGATGTTACCAGATGGCATAATACTTTCCCGGATGAAAATGAGAAGAAAAAAATTAGATTAGAATTGAAAATATGATAAGAAAAAAAACACAACTAATTAAAACTGCAAAATATCCTTACCCAAGAGACGTTGCCGTGGAAGCAATTTGTTCCAGAATGGGGAAAGATAAAAAAATAATTTTTTTAAATGTTGACCAAGGTTCACCTAGCTTAGATAAATACTTATCTAAATATAAAAATCAAATTGTTCATTGTGGAATTTCAGAACAAAATATGATGACAGTTGGTGCTGGTCTTGCTTTGGACGGCAAAAAAGTTTTTTGCTATGGTATGACACCATTTGTTTCTGCTAGAGCATTTGAGCAAGTTAAAATTTCTTTATCCGCAATGAATTTACCTGTTTGCGTTTTTGGAGTTGGCCAAGGCTTAGGATACGCAGATGCTGGACCAACACACTATGCTACTGAAGATATTGGATTAATGTATACTTTGCCAAATTCATTTATCTATACTCCATCAGATGAATATTCATGTAAGTATCTTGTTGCAAAAATTCTTAGGGAAAAAAAATTTACGTACTTTAGAGTAGATAGAGACCCATTACCCCCTATTTATAAAAGTGATGAAAAAATTTTTGAAAAAAGTTTTAAGTACGGATTTAATGAGATCGTAAAAGGAAAAAGAACGTGTATCGTTAGTAGCGGTTATACTTTAAATAAAATTTATCAAATTGAAAAAAAATATAAAAAAAAATAGGAATCTTTGATCTTTATCAAAATAGTCCAATAGATTTTAAAAGATTAAAAAATAGATTAAACAAATATAAAAAAATCTATGTAATTGATGAACAAATTGCTAAATTTAATACAGGTACAATTTTAAAAGCTAATCTAGAATCAAATCTTTCTAAAAAGATTTCAGTTTACTCACTACCAGACAAATTTATTTTTGAGAATGGTGGTAGAGATTATCTTCTCAAAGAGAATGGTTTAGATTTAAAAAGAATTTATAAATCTATTTAATTTTATTCAATCTAATGAAAAATACCTACTTATTTGGTCCTAGTGGATTTTTAGGTCCAGCAATTTTAGAAAAATCCAAAAAAATAGTTGCTGTTGGTAGATCAAAACCACCGTTTTATATTAAAAATAGATTTATAAAAATAAAGTCTTTTGAAAACCTAAACGCGCTTAAAAAAGAAAAAATTGAAAAAGTAATTTTTTGTATAGGAAATTCAAATCACCATGCATTTTTAAACAAAGAAGACTTGCATCTTTCACTTCGTTATAATGTACTACCCCTTGTAAAGTTATTAGATTTCTTTGAAAAAAATAATTTTAAAATAAAAAAAGTTGTCACATTTACTGGAGCGCTTCTTTATAAAGGAAAAAATTTTAATATACCCACTAAAGAAAATTTTACACTTGATGGTTATCAAAATAAATATATTTTTAGCAAGTATCTTGCCGAACAGGTAACAAATTTTTTCTCCAAAAAGTTCCCTATAATTAATATTCGATTAAGTAATATTTATGGACCAACAATACATGAAAGACCTGATTTATTGTTGAGTATATTTAGACAAATATTAAAGGGAAAAAAAACTATTAGTATATGGAATAAAAAACCAATTAGGGACTTTGTACACACTAGCGATGTGAGTGACGCAATTATAAAATTGTTAAATTCTAAATTTACCGGTCACATTAACGTTGGATATGGAAAATCATATTCTATCAAAAAAGTAACTGAAGAGATAGAAAAAATTACTAATATCAAAATCTTAGATAAGAAAATTAACGTAAGCGGTCCAATAAATTATAAACATAGTATTGCAAAACTTAAGAAAGTTACAAATTTTAAACCCTCAATAGATATTAAAACAGGACTTAAAAAAACTTTAGATAGAATTAAATATTTAAAAAAAAGACAACATGAAAAGAAAAATTAAAGTTTTAATTACTGGAGCTAAAGGTTTTGTTGGATCAAATTTAACATTATTTTTAAAAAGTAAAAATTGTAAGGTATTCTCCTTTGGCAAAGATAATTTCAATTTACTAAACCTAAGTCAAATTCAAAAAAAAATTAAAAATATCAAACCGGATTATGTTGTTCATTGCGCTTCAAAATCTGGAGGAGTCAAATATAATTTAGATTATCCAGCAACAATTTTTCATGAAAATTTTATAATGTTAACAAATCTTTTTTTGGCTTTAAAAAAAACAAAAGTAAAAAAACTTATACTTTTGTGTAATTCATGTATTTATAGCTCTTCAATTAAAGGAAGATTCCGAGAGGAACAATTGTTTTATGGTGAACCAGACAGATCTTCATTATCAACTTCCTTTTCTAAATTAGGATTTATAATTGGTGCAAAAGCTAATAAATTTGAGAATAAACTTAATTCTACTTGTCTGATAATTCCAAACCTTTATGGACCTAAAGATAATTTCAAAGATGAAAATGCACATTTTATTTCATCTATTATTAAAAAAATTTATCAAGCTAAACTCAAAAGAAAAAGATTTGTAAATTTGTGGGGAAGTGGAAAAGAAATAAGAGATACTCTTTTTGTCGAAGATTTATGTGAAGCAATTTATAAAATAATAAAAATGAATAAAAATATTGATGTAATAAATATTTCAAACGGAACTGGTTATACGATTGAAAAGTATTCAGAAATAATTAAAAGTATTTTAGATAAAAGAATTAAGCTAAGATGGTCTCAAAATTTTTCTGGAGTAAAACGTAAGGTTTTAAATAATAATAAAATGCTTAAAATTATGAGATGGAAACCTAAAACGAATATTAGTTTAGGTTTAACAAAAACAATAAATTGGTATATCAAAAACAGATAATTCTTTAAATTAAAAAAAACCAAAATATTCACCAATTAAAAAGTAAAAATGAATAGCATTAACCTCATTTTTAAAATCGTAACTAATAAACAAAAAAATAAACTTTTTTTAATATTATTTTTAATAATTGTTTCTATGTTATTAGAAACTTTAAGTATTGGTATAATTATTCCGTTTTTATCTTTATCTACCAATCAGTCATTGGATCCTAATATAGAAAAATTAGTACAGATGGCTGAAAATCATATTCCATTAGATGTTCCAACAATTCTTATTGTTTCACTACTTTTTATATTCTTACTTAAAAATATCTATTTGATATTTAATCATAGAGTCCAATCAAAATTTCTTGAAATAATAAAATTAGATTTATCAAAAAGGTTATTTAACAAATATTTAGAAGAAGATTATTCTTTTTATCTTACAAGAAATACATCAATATTATTAAGAAATATTACAACCGAAATTGGATCATTCGTACAGTATGTTACCAGTGCTTTGGTACTTTTGGCAGAACTTGTAGTTTTTATTGGAATAATAAGTTTACTTTTGTTTGTAGATTTTAAGACAACAATTATGGTTGCTTTACTAGCTAGTATTTTTGGCTTATTAATTATAACCACAACTAAAAGAAGACTATCGACACTAGGAAAAGAAAGTATAGTTGTTGATGGTAAAATAAATAAATATTTCATACAAGGCTTATCGGCTGTTAAAGAAGTTAAATTACTTCAAGCGAGCAAGTCTCTTTTTGTAAGTGCTTCAGAGTCACTTAAAAGATCTAGTGAAATAAATTTTCATTTTAGATTTTTAAACGGTATCGTTAAATATCTTTTTGAAATATTAATAGTTATATTATTTTCATCTTTGGTTATAGTTCTGATTTCTTATGAATTTTCTTACGATTATATTATAAAAACTGTTGGTATATTTGGTATAGCAAGCTTTAGGATCTTGCCAGCTGTTTCAAGAATCTCAACTTCATTACAACAAATTAAGTTTAGAGAATTTAATATCAAAAACGTTTATAATGAAATTAAAACAAATAACAATCAAAAAGAAATAGAAATAAATTTTCAGGAAAATAAAGAAATTAATAACAGACTTAAATTTGAAAAAGATATTAAAATTGATAATTTAAGTTTTTCATATCCAAATAGAAAAAACCCAGTATTAAATAACATATCACTTACAATTAAAAAAAACCAATTTATAGGTATTGTTGGAAAGTCTGGTAGTGGCAAGACAACATTGATAAACTTATTAATTGGCCTTTTAAAATCAAAAGCAATATATTGTGATAACGTAAGTATTTTAGAAAACCTAAGTCTTTGGCAAAAAAATATAGGTTACGTTGCACAAGACACTTTTTTGATTGATGACTCGATTAAAAGAAATATAGCTTTTGGTCAAGTTGATAGCAAAATAGATAACAGAAAAATATTGAGTAGTATTGAAAAGGCACAACTTTCAAATTTTGTCAAAACATTACCCAATGATTTAGAAACAGTTGTTGGCGAAAAAGGAGTCGATATATCTGGTGGACAAAAACAACGCTTAGGTATTGCTAGAGCATTATACAATGATCCTGGCGTTTTAATTTTTGATGAATCTACTAGTTCTTTAGATGAAGCTACTGAGAGAAATTTTTTACAATCTATAAATAAAATAAAAAAAGATAAAACTGTGATATTTGTAACTCACAGAAAATCTGTTTTAAATGATTGTGATAAAATCTTTTGTTTAGACGCTGGCAATATAATTTTTTCAGGTACGCCAGCCGAGTTTAAAATGTTAAATTAAATCATGAAAAAAATTTTAATTACAGGTGCAACTGGATTTATTGGATCTCATTTAACCGAACTTTATGTAAAAAAAGGGTTTAAAGTTACAGCATTTGACAGATACAACCCAAACTATAATTTAGGTTGTCTTCAATACTCTAAATATAAGGAAAAAATTAATTTTGAATTTGGAGACATAAGGGACTATGACTTTGTTTCAAAAGTAATAAAAAAAAACGACATAGTTATTCATTTGGCAGCTTTAGTGGGAATACCTTATTCTTATATTTCCCCACTTGCGTATTTTAAGACAAATGTAGAAGGTACTTACAATATATTAGAGGCTAGCAAGAACCATAATATCAGTCAGGTAATTTTAACATCGACAAGCGAAACTTATGGAACTGCAAAATATGTTCCAATGGATGAAAAACACCCTTTGTTTGCACAATCTCCATATGCAGCATCAAAAATTTCAGCAGATCAGCTTGCATTAAGTTATTGGAACTCTTTTAAATTACCTATAAAAATTATAAGACCGTTTAATACATTTGGCCCAAGACAGTCTTCAAGGGCAATAATACCAACCATAATCCTGCAAGCAATGAATAATAAAACTATTAAGTTAGGAAACTTAAATCCAACAAGAGACTTTTTATTTGTTAAGGATACAGCAAATGCATTTTTCCATTTAATGAGAAATAAAAGTTTGTTAGGAGAAGTTGTAAATGTCGGTTCAGGATCTGAAATATCGATAAAAAAATTAGCTTTCGATATAAAAAAAATTTTAAATTCAAAATCAAAAATTATTGTTGAAAAAAAGAGAGTACGATCTAAATCCAGTGAAGTACTAAGATTAAAATGTAACAATAATTTAATTAAAAAAAATACAAATTGGAAACTTTCAACCAAGTTTAAAGTTGGACTTATTAAAACTATTGATTGGTTTAAAAATAACAATAATAAAGATCTATCTAAAATATATAATATTTAAAAAAATGAAATCAGCGCTGATTACCGGTGGAGCAGGCTTTATTGGAAGTCATCTAGCAGAGTTCTTAATTAAAAAAAAATATAAGGTTACCATTATAGATAATTTATCAAAAGGAAAAATTTCTAATTTAAAAAAAATAAGGAATAAAATTGTATTTATAAAGTATGATATTTCTAAAAATAAAAAAAATATTTTTCTAAAAAAAAATTATGATTTTATTTTCCATCTTGCTGCTCTTACAAGTGTACAAGAAAGTTTCTTAAAACCAAACAAATACAAAAATATTAATTTTCTTTCAACAAAGTCACTTTTTAAAAAAATTAATTTAAATAAAACGAAAAAAAATATTTACGCTGCTTCAGCAAGCTGTTATGGAAATACTTCTAAAAAACTTGTTACTGAGAAAAATAAAATAATGCCTGTTTCTCCATATGCAAAAAGTAAATACAATAGTGAAAACTTTTTGAAAGATTTCTCAAAAAAAAGAAAAATAGACTTTGTGTCTTTAAGATTATTTAATGTATATGGTCCAAAATCACAGATCAATTCTTATACTGGTGTAATAGATAATTTTATAATGAGTTATTTCAAAAAGAAAAATCTCAAGATTTATTCAGATGGAAAGCAAACAAGAAGTTTTGTTTACGTATCAGATGTTGTAAGAGCATTTGTAAAAATCTGTGAAAGTGAAGTTAAAAATGATGTTTTTAATATAGGAAGCAGCAAATCAACAACAATCAATTCACTCGCAAATTATTTTAATCTAGAAAGGACATATCTTCCCAAAAAAAAAGGCGATATTAGATTTTCAAAATCAAAAATAACAAAAATTTTTAAATATATTGGCTGGAAACCTAAAGTTAATTTAAAAAAAGGTTTAAAACTTACAATAGCCTATAAAAAAAAATATGATTAATCTTGTTATTATTGGCGCTGGTTACATTTCAAAAGAGCATTTAAAAGTAATAAAAACCATTAAAGAATTTAATTTGGTAGGTATATACTCAAGAACATTTTCGAAAGCACAAATATTATCAAAACAATTTAAAATTAAAAATACATATAAATCTATAAGTGAAATGTTTTATAATGAAAAGCCCGATGCAGTTGCAGTCTTCGTAAGCGCCGAAAATATGTACAAAGTTTTAAGTCAGGTAATTAAATATAAAACACCAGTTTTTTTTGAAAAACCTGCCGGATTGACTTTCAAAGAAACAAAAAAATTATATGAGTTATCAATTAAATATAAAACTAAAAATATGGTTGCCCTTAATAGACGATTTTATTCTGTCTTTAATAAAGGTATAAATTTTTTAAAAAAGAATGGTGGTATTAGTGGCTTCCTGGTTGAAGGACATGAGAGATTTTGGAAAATTAATAATTCAATAAACAAAAAGGTTTATAGGAATTGGGTGTACTCAAATGGAGTTCATACAATCGATTTATTAAGATTTTTCGGTGGTGAAGTAAAAAATTTCAAATCTTTTTCTAATCACAAGGGATCATTTAAAAACTTCACTATTGCTGTTAAGTTCAAGAATAATCTTATTGGTACATACATATCGAATTGGAACTCTCCAGGGGGATGGTCGGTCACTCTTTTTGGGAAAGGATATACTGTTGTTTTTAAACCCTTAGAAAAAGGTTTTATTATAGATAAAAAATTTAAAATGAGAGAAATTGAGCCAGAAAAATACGACAGAAAATATAAACCTGGATTTTACAAACAATTAATATTTTTTAAAAAATTAGTTTTATCTGGAAGACTTCAAAGTCCAGCTCAAAATTTAGGTGGTTTAATAAATACAACGAAAATTATAAGAGATATTTAAAACTTTTATATGAAAATTCAATTACATAAACCAAATTTTGATTTAAGAGAAATTCAGTTTTTAAAAAATTGTATTAAAACTGGCTGGGTTTCAAATCAAGGAAAATATGTAAATCTTTTTAAAAAAAGAATAAATCAATTCACAAATTCAAATTATGTAGTCCCTACAGTAAATGGAACATCAGCTTTACACATATCACTTAAACTATCTGATGTTAAAGAAAATGATGAGATAATTGTTCCAACAATTACATACATAGCAACAATAAACCCAATTCTATATTTAAAAGCCTCACCAATTTTCCTTGATGTATCAAGTGATTTGAATATTTCAGTTAGCGCTTTGAAAAAATTTATAGATGAGGAAACTTTTTTTAAAAATGGTTGCACTTATAACAAATTATCAAAAAAAAAAATATCAGCAATTATTGTTACGCATGTTTTTGGAAATGCAGTCGATATAAAACCAATTTTAAAAATATGCAAAAAAAGAAAAATTAAAATCATAGAGGATGCTGCAGAAAGTCTTGGTACTTTTTACAAGAAAAATTATCTCAACAATAAACACACCGGTACACTTGGAAACTTTGGTTGTTTATCATTTAATGGTAATAAAATAATAACCACAGGAGGTGGTGGTGCAGTACTTATAAAAAAAAAAAGAGATTATGAATATTGTAATTATTTGTCTGACCAAGCTAAAGATAATAAAATTTTTTCAATACATAATGAGACAGGTTTTAATTATAAGTTATCAAATATTCAATCTGCATTAGGGTGCGCGCAGTTTGAAAAACTAAAAAAATATTTAACAAAAAAAGAGAAAATTCACAAAAACTATCTTAAACTCTTTAAAAACAATAAAAATTTTTCAATACTTAAACCTAACAGCTTTTACAAAAGTAATTATTGGTTAAATGTTTTAATAGTCAAAAATACGAAAAAATTTCCTCTAAAAAAACTTATCAAAAAACTTATTAAGAATAATATTGAGGTCAGACCCATTTGGAAACTTAACCATACACAATTACCTTTTAAAAAGTTTCAAAAATATAAAATTAAAAATGCAAATCAAATTATTTCTACACACCTATGTATACCATCGAGTCCGGATTTAACATTTCAAGATCAAAGAACAATCTATAAAATTATTAATGCATAAAATAATATTGATAGGCGCAGGTGGACATGCAAAGTCTTGCATTGATGTAATTAAATCAACAAACAATTATGAAATTTTAGGTATATTAGATAAAAAAAAAAAGGAAAATTTGGTAAAATAAAAATTCTAGGGAATGAAAATTTTTTAAATAATTTAAAAAAAAAAAAGAAATATTAATATTGTAATTACTATTGGACAAATTAAATCTCCAAACTTAAGAAAAAAATTATTTAAGAGAATCAAAAGTTTAAAATTAAATTTACCAAAAATTATTTCAAAGCATTCAATAGTGTCGAAAGACACTTTTATTGAAGAGGGTACGATGGTATTTCATAATGTAATAATAAATTCAGGCACCAGAGTTGGTAAAAATTCTATAATTAATACCTCTGCTCTATTAGAACATGATGTAATAGTTGGAAATAATTGCCACATTTCTACGGGATCAATTTTAAATGGGAACGTGAAAGTTGGTAATGACACTTTCATTGGAAGCGGTTCAATAGTTAGAGAAGGTGTAAAAATTGGTAGCAACTGTATTATAGGCATGGGTTCAATAATCAAAAAAAATGTTAGTAGTTTTTCTGTGATTAAAAAATAAAATGAATTCTAAAGATATAACAATTATAATTCCTACTAAAGATAGGGCCAAATTTGTAATAGAGCTGGCTAATTATTACTATTCAATAGGTTTTCAAGGAGATATTCTGTTTTTAGATGCATCAGAAAAACAAAAAACTAAAAAATTACAAAGTTTATTATCTGAGTATAAAAGCATAAAAGTTATTCATACTCCTGTTGGTTATCAAGTTTCTATAGCAAGATCGCTGGATCATATTAAAACAAAGTATGTAGCTTGTTCTGGTGATGATGATTTCTTTTTTATTAAAGGTCTAATGAATTGTAAAAAATTTTTAGAAAAGAACCAATCTTTTGGAGGCGTAAGTGGTTTAGGTATTCTAGGTGTTTATGATAATAATAAAGATATTATATCTAACTTTTCCATATATCATATAGAAAAATATATAGACGAAAAAAAAGATGATCGATTAAACAAGGGAATAAAAACTTACTCAGTGCTTAACTTATGTCTTCATAGAACATCACTTTTTAAAAAAGCATTCATAGAATATCCTAATGAAATTCATCCATCAAAACATGAATTATTCAATTCTTTTTTATTTCTATTAAATGAAAAAATAGGAAAAATTGATAGTTTTTATATGTTAAGATTAGCTCATAAGTTTAACAAAAAATTTCCTGGGGATTTAAATTATTATAATGACAATTTTATTAAATTTTTTGAACAAAAAATATTTTCTCAATTATCAGAGGATTTTAGAATTAAAATAAAAAATAAAGAATTCTTCTTTAAAAATTTATTAAACAAATTAAAAGATAAACATAAAAAAACATCTTATTTTTCTCAGCTTGTAAAAATGATTTTTTTACGTATTCGACACCCAAAATATTTTAAGTTATTTTTTTTGAAAAACAAAAAATTTTCATTTGGTAAAGTAAGTTCAATTTCTAGAATAATAAGCTAAATTTTGTAATATGTTTAATTATAAAAAACATCCTTTTATCATAGCCGAAGTTGGTATTAATCATGACGGAAGTCTCAAAAAGGCAAAGAAACTCATAACTTTAGCTCAAAAGTCTGGAGCAAGTGCAGTAAAATTTCAAATTTATAAAACTGAAAAAATTATGTCCAAAAATTATTCTTTAAAAAAAATTAAAAATTATTCACCGACTAAACAGTATAAATTGTTGAAAAAAAATGAACTTTCACTTTCACAATTTAACGAACTTAAAAAATTTTGTAATAAAAAGAAAATTGAGTTTTTAGCCACACCATTTGATAATGAGTCTGCTGATTTTCTAAAAAAAATTAATGTAAGGTTAATCAAGGTTGCTTCTGGTGATTTTAATAATTTTCTTTTTATTGATTTCCTTATTAAAAAAAGAAAACATATAATTTTTTCGACAGGAAGAATGAATTTAAGTCAAATTAATAAAACCATAAAATTTCTTAAAAAAAAACGTTTTTCAAATTATTCTTTACTTCATTGTGTAAGTTCGTACCCAACAATTCCAAACGAAATCAATTTAAAAACTATAAATTTTTTAAAAAAGAAATTTAAATGTAATATTGGATTTTCTGATCATTCCAAAGGAATCTTGGCGCCAGTTATAGCATTTACACTTGGTGCAACTATAATAGAAAAACATATAACATTGAACCGTAATGGAAATGGACCTGACCATCAATCATCACTTGAGCCAGATGAATTCAGACAAATGGTTGATGCAATTACTTTTACTAAAGTGGCATTAGGTAAAGCAATAAAAAAAACTAGCAAATCAGAATTAAAAACAAAAGACAAATCTCAAAGAAGTCTTTATTTAAAAAGAGATATGAAAAAGGGCCAGAGAATTAAGTTTCAAGATCTAATATCTCTTAGACCCTCAGTTGGAATAAAATCTTATGATTATGAAAAAGTCATAAATAAAAAAGTAGTGAAAAATATTAAAAAAAATCAAGTTTTAAATTGGAGACTATTGAACTAGTGAAAGTACTTTTGACAGGTTCTTCAGGTTTTTTAGGTCAAGAAATACTTAAAAAATTATTAGCAAAAAATCACAAAGTATTAGGATTAGATATAAGTAAAGGTTTGATAAATCATAAAAATTTTAAATTTTTTAAAACTGATTTGAAAAAAAAAGCAAGTATTAATATAAAAGAAAAATATGATGTAGCTATACACACGGCTGCAATACAGCCTTTCAAAAAGGATGAAAATTTCAAAAAATATATAGATGGAAATTTAATAACCGGTCAAAATTTCTTTGATATTGCAATTAACTTAGGAATCAAAAAGTTTATAATATGCTCAAGTTTCAGTGTTTACGGAAAAACAAAAAAATATATCCATGAGAGGGAAAATTTAAACCCTAAAAATTTTTATGGTTTAAGCAAAAAATTTCTCGAAAATTTAGCTGAGTATTATCATAACAATTATAATATAAATGTTATTATTCTCAGATTTGACGGAATATTTGGTCAAAACCAAAACCTACCCGGTTTCATTAGAATGGTAATAAAAAACGCTATTTTGAATAAAAAAATAGTTCTTTTTAATAGCGGAAAGTTGAAAAGGGATTATGTTTATGTAGAAGATGCCGCAGATTCAATAATTCTTTCACTTAAAAAAATTGATAAATATAAATTTGATGTTTTTAATATTGGTAGTGGTTTTCCGAAAACAAACTTAAAAATTACTAAAACTATAGTTAGATATTTGGATTCTAAATCAAAAGTAGAGGTAATTAAAAATAAAAATAAAAATTTTAATCAAGATATTTTTATGAATATTAATAGGGCTAAAAAAAAACTAAAATTTAAACCAAAAAAACTTATCAATAATTTGAAAAAAATTGAATTTAAAAATTAATGAAAACTTATAATGTAGCAAGTCCATACTTTAGTAATGCAGAAAAAAAACGTATTCTTGAAGGAACACAAAAAGTTTTAGACGGTAGACTAAGTACCGGGCCATATACTAAAGAATTTGAAAAAAAATTTGCGAGATTTATTGGATGTAAATTTGCTGTTTTTCTAAACTCCTGTACAAGCGCATTAGAAATAGCAGTAAAATCTCTTAATTTAAACCCTAGTGATGAGGTTATAGTGCCATGCGAAACTTTTATTGCAACTGGTATGGCCGTCACTTCTCAAGGTGCAAAAGTAGTTTTTGCAAATATAAATTCAAATACATTTTGTATTGACCTAGACGAAATTAAAAAAAAATGTACAAAAAATACAAAAGCATTAATGCTTGTCCACTTTGGCGGTTATATGCCAAAAGATTTAAAATTAATTATTCAATATTGTAAAAGGAAAAATATCAAAATAATCGAAGATTGTGCTCACGCATTAGGATCAAAATTTGGCAAATACACAGCTGGCAATATTGGCATAGCTGGTTGTTTTTCTTTTTTTTCAACTAAAACCATTACCACTGGGGAAGGTGGTATGCTGACAACAAATGACAGAAGTATTTATAAACTTGCTTTATCTTTAAGAGAAAGAGGAAGAGACTGGGAAAAAGAAGGTGAACAATATGCTATTGGCTGGAGAACTTGTAGGGTGCCAGAAATTTCTGCGGTAATCGGAATCAATCAATTTTCAAATATTAAAAAAATAATTTCTCACAGAATGAAAATTTCCAAAATTTACAATAAAGAAATAAGCAAAACTGGCTTTTTGACCGCATTACCAATTTATAAAAAAGCCAAATTGTCTATTTGGAAACACATTACATTAATCAAAAATAATAAAATTAAACGTCAAAATTTGGCAAAAAAGTTAAAGGATAATCACAAAATATTTATCAATTGGGCTTATGATCCACCATTACATTTACAACCTGTTTATAAAAAATATTTAAAAGGAAGAAAAAAATTTAGATCATCCGAGAACATTCTTAGTAGACATTTTCACCTTCCATTACATATGCAAATCAGCGAACAAGATGCAAAATTTGTTATAAAAAAAGTAATTGAAGAATGTAATAATATTTTACGTAGTGAGTAAAACTCTAATTCATCAGCCAGAATATTTACCCTGGATAAATCTATTCATTAAAATGAATTTGGTCGAAAAATTTGTTATTTTAGATAACGTTCAATATTCAAGAAGAAGCTTTCAAAATAGAAATTTATTACCAAACATAAAAAAAAATTGTAAAGATTATATAACAATCCCTATTCAAAAAGCTGCGTTTACTTGTAAAATAAATAAAATTAAAATTGATTATACTCAAAATTGGATAGAGAAACATTTAGAAAAAATAAAAATAAATTATAGTCAAAGTAAATTTTTCGAAGAAGTTTTTGAATTAATACGTAAACAACTAAATCATAAAGAGGAATATTTATGTAATCTGAATGAAAACTTTCTGAAATTAATTTCTTTAAAGTCAAAAATAAAATGTGAATTTATTAAAGCTTCAGAACTTAATGTAATAGGGAGTAAATCAGATCTAATTTTAAATATTTGCAAAAAAATTGGAACAAACACATATATTACAGGGGTTGGTTCAAAAAATTATTTGAATGAAAAATCATTCGATCAAAATAACATTGATGTTAAATTTATAAAACCAATTGTTAAGAATTTTCAATTTAAGAATAAAAGTATAAATCCAAATTATTCAATTATTGATTTTTTATTTAATTTTGGATTTAAAAATCTTAACGAATTTTTAGACAAAAATGCCAAGTAAAAAGGTATTATTTATAACTGGTGCGAGATCTGACTTTTATATCCAAAAACCAATTATTGATGAATGTATTAAATCTAAATTTTTGATACCACAAATGATAATTACTGGTTCACACCTTTCAAGGCAATTTGGACAGAGTTTAAAGGAAATCTTGAAAAATTATAAAAAAATCAAACCTAAAAAAGTCAAAAACTTATTAATAAACGATAAGCCTGAGTCAAGAGTTTTAGGTTTATCAATACAATTAAAAAAATTAATTGGGATAATAGTTAAGTTAAAACCCGATATTTTAATTGCACCATTTGATAGAGAGGAAGCCTTATCAATAGCAATAGCAGGGGCCTATTTAAGAATACCTGTAGCACACATAGGAGCTGGTGATAAAACAGATTACAACATAGACGGTATTGTTAGACATTCAATAAGCAAACTTTCAAATCTATTTTTTTGTTTTACACCACAAAATGCAGAAAGGTTATATAAAATGGGTGAAGACAAAAAATTTATTTTTACAGTGGGACATACTGTTTATGATAGATATAATTCTGTAAAAAAAATTAATACACTTAAATTAGAAAAAATTATTAAACTTAAATTTAACAATCAACCTTTGATAGTTTTTATTCAGCACCCAGTAAGTAATTTTTTAAATAAAACAAAAGATCACATAAAAGAGTCTTTCAAAGCTCTTGATGAAATAAATGTGCCTACATTGATAATAAGATCTAACTCAGATCCTGGAACTTTAATAATACATAAAGAATTTAAAAAATATAATTTTAAAAAAAATAAACAAATAAGATATTGTGAAAATTTACCTGAAGAAATATTTGTAAATATTATTAAAAAGTCCTCATTAATACTCGGAAATTCAAGTATGGGGATTTTAGAAGCTCCAGTATTAGGCAAAAATACTATTAATATTGGACCAAGACAAATTGGAAGACAAAATGCTAATAATATAATTTATGTTCAAAATAATTCAAAAAAAATAATAAACGCTACTTTAAAGATTTTAAAATTGAAAAATAAAAAAAATAAAAGGTTTAAAAAGGTTTATTCTAGCAAAGGAACATCTAAAAGAATTATAAATATTTTAGAAAAAATTAAAATTAATGATAAGTTGATGAATAAAAGAATCTTATACTAAATGCAAAGTTTTTACTTAACAAATAATAATAAAGATCACAATTTTGAAAAATTTAATTCTTTTTTAAATTTATATAAAGAGATAAAAATTAATGAAAAAATAAAATTATTTTTATTTAATTCAAAAAATAAAGAAAGTTTTCTTCAAAAGGAAAAAAATTTTTTATGTAATTTTGGGGTTTTTATTTATAAAAATTATTTTAATTCGGATGCACTCAAGCTTTTTATCTCTGATCTCGAAAAAGGAAATAAATTAGATGATATGTTAACTTCAGATCATACAAGAGGACAATTTCTTTTAATTATTTATTTTAATAATCAACTAACTTTGATAACGGATCGTCTTGGTTATTATCCAGTTTATATTTATCAAAATAATAATGATTTTTCATTTTCAAATTCTATGCTTACTATTTCATCAAATAATAAATTGAAACTTAATAAAGTAGGTGTTGCAGAATATTTATCCGAAAATTATAAATACATTACTTATGCGTGTTGTGATCAAAATTTGTTCGAAAATATTAATTACCTTAAACCTGGAACAAAATACATAATAGAAAATAACAAAGTCGATAACCAAGAATATTTTCATTTAAAAAAATATTTAAAAATTGGAAAATATAATAATTTTGATGAATTAGTTCACCTAGCTGAAAAATACTTTATAGACAACTTATCCTTTTTAGAAAACTATAAAAACTACGTTAGCAGTGATATAACTGGAGGTGTCGATACAAGGTTGGTTTTAGCGACTTTACAAAAAATTGGAATTAAACCTCAGGTAGGTTTACAGGCAGTTAAAGAGTATTCAGATTTTTCAAATACTGGAAAATTTAGTGAGGTAAACATAGTAAACCAAATTGTTAATCATTATGACCTAAATCTAAATCTTTTTAGTGAAAACGAATATTCAAAAAATAGAGACAAAATTGAGGATTTATCTTTATTTTTAAGTCATAAACAAACATATAATAGAAGAACAGGATATTTTATGTCTATGAGAAATTTAGATACTAAAATATTAACCTCTGGTTTGAGTGGCACAGAACAATTAAGATTATCTTACTACAATTATTTCAAAAAAAATAAAAAATTAAATCTAAATACCTTTTTGAAGGAACATGTTGAGTTGGTAGACATTTTAAAAGATAATTTCTTATCGCAAAATCAATACTACGATCATTTAAATAAATTTTATAAAAATAATTTACAAGACTTAAATTACCAACATGACAGAGACCTTTCAGCTTACATAGATTATTTTGCTTTTTATAGAACACACTTTTCTAAATACTTATCTCTCGCAAACTCTTTCATGCCTTTTTATACACCATACGGTGATTTCAAATTTGCAAAATTAATGTACGAAACATCTTATGACTTAAAGAAAAAATTTAAAATACAACGACATTTAATTTCAAAATTTGATAAAAAATTAGCCTCATTATATTGCACAAGAGGTTTCCCTTTAGATTTGGTAAGTATAAGTAATTTTTTCAAGTACTCAAGGATGATAAAGAACGACATTCCACAACAATACTTCAATATTAATGAAAAGCTAAAAAATTTTTATTATAAAAAATTAATAAAATTTTCTTTTGCAAATAAATGGTTTTATAAAAAAATCTTTGATCAAAAAACCTACATAGAAGAAGCGAAACAAAAAAATTTGTGGAATTTACCAAATCAATTATCAATCGTTTTCGACCTTGAGAGTTTTTTGAAAAAAGATTTACCTGTTTTTGAATTTATCGATAAAAAAAAATTAGAGTATTATGTCAAAAATGATTGCAATTATAATGTTTTAAATAGAGTAATTAATTTAAATAAAATTTTAAAAATCACGAAATTCTAAATATGAAAACTTTAATTATAGCACCACATGCTGATGACGAAACTCTCGGTCTTGGTGGTACACTTTTAAAAAGATCTTCTAAAAAAGGTAATAAATTGTATTGGCTTTTGATTACTGAACCACAATTACCAGATTATAATCAAAAATTTATTTATAGTAGGATAAAACAAATACAAAAAATAAAAAAAATCTATAATTTTGAGAAGACTTTTAATTTAAATTTGAAACCCGGGAGTTTAGACAAAATTTCAAAAAAAAAACTAGTTTTAGAAATTTCGAATATTATAAAATTAATAAAACCAGACGAGATTTTTACTCCACATTTAGGCGATGTACATTCAGACCATAAAATAATATCATCAGTAATTTCCACTTGCACTAAAAATTTCAGATTTAAATCTATAAAAAGAATATTTGCTTACGAAACTTTGTCAGAAACAAATTTTAATCTAATAAAAAAAAATGCTTTTTTTCCAAATTATTATGAAGATATATCCAAATTTATGAATAAGAAAATTAAAGCTTTAAAAATTTATAAAAGTGAAGTTAAAAAATTTCCATTTCCAAGAAGTATTGATGCAATAAAAGCTTTAGCCAAAGTAAGAGGATCAGAAATAGGTGTTAATTTTGCTGAAGCATTTGAAGTATTAAAAATTATAAAAAAATAAATATTAGAAATGAAATTTAGTAAAGATTTAATAATTTATAAAACAGATACAATTAAATCTGCCATGATTAAGATTAAGAAAAATGGTTCTCGAACAGTCATAGTCTTAGATAAAAAGATTAAAAATAAACTTTTGGGCACCTTGTCCGAAGGAGATATACAAAGAGCATTAATCAATAATGCTGATGTTTTTGAAAAAATTGGAAAATTTTATAATAAAAACCCAAAAAAGATTTTTATAAAAAATATTAAAAACATCAAATTAAAAAAGATGTTTATTGATAATCAAATTGGACTGACCCCAGTTGTAGATAGTAAAAATAAATTAAAACAAGTAATTACATGGAACGATATTTTTTCTTATAATGAGAAATTTGATCTCAAGGATATCGATGTAGTAATTATGGCTGGCGGTAAAGGTAAAAGATTAAAGCCACTAACAGAAGTTCTACCAAAACCTTTGGTACCAATAAATGGAAAACCAATGCTAGAGCGTATAATAGAAAATTTTAGTTTCTTTAATTTTTTTAACTTTCACCTAATTCTTAATCATCAAGCTAATTTAATAAAATCTTATTTTAGCTCAAAAAAAAAGTGGGTATGAAATTAACTTCTTTAAAGAGCCAGGAATACTAGGAACAGTTGGTGGTTTAGCCTATTTAAAAAGAATAAAATCAAGAAATTTTATTTTAACAAATTGTGATACTTTATTTAAAATTGACTATCAAAAACTATACGATTCCCATATTTCTAATAAAAATCAAATAACCATAGTTGTAGCAAAAAAAACTCACGAATTTCCTTACGGTTCTTGTAAAATAAATTCAAATAGATTGATTTCTTTACAAGAAAAACCAAAATTTAATTTTATAGCTAATACGGGATTATATTTATTAAGAAAAGATATTGTCAAACTCATAGATAAAGGAAAAAAAGTAGAAATGACTGAACTTATAAGCAAATGCTTAAAACAAAAAATTAAAATAGGTATTTATGAGATTAATTCTAACCAATGGACAGATCTTGGACAACTCTCTTATTTTAGGAAAGCAATAAAAGAAATTTAAATATGAATATTATTTGTACAATTTGTGCAAGGAAAGGATCTAAAGGTATCAAAAATAAAGCTTTAAGAAAAATAAATAATATTCCTCTAATTGCCTATACTATAAAACAAGCCCTAGGCTCTAGATTATTTCGCAAGGTGATAGTTTCAACTGACTCAAAAGAAATTCAAAAAGTTGCATTGAAATATGGTGCGAGTTCTTGGTTTTTACGTCCAAAAAAATATGCTAATGATTATTGTTCCAAATTAGAGGCTGTCAAACACGCATTTAATGAAAGCGAAAATTACTTAAGAAAAAAAATTGATATATGTGTAGACTTAGATGTGACTTCACCACTAAGAAAAATTAATGATATTAAAATAGCATTAAAAAAATTTAAAAAGTTTAATTCGGAGGTTTTATTTTCTGTTTGCGAGGCAAAAAAAAATCCATATTTTAATATGGTTGAATTAAAAAAAGGTCATATTAATCTTGTAAAGAAAGAAAAAAAAAATCAGAAGAGTTTTTTTTATAATATAGTAAGACGACAAGATACTCCAAAAGTTTTTGAAATGAATGCATCAATTTATATTTATTCAAGAAATTTTTTAAAAAAAGGTAGAAATATTTTTTCAAAAAAAACATCTTATTATTTGATGCCAAGAGAAAGATCAATTGATATTGATGATATATTTGATCTGAATATTGTAAAAAATTTCTTAAAATCATGAACAAATCAATTTTAAACAAATTTTCTTTAAAAAATAAAAAAGCCTTTATATTTGGTGGATGTGGTTTAATTGGCAGGGAAATTACAAAAACATTCGTAGAAGCTGGTGCAAACACACTTGTTTTTGATACAAATCTAAAAATAGGTAAACTACTTGAAAAAAAATTTGATAATCGCAACTTTAAATTTATTAGATCTGATACTTCTGACTTAAAAAAAATAGATGTAAAATTTAATAATTTTATAAAGAAATATGGTTGTCCAGACATTTTTGTTAATTGCTCATATCCTATAACTAAAGATTGGGCACAAAGCACATTTCAAAAAAATACATTAAAATCTTTAAAAAAAAATGTCGAAATACATTTGAACTCGTATGTTTGGTGGTCTCATAAAATTTGTAGGGAAATGAAAAAAAGAAAAATTAAAGGTAGCGTAGTTTTATTTAGTTCAATTTATGGAATATTGGGTCAAAATTTAAATATTTATAAAAATACTTCAATCAATGAAAATATGAATTACTCAGTTATTAAGGGTGGAATAACAAACTTTTCTAAACAATTGGCTTCTTATTATGGAAAAGACGGAATAAGAATTAATGCAATTTGTCCTGGAGGAATTTTAGGTCATGTAAAAGGTTCTAGTCAAAAACAAAGTAAAAAATTTATAAAAAATTATTCAGAGAATTGCCCACTTTCTAGACTTGGCACTCCAGAGGAAGTGGCTTTGTCGGTACTATTCCTATCTTCTAATGCATCATCATACATAACTGGTACAAGTTTTATGGTTGATGGAGGGTGGTCAGCAATTTAGATTTATGTTTTGGTGTAAAAATTGTCTTAATACTTCAACAAGGCCAAGGATTACTTTTGATAAAAAAGGTTTTTGTAATGCTTGTCAGTGGTCTGAAGAAAAGAAGAAAATTAATTGGAAATCCAGACAAAAACTTTTAAAAAAATTTATTAAAAATAAAAATAAATTATATGATTGTATAGTGCCTGTTAGTGGTGGAAAAGATGGCTCTTATGTTGCGTACATGCTTAAAAAAAAATTTAACTTTAACCCTTTATGTATTACTGTTAGACCACCGTTAGAAGAAGAAATTGGTAAGAAAAATTTACTTAATTTTATTAAATCTGGTTATGACCATATCCACATATCACCAAATCAAGAAGCAATGCAAAAACTTAATAAATTTGGTTTTATTCATAAGGGGTTTCCATACTATGGATGGTTAATTGCAATACATACTAGCATTTTAAGAATAGCTGCATCATTTGGAATAAATCTAATTTTTTATGGGGAAGACGGTGAGGTTGAGTATGGAGGGTCGGATTCAACTAAAAATGAAGCTTTTTACAATGTTATTTATCAAAAGAAAATTTATCTTGAAGACGGATATGACAAAATAATTAAAAAATTAAAATTACAAGAATCAAAAAAATATTTTTTTAAATTTCCTGAAAATAAAGAAATCAAAGACGTTCTAATTACTCATTGGTCCTATTTTGAAAACTGGGACTCATATAGAAATTATTTGGTAGCCAAAAAAGAATGTGGTTTAGATGAGCAGCGGGAAAGTAATGAAGGTACTTTCACAAATTTTGCACAAAATGATCAAGCTTTATATTCATTACATACTTATATGATGTATCTAAAATTTGGCTTTGGCAGAGCCACTCAAGATGCAGGTATTGAAATTAGAAGAGGATCAATGACAAGATCACAAGCAATAAATTTAGTAAATATGTACGATAACTCTTATCCAGAAAAATTTATAAAACTATACTTGCATTATTTTAATATTAATAGAAAGACTTTTGATAAAATTTTAGATAAGTGGGTTAATAAAAAACTATTTTCCAAAGTTAACGGTAGATGGAAACCAAAATTTCAAATATCTTAAAATCAAGAAAAGTACTTATAATTAACTATGGTATGGGAAACATAAAGTCCCTCCATGCTGCATTCAGGTATTTGGGCATAAAAAGTGAGGAGTCTGATAAACCTGATAAAATTTATAATTCAAATATCTTAATTTTACCAGGCGTAGGTTCTTTTAAAAAGGCGATGAAAAATATCAAAGATAAAAATATCGATGAAGCAATAGTTTCTAATTTAAAAAAGAAAAATTCATCTATTTTAGGAATTTGTCTTGGCATGCAATTGATGGGAAAAACTAGCAACGAGGATGGTTTATCAAAGGGATTAAATTTAATTGAAAATAATGTAAGAAAATTCAGTTTTTCAGATACAAAAAATAATAAAATACCCCATGTAGGATTTAATAATTTAAAATTTAATTCTGCTAATAAACTTTTCAAAGGCATCAAAAAGAGTCATGATTTTTATTTTAATCATTCTTATCGAATGTTAATAGAAAAGTTTAAAGGAGATTATTCATTTACAGTTTATGGCCAAAAATTTTTATCTTCGTTTGCTAAAGATAATATATTTGGTACCCAGTTCCATCCTGAAAAAAGTCAATCTAACGGATTAAAAGTTTTAGAAAATTTTATTAATCATACTTAATGTTAAAAAAAAGAATTATATTTACTTTATTATATCAAGATAAAAACTTTTTTCTTAGTAGAAATTTTAATTTGCAAAAAATTGGAAGCCTTGAATGGCTAAAAAAAAATTATAATTTTACTCTAATGGCCAAGTCAGTAGATGAGATTTTACTTCTTGATGTTTCAAGAAAAAAACAAAATATAAATGAATTTTGTTCAGTTATTAAATCTTTAACTAAAAATTGTTTTATTCCAATAGCTGTTGGAGGAAAAATAGAGAGTCTTGATAAAGCAAAAAAATATATAGACTCTGGTGCAGACAAACTTGTAATCAATTCAAAATTGTTTCTTAACAAAAAACTTCTTGAAAACATTGCAAAAGTGTATGGTGAACAATGTATTATTGGCTCCATAGATTATAAAAGAGATGAGAATAGTATCCGAATACTTATCAATAATGGTTCGAGTAACATTAACATAAACTTTAAAAAAGCCTTAAAATCGTTAATAAACTTACCAATTGGGGAGGTAATTCTCAACTCTATTGATAGAGATGGAACTGGAAATGGTTTTGATTTTAAGATCTTAGAACATGTTCCAAATAAATTTATCAAACCTATAATTTTTTCAGGGGGTGCTGGCAATTATAAACATTTTATTTTAGCACTTAAAAATAAAAAGATAGATGCTGTTGCGACCGCAAATCTTTTAAACTTTGTAGGAAGTGGATTGCAGGATGTGCGAAAATTAATAATTAATCAGGGTTTTGAATTATCAGAATGGATATGAAAAAAACAAAAAATATAATTATATGTGGTTGTGGCAATATAGGCTTGAGACATGCCCAGGGATTAGTTAAATCAAAATATAAAATCAATCTATTTTTAATTGATAAATCACAAAAAAAGATAAATTTTTTAATTAGAAACCTTAATAACAATAAAAATTTGAAAGTTGTTTATCAATCAAAAAAAATTGAAAAGATCACTAAAAGGATAAATTTGTTAATTTTATCTACAGATAGTTTTAAAAGATACGAATTATTAAAAAAAATTTTAATATTCAATCATGTTGAATATATTATCTTAGAAAAATTTGCTTTTTTAAAGAAAAAACATTTTAAAGATATCTTATCATTAAACAAAAAAATATGGGTTAACACTCCAAATAGAGTCTATGAAAGTTATAAGAAACTAAAAAAAAAATTGAAAAATAAAAAAATTAATATGGAAGTATCTGGTAATAGATGGAATATGGCATCAAATATAATTCATTATTTAGATTTATTTCATTTTTTAAATAATTTTAAGAAAATTAAATCACAAGAGATCGCGCTAGATAAAAAAATATTTGATTCTAAAAGAAAGGGTTATAAAGAAATTAGCGGTAGTATAAAACTTTATACAGAGACAAACAATTTAATTTTATTTGAAGACTCGAGAAATATTAAACATGATGGAGTAAGAATAAAAATTTTTAATAAATACCAAAACTATTTAATAGATGAGAAAACGATGTCATGTATTAACGGATACAGGAAAACAAGTTTTAAAATTCCATTTCAGAGTAATCTTACAAATAAATATGTGGACAAAATTTTTTCTACAGGCCGATGTGACTTACCAAAATTAAAAATTTCGTCATATTTACATATTATTATTATTAATATTTTAAATAATTTTACATTATACAAAAATAAAAATTTTTTCCCGGTATCTTAATGAAGAGTAAAGTCTCACATAGTAAAATCTTTGTTAAAAATTATCTATTTATTGATGGAATAAGTAGGACTGGTAAAATGATGCTTTCAAGGATCATTCCAACATTAAATAAATTCGAGCAAGTAGAGTATGTTGAATTTATCGAGTATATACTTGCTGCTCTACATCTAAAAAAAATTAGTTTTGATTTTGCAAAATCTTTTACTATCCAAACTTTAAATGAAATGAGTTACAACAAGTATATTGGGAGAAAACAAAATATAAAACCTAGCGATGTTACTAACGTTAAAAATTTTTATAAAGATAAAATCTATAAAATTAGACTCAATTCACCTGAAGGGTTAAGAGCAATTAATTTAGTAAAAAAATCAAAAAATTATTTTCCATTAATGTCTCATGATATTATGACTCACTATAAAAATTTTAAAAAATTTGATTTAAATTATAAAGTAATTCAAATTTATAGGAATCCATTTGATGTTATCTATTCATGGTACAAGAGGGGGTGGGGAACAAGATTTCAAACCGATCCACAACCAGTTGGATTATTATTAAAAAGCAATAATAAACATTACCCCTGGTATGTAGCAAAAAAAGAAAAGGTTTGGCAAAACCTGAATGCGGTAGAGAGATGTGCTTTTATTGTTATAAATATTACAAAAAAATCAATAAACAATCACAAATTAGAAAAAACAAACAAAAAAATACTTACGCTTACATATGAAGACTTCATTCAAAATACTTATAAAAATATCAATAAAATTTGTAAATTTTTAAACACAACTATAACTTTAAAAACAAAAAAAGCTCTTAAAAAAGAGAAATGTCCAAAAATTTACAACTACGAAAATACTTTAAAAAAAAAAATGTTTATAAAATCAAAAGTGAAATTAAAAACTTACAATAGTATTTGTGAACTTGAGAAAAAATACAAGAAAAATTTATATAATTTAATAAAATAGTTTATGAGACCTAAAGTTTTAATTATTGGGTTTGGATCGGCTGGAGAGAGGCACGCTTATATTTTAAAAAAAAAATTCAAAATTAAAAATTTATCTGTAATAACAAATAGAAAGATAAGTTTAAATACGTTAAAAAAAATACAAGATATTAAAAATTTTAATCCAGATATTATAGTTGTATCAAATTCAACCTTTAAACATTTAAAAACAATAAAGTACATTGAGAAAAATTTTAAAAATAAAATTATATTAGTTGAAAAGCCTCTTATAAATAAATTTAAAAAATTTTATGCATTGAAAAATAGATACTTTGTTACATATCAACTTCGTTTTCACCCAGTGTTAATACATTTAAAAAAATTTTTAAGGAATCAAGAGGTTTTAAACACAAATATTATTTGCAACTCTTTTTTGCCCTCTTGGAGAAACAGAGATTATAAAAGATCTTATAGTTCTAATAAAAATAAGGGTGGTGGGGTGTTGTTAGATTTAAGCCACGAAATAGACTATCTGCAATGGTTATTCCCAAATTTAAAATATAATTATTTTTTTCAAAAAAAAATTTCTTCATTAAAAATTAAATCAGAAGATATAGCTATAATTAATGGATGTGATTTAAGAAACAGAATGCAATTCCAAATAAATTTAAATTATTTTTCACGTATTCCTAAACGTTTAATAATGATAGACACTAATAATTTTTCATTTTTAGGAGATTTAACAAATAATTTTTATAAAATTAAATTTAAAAATAGAAGTGTAACGAAAAATTTTAAAAAATATGATCAAAATTATCTTACTTATTTAATGTATAAATCAATTTTTAAAAAAAATTATAAAAATTTATGTAGTTTCAAATCAGGACTTAAAATTCTTAAAACGGTAGAAAAATTAAAAACAATCTCATAAATTTATTTTACATGTTATTAAATTTTGATAAAATTCCAAAATCAGACATTCTGTTTTTAGATAATAATCTGCTTAATCTTAAAATTAAAAATAAATCTTCAATTATTTATAATTTTAATGAAATAAGAGTTTATTATTTAATAATAGCAATTTTTGATTTTTGTTTTAAAAATGAAAATCTCAACTTCAAACAAGTTTATAAGAAAAAGATTTACGAAGCTATCTCACCCAAGGTAGCAATCTCAGAATATATAAATCAAAGGTCCTTTGAATTTAAATTTTTAATGCCTGGCACGAAAGTTATTACATATCAATTTTCGTTTATTAATAATAGAAATGATATTTTAAAAAAGTACAAATATAAAAAGACAGATTATTTTTTTGTTTTTAGCACTTTAGAAAAAAAACTTCTAAGTAAAATTTTTCAAGCTAAATTTATAGTATCAGGTTCATGTATCAGCAACAGTGTTAAAAAAATGAATAAAATAAAATATGATATTTGTTATATTTCAGAGTTCAATAATCACAAAAATTTTTCAAAAAAATCTTTAAAACAAATTAACAAGGCTCACAATGATAATCAAAAAATTATTGTAAAAAATATAAGTTATTACTGCAAAAAAAACAAAAAAAAATTTGTAATTGCATTAAGAACTAATAGGCGAGATAAAAATAAAAATAATTTTTATAATAATGAAACTGAGATAAATTATTATAAAGAAATAATTTCTAAAAATTTTAAATATGAAAAAAATGTTAATTCTTATACAGTTGCTGATAAGTCTAAACTAATAGTTTGTTTGTCATCAGCACTTGGCATTGAAATGTTAGGACGACAAAAAAAAGTTTTATTTCTGCCATTTGATCAAATCATTGATAAAAAAAATAGAAAAAATCCATACTTTAAATTTAAAACGGAAAAAACAGCTTTTATCAAAAAGAATCCAAATAAAATTATTGGTTTAATAGATAAATATTTAGAGCTTAATAAAAAAGAGTGGACAAAATATAAAAACAAAAATTTTTACGATTTATCTTACAATTATCAAAATAAATTATTAAAAGAAAAAATTATTGAAATAGTTAATGCAAAATAAATTTAAAAATAAAATTTTAATCACATTGGGTCCATCTACTCTGAATGCTCAATTTTTACGAAAAGCTAAAATGCTCAAGGTGGATTTGCTTCGATTAAATATGTCACATTTAAGTGTAATTAAATTACATAAAAACATTAGTTTTATAAAAAAATATACTAATATCCCTATATGCATTGATACAGAAGGAGCGCAAATAAGAACAAAAACAAAAAAAACAAAACTAATTAAAAAAAATTCAATACTCAAAATTTCTGACAAGGATACTTTAAATCTTTACCCTGACGATATTCATTTAAAATTAAAAAAAAACGATATCCTTGATGTTGGTTTCAAAGGTTTAAAAATAAAAGTAACTTTAAAAAAAAAAAATAAATTAATATGTAAAGTTTTATCAACTGGCATTTTAGAAAATAATAAAGGTGTTCATATCAAAAATAGAAAAGTTAAGCTCAATTATCTTACCAAAAAAGATTTCTTGGCGATTAAAATTGGAAAAAAATTAGGAATTAAAAATTTTGCATTATCTTTCACTAATACACCTGAAGATATAAAAAAATTTAATAAAATTTTGAATAAAGAAAATAAATTTTTTAAATTAGAAACAAAATTAGCAATTAAAAACCTTGATAAGATTTTTAAAATAGCTGATAAATTTATTATAGATAGAGGAGATCTATCAAAAGATATAAAACTGGAGCAAATTCCAATTTTTCAAAGGATAATTTTAAAAAAGGGTAAAACTAAAAATAAAAAGATTTTTGTAGCGACAAATTTCTTAGAAAGTATGATTGAAAACAATTATCCTACAAGAGCTGAAATAAATGATATTTTTAATGCGTTTGAATTAGGTGCTTCTGGTATAGTCTTAGCTGCAGAGACTGCAATAGGTAAATATCCAACAGAATGTATTGAGCTTATTAATAAAATTTTCAAACAATTTAAAAATTACTAAAAAACTCAAATGAAAATAGTTGCTATAATTCCAATTAAATCTACCTCTAAAAGAGTTAAAGGGAAAAATTTTAGAATTGTAGGAAAGAAGCCTCTCTACAAACATCTTTTGGATAAATTAAAGAAAACAAATTTTGATGAAATCTATATTGATAGCGATAGCGCAGAAATTAAAAAGTATTGTCATAAAATGGGATATAAATTTATTAAAAGGCTACCAAAATTAGCAAAAGACAATGCTAATGGAAACGATCTATTAAATTACCATTCTACAATAATTAAAGCTGATATTTACTTTCAGTTATTTGTAACTGCACCACTTTTAAAGGTTAACACTATTAATAAATGTATAAAAATTTTAAAAAAGACAAAAAATAAAGATTCAATTTTTACAGTCAATAAAATTTACTCTTGGTTTTGGTTTAAAAATAAACCAGTTAATTATAAGCCAGAAATCTTACCAAGAAGCCAAGATGCCCAGCCCATTATACAAGAGACAACTGGATTGTATGGTATTAAGAAAAAAGTGCTTAATAAAAAAAAGTGCAGAATTGGCTACAAACCTATTCTTTATCCAATTTCAGCATCAGAGTCTGTAGATTTGGATACAATAAAAGATTTTAACTACTTAAATAAATTCCTAAAAAAGTAAAATAACTATTTTTTTATGACCACCAAAAAGTTGATTTTAGCTCAAACTTCAGAAGAACTTAAATTTATAATCAATAAGTATAAAAATAATAAAAATTTATTTTGTGTTCCTTTGGATCTAGAAACTCAACTTTATTGTTTAGATAAAAATATAAACTTTTTAATCCTCTCAATTATATCAGATCTAGCTTTCATAGAGACTCATTAATAGAGTCTGAAAAAATGCTTAAAAATATAAGTTTTGCTAAAGATTATAAATTGAGTGAAATAACTACAATAAAAGCATTTTTAAGGTTCCATTTTAATAGTGTTATATTTTTAATTGAATTAATAAATAAAATTTTATTAAAAGAAAAGATAGAAGAAATCATAGTTTCTGGATGGCATTATTACAAAGATACTTATTCGAGAGAAAACTATTTTGTCTCTTATTTAGCTAAATCTTTGTTTAAAGAGAAAACATTAGTTTTAAATAAAATTAAAAAAGATAAAATAAGAAATCAATTTTATCAATATCATATCGAAATAAACAAACCCAATACAAACAATACAATTCTTTTTACTAATTTAGGATATAATATTTTTAGGATTATAAAAATATTTAAAAAAAAATACAATGATGCATTAATTCTATCCCCTAAAATTCAGTCATTAAGTTTAGCAAAAAAAATTTTATTTAAATTTTTTAATGTACACTTTTTTGATTTTAAAAAGATTAAATCTAAAAAAAATTTTTTAGTAAAATTACCAAATATTAGATATAATTATAAAAAAAAATTCAATCTTACCAAAATTTTAAATAGAAGAATAAAATTAGAAAAGTGGCATATAATACAAAATAGAAGCAAATATTTTGCTATTAGTGATTTTTTTTTAAATTATAGACCCCAACTTATTGTTTCAAATAATTCTAGGGATGTTGATGGACAATTCTTGGATAGTGCCAAAAAAAAACATATACCATTAATGTGCATTCCCCATGGAACTATAAGTACTTATTTTAACAAGTATGATAAAATTTATAAAAATATAATTGCGGATTCTATAACTTATCAAGGAGGTAATTTTATTTCTCAATCTAATATTTCATCTTTATTTTATAAAAAAGAAAAGAGGAAGTATAAAAATATTATTAGAAGCGGGAATCTATTATTTTGTGAAGGTAAAAATCTTGTTAAAAAAAATAAAAAAATTCTTTATGCAGTGACCTCTAAAGATTTTCAAAGTATTCAATATTTGGGTGTTGAAATGTATTTTGAATATTTAGACAATTTGAGTTTTTTAAACAAATTAGCAAAAAAAAATGATCTTAAGATATTTGTCAAAAATCACCCAACAATATCCATGCACACAAAATCTCTTCAAAAAAGATTTCGATACCTATTTTTTACAGATGAAAAAATTCAAAAAATTCTTTCAGAAACTAGTTTAACTATAAGTTTTTCATCATCTGTAATTGAAGACTCATTATACAACTATAATCCGGTAATTTTATTAGATAGATGGAAAAGATATAAACATTGTGAAGCAGAAATAAAACCAAATTTAAAGAATAAATCAGTATATTACATAAACAATGATAAAAATTTATTGAAGTGTATTAATACTATTTTCAAAAGCAAAACTTTTAACTTTGACAAATATATTTTAGAAAGAAGATCTGCAACAAATATTCAAAATTTATTTCAAAAATATTTTTAAATTAATATGAAAAGGTTTATTAAAATAATCATTAATTCTTTATTGAGAAAAATAGTAGATTTTTTATTTTTATTTAATATTGGGAGGTACTTAATTGAAAAATTTCAACTATCAATAAATTTAAAAAAATATTCATTAAATTATAAAAATAAAGAATATTCTTTTTTTATTCCAAATAGACTTAATTATTTCAGAGCAAAAACATTTTTAACAAAAGAACCCGAGACTATTCAATGGATTGAAAATTTTAGTAGAGACTCGATATTCTGGGATATAGGAGCAAACATTGGTCTTTATTGCTGTTTTGCAGCAAAGGAAAAAAATTCAAAAACATATGCTTTTGAACCATCGATATTTAATCTCGAACTTTTGAGTAAAAATATTTTTTGTAATAATTTATCAGATAAAATTATTATTATCCCAATTAGTTTAACTGATAAAACAAAAATTTCTAAATTTAATATGTCAAATACTGAAGTAGGTGGATCAATGTCTACTTTTTCAGAAAATTATGGACATGACGGTAAATCTTTAAATTCAGTTTTTAATTTTAAAACAATAGGTTTGAGTGGAAATACTTTCGTAAATCAATTAAAAATAGAAAAACCTGATTATATTAAAATTGATGTTGATGGAATTGAGCATCTTATTTTAAATGGATTTAACGAAATTTTAGATAATACAAAAAGTATTTTAATTGAAGTAAATGAAAACTTTAAATTTCAAGAAAAAAATATTGAACAATTTTTGAAAAATAATAATTTTTTTTTAAAAGAAAAACAACAGTCTGATATGATAAAAAACTCTGAGTTAAATTCAAAAATTTATAATCAAATTTGGTATAAAAAATGAAACAAGTTACAGTTTTAGGAGGAAGTGGTTTTATTGGTTCTGCACTTGCAGACTTACTTTCAAAAAATAGCAAAACAAAAGTTATAATTTTTGATACAAAAAAAAAAAATAAGCTCCTTCAAAATCAAAAATTTATAAAAGGCAATATTTTAAATGAAAAACAATTATCAAAAGCAATTAAAAACTCTCAGTATGTGTTTAATTTTGCAGCATTGGCTGATTTAAATTATGCTCGTAATAAACCTATGAAATCCGTTGAAATTAATTTAATTGGAACTATTAAAGCTTTAATAATAAGCAGCAAATTCAAAATTAACAAATTTATTCAAGCTAGTTCTATTTATGCTAACAGTGAACAAGGTGGATTTTACGGAGCGAGTAAAAAAGCTGCTGAAGATTACATCGAAAGATTTCACCAAAAGTATGGTCTAAAATATACTATACTAAGATTTGGATCTTTATATGGGCCCGGGTCAGACAAAAGCAACGGAATAAATATAATAATTGATCATGCCTTAAAAAAAGATTCATTATTATATAAAGGAAGTAAAAAAGCAGCTAGAAAATATATTCACGTTCTTGATGCTTGTAGAGCTTGCGCACTCTCTATTAGTACAAAATATGACAATAAGTATTTAAATATAACCGGAAGGAATAAAATCAAAATTGCTAAATTGCTTAAAATAATGTCTCAAATAGCCAAAATTTCAAAGAAAAAGATATTTTACAAAAATTATCCAAACGAAGGGCATTATATAAGTGAACCAAGAAAGTTTATACCAAGACACGGTATTGATTTAAATTTAAAAAAGTATCAAAACTTTAAAAAAGGACTGCTTAACCAATATATTGAAAGGAAAAAAAAAATATAAACGATGATAGTAGCTTTAATGATGGGAAGGGCTGGTAGCCGAGGTTTAAAAAATAAAAATCTTTTAAAAATTAATGGAAAAAAATTATGCGAATATCCATTAATTGCGGCTACGAAGTCTGAATATACAAAAAGTATTTATGTAACTACAGATTGTCCTAAAATAAAAAAAATATCTCAAAAGTATAAAGCAACAATTATTGAAAGACCTAAAATATTGTGTAATTCAAGTGCTTTAGGCGAAAACGTTTACGAGCATGGATATTTTGAGATTAAAAAAGATCTAGAAAAAAAGTCAAAAAAAAATTGAACTTATAGTTTTGTTAATGGCCAATTCAGCAACTGTAACTTGGAAAATGATTGACAAGGGAATAAAATTTTTAAGGAGAAATAAATCTTTTGACTCTGCTGTTTCAACTTCTGTTTATAATATGTGGAGTCCATTAAGAGCTAGAAAACTGGACAAAAAGGGATCACTAAAGCCATTCGTTCCGTTTAAAGTCTTCGGAAATCCAAAAACTTTAAATTGTGATAGAGATTCACAAGGAGATGTTTATTATGCAGACATGTAAGTTTCCATAGTAAGACCTAAATGTTTAGAAAATCTTAAATCTGGTTTGTTACCACAAAAATGGATGGGAAAAAAAATTGCTCCGATCAAATCTGATGCAGGTTTCGATGTAGATTATGAGTGGCAAATACCACAACTACAATATTGGTTAAAAAAAAATAAAGTAATATGAGTGAAAAAAAAGATCTAAATAAACAAAATATTTATAATAAACATAATAGTTTTTTCTCTTTTAGTTCAATTAATAAAGAATTTAATGAAGATAAGATTACAAAAAAAATAAATACTTTATATAAAAGTAAAATTGGTCTTAATAAAATTAATGCAAATGATCATTCAATATTGGATACAGCAGTTCAAGATCTTAACCTAAATTATGAACAAAAGAAGAAAAGTAATTTTGTTTTATCAAAAAATGTTATTGATGAAATTCTCTCATTAAATGAAAATGAGATATTAAGATATCTAGTTTTCAGGTATAAATATGAAATATTTCCATTAATTAAAAAGTTGGATAAATACCCTCCATATTTACAAATTGAGCCTTCATCCATATGTAATTATAGATGTGTTTTTTGTTTTGAGACCGATAAAACATTCACAAATAAAAAAAATGGTTTTATGGGAAAAATGGATAAAAATTTATTTAAAAATATAATAGATCAAATTCACGGAAATATAGAATTTATTTCTTTAGCATCAAGAGGAGAACCTTTGGCCAACCCCGATATTCCTGAAATGTTAGAATATTGTTCAAATAAGTTTTTAAATTTAAAAATTAACACTAATGCATCTCTACTTGATGAAAAAAAAATACATGCCATTCTAGCTGGGGGTGTAAAAACTCTTGTTTTTTCAGCTGATGCTGCAGATGAAAAGCTTTATAGCGATCTTAGAGTGAATGGAAATTTAAAAAAAGTTTTGAATAATATTGAAAAATTTCAAAACATTAGAGAAAAAAAATATTCAAAAAATCCAATTATTACAAGAGTGTCAGGAGTAAAATTTAACGATAAACAAAATTTTGATGAGATGATAAAATTATGGAGTGGTCTAGTAGACCAAGTTGCATTTGTAGATTATAACCCTTGGGAAAATTCCTATCAAAAAGCATCCAATGATATACAAGAGCCTTGTTCAGACCTATGGAGAAGAATGTTTATTTGGTGGGACGGAAAGATCAATCCCTGTGATGTTGACTATAAATCATTGTTATCTGTTGGAAATATAAAAGATAACAACATAAGTAATTTGTGGTTATCAAAACAATATAATGGATATAGAGAAGATCACCTGAAATCTAATAGAAGAAAAATAAAACCTTGTAATTCATGTACGGTAGTTTGAAAAAATATAAAACAGTACTCATTTTAGGAGCAAGCTCTGACATTGGAATGTCAGTTATTAAGAAGTTCCTCGAAGAGGATTGGTATGTTTATGCACATGCTAACAAAAGTACTAAAAGATTTAAAAAATTTTTAATTTTTGGAAAGAAATTTAAATTCTTAAGATGTGACCTAAATAAAAAAAACCAAATCAAAAAATTAATCAAAATTACTACAAAAACAAAAATTATTTCTTATATCAATCTAGTTGGTTATCTAGACAATATTAGTTACAAAAAAACAAATCTTGACTCATTAATAAAATCTTTGACCATAAACACTCTGGTTCCAAATTTGATAAAAAGATCTTTAATAACAAATATGGTAAAATTAAAATTTGGAAGAATTTTAGATTTAAGTAGTATTGGAGTAAAGTATGGAGGTAGTGAGTTTACGTACAACTATTCGTTTTCAAAGCATGCTCTTGAGTATATTCCATCATTCTTTAAAAATCTTACAAAAAAAAATATTCTAACCAATATTCTTAGAGTTGGAGTGGTTAACACAAGACTGTTACGCAAGATAAAGGGAAAAAATATAAACAAGAGAAAAAAACTAATTCCAATAAAAAGATTAGCTAGCACACAAGAAATCAGTGAAACAATTTATAATTTAGCTTCGGAAAAAAATACTTATATTTCAGGAGAAAAAATTACCATATCTGGTGGTGAATAACCTAAAGAATGAACCAAAAGGAACTTCTTTCAAGAATAAAAAAATATTTAAATTTCACAAACAGAAATTCAAATAACCAGAACTTTTATTTAAGTTCTTTTAGTCCTACACCTGGCTATATAATTTTAAAAAAACTTCAAAAAAAAAATATAAGATTTTTCACTGAAAAAAAAAATTAAATTTCAATATTTTTTAGCTTCTTTAAGATTATCAAATACCAAAATTTTTTTTAAAAAAATTTCGTATAATTTTAATTCTATTATTTTAACTTGGGGTAATATTAGTGATTTTAAAAAAAATGGATCCTTTGAAGATAAATATTTTAACCAAAATTCAAGAAGAAATAAAAAATTTTTGTGGTTTATTATAAGTTTGGATAATAAAATTCCTAGAAAAATAGATTCTAATATCATAATTTTTTTACATAATAATTTAAATTATATAAACTTTATTTATTCTGCTTTAAAAATTTTAAGAGGATATTTTTTAAGTCTCTTTTACTCAAAAAAAAAAGTTTCATTATCTTATTTAGAAAATCTTTCATTTGAATTATGGAATAAATTAGACCCGATCATGAAAACTAAAAATTTGAAAAAAGTTATTATGCCATATGAAGCCCAACCATTTCAAAACTACATATTTAATAAAATTAGAATTAATTTTAAAAGTATTAAAAGTATCGGCTATGTACATTCTACTCAGCCTTTTCCTAGTCATCTTTTTAAAAGAGAAGGTTCACCAGATACAATATATGTACATGGAAATGATCAGAAATATCATTGTAATAAATATTTAGGTTGGAAAAAAAATCAGGTAAAGTCTATTCCTTCATTTAGATTCTTAAAAAAAAAATAAAAACAACTTTGTGAATAAAGTACTTTTACCTTATGATTTTTATAATTTAAAAATAATTTTACAACTTTTTGAAAATTTAATTACAAGTAAGAGTGAGAAGATTAATAGTAATTTGGAAATAAAAATACATCCAAGAAAAAATAAATCTAAAAAACATATAATTTTACGAGAAGGTTTAATAAAAATACTTAAAGAAAATAGATTGATCAATAAAATTAATGTAAAAACTAATACTTGTATTATTATTGGTGCGACATCTGCAACTTTAGAAGCTCTAGAAAGTGGCATTAAACCTTATCATCTTTGTGAGGACAAAGTCTTTGAAATGTGCTCGGACCATCTATGGCCTAGCATAAAAGCAAGAGAGATTTTTAAAAACTGCTATCAATATAAGTTGAAAAAGTTTAACAATTGTATAAATTATAAAAAATTAAGTAATAAAACAAATTTGAATTATTTTAAATAATTATGGGAATAAAAGTATTATTTATCTACCCCAATACATACGGCATGAATATGCTTCCGCCAGCAATCGCCTTATTTTCGGCTATTCTTAAAAAAGACGGTCACCAAACAAAAATTTTTGATACCACTTATTACGCCACTGATCAGGGGATTGATTCTGATGGATCTAAAGAGGAGAAGCTTAATGTTGTTCCATATCAAAAAGAGATGGAGAAAAAAGGTTTGAGGATGAAAGACACATCATGGAAAGAAGACTTAAAAAAACTTGTAAACGAATATAAACCAGACATTTTTATTATGTCGTCCACCGAAGACATGTGGGAATTAGGAATTAAAATACTTGGCGAAGTAAAAGATTTTAAATTTAAATATAATGTACCTGTTTTAGCCGGAGGAGTGTTCCCAACTTTTGCTCCAGAAATTTGTATAAAATATGATTTAATAGATATGATATGCGTAGGCGAGGGGGAAGAAGCATTATCAGAAGTTTGTATGAGAGTTCAAAATAAAAAAGATTTTTCTAACGTTACCAATTTGTGGGTAAAAAATAAAGATGGTAATATTCAAAAGAATTCAATTACCAAACCAGTTGATATTAATAAAAATCCTATAATTGATACTTCCCTTTTTGAAGAAGCGAGACTTTACAGGCCAATGGCAGGCAAAGTTTATAAAATGTATCCCATAGAAACTATAAGAGGCTGTCCTTACACATGAAAATTTTGTAATTCACCAGACCAAATGAAACTTTACAAGGGTCTTGGTCACAGTTTTTTTAGGAAGAAAAAAATGGATTTGGTTTATAAAGAGTTAAAATATTTTAAGGATGTTCAT
>MDTB01129550.1_pt1 | contig 41289 bp, 46 predicted proteins | sample 811161 | NCBI WGS metagenome assembly MDTB01 (sample SAMN05326650, study PRJNA326480) | marine metagenome | isolation source: seawater | place: Mediterranean Sea | collected 2009 | reverse complement strand
ACATTGTAGCGAGCGTTTCCAAAGAAACCGATCAGCCACAAGTAACCGTCCGTGTTGATGTCGTACTCAGGACCGCGACTGCTGAACAGTACGTTGTCAAGAGACTCCAGGCACATTTGGTTTACGTTCAACCCGTAACCTGATCCAGCAGGAACATCAAAATCGGCCTGGATCATTACGCCATCTTGGTTAAGTGTGTCAGTGAAGCCAAGGTCGTTTGCTTCGCTGTGAGGAACGGAAATGCGATACTTAGCTCGCATCTTGTTCTGGTAGTCATAAAACAAATCGCCAGCCAAAAGATAAATGGTCGGGCGACCTTTTTTACCGCCAGTAAGAGTTGTCCAGATAGTTGTCTGGCCAAGAACACGCTCGCAGTTATCAGCCCACGTAGTCGATCCGGTTCCCCAGTTCGAACTGCTGTAGTTGACAATTTTGGGAGTATTCCAGTCGTAATCAGCCGTTCCATTTCCATCCGGCCAGTCGGTTGCAATGTTTGTATTCGGCTTGGTGGTAAGGTTCGTTGACCACGTTCCACCCCGAGTACCAACAACAGTGCTGTGTCCACCGTAGGTGTCATTAGCCTTGGCAACACGATCAGCAGGTAGAGTGTCAGAAGCTGCAAAGAACGACTCAAGGCCATGAAGACGGTTTGTGTTTGCGGCATCATAGCCATCAACAAACAGTTCTCCACAGAAGCCATCCTGCAAATCATCCATCATGTCTTCAGCGACACCAGAGTAGCGATCAATAATCGCAGTCAAGTCGCCCAACATGAGGCGTTGCTTTTCTGTCATTCGATCAGACATTTTGTAACCACGCCAGTCGATATTCAACTGTTCATGGAGGTCTGATCGCTGGAAGTTGATTACGCCATCGTCGCCGTAAGCTTCGATAACACGCTGTCCAGCTTTAACATCCCAGTACAACTTATGCGATGAAGCATTGTACTTAATACGACCATTCTTCGCCAAAAGCGTTAGCAAAAGGCGGTTGCGAATGGTGTTGTCGGCGCGCCCCTTCAAATAAGCTGGCGCAGACTCTTTGAGTACGGCGGCAAATTCAGCCATAACAAATCACCTCTCTAACTTTTAGGTTGTAAATATCCCTTGTGTACTGCAAGTGCTGTTGCCAATGAGCCAAGGGAATTATGCTCCGGCAAACCGTTTGCTCCTAGCGCGTTCGCGGTTGGTTGAACTGGGGTGTTGGGCATTTGCCCAGGAGGAAGGGGATTGGTTGGATGTGCAAATGGCTGGTCAGTGTATTGCTGCTTATGCATGTCAGCAGCCGAGTTTTGCATTTGCGGCTGCTGTTGCATTGCAGAAATCTGAGATTGCGTCATTTGGTTTTGCACCATTTGCATTGCTACTTGATGCCGAGCTACTGGATCAAACATTCCCTGCTGCCTTAAACTTACGTGTGCGTTATTAAGAGCTTGTCCGGCTGCAGAAAGAATTGGTTGTCCACTGTTATCTTTTTGGACTTGTCCGGTTTCTGGGTTAGTTACATACAGGACATTGGCGTTTTCTTGTATAAAAGATTGCGCGTCGTCCCTTACTTTGCCTTTATTCAGTTCTTGAGAAACGGCATTTCTGACCCTAGCTTCAATCTGGTCGTTTAAGCCGCTTTCAAGAATAGTGCCAACTGGGTCTTCAATTAGCTGGTTGCTGCGCTCTTGTCTCCAGTTTACGTATTTATTAACCCTATCAGCAATTGAAGGGTCTACGCTTCCTACGTATTCATCCCGAACTACGTATCTTCCAGATTCATCCTGTTCTACGAGGTTTGCCCAGCTTGCATCGAATTTAGGTTGCCCGTTGCTTTCGCTGGATTCAGTTTCAACTGGGGCGTCTTGCGGCGGGGCTTGGCTTTGCTGAAACGATTGCTGCCGCATCATTTCTTGGTGTTCTTCTAAATCTCTCTTTGCTTGCTCGGTTGCTGCGTATCTTGCTTCTGTTTCGCTAATTAAATCTTCGTCATTCCTAAATTCGCTTACATCGTATCCTTTGCTTGCAAGCTCATTTAAGACAGACTGAGAGCCTTGGTCTGGTTCTGGGGCCTGTTCTTCCTGAGAGTAAACACCGCTGTCAGCCGCTTGATATTCCGGCGTTTCTGCAAAATCCGTAGGTTTTACCTGCTCAGGCTCTTGTCCGTAAAATTGTTGCGATTCGTCCATTTCTTTGTCCTTTAGGGGTTGACTTAAGAAAGTTCTTATTCCTTGATAACACGCATTTGAACGGCATGGTATAGCATTGGGCAATAGTGACCGTGATTGACTGGGATTGCAAAGAGGTGAACGTGCCTTATAATAAAAAAGGAGAAATAAATGTCGTTGCTAAAAGAACACATAGTTCCAGTTTCACAATCAAAAAGAAAACTTCCTGGCAACCCATCTGAAAGCTCTGTGCGTAGATGGGCAAAGAGGGGAGTTAAAGGCAAGAAAAGCGGAGAAGTACATAAGCTGGAGATTTGTTATATCGGTTCAACCATGTACACAAGTCAAGAAGCGTATGAAAGATTCTCAGAAAGACTAACGGAAGAATTTCTTTAATGTGTTGGATATGGTGGATAGACGAACCATTCGAAGACCCTCCTAAAACGGATTTTGGAGATGACCCGCATTCAGCTACATGACTGGCGAACAGAAATAGACCTATCTCCTTACAAAAAAAAGATAGAATCTGCCGCAAAAAAGCGAGAGTCCCAGAAGAAAGGCTATAAAACTAGCCGCCAGTGGTCTAAGCAATCCACCAATCTTACTGGGATTAAAGGCGAATACGCCTTTCACTTGTGTACTGGCTTGCCGATAGACCTTTCTTTAAATGCGCACGGAGATTCTGGTGCAGACTTTAAATATGAAGAAATCCTCTATGACATAAAAACTACGCTATACCAGGGCGACGACCCAGCGCTTCTTGAAATGCCGGACAAAAAGCTTATTCCGCACGTTTATGTTCTTGTAAAAATAAACGGCTGGAAAGCTAAAGTTGTTGGGTATGCTACAAGAAAACAAATGAGGCATTCTCAGAAAAGGGACTTTAGCAACGGGGACCGGCTAAGCATCCTTCAGAGCGAAATGAAGGAGCTTAAGCAAAATACTATTCCACCGCTGGTCCCTTCCGTTTCAACAGAACCAAGAATAGCAGAGCAGCGAAGTGCTTTGCAAAAAAAGCACACAGACACAGTAATAATACTGCCTGAATGCGACAGAAAAACTTTTCAAGAAAACGGCCATTGTTTTCCTCATGGCCCGTTTGAAAAACGAGAAGCTAAGTCAAGTCAATGGGATGCATTGTATTGCACGAAATGCGGAAGGTTTTACGGATACAGCAGAGAACCTCAGTTAATTGAAGATGATTAGAGCTTTGACCATTAGATATGGTGTGATAAACTGAATACGCTCAAGCTCGTTCTTCGGGCGGCGTGGTTCGCTTAGAGCTACGCCGCCCTTTTTTTTGCAGGAAAAGTTATGCCTTTTACTAATCCATTGCCCGGCGATCCACCAACAAACCCGCCAGGTGATTTACCTCCCCCAACAGACGATCAGCTTCTTGCTTCTTTATCTGACTACATAAGTAGAGTACAGGAGCGTAAACAACCGGGTAAAGGAAATTCAAACGACTGGTATTTGCCTGGGGAAATGACTGATCCATCAAGTCCTCTTGCCCAATACGTTCAATCTTCGCAAGCTAACCCAGAAACCGGCGGTTGGTATATGGGTTCTCCAAACAGGGCGCAAGGCCACGGGGAGGGTGAGCCAAAGACGCCTAACTTTTACCATGAAAAATTAAAAGGGGATATTTCTGGGTACAAGCCCGATTGGGCAAAGTTAGGCGAAGCTAGATTGCAAAGCCCAAGATATGCCGTTTACGGAGTAAATCCCCAGCATTATAGTCGCCCTCGACGCAATAGACGCCTTCGGGGAGGAAAGTCTTATCTTAATTGGCTAAACAAACAGCCAAAGTTTGGCAATGCGGCTTCAATGAATAATCCTAATCTTCTTAGAAACATTTCAGCAAAAGGTAGCGACCAAACTTTGCTTAGCAGGCACTTAAATGTCCCAGGAAGCGATGTTCTTGTGAATTACGGGCAATATTCATACGGACCATCAATGAACGAAATCATACAGGGATTAAACCCTAGACCATCAAATCCAACGCCTCCAACAAATCCAACACCTCCACCTTACGTAGCATAGGAACAATAATGCCAAATTTACTAGAAAACATGCAGGAAGGAAGTCTTTGGATTACACCCAAGACTGCAATTACCGGGACTGCATACAACCAAGACAGCGGTAAGATTCAAATTGGTGGCGTTGACCCAAGCTACTGGGAAACAAAGCAGGGCATGCACACTGCTAGACAACTACAAAAGGCTTATAACAACCCAAGAATGGGCGACAATACTAGGCAAAAGCTTGTAATGAACACGCTTAAAGCCATACCAGGACTCAATCAAGGATTACTGCAAGCACCGAGCCTTGCAGGAACAACGGGCGTTGCGGGGAAATTCCGTCCTGTGGGTGCGGGAGGCCCTAGCGATCATAACTTGTTTAATAGCTCATGGACTCTCGATGCCTTTAGTAAGCTTGCGGCGCAAGTTGGCAGTGCAGTAACCGACCGAAACATTGCTACTGCACATAGTCGAGCGGATGCTGCGAAGGAATTCTACGATGGCCATGCAGTCACAGAGGGATATTCCCCCAGCCAACAAAGAATTGCTGACATGCATGCGGCAGACGCACACAATCGGGAACACAAAGGCGATAAAGATTTTGTTCCAGTTTTAATCAGGCGGGACGGGACATACAAAGACTTTCTCGGACAGCAAAGAGGACGCCCGACAAATGAAACGTCTTATCACGACAACCGAGAAAAATTCTTTAACCGCGTGTTTCCTCACGACGAATCTTTTGATTGGAACAGCATTCCTCCGCATGATCGTGAAACATAATGCACCCATTAAGACTGCTTAACGCAATGTCTGCTCTGGGAGCTTCCGAGAGATCAGCCCATAAAGGAGTTGATCCTTCTGAGCTTAGACGTTCGTGGGATATGTACGACCGCTGGCATTGGTCTCCTGGGGACTATCTAGATGACGCTCGTTCTAGGGCCATTGATGCTGGTCAAGGTCCGCAAGCTGACTGGTCTCCCGAGACCATTGATCAATGGGAGAGCAACTACAGAGTAACTCCACAGTTCGTTGAACGCATCTGGCCGCATGAGCAGGAAAAGCACAGAAGCACGATCCCCAGTTTTTACCAAGTCAAACCAAGTCTTCCTCGCCCAGAATAACGGCTTAATGATATGCATCCAGCACAATTAGCGGCAGCAATGGCAGCAACTGGCAACCCAAGGGGTCGCAGCGGCTACAACACTTGGAACCGTGGTCCTACTAAAAAAGACCGGAGGATCATGGAAGGCCCGACGAACCAAGAGATGGAAGTTCTCAGGCGCAGGCACAGACAAGCAGAGCAAAACAAATGGAATAGCTCGGATAAGTATAAGTGGAAAGGCGTTACTCTGCCTACAGGTATAGGTGGAGAACACGTAATGGATAACCGCGACGAGTACGGCAATAAAATCTGGCCACCCCATGACTCCGACAAATACTACAGACACGGCTACCCTATCTCCAAGGAATACCAGCAAGCACCTTGGAAAGTCCGTAAAAACGATTTCCCAGACTCATACGAATACAAAGGGGATCGTTTCCTTGGAATGGAAAGCCCGCTTATGCAAGATTTCTGGACAGACCCCAAAACTGGATACATACACAAAAACGCATCAGATTTTCATAAATGGTATATCCAAGATAAAGTTGAAAAAGCAATGATGCACTTAAAAAAAGCAAGGTAAACAAATGGCATATCCTCCGCACATTGACAGAAAAAAAATTCCAAGTACAAACCTCGCAGAAAACATATCAGCAGGCTGGCAAGCGCCAATTCCCGTTTCAGAAGGATATAACCCTATGCCGGGCTGGGAGCCTCCTTCTCCTTCTGGATCGTCTTCTTCTGGATCGGATACGCCGATGGGCGCTATGGGGGGGATTGGAGCCCTTAATCCCTGGGGGTTACTTGCTATCCCAGCTACTATTGGACTCATTAAAGGATACAACTATCTAACTGGTGACGGAAAGCAATCGACGGATCAGCCGTATGGAAGGCCGGGCGACCCTCCTCATCGTGACGACGGGCTTACCAAGCAAGCGGCTGATATGTTTACTCGTGGATACGAAAAGGGTGGAATATTCGACGAAGCAATCTACGGCAGAGGAGACTAATAATGCACCCATCAGAACTATTAGCAATAATTTCGGCAACTGGGACTGGCCTTGGGGGAAACAGGGCGCACATGCGTGGATTTCCCGGCGGCGGCGGTGCAGTCGGCCCCGGCAGCTTTGGTGGAGGAATAAGAGTTTCCAGGGGGGGTGGTCGCATACAACCATCATCGGGCCAGTTCTCCGTTGTTCCCAGTCGTCCCGGTCCTCCAGGTGGAGGACAAACAGTTCCCGGCCCACCTCCTGTAGCAAAACCCCCAGGAGGCGGACGAACAGTTTCAGGACCACCTCCTAGAACTTCAGGGAGAGGAAGGATAAAGCTTAACAATATGCAACCGCTTCTACCGCCTCCACGTTCTGGTTTTTCCCGAATTAACACAGGGGAAAGAGGTCGCATGAGCGACCGCATAAAACCATCGCCAATAAGTAAAATTGCTGGCCATCCAGCAACTAAGTATACAGTCGTAGGAGGAGGAGGAGTTGCAGCCACAACGGCAGGTCTTTTTGGCTTGGAGCGGGCTTTTCCTCTACCTGAACCTGATGTTCCAGTAGCTTACACGCTAAAGAAAAGACCAATCTACATGGGGGCCGATGGCAAGCCTTATTTTAAGGTTCCGCATCAAACTCCACCTGAACACATTATTGATTAAAAAAATAAGAGGAAGCCGTAAGCGACCTGTTCGCGGCTAATAGCCCAAGTTTGGCATGAAGTAGGTCTAGGTGTAACTCCAGTGGTTGGAACGGTGCGATAAAGAGCCATTCGACTACACCGAAAGATAACCAGTTCCTAGTAGTATTTGTACAAAAACCTACAAATGCTCTTAAGGACGCTCTCTATACTGACCACGCGCGCTATCGCTGGTCGCATGCACACCTACGCTCTGACATGGACACGGTAGGTCCAATGACTCAAAACCCCTATATTAACAGCAAGTTTCAAAGTCAAAAAAAATGTCTAGCTGTAGAAACAATAGTCCCGGCACCAGGTTGGTAGCCCCCCCCGGTATCCATTTAAATCATTGTGTGTATAGGAGTACCGGCGTACCCAGCGGGTGGTGCCGTGGACGTAGGCCGTTAGCTGCATGCGCTAGAGAATCTTTTCTAACTACATGCATGTTAGTAGTGGTGGTTGTCATGTGTATGTGTTCGAGCATGTCTCACAGCATGGGCGGTAGCCCTTGCATGTAAACTGTTAAGCTTTGCTTATTCATTATTTAATACAAGCGCATAAGAAAACCCCGCACAGTGCTGAGTGCACCATACGGGGTGTAGTAGCTATAGGTATCCCAGTTAGAATGGGAGTTCTTCACTCGTCGCCGCTTCATCCTCAACTGGCTCGTCAATATCTTCGATGTCTCCATCTTCATCGTGGAGAGCCATCAGCATATCCATGACATCCTGCGGCGTTGATGATGCTTCTTGTGCATAGAAGTATTTACCATCGGGGCTAATGAGTAAGTGCCGTTCCGGGCCATTCTTTTCTTTATTGGAGATAGATATTCCAGTGGAGAAGAAGTAAGCCCAGCCATCGAACTTTTTGAGGACTTCTTCCTGGCTATAGCTATCAGACATAGCTGCCAGGTTCTTCCACTGCTGCATTCCCCGCGTTGTGTCTGGGTCCTGATGGATGAGCATTAACCCATACTGGCCGAACTTATTGTCAGCGTTGGTGTACCAGTGTGAACTTAAATTGAGCTTTCCACACTTCTTACCGGGTCGAACGATGTAATCGGTATCGTTGACCATAGAGGCCTTGACTGACTCGCTCCCCACTTTTGGGAAGTTGTAGGTGATACGCACTACTGCGGTTAGCAGCGTTAGACCGAGTTCGGTAATGAGTTTGGGTCGCGCTGGTTTAGTGCGACGTTTGGTCGATGTAGCCATTGTTGGCTCCTTACGTTAGAGAAAAAGAAATACAAAAATAAGAGGGTGTCTTCCCTCGAAGAGGTTCCCGGAAGCACCCTCCCAACAAGGTGTCCTTTGCTAACCAGCGGTAGCTGTCGAGTCTGGTAGCTATGGATACGCTATGGATACGCTATGGATACGTTATGGATACGCGATAATACACAGCTTGTGGGGGAAAGACACCGAATGTGCGCATGAAAATACCCCAACCAGCGTCCATGCTAGTCGGGGTATATTAGTTAGCTTGCTAGTGCTAGTTCTTCAGCAGCAATCACATTCTTGTTCTTGCTAGTCTTTAGCATACGTATCCATGCTATGCTATCTTGTAGCTCATATCTTTGCAGTGGGTCATTTCTTGTCACTGCACTACGCATGGGTGCATCGTGTTGATAGTAGCCTTGTACGCCATTGTATAGCTCCCAACCACTGATGTAGTTGAGACCCTCAAGCTTACCTGTTCCACTGCTATAGATACGCTCATCCATGATACGCTTGGCTATAGCTGCAATCCTATTGGTATGCCTTGTTTTTGTACGAGCTGTTGTTGGCTCGTTGAATATGATATTCATGGCATCCTCGAATTTATGCGAGCTTCTATCCATGTCGCGTGCTTTATTTTTTAGTGACACCCAGCTATTACGTAGTGCGTGGTGGTCTAGGTTCTCAATGTTATTCTCAAGGCTACTAGTGTGCCTGAAGTTGAGTTTGATACCTTGCACACATACTGGTTGGGCTAGGTTGCCACATTTTTCACGCCAGAATCCACAGTTGATTAGTACACTGCCTGCACCACCAAGTGGAGCGTATACGTGTACTCTTGGGTAGATAGTATCGCCTCGATGCATTGCTTTCCTATAGTCTGGTGATGGTGCAATACAGACATAGTGTCCGTTGTTGAACCATGCTTTCAGTCCAGATAGGTGGTTTTCCATTTCACCGAATGCATGTATGCAGTCAGTTACTATTTTTTTTATGTCCTCCGTTGTGTGTGGTACATACCTATCAGTCACAGTTTTAGTGCTAACCTGTTTGTTAGTGTCATTTCTGAACAGTCCGTGGTATGCGGTGTCATAAATACAGTTGTCAAGATTATGTTTAAGTGGTGCTTTATACACCTCGAATGGGAATGCTACATCTAGTAGATTCATTGCTGTAGTAAGCAACATAGTTCGCTCTCCTTATTTAAAGTTATGGTCTGCGTAGTCGCAACGTACATGGTTCTTCTGTGCTTCAGTGCAGTAGATGAATGATTGTCCGTACAGGTCTAGTGCTATTGAGTCTAGCTCTGCATGCATTGCATTCTCTTGCTCGAAGTCAAGTTCATCTTTAATCCTGTCGCGTTCTATCCTTTCCATTTCTTTTTGTTGTTGTTGTTGTATCTCGCTTTCTACTAATTCTCTAGACTTCCTGACTGAGTTATTTACTCTTTCACGTAGTAGGTGGTCAGTGTCAGAAGTTCTAGTTATAGCGTTGTGGTTCGTGGTTACTGGGTAGCTACGAACGATTGGTTTATAGGTTTGATAGTTTGAGTACCCTGTGTACCCTCTGTAACCTATAGGTGCTTTCACTTCCTCATGCTCTAGATATGTGTCACTCAAGTCACTGTACATAGATTGTACTTTTCTGAAGCTATCGAATGTTTCAGATAGATTTGCGTAACACGCATCTGTGTGTTGTCTATGGTATCCAACTCCGAAGTTGAATCCTTTGCACTTCAATGAGTAGAGTTCACATATATCTGTGAATGATCCTTGGTCTACATCATAGTCGTACTTCCACAACAGTTGCCTCATCTCTGTATCTTCGTAGTCGTACATTGCTGTACCACCACCCTGTCTATCAAACTCCATCATCCAATTGTATTGCTTGGGTGGTTTGAAGCATGATGCTGTTGACATCCCCAATTCTTCTGAGTCAGTGAGCAACACATCGCATTTGATACCAGCTTTGGGTAGTACATCCAGTATCATCCACACTCCAAGCCTGTCATCTAATTGAGGGCAGTCATAGATGAGTGTGTTTCTGTATTGCTTCTTGTACTTAGGTTTCTTGTAGTCAACCCAGTCGAGGTGTGCTACTGCTAACACTGGTGCATTGTTGTCAATGAATATCATTGGACCATGCGGTGTGTATTCGCAGTCACCTAGTCCTTCAAATTTCTCTATTGGTGCAGTCAGTCGTTTGTTAAGATTGCGTAAATTCATTGGTAATGCTCTCCTTAATAGCTAGTTCTTTTTCTAGTGGGGTTTGTGTGATACTCTTTGCAAGTGCTTGTATGTAGCAAGCTCTGCAATAATTGTCATCTTTGTGCATGATGTGGTATCCGTTTACTTCATTGCACGTTTTACATAGTCTTAATCTTTTTATTGCACATGGTATGCAGTATCTATTTCCGTGTTGTTCATTTATTCCTTTTATTAAGATTGAGTTGGTTTCTAACATTCTGTTTGAACATCCTTCGCAGTATTTCACTTCTTCGTTATCCATGCATGTTTGGCATGTTAGATTGTCCAGACTTCTTGCACCGTGTGCATCTATTAGATATTCACATGCATGTCTGAATACTGTTTCGCTGCAGCACAAGCACTCATGGTATTCGTATGTGGATATATCTCCACCAGTACCACTTGCTACGAAGTCTGGCACTACACCATCTTCTGTTGGTGCAGAGTATAGTTTTGCTTCGGTTGCATCATTTCTATTTCCGTTTAGCCATGCACCAAAGTGAAATAGGTCCATGTATGGAATGCAGTCAGTGTTAGGTACTTTTACTTGCACTGAGTACGTCTTTCGTTTTCTTGTCTGCACGCTGTTGAACTGTGGTAATACTTCATCGGTTGGAGATGAGCATGGACAGTAGTTGTCGTTTCTCATGTCTATTTCATGCTTAGCACAGTACAGTTCGTACTTTTCTATGTGTGGCCCAGAGTTTGGATATATCCTGTCTAGGACTTGTCCATCGTCTGTGCTCCACAGCAGTGCTCTGCCTTTGTATCTTCCGTCGTCTAGACAGAGCATAGATACCACATCTGGGTTAGCTGCATACATTTGTGTGTATCTAGCACCTGACCCAGTCATGCAGCTATCGTCTGCGAATTCGTCACGGTAATTTGTTACTATTTCTTCTCCTTTCTCAATCTTGAATATGTTTTCTATATCTTCTGCTGCAAGTGCAGTGAATTTCTCAACTAGCATGTCTAATGCACGTTCATTGAAGTCTTCGTGAGTTACAATTTCTTCAAAGTTACGTGTGATGTAACGTCCCAGTCGTGTTTTTACTCGACGACTTACTTGAAACTTATCATCAGGTGTAACTGCATAGGCAATACGTCCTGCTGATTCTGTTGATATTCCAGCGTAATGCTTATTGTGATTGCGAAAGAATATCTTTTGTCCTATTTCGCATAGCATGTTAAGTGTATGCAACAGGCACACATCGTACCTGTCTTCTTCTTCAAGTCTGCCGCCATCTTTGGCATTTCGTATTGTCAGTGTGGTAGGCATTTTTCGCCATGCTTCCCAGAAGAATTGCCTTGCTCTCCATCTATTGAGTACGATTTTTTGTTTGTTTGTTAATTCTGTTAGTAACATGCTCAAGCTCTCCTTTGCTAGTGAATACGGAATAGTTTTTGTTCTTTTAAGTATTTATGGAATTTAACGAAGTGAAGTCTTGATTCTTCATTTCTGAAGCTCATTTCTTCTATGTTGTCGATAACGTATTGCATTCCTTTATCTATGTCTCGCCTTAGCCGGCGTAGTTGGTTTGGATATAGTTGCAATGTTCGTGTATCGTGTTTTGTTGGTTTCCATAAACCGTATACTCCAAGTACGCCACTTCCTCCCATGTGTTCTGGTTTGTGCTTAAATGTTAGAGGTGGGTCAGTTGCAGTTGCGCGTGCTCGCAGTGCTGCGTTTTCTCTGCGTAGCTTATCGAGTTCTTTTTGTTGATCGTTTGGCATATTTCTTTTTCCTTTCTTTGTAGTTAGGGATGCCAATTTTATTTCTATGTATGCGTATTACTTCTACGCTTTTTCTTTCAAGCAACTTCTGTATTTGCTTGTCTGTGTATGGATTGGATTTATCCTCCTGTTTAATGAGTTTTCTTATTTGTTTCTGTAATTCTTTAGCTTTTTTCTCTTGTATTTCTTGGTTAGAGTTGTGTGACCAGTCTGCTTTCTTACCTAAGTAGTGAAACCTAATGAGTGTTGTTTTTCTTGATGTTATGTATTGTCCGAATTTCACCCATTCTTTCTTGAATATGCGGATAAATGCATCTGCTGTTAGGTATCCAGTCTTATTCTTCCATGCTCGTTTTTTTTCTCCACTTATTTTTTTGATTAGTTTATTCCAGTCTTTTTTATTTGTTATTTTATATTTTTTCATTAACCTCATGTGACTGGTCCATGATTTGAGGTTAGGCACTCTTGCCCTCATCTTTGTTCCAGCCTTTGTTGCTAGCTTGTAGTATTTCTTAGGGATTATGTATTCCCATCCACCTAGCTTGTTCCATTCATTTCTGAACTGGTAATACACTGATGGGTTTGGTGGTATATGCCCAGGTACTACTCCTTTATTTGCAGCGTTTTTGAATCCTTTGGATGTTGTGTAGCTTTCTGTCCTGAACCAGTCTCTGAATCCTTTCATGTTTGGTCTATGCATTCTTGCTTTTAATGCTTCTACTTCTGCATGACATAGTAAGCATAGTCTTACGTGGTTCTCTGGCCTGTCGTCACAGCAGTCACCATTGATGTGGTGTATTTGTGTTACGATTGGTACGTTCTTTTTACCTGGGTGTACGCCTTTGGTTCTACATGGTCGGAAGTAATACTGTCCGATGTAGTGTCCAGCCCATTTGTACAGTCCCTTTATTTTGTGCATTGCTCCACATACGTTGTCGATTATTTCGTTGTTACGTATCTGGTGTGCTAGTGCGGTGTCTCTTGTTGGTTTATTTGCAACTAGTTTTTCTTTAATGTCTTTGAATTTCTTACACATAGCTCAGTTCTCCTTATGATAGCTAGTAAGTAAATGACCCAAGCCGGAGTTGCACCGACATTTTCACTCTGAGGGAGTGCTGTCCTATCTGTTAGACGATTGGGCCTGGTTGTTTATTTGTTACATAGTTCTTGTATTGTCCATCCTTCGTAGTCTTCGTTGATGTAATGCCCCCATTCTGGTGATGTTAGTGCTTCTGTTATTAACGGTTGGTTTGAAACTGTTAATGTCATAGTGCTTATTACTACTTTGTCGTCATCAAGCATTGCTAGCACTATGTCTTCCATTGGCATTGTGTTATCAATGTTCTCTACTACTCGTATCAATTTTGCTGTATTGAATTTCAACATCCTGTCCTCCACATGAAAAGAAAAATAAAAAAAAACCACACCACCCTCGAAGAGGTTCCCGGTGGTGGGGTTAAGGGCGGTGCCTTTAGAGAGTAGGCAAGGAGTAAGCAGGGTTATGTATTTTTAAAAGAAATATATTGCTGATTAGTTATATTATTATCGTGTTATATTTCTGCATGTTTATGGTGTTACATGTTTATATTTTTATAGATTCGCCATTGCTGTGGAAAAGACACAAGGCAAATATGAAAAATGAAAAAACTAGTTGCACCCCCATTGAATATATTTATTGTTCTTTTTAGAATGTTTTTTAAGAGAGGTTGGTTTGGTATGAGTGAAATAAATAAAAATAAAAACAAAGACATAAATGATATTCCTAAGAGGGGGCCTCTTCCTAATCTTCCTAACTTGAGGGTAAACATTGGGGAGTGCCCTACTCTTTACAAGGACATTAAAAAGATTAGGCTTAAGCGAGCTTATGTTTCTCATTTCTTTAATAGTGTTCTTGAAGAAAGTGAAGATGGCTGAATTTATTAACCGGGGGGTTAGTCATGTCCAAAGCGTATGCGTATATCAGGGTAAGCACTGTCGATCAAGCCGAGAATGGGTTCTCTCTTGACGCGCAAAAAGATGCATCTGTAGCTTATTACGAGATGTTGTGCCACCAGGAGCGATATGCTCGCCTTGAGTGGGGGGGCTTTTACTCTGATGATGGGCAAAGCGCGTGGAAGCGTCCTTTTTCCCAGCGAGAGCAGGGTTCTAAGCTTTTATCTAAGCTTAAACCAGGGGACCAGATTATTTTTTGTAAGCTTGATCGCGCTTTTAGGAGACTAAAAGATGCTATCAATCAGATGGAAGATTGGTTTAACGCTGGAATAGGCGTTCACTTTGTGGACCAAGGATTGAACATGGACACGGCCAACGGCAGGTTGGTTATCAATTGCATGTCTGTGTTTGCCCAGTGGGAAAGCGAAATTAAAAGCGAGCGAGTTAAGGAAGCTCTTGCCCGAAAGAAAAGAAATAATCAGCCGGTAAACCAGAAGGTTCCGACTGGCAAGGCGGTGGTTGGTGCAGGTAGAAACAAGAGGTTTGTACTTGACCCAGGGCAGAGACCTGTTATTAGATTGATTAAGTTCTATCGCAACTGTGGCATGAGCCTCGGTGCGATTAGCGATAGGCTGGAAGAAATGATTGCGGTCAGGGAAGGCCGCGATCCCATACCCGCTGTTCACTTTACTTTGAAGCGTCCGTGGACCAAGCGTAAGGTCCAGGCTGTGTGTGAGCAGATGGATTATTTAATGCCTGATGGGTGTCCATCGGAGCGAAGGAAAGTTTGGAATAGGAGCGAGCTATGAGTTTCACTAAGTTTGAGAAGATAGAAACTATAGTGCCTCGCGTTATGCCAGAGGTAGGGCCTGCACCGTACACTCCTGGCTGGTATGAGGCACGGAAGTCTACTATTGGTGCATCGGAGGCTGCTGCCGTGTGTGGCTTGTCTCGGTACGCACAGCCGCTAGAGATTTATAATCGAAAGAAGAAGGACTTGAAGCCTGAGCCTCAGACTAAAGCCCAGCGAAGGGGGCATGTGTTTGAGGATGCGACATTGACTTTGTATTCTGATCGTGTTGGAGGGACTCTTTTAAAGACAACTCCTATGTTGGTTCATCCGACATGGAAGTTTATGTCTGCTACTCCTGATGCGATATGGATGCCTGACGTATTAGAAAGAGACCCAAATTTATTACAGGTATTGAAGTCACAGTCTATACCTGTGGACGCAAAGACAACGATGCATTGGAATGAGTTTGGCGAAGAAGGGACCGACGACATACCGCAAGAGTATGTGATGCAGGCCCAGCAGCAGATGGCTGTGACTGGTGCCCCAAGGTGCGACCTTCCTGTGCTGAAGAACATGGATGTTTCCATTTATTCTGTGGTCAGGAACGACGAGTTGATTGGCCACATCATGGAGGCTGAGAAGGAGATGATGGAGAGGCTGGGTAACAACGATCCACCTGCACCAAACTGGGAGCATCCAAAGACCTACGACATTATTCGTAGTATGTATGACGTAACCGAGGCGTCTAAGGAAATGTCGGACGAGTCTGCTCAAATGTGGGTAGAAGTATCAGCACTATCTAAGCAGAAGACTGGAATTGAAAAGGCAATCAAGCTTTTAAAGGCTCAGGTCTTGGATGAGATGGGTGACTGTGCTGTTGGCAACTTACCCAACGGGGGCCAGCTTGTTAGAAAGACTATTAAGCGAGAGGCCAGAGAGGTCGCCGCTAGTGAGTACGTTCGTTTAACTTATAGAAAAGAGAGGAAGAACTAGAATGAGCAACAATGGAAACATGGCTATTCAGCCAATGGCATTAGGTGATGTTGAAAGGATGGGGGATGTGTTGGCTCGATCACGAATGTTCGGGTTTAAGAACACTGAGGAAGCTGTAGCTCTTATGCTCATGGCTCAGGCAGAGGGAAACCATCCTGCCAAGGCTGCGCAAGAGTACCACGTAATCCAAGGCCGACCGGCATTGAAGGCTGACGCTATGTTGGCTAGGTTTCAGGCTGCTGGCGGTGTGGTGGAGTGGGAGAAGGTTACAGACGAAGTGGTGTCAGCATATTTTAGCCACCCAACCGCTTGCCCAAAGCCAGTGCTTGTTGACTGGACGATGGAACGTGCAAAGACTGCACGGCTTACTGGAAAAGATAACTGGTCTAAGTATCCTCGGCAGATGCTCAAGGCCAGGGTGATTTCTGAGGGAGTGCGCATGACCTTCCCTGGCGTTACGGTAGGACTGTACACGCCAGAGGAAGTCATGCAGTTTGACGATAAGCCAGAGGTTCTTAGTGCTACTGTTGTCGGCAACGATGTGCAGCACATCACTAAGTCCGATGCACTTGTCGAGGGATTTGCTAAAGAGTCGGTGGATGAACCTACCGAAGAAACTTTCAACGGAAAACCCAGAGGTAATCACTTTGAGTTAATGGCTGAACTGACTGCCTGTGATACAGTTAAGAAGGCCAAGTCTAAAGTTACTCGGTCGTACAATAAGTACGCCTTTAACAAGAAGGAGCGAGAGACAATTGATAATGCGTTGATTGAGCATATCAAGCGTCTTGAGCTTGCAGACGTATAAGGAGCAGTGCCGTTGAGCCGTATAATGAAGCGGCGACACAGTATTGTACACAAACCCCCTGGTGCCCCTTCAGTCGCAGTTTATGAACCTTCTCTGTGGCTGGGGGGGCTATCTTTTAGGAGAACGAGATGAGACTCACTGAGCAAATAGTGACAGCGATTGCGGCACATTATAAATCTCACAGCCACCAACGATGGCACCTTAAGCCAAAGGAACGGAAGCTCCTGAAGGAGAGGCTTGAGGACGGATACACGGGCGATGAATTGAAGATGGCTATTGATGGCCTGCATTTGACGGACTGGAACCAGGGGAAGAATCCCGGTGGCCAGAAGTACCTTGGCCTGTACTACGCTTTACATGAAGACAAGATTGATGCAAGGATTGCATCGGCAGAGGCTCACGCCAAGGAGATGGAGAGGGAGCGAGCAGCCAAGGAGAAGCTGGATCGTGAGCATAGCGAGCGAGTCAAGGCCAATCAGGATCGTGTAGAAACTGGGGAAAATAGCACTAAATTGTACCGAGAAGCTTTGCGTAAGTCTTCTGGTACAATGAATTAGGAGCGAATCATGGAGGATAGAACCGTGCCCAAAGATAATGACAAAAACAAAAAACAGCCTGGGGTAAGCCTTGGCAATATATTGATTGCTGGTGATGACGTATTGCTTCAGTATGAGTTTACTAAGCTTGTTCTGGCTTTTGCCAAGCGTAACGAGCTTATGTCGCATAAGTTAATTGGGATAATGGAAGCTACTAAGCACGGACTTTGCTCTTACACTGACATGGTTTGCATTAGCGATGACCCTACAGAAACAGATGAATAGGGAAAGGTATTACATCGGAGTTGACCCTGGAAGCTCTGGGTCGATATGTGAAGTTAGTGCTGAAGGATTAGCGTCAATTGTCACTAAAGCTGATAAATCGTATGCGCATATATGGGACAAGATATTTCAGCCTCGCTTTGACAATAGCGTAGCTGTTATCGAGTCGGTGCATTCGATGCCTGGACAGGGGGTTTCAAGCACATTTAGGTTTGGCCAGTCGTTTGGGATGCTGCTAGCTATGCTGACTGCGGCGGGCATTCCCTATGTGAAAGTAACGCCGGCTGTTTGGTGTAAAGAGTTTGGGTTAAAGAAGAAAGAAGGCGAATCCAATACAGACTGGAAGAACAGGCACAAGCAGCTAGCACAGGAGCTATTCCCTGACGTTGATGTAACCCACGCAACTGCTGATGCCCTCTTGATTGCGGAGTATTGTAGGCGTACAAATAAATAACTGTCACCGCTGCAAGGAGGTATGCGATGAAGTTGGTTGTTATTAAGTGGACAGATGCTGAGTGCGAAGAATCTAGGTGGAGCGACCTAGACGAAACTCTAGAAGAATTAAACCAAAGTATAGAGCCTTGCATTACAGCGGGATTCCTTCTTAAAGATACTCCACAATTTCTTGCCGTTACTCTGACGGATGGCGTTACTTGCTGCGGGCCTTACATTCAAATACCAAAGTCATGTGTATTAGAAATGCTTGACTGGGATTTTAACTGGGGTAAACATGGCCAAGAAAAACAAAGCGACTGAAGCTTTAATGTCCATTGAGCAAGACAATAAATCAGGTTTCTATGAGTCGCTTACGGATGAGCAAAAGGAAATACTACATGACCTTACTGACATCTGGACGAAAAGCCCAGAAGAAATAAAAACGAGAACGTGGCAAAAGGTTACTGCTACGTTTGGACCCATGCTTGGAAGGCCAAGGCTGGCCGTATCCACACTTAAACGAGCCGTAATGGAGCTAGCAGATGGCACACTCAAAAGGAAATAAAGCCTCTGACATACTTGAGCAGACAGAGAAACACACCAGGGAACTGGCATCTCTTAAGAAGAAACTCAAGTCAACGGAAGAAAAGCTAGAGAGAACAGAGCAAAGCCTAAAGGACTACAGGTCGTCTGGTTTCAGTGCCCCCAAGGGAAAGCGAACCAAGTCAAAGAAGACAGATTACGTTCGATTTATTATCCCTGATGTGCATGGCTGCAAGATGCATAAGCCTGCTGTTGCTGCTATGCTTGGCGACCTTGAATCTCTTAAACCTAAAGAGATTGTGATAATGGGGGACTTCCTGGACTGCGGCGGGTTTCTTGCTCAGCATCATACCCTTGGCTACGTTGAACAGTCTACTTATAAATTTGACGAAGACGTAGCAGCGGGCAACAACCTGCTGGATAAAATCCAAGAGGCTGCTCCAGGTGCAGAGATACATTTCCTTGAAGGCAATCACGAAGCACGTATAGAAAAATACTGCGTTACTAATGCACTAAGGAACGGTGCCCCTGATGTATCCGTTGAAGCCGAACACCTTCGTATGCTTTACGGAACAGAGCATGTACTGCACCTGAACGACAGGAACATACAATTGTATAGGCAGGGCAAGTATTACCATGACCTTGGACTGCCATCGACCATTAAGCTAGGCAAGTGCCATTTTGTGCATGGAATTTCGACCGCCGTAAACGCAGCAAAAGTTCATGCGGAAAGGTTCGGCGGGAATGTGGTCTTTGCGCACAGTCATCGTGCTGACAGCTATCACATACGAACTATATCTGCCGGAGTTATTGGAGCATGGAACCCAGGTTGCCTATGCGAGCTTCAGGAATTATACATGCATCAGAATGTTTCAAATTGGTCGCATGGATATGGCCTGCAGCTTGTAAAATCGGATGGAGATTTCCTTCACATTAACGTGCCTATCCGCGATGGCAAGTCACACTTCGTAGGCATTACGGAGAAGCTGAGATGAGCAAATACCCAACCCAAAAAGAGTATGAGGTTCCTTTATCTAACAGAATGCTATTTAATGCCAGGAACTTTATTGCTGGACGGATGCACCGCATTAAATTTAACGTGTCTTTGTGGTTCAGGGTGCAGGCCCGCAGGCGCAGGGCTGCTGCCATTGACCCACTGTGGAAGGAAACATGGTGGTGCCTTGAACGCAGGTACACTATGCTTGCCAAGAAATACACCAAGCTTGAGCTTAAATACTTAAAGCAAAAAGACATCATACGAAGGCTCAAGAATGGGAAGCATAGAACTTAAATGGTGCGATAGCTGCGGAAAAGCTGGAGTTTCATTGACGATGTACATACAAATGACGGATTTCCAGAACCGAACAACGGATTGGGACCGGAAGAAAAATGCGAGGCTGTTATGTCAGGATTGTTTAACCAACGCGAAGGATGCGTTCGAAAAACTAAAACAGTTCAACGAGCATCCTTTAAATGGGATATGAGAAAACCCAGGGACAGGAAAGACTTGTCAAGACTCTACGGGATGGAGCCTGTCCCTGTAGAGATATATGACACTATAATGCGCGCTGATAACGGGCAGGCAACCGACGCAGAGCATAGAATTCTTAATCAATACATAAAAGAAAAAACAAGTGAAATAAAGCTCAGGAAAATCGCTATGGGGTTTGAAGGAGGGGCTGGTAAAAAGACTCCTGGGAAAATGGCAGAAAACAGCCTGATTGATATAAGTTTTTTATCTAAACTAATAGAAAACGAGGATGACTATGAATGAGCTTATTGTTGTTTTAATTCTTATTGCATTATCAGTAATAGGAATTGCTTGGCCTAAAATAGCTGGGGTTTTTCTTGGGTCGGGATCAAGTAGAGACCCAGACAAGTTTCAACGCCGCATGGATTTAATCAACGACCTGCTTGATGCTTGCGAAGGGTGTGATGCCGAGACTAAAGCTGTTACCGCCGCAGGCGATGTCATAGCAAAGCACTGGAAGGACGAAGGACATGAGTAGTTTTATTCGGTTCGTGCCAGCTACGCTGTTAGTGCTGTATCTTGCAGCAAAGGTTGCTCCGTACCTTCAAAAAGAAAACATTGATAACGGCTATGAGCCTACGCCTGAGCAACAAGTTCTTCTCGGCCCAGTGTCTGCATCTTTAAAACCTTACCCTGAAGCAGCCCAAGACTTTGAAAGTCTTTACTATGGCTTAGCTTTAGTTGTTGGGACAGACGAAGTGATATTGAAAACAACTGAAGACGTTCGCAAGGCGCATGAAAATGCTGGGGCATTAGCTATTCAGGCTGGAGAGATACCCAGGATACCGGGGTATGCAGAGGCAGTAAACAATTTTATTGTTTCGGTGGTGGGCAGAGACAACGTGCCCCTCGACCCAGGCAAGCGAAAACAAATCATTGATGCATTTAAGGCACTAGCATGGGCGACAAACCAATAAGAGAGAGACTCAAAGGAGTCCATACAGGAACACAGCTACTCCGTGCTTATTCAAGAGGATTTGCTGGTGTGTACTCTGATCCAGAAGAACACGAAAAGTTTCTGGACATCATGGATTACACTGTGGGCATGGACGCTGCGGCAGACGCAGGATGGATGGACGAAGGTAAGGGAAAGCTTGTTGTTCCGTTCAAGAACATTGAAATGCTTTTTCCGGGCGCACAGCCTGGGCCAGCACAGAGGCGTGGTGACTGCGTTAGTCACAGTTCTGCCAACGCTGCAGAAATAACATTGGCTGCGGATATTGTGTCAGGTGAGCCAGATGAGGAAACAGGAAAGATTGAAGGTGCGCCGGAAATTTCCGTAGAAGGGATAAAGCAGGGCGTCCTTTCTACAGAAGCAATTTATTGGTGGCGTGGGCATGGCGGCGATGGATGGAATTGTTCTCATGCTGGCCGTGTTATGTGCCAAGAGAGTGGAATGTGGATTAGGAAAGATTATCCTGAGTTTGGATTTGACCTTACCAAGTATTCATCTAGACTTGCCGGTAAGTGGGGAAGGTCAGAGCCTCCAAGTGAAATAAAAAACTTTGGGCTAAAGCATCGCATACGTCAGGCCACTGAGCTTGACTCCTTTGAGGAAGTGCGGGACTTTCTATATCAGGGTTACGGAATATCTACATGCGGCGGCGAGGGGTGGAGTAGCAGCAGGGACAAAAACGGTTTTAGTAAACGCCGTGGCTCCTGGTCACACGCTATGGCCTTTATCGGTTGCGACGATAGAGATATAATAAAACAAAAATATGGCGAGCCACTTGTCCTTATAATGAATAGCTGGGGGCACTGGAACTCAGGTGGAACTCGCATACTTAACACAACTATGGATATACCTGCTGGCAGTTTCTGGGCTAAGTGGTCCGACTGCAAGCGCAGGTACATGGTTGCTTACAGCGGCGCTGATGGATGGCCCGCACGCAAGCTCCCAGATTGGGGAGCAAACTATTGGAGTAGATTGAAATGAAGAATGCAATGATGTGTTTACTGGTTGGTTGTTTTATTTTTGGTGGAATCGCATGGCGTATCAACGCCCGCCGTTCGTGCAAGGGTGGTTCTTGCAAGGTAGTGAAGATTATCCCATGCAAAGCATGTAAATAAGGAGAGCGAGAGCATGAGCAGTAAAGTAACAGGTATTATTTCTCACATCGGTGAAACAAAAGAGTTTGGCACTAGCGGATTCAGGAAAAGAGAAGTTGTGCTTGTCCAAGAAAGTGGCAAGTATGACAACTATATTCCCGTCACGTTTATTTTAGACAAGTGTGATGAAGCAGATGAGCTATCTGCTGGGTCCGAAGTCACTGTTGAGTACCGATTAAATGGCAGAAAGTGGACCAGTCCAGAAGGAGAGGACAAGTATTTTGTAAACTTGGAGGTTGTGGATGTGGCTGTTGCCAAGATGGCACACGCTGCTGAGGCTCCCCAGGAAGAAGATGATTGTCCGTTCTAGGAGCAGGAGATGTGCGACTATGAGAGCGTTGTTATCTGTTTTGTTATTCTTGCCAGTATCTTTTCCGTGCTACTGCTATGCCTGGACAGGCCATGAGTGGCTGGGGGTAATAGAGGCAGTGGCAGGGACAGTGGTTCTAAGGGCCTCAGATACGCCCTCTAGCGACATCTGTGAAAACTGTAATGGTACAGGGAAGCTGGGCGATGGCGTTGTTAGCGTCAAATGTCCGGTCTGTGACGGTACAGGAAAGCCTGCTACAATAAAAGATGACCCCACCCCATCAGGGATGGACGCTCCCGCCGTAAAGCAAGATGCTGCAACCAGCGGCGGGGGCACATATAAAAGAGGATTATTACGCAGACGCTAACCCAAGAAGGGGGGTGATCCTAAGATGCCCAGGATTTTTAGAAGCAATATTAAAACAACTATTGCGGGAGTAGCAACTGCTATTGTCGCTGTATCTCACGCTGTCATTGAACTTCTTAATGGTGGAACGCCGGATTGGACTACGACCATCGCTGCTGTTACCGCAGCCCTGGGCCTTCTCTTTGCTAAGGACGGAGATTGATGTTTTCAAGAGAGCTTTTAGAAAACATTGCTAGCGGCGGTCCAGGGGAAGAACTTTTATTTCGCGCCCAGAACAAATACCCATACAAGCACATGGAGCCGATGAATCCAAAGCTGATTCCTGGATGGGAGCCTTATCGTGACGCATACAAGGAAATAGGGCTACACCCAGACGGAACACCAAAGCTAATGATGATTCCGTGGACTGGGGTTATTGGGGGCGGTGAAATGTTTAACCCAGACATACGCCCAACTAGATAGGCATATTTCGATCCCGCCCCAGCAACGCTGTGGTTTAAAAAAAGAAAGCGGCCTTACCTTAGTAAGCGCCGTCTTTTTTGTTAGTTTTCCCAGGCTTAGCTCGCTGCTCGCCAGTAGTAAGCTGTTCCTTTTTAATTACGTTAGGAACGCGCTTGTAGGGAAATTCTGCAGCATTATTACTGCGGTCAACAGGGCTTTTACGCCCACCTTTTTTACTATCATGCGCCATTAAAGGCTCCTTTCTTATTCACCATACGGATTACTAAGTCTTGCCATTTTCTCTCGTCTTCTTGTCGCTCTGCTTTCTTTGCCCATCTCTCTTATGCGCTTTTCTTCCATAGCAGCTAGTGCGGCAATCCTGTAGCGATCAGGCATGGCAGAAAGCTCAGTAGTATTTATTCTATCACGTTGAACTTCTTCGGCCAACCGCTGCTTATCAATGTACGGTATTTCCATTTCGCCCCCGGTTCCTTGCTGCCTCAAAAGCTCCTTTAAAGCATCAGACCGAGCTTTTCTTAGCTGATATGGAGACAAAGTAGTTACCTTGGGGCCAAGGAAGAATGAAGGCAGTTTGGACCAAGGATCGCGCGGGTCAAGTGCCCTGCTAGCAACACCAAGACCACGGCTAAGAGGCGTGTTTGAAACAAGATTCTCAAACCAATATCCACCAACTGGATCAGGCGTTCTAAACTGTTCTTCTCCCGTCACTCTTTGTCGAAGATTAGCAAGCAATTGACCAAGCTGCGGAGAAAGGTCTTCAAGCTGTTTTCCTTTTCCAGACTGATCGACTTGATAAAAGCTAGAGCCAGTTGCCATTTCAAGAGGATATTTAAGAAGCGGGTTCATTCTACTTAAGCCTTGCATGGCTGCACCACGCAACGCACTGACTGGGCCACCTCCCAAAGTCTGGAAATAAGACAAGGGGTCTTCGTGGGCTAAACCAAGGCCAGTAATAAATGATCGAGGTTGACTGGGATCATCGCTACTTCCTAATGGTATTGCCGTTCTTGACTGAACATGATGCGGAAGAATCTCGCTTGAGTCTGTTCCAATTCTTGTTGCCCTAATTGTCTGAGACATTGCTCCACCGGGGCGAGTCAATAAAGTCTCGAAAAATAACGGGGCCATGTTCCTGGTAAATGCGTAAAACGGAATGACTCTACGCATTGCTTCTTTTTCAAAGCGAGTTAAACGACCGTAATCAAACTGCAACGACCGAACCCTGTCTGCTGCAGCCGCCGCACTGTATCCTTTTTCTCTTAAATACAAATACAACGGAACTCTGTTTTGCCATTCAACTATTTGATTGAAATGAGAGCCTGCAGATAAAACAGAACGGTGAATCTTTCTTGTTCGAGGAAGGGTTGGTTCTATTGCAACTTCCTCAAAAGTTTCTTTAAGGTCTTTTAACTTTAGGTTTCTTTTAAGCGCCTCTTTTTTTGTAATAGTTAAAGATGGGTCTTTCGGGTCAAAATACTTTTTAACGGTTTTCTCAAGGCGAGATTTCTGGCCGATCATGTCCCTTCCAAGCTCTGGATTTGCGTCTACATACTCCTTGGCATCATCTATATTCCTTCTCCACCAGTCTTTACCAAGTACAGTTGCTTCCATTTTCCCAGGAGTTACTTCCCTGGAGGGCCTGCCTACATACGCTGTGTTCCAGTTGCCAACATAGTCAACATCGTCCAGATGCTTGTTTCCCACTATGTCCATTGCTCGAATTTCTTGAATAATCTTTGCGTGTTCTCCAGGGTTTCTTCCTATGTCCCTTGCTCTTGTAAACGCCTGCTTATACTGGTTTAAATCGGCAAGTGTCTTAACGTCCCCTGATGTCACGTTTACAAACTGACCAGACGCAAAGTTTCGCGTAGCGAAAGAAGGGAAAGGAAGGGTTACATTTCCTTTAAACATTTGCGTAAAGCTGTCCACAAATTTAAGAAACGAATCCATCATTGGGCCTCGCTGAGTAAACTGCTTTACTCCAAGCAACGCATCTGCAAGTTCTTGGCTTACAGTAACTTCATCGTCTGCCAGTTTTCGCCAATCTAAAACTGGTTCAAGGGCGTCTGTTAAAAGATTATGTTCTTCCCCAAACTCCCGCCCTAACATTTGACCTAAAGTTTCTAGGGAATTTTTTGGTCTTCTCAAGCCAGCCTTATTTCCCTCATCAAACCTCGACGTAAAAGTTTCCCCCTCCTTAAAACCGTCAAGGCGGGAAGGTTTCATAACCTCGGCTTGCATGGTTGCGCCGGAAATTTCCGTAGAAGGGATAGTTTCAAAAATATCGTGTCCGGTTAGCTTGTCTTGCTTGTGCCCCAGTTGAACAAGAAGTTCTTGAAGCGAAACCTGCTTGCCCGTTGGAGCTTCTTCTGCAGCTTTTTGCGCAGCGCGGGAAACAAAAGATTTCCTTAAGTCATCTGCAAGAAAAGAAAGAGTTGCGTCGTGAATTGCTTCCGCAGAATTCAACTGAGCAAAATAATTTTTGTAGCTCATCAAGAAGTCAGTGGCATACATTGAAGTCCTGCCTGGACCAACTTGCTCAGAATACTTTCCATGAAACGAAGAAATTTCTTCACTAATGTCATCTATTCTTTTCTTAGAAACTAGCTCTATAAGTTCTTCGGGGGTAAGGTCGCTTCTTATTTCGTAGACACCCCTGTTGTCTCGAATCAACTGCATTCCGTTTTCGTCTACAACTGGAACTACTGATTTATTTTCTCTGGTTAATCCGCTTTCTATAACTGCAGCAAAATCGTCAGACCCTTCCGTGAACTCGGCTCCATATTCCGGGACTACTTCACGAATGAAATCCTTGTCATATTTATTTTTTGCTAGCCCATGTTTTACGGCGCGCTTCCGATTATGGCCAAGAGACACTTTCATCTCCCGCTTCCCAACAGCAACATCAAGGTGTGGATTTTCAGTAGTGTTGTATACCTTTTGGATTTTCTCTGCACCAAATGTTATGTTAGCTTGACTCAAATATGCAGTTGCGTCGAGAGAACCGCCTGGCGCCCATCCTTTTGTTTTTGCCAATTCCTCAATAGCGTCATCAGATAAATTAAGGTATTTGTCGTTGAGTATTCTTTCTATTACGTATACGGGTAAATGAGAAATTGCAGGATCACGACCCATAGCCGCAGCCGCAGAAGGGTCGATGCCAGCAATCTCTAGCTCCATGTCTTTAAGGCTTCTGTCAGCAAAAGACTGAACTTCCTCTGGCTTTAGCCTTCCGGCTTTTACAAGACGCCTTCCTTCTTCTTCAATAAAATCTTTTATAGTTGGGGTTACAGACCTTGCTGCATAAAAGAAATCCATCTTCTCGATGTCTTTTATGTCATACCCTTTTTTAAGCATTCTGCTTCTAAAACTTCTTTCAAGTTTTTCTGTGTTTGAAACAACTTCCCCGAAAACTTTTTCAGCTTCTAACATTACTGGATTAGAGCCAAGTCCGATTTCATTTGCCCTTTCCTCCATTAACTGATAAATGTTTCGGCTGTCTCCAACGTCAGCAAAAACGTCTTTGACTTTTAGTTCTTTTAAGGTGCTTTCAAAATTGTCTACACCTCTTTCTTTTAACGCCCTCATTAAAGACATTAAAGTTTTTTCAAGACCGTCTTCCACAATTCCGGCATCACCAGCTTGGCGTCCCAAATCACCTGGATCAAAGTCTTTGTTAAATTCTTCTACTTGGCTTTTTAGTCGCTGGCTTACAGTATATTCACCGCTTTTCTTGTTAAAGCTTCGGAGTGAAAGCTTTGAAGTTTTTTCAGAATAGTCAATTACGCGAGATATTTGTCCAGTAACTGGGTCTTTTAAAAAGTCTCCAATTTTTACCTGCCTTCCACCAACGGCAGCATCAATTATTTTTCCCCTGCGACCAACCGCTTCAAGCATGTCTTTAGACATTAGTGGGTCAAGGAAATTTCTGGCAGCATTTACTGAAAGATTAAGTTCAGCGTATGATTCAGCAACTCTTTTGGCTCCACGGTCTTTAAGCCCAGTAGCCATTCTTGCAATTTGCTGCCCTACTACTCCATAATTCCCCCTTGAAGCGTAGTCAAACAACCCTGAAACAGCACGGCCAGGGGCAGTTCTACTTATCCACCTGTCAAACGAATCTACTGACCTGGATACTCTGCCTCCCGTTGGAGAAAATATTGTGCCGCTGTCACCAAATGGGGCGCCAACTTTTAAACCGCCGCCAAGCTTTTCATCTAAAAGCTCGGCAGGCATCTTCCGAATTGATTCGCTTAGCTCGTCCCCAAGAAGCCTTTTTAGCTCTGGGTCTTCAGCCATCATCCTTGGAGTAACCCTGGACCTCGCTTCACGAACTCCAATTTCTCTTGGCCCTTTACCAGCCGCCATCTCGGAACGCTTAAGAACACCTTCTGCATAGTCAAGCAAATCCGCTTTATCTAAAGCTTCTCCTGCCTTAGTTAGCGTTGCCTTCCCTTTACCAAGAAAAGGAACTGCACCAAGCGTCATATAGCTTAATGGGTCAGTAGCAATTTCTGCTCCAAATCCAGCTATGTCACGAACGCCCTCCATTGGATCACTAAGCCAACCGGATATGCCTGTCTCTTTATTGGCCTGCATCCCGTACAACTCAAGAAGCTCTCTCCCTGTAACCCTTCCTTTATGCGAAGTCCAATTCCAGGGCAATGCTTGGTCAAACGGGTTTTCTCCTGCAAGGGTGTCTCTTACCATAGAGCCAGGAACGTCAAGAACATTTCCGACTGCACTTAAAGCACCAACAGAACCAGCCTTTAAGTCATCAATCCATCCCTTTTCTTCCTCTGGGGTAAGGGAGTCAACTTCAGGCACTCCCATTATCTGGGCCAAAAGCTCAGCATGAGTAAGGGAAGTGGGGCGAGAAGGCCTAACAGAAAAGCCGTAGTCGTCATTGTCAGTGACGCCGGTTGAAGCGGCTTTCATTATGTCTTCTGGAGTTCGCATTATATGCTACGCAGAAAAACCAAACGCACTGTACAGGTGATGCTTAAGCTCTCGGTCGGTCCCAGCAGCCGTTTCAATAGCCCAGGCAAGTTTCCCGCCTTCTGTGCCAAGCCTGTCGATAAAAGGCTTCATCTCAGGGCTGATTGGAATTTTTGCGGCTGCTGTTGCTTTGATTCTGTTTGCAAGCTTTTTGTTTCCTGAGATTTCACGTACAAGTTTAATCATTTCCGAGCTTCTTCCCTCTCCCGGATTGAGAAGCGTATTAACAGCCTCTATTGGAGTAAACGATTCAACTTCATTAGAAGCTATGTCATCAGAAACAGAAAGGCCAGCGTCACCTTTCTTAAGTCCGGGAATCATCCGTGCTTCACCAGGAAGGTATTTGTCCATTAACGAACCTGGCTTTCCAAGTAAGTCAAGCTCAGCGTATTGCTTGCTAAACTGAGCAGCTTGAGCATGAAGCATTCGCAACCTTCGTCGAATTTTTGCAATTTCTGCTTTATCTTTCTGGTTAGCGGCAAGCTGAAGTTCATTCATAAGAGAAGCTCTGGTCTTAGAATACGAACCGCCACTCAGGCTGTTATCAAAAACCATCTGTTCTTCAGGATTAAGCTTTCGAGGTTCTTCCTGTTTCTTCTGATAATCCATTACATATTTTAAATACGCTTGGCGGTCTACGCCAAATCCTCCCCTACCGCCCCTAAACCCAAGGCCCATACGAGCAGCCCTTCGGGCCGCAGGGTGAATGGCAAATCCTTGGTTCTGCAAATATCTCATACGATTTGCAGCCTGATTTCCCCCGCCAAACATTCCAGCGGCTAGCAATACCCTTGGGTCCATTGGATCACTTGTGTTATTTAAAAGCATGTGACCAGAAATGTAATCGCCACGTTTAAAAGCAGCCCTTGCATCTTTGTGCATTTCTCTACGCGCCCGACGTTCAAATGCTCTCCTGTATCTTTCAGGGTTTGCTGCAATTCTGGCTTCTTTTGCCGATTGTTTATTTTCTTCTCGAAGCTGTTTTTTTTCTGACTTAGTTAGCTGCGGCATCTGGGCGTGAGAAGTTCTATCAACAACAAGGTACTCTCCTGCCTTCGTAGGATGATGAGTAACAATTGCGTTTTTCTGAATCCTTGCCTGCTCGTACAGCCTTTTAGGTGCGCCTTGAACATTTAACTGTTCATCTGGAGCGTCAGTGTTTGAAGAAACTAAACGCTTGTGGTGTGCATTTAAAAGACGAGACTGGTCTCCGGTTGTAGACGTTGCGTTAAGTATTCCAGTGTCGCCAGAAAGCGTTGTGTTTGCGTAGCTGCTTGAAGCATCATCGGCAGGCGAAACTTCCCCGCCAGGACTGTACTCTACATCGCCGCCTCTGCCCTGGTAAAACAAAAGAGAGCCGCCTTCTGTGGCGTCGGCAACAATCCTGCCGCCTCTAGCAAGCGCCCGCTTCACTGGCATCTTGCCCCGACCATACCCTTTTGCGAGTTCATTAAGGTCTGTGTCCCATAAGCGCCTGCCCATGATTCGGCTTCTGCCCATATCGCCCGCTGCTCTGGCAGCACTTTTGCCTATAAGCGGAATCCTTTTAAGCGGCCCTTCTGACGCCCCAAGGAGATGTTTTCCCAGTAGAGACCTCCCGCCAAAATGAGCCGGTGAATCAAGGTCTAAGGCTCTTGATGCAGCATAGTCAAGGGGCTTTGTGCCTTTTGGGAGTTTAACATGCGCCATCATGTCCTTTTTCTTCATCTTCCATACTTTTGATCCAAGTTTTGGCGCTAACTGTTTCCTGAGTTCATTTATAGGCATGTCATTAAAAACGTCCCACCGATGCCCAAGCTCTAAATTTTTTGCGGCATCAAACTCTTTTGCAACTGCTGCTAAGCCTTCCGGCTTATCAAATGGGTTCAACTTCGCAAGTTTCTTTAATGTGCCTGGCCTTCTTGCTAGCCTTAAAGGAACAGATGCTTGGCCAGCAATCGGAACAGCACCCCACAATGAAAGACCAGCGTTGGCAAGTTCCCCCCCAAAGCTGTCGCCTGATCCAAAAAGGGCACCACCTGCTCGGGCTACGCTGATTCCTGCATCAAGAAGGTCTGCCGGAAGGCCCCAGCCGGGGGTGGCTCCCGCTACAGCAAGTCCAGTTTGAGCTGTATCAAGATAGTCCCGCCAGTTCCACGAATCTTCGTCCGGGAGTTCGCCTGCGGTAATAGCTGGAAGAAGCAAATCTTCTTCTTCGTTTAGATACGGATCATTATAATCAAATGCCATCTTTTATTCCTGCTTATGTGCCTCTGCGAATAGCCCTTCCTGGTGCGTATCCTGGCATCCAGGACCAGGGAGCGGCGTCTTTGTACTGGTCTCTTGAGTAAGCTGGTCCATCTCCAGCAATTCTTACTCCACCATGTCGCCTAGAACTTCTCGTTCTCTGTCTGGACCTTGCGCCAACTGTATGTGGGCTACCCATCCATGTTGTATGTCCAGCCTTAACGCTTCCAAGAGACCTTTCTACATGCTCTGGAAGATAAGTTTTGCCGCCAAAAATTGAATCCCGAAGCTCAGGGGGCCTGCCGCCTTGATGTCCAATTGCATAGTAATATTTTTCTAAACCTTCTGCGTGAGTCAAAGGACTAGTGCCTGATCCTGACGCTTCATCTAGCCACGGAATTTCCCCTCGACGCGCCAACCTTGTCTCAGGATGAGTTGTTGCGTTTAATTCTGTAAACCTTGTGTCGAAAAAAGTAGGCACTCGCTCACCCTCTGGTGCTGCAGCGCCTCCCCCACCTGCCGGTGCTGCAGCGCCTCCCCCACCTCCCTGGAGTCTGGCCCTGTGTTCGTCAGCATGTCTTTTTACGTTTTCAAAAGCCCCCTTAATAAGACTTCCAAAGTTACCTGCACCTTCCATCGTTCCTACAGCGTCAAATTTCCACGTTCCAGTGTCGTGATCGTAAATGTGTGGGTTTATTATCCTGTTTCCACCAGCATCGCGTGTATACACCTCAATCCCGTTTTGCTTCAAAATCTTCTGCAACTCTTTTCTGTATGCATTTGTAAAAGCATGCTTTGCGTTGACAGACTTATTGCCCCAAACGTCCCGAGTAAAATAGCTGTTCAGGAAATCTCTAGATGGATTAAATATGTATGTCGGCTTTCTTCTGTTACCACCACCGTGCCTGTATCCGTGCCCAGGGGAATGTATTGAAATGTTAGGGCCAAGCGTCCCTGGTGGTCTGGCTGGCCTTGCTGCCATTCTTTCCCCAGAGTGGCGGTCACTGCCAGTTCTTCCAGGCGTTGGTGGAGAAGAAGTAGCGCTTGGAGTAGTGCTGCCTAACGCGGACCCCTCGCTAAATTGAAACAAATGTGGATATGGAACTTGGATTGATTCAGGCGCAGAAGTCTGTGTGCGTTCTCGACGCCTTTTAGAAAACTGGTCAATGAACCGCTGCTCTGCTCGCTCTTGGTCCGATACAGCGACTTCCATTGCAGGAATTTCATCTTGAACCGGCTCATAGAAGTCACTTACCGAAGGTTGCGTTCGGTCTTCTTCAAAGGGATTAAATTCAAAAAGTGCCATTGCTTATTCCTATCCTAAAAATTGAGGCATTTTGTTCATGCCTTGTATTGCTTGACCAAATCCAGAAGCAACGCCTGCCGTAGCTGGCTGAAGCATTGCGTTTAAATGCTGTATATTTTGCTGGCGACCAGCCAAATCAAACTGTGATGCAAGCTGTTGAGCGCCAAGCTGTTGCTGTAAGTTTCCACCAATTAACTGCTGCGCTCCTTGGTTCCCCTGCATTGCAGCTTGGTTAGCTGCTGTTTGCTGTGCAATATTAACAAGACCACCTGTTCCGTATTGCCCGCCAACATTTGATCGGCCAGGAGTAGACAACTGATTCATTATGTCAGTTTTTCCAGCCATGTTAATTAAAGGATTGTATTGAGCTTGCTGTATCTGCCCCGCTGTCGCCGGGCCTGTGTTTAGTATAGAGCTTCCTGTTACTGCGCCTTGAAGCTGTCCAGTAGTTACACCCTGACCTAAACCGCTTGTGCCAAATTGGTTCCCAGTTCCGTAATTGGGCGTTGATATTGCGGGTGTTTTATTTGATGATGCATTGAGGTTATTGTTGATTCCGCTTGGGGCTGCCGTTTGAGTTGCCGAGGGAGTCCCCCCGGTTCCTGATGCTGCGTCACCACCCTGCTGCTGTTTAGCAAACTGCTGCTGCTGTATCGTCTGCTTCATCGTGGGTGGCTGGGCATCTTGCGGTGCCGCCCCTATTGCACCGCCTTTCACGGGTCCAAGGTCAAGCTGCGGTCCACCAGCTTGTTGCGTAGGTTGCTGCCCTCCAAAAAACGTATCTGGATTAGACACGCGAGGCCCACCAGTTGCAGGTGGAGGCCCAGGAGGGTTAATGCCAACAGGTGGAGGCCCAGGAGGGTTAATGCCAGGATTGCCAGGGTTGCCAGGACCAGTAATGCCCATCTGACTAAGTAAGTTTTGCATTACTGGATTCTTGGAAGCGCGTTTTTTTGCGTCCTGCATCATTTTGTATTTTCGCCTTCCCATGAAGGCAAAAGAACCATCTGGCTTTTTGTATCTTACGCGAGTGCTTCTTGCCATTTTATACTGCTGCTCCTACGTTAGCCGTTCCCGCCAAGGCACCGCCAGCAGCTTGGCTCATTGCACCAATACCCTGCCCTGCCGCCTGAGCAAATGGCCGTTGAATTGCGTATTGATTTGCAAGTTGCGGATTAAACTGTCCGTAGAGGGCTTGACCTGCTTTCATTCCCAATTGACCCATTTGTTGGTTTGCTGAAAGTTGCGCCGCTTGTTGCGCCTGCATTCCACCTTGCAAGCCAAGCAAACTGTTTTGACCGCCAACCATCTGAGGTACATTAGCAGTAGTCTGGGCAAACGGCTGCGACTGCCCGCTAAGCAATCCGTGCGCCAAGTTTTGCTTCATCCCCATTCCTGCCTGAGAGAACATATTATTAAGGTTGTTTGCCCCAGCCGCGCCCTGGCCCTGCCCTCCACCTTGGCCTTGTCCCCCAAGACCAAACATTCTTGCAAACGGAGACTGCACTTGAGACAAGTTGCTCATAATGTTTTTCCCTTGAAGATTCAAAAGCCGCTGGTGCTCAGCCATGTTCGTCCTAGACGCTTTAGCCTTCTTGTCAATGCTTTTCCTGTCTTCTGCGCCTTTGGCATATATTGAACCTTTATTGGCGTACATCCCTATGCCAAGGTCAGCCTTTCGCTTTTCTGCCTCTACTTTAATCTTTGCTTGAGTTTCAGCGTCAAGAAGACCTCCGGTATATTTCCCTGTATTTGGATTGTATGTACCTGTTTTAAGGGCGGCTTCTTGCGCTTGCTTTGCAAGCTCGCCTTTAGTTTGAGCCGCTATAGCTCCTGTGCCGTAAGGATTGTCTGAGGAAAGGCCACCTACCCCTAAGTCACTAAGACGCTTCTGATACCCTTCTTCTTGTGTTTTCTTTATAGCCGATTCGCCTTGAACTTTTTCTCCTAGCCATCTAGTTAAAGGCTCGGAGTACATTCTGGCTAAAGCTTGGTATTTTCCAGCAGTAGCCGATCCCCATCCAGGGTTACCTGCAGAAGCATTTCCAAGGGCAACATGGCCACCTAAATATTCTTGCATGTCTGGGCCACCAAGACCGCCTGGAGGTCGGTCCCATGCGTTACCTTTAGTATTCCCGGCTGTTACAGGATTAAACGACTGCGTGAAATTACCGGAAGTGCCAATCTGTTGCATGTCTCCTGGCGAATACGCTACAGTTTGTTTTTGCCCCCACGGCCCCCATTCTGTATTAAACCCTCCCCCCGCCGACGTCCACTCTGGATTTAAATTTCCAAGAGCATCGTATGGATTGACAGCAAATTGCGGATACGCGTCTGTTGGGCTAGCGCCGCCTGCGCCCCACGGACTTTGGTTCCAATTCTGGATTTGCCCAGCTTGGTTATACCAAGGCGTTTGACCCCACTGGGCTGGGAGATAAGGACCAAGTCCTCCAATGTGCCCACCCGGAAGTGGCCCAGAGTTCTGCTGGGCTTGCATAGCCTGCTGCTGCTGAGCTTGCATGGCCTGCGGGTTCTGCTGCTGCTGAGCAGCCGCTATTTGCTGCATTTCTTCTTGAGGATTTCTTGGAGCCATTTGACCCCCAGCTTGAGACACTTGCTCCATCAATTCCTTAAGAGCTTTTTCTTCTTTTTTGGCCATTTTATTGTCCTGCAGGTACAGTCAGTGTGTCATTATCCCATATAATTGCATTTAGCGGTATCTATAATATCACCCAGCCATTTCCGCTACTTTCAACTTTAATAACGGTGCCGTTAGAATAGCTGCTTGACGTAGGGTTTCTGACTGTAATAGCTCCACCAGTGCTATATCCACGCTCTTTGGCTTTAGCCACAGGGTCAGCAGATTCACCAAAGTGCGGATTCCTAACGACCGCCCCAGCAGCCACAGTACCTTCAGCATCTTGCGGCCCCTGGGTTTCTCCTGAACGCCCTATGTTCTGCGCCCCACTGCCTATAGTGCTTACTTTAACTAAACACTCAGATGCCCTGGCTGACGTAGATGAAACAACATACCCGTTATCAGTGTCGAATATATCTATGGGGTAGCCCTCAAACTGACCGTGCCATGTCACCGTAGCCCCCTTGGGGTCTGAGGTCTGGGTAACAGTGGCAACAGATGGGTCAGCGGTAAAGTCGCTCATGTATTTGCTGGTAGACGTACCCACTTCTATTGCTATATCGTTACTGCTGTTGGCAGGCTTAGTGATTTTTATAGCTGGTCTAGTTGCACCGGATGTACTGGTAACGGCAGTATACACGTTGCGAACGTCCTGCACCTGATAGGTTCCAGTTATTAAAGTTTCGTTTGCATTAGGGAGTATCGTAGAAGGCCAACGGTACATATTGTAAAGAGTGTCGGTAGACGCGGTTAAATCTTTAGTAAAAAAAACACTGTCTATTAAAACATCGCCACTGTTTGACCCCAGTTTTCCATCGGAAGACGCCGACCCACTACTTGGATCGTCATTCCATCCGATGCGCATTGGCTCCGAAGCAGCGGCAACCGGGGTGCCTGAGTAAGTTCCGCTTGTGTTTAAGTTCGCCGCAGAAGAATCGTCAGGAGACCTGACATTAAAAAAGCATGTACCATCGTCCGTGATTCCAACATCAATAAAATACCAAGCGCCTGTTTGTAAATCCCCAAGGGTTGCGGGCGCACTGACGAAAGCGCCGCCAAGTATATTTGTTGCCGAATTAGTTTTAAAAATCCAAGCAATGTCCATTGCGGAACCGACGCCACTTGTTTGCTTGTAGAAAATGCCCCATTCTCCATCAATCACAGAAGTTGATCCATTTAAGTCACATTTAGTAATTATGCCCTGGTAATTTCCCGACACAATACTCGAAAGACTATCCCATCTAATCCAGAAACTAACTCTCATTCCGTCCCCAGCGGACGGAGTAAATATATCGTGGTGTGCGCGCTCAAAATAAGACGAGCCTTGGAACCTTGCGCTTTTGCTGTCTACTTTAGACGTTGACGAATATGCGGCACTTGACGCAGTTAAATCCAGCCCGTTGCCAGACAGGTCATTTCCGTTGTCTTCAAAGCTGTAGTGGGGATACAGTTGCCCTGCGGTGCCTGCAGAGTTAATAACCTTGCCTTCGTAGGGACGGTCACTGCCCATAACAGAACCAGCGGGAGTAATAGTCCACACGGCATTTTTTTTGGCTACAGGGTCGCCGCCGTTTACGGGACCAAGTTTTTCAGGTAATTTAAGCTTGCCACCTTCTCGACCTTTTCCCTGCTGCTGACCAAGAATTCCAATTGCTGGCTTTTTTTTAAAATCACCAACTACAGGCTGAACAACACCGTTAATTATTTCTGCTAGCACTGCTGGCCCAGCACCAAGCGTTGTTCCGCTAATAGCCGATATTGTGTCTGTGGCAATAGCGTACTTAACAATAGAGCTTTCGGCTCCAGCCAAACCGCTTGGAGGTGCTATGCTTGAGTCGTTGCTGAATCCCCTGTTGCTTGCATATTGAGACATTTGCAAAGAAGAAATGTCATATCGCACCATTTTCTGCGGGTGGCAGTCGTAGACCCTATGGGTATGAGCAGGTGCGTTATAGTAAACGCTAAGGTCAGAGTTCCACCCATTTGTCATGTTCTGAACTCGGTCAGAATTATGCTTGTGCGGAGGAGGGAAATTGCCAGGATCAGGTATTGGATCGCTTGGCTCTTTAAACTCTGATATGGCATCGGGAGAGTCTTCGCCGTATCCACTTAACGGCAAGTCTTCGTTTGCTTCATTGTGCGTTATCTGAAGCGGAGCATTTTTGGTTTCAGGTGTTGTGTCGCTTAAAAGCAATTCAATGCTATCTGCTACATCATCGTGTCCTGCGTCACGAAGCTGCTGGCTGACGTTTTGCCGGTAGGACATTACTCAGAATCCTTCTGCATATTTTCTTGGAGAATTCCATATCTTTCTCGGTTGGAGAGTCCAGGGTCATCGGGCCACAATTTTCTCCTCATTTCCCATTCTTTTTTTCGTTGTCGGTGCATTTCCTCCCAATGACGGGGAGAAAGCCCAGGCGGGCGCGGTGGAAACTCTTGCTTTGGTGGAGGCGGCGGCGGGCCTGTTTTATTCCACCCCCGAACAGGTATTCCAAACTGATTGCCTTCAGTAAAGACGCGAGGTTTACCAGGCTTAGGCTCACCAATTCTTACATTGTGAATCTCAGATATAGGCGTCATCGGAAGGCCTTGGGCGCGCCTTCGGCGGTTTTCTTCGGCAAGCACCTGCCTTTTCTTTAGTTCTTCTGGACTTGGCGGCATTATCTTGTCGATATATGCTTGAGCTTCTCTCGCCCTCTGCTGCTGGATTTGGTATTCAAGGTCACTCGATGAAGGTTTCTCGTATCCTGACATTATTTTACTTTCTTTAAAATTATTGGTCCGTTTTTAATTACTGGTGCTGCCATTATTCGTCCAAAATCATTGGGTTTAGTGCTACTCTCCGGCTTGAATAGCTGGCAATATAAGTTTTCGGGTTGGTAGGGGCCTGGGCGTCGGATTCCACCTGGGGGCTATCGCCTGCGGCGTTAAAGCAACTGCTTCTGCCTCTGGTATTGCCGACCTGGGGACCATTCCTCCTGCTGCGGGATGTCTGTAATACGGACCTATTGGCCGTTTTGGGACAATTTTACCAAACTCATCCATTTTGGTTATTGCTTTTGGGTCGAAAATTTCTACTTCGTATCCGTGTTTGCGGAGGGCCATTGATTTAATTCGGGACTGAGTAAGCTTTGGATTTGCTTCCCTGAGCTTTAATATGGTCGAGTTTATTTTTTTCATTTCGCTTACGGGCACTTTTCCATGTACATATGGTTTCCCCTTTAGCCGATAAACGTGCGTTGTTGGATTACCCCAGAATTGATGGTTACGGGCCGCTGGGTAAAATCCCTCATCCCTTGGACTGAAAGTGCCTTTACCTTTTCCTTTAGACACTTGCATTCCTACAAAACGCGGGTGGCTGCGAATAGAATACGCATTAAAGTTATGGTTTACTCCTTTAGCCGGATTTACAGCCCCACCATAAAGGCCTTCAGATAAATACCCTGCATCAGTAGTATGATATGCCCTTGGGTCTAGCTCACTAAACTTGACATTTCTTTTTGTAGTTCCGTGGGCAAAAAGCCCCTCTTTTCCTGTGGATGGGTCTCTAACAAATCCTCTAGCTGTGAGATTCGGGTTCCTGATGTTTCTGGACAGCCGGGCTGCGTTAGAGATGCCCCATTTAGAAATATTACCCAGCAACGGCCCCCATGTAAACGGAAGGGCTTCATCCCCGGTTCGATGGATTCCCTGATCCTGCGACGCAAGTTCCAAGGCACGCCACCTTGCATCGGCACCCATCGCATTCCATTGGCTTTCGCTTACTCCTGCACGATGCCAATCTGGAACAGGGTTATTTCTTTCCCACTCTAGTCTTTCCGTTTCACCGTATGCCTGTGCCATTACTCGCCTTCCCTTAAAATCATTGAGTCCATTAAGGCGGGTGCAGCACTGCTGCGCCGGAATGGGGCAAGCGGCGGTCGGTACAACCTAGAACTTTGTAAGATTGCGTCTGCTTCTGGGGTGAAATAAAACTCCCCCCTAGGGTCTTTTGAAAAAGCCGCTGGGTTGTGGGGCATGTCTTTTGAAAAAAGCCCCTTGCCGCGAGGTGGGAGTTTTTTGGGCTGGTTGGCTACCAAGTATTTTTTAGCCACGGATTCGGGTACGTCAACGTACCTTACCTGCCCGCCCGCTGAAGTTTCGTTATATTTCCAACCGGCGTATTCGTCGGCCACTTTTTTATCTTTGTGATACCACCGTCTTTTCGCATCTTTTACTACGCGCGGCTGACCCCGAACATTCCATGGTTTTGTTCTTTCTTGGACTCCTTTAAGGTGTCGGGGTAGCAGGTATCCAGGTGTTTCGGGAACTGGCTTTCCTTCACCTCTCCACAGACGAACGCGCCCAGGCCACGGGGAAGGAGTAGAAACAGCGCGGGATACACCCGCCCTAGCAAGATTGGCAAGTAGAGGCCCCAACGTAAACATAAGGTCTGTATCGCCAGTAGGGTTAATCCCCTGGTCCTGGGCTTTTAGTCGAGCGTACTGCTCTCTAGTGTAATCCCCGAAGGATTCCTGGCGAGGAGGAGAAGAGGGAGCTGGCTTCAGAAGCTTTGAAAGCCTTTCATTTTCGCCGTATGCTTGCGCCATTACTTCACCCCGCCAATTTCTATTTCATAAACAATAATCCGGTCCAAGCTCTGGCTGCCAGCTATTTCGCAACTAACCCAACGAACAGGACGACCGCGAAGCAATGGCAGCTTCCCAGTCCAAGGAAGAACTTTACTTCCAGGTTCATCTCCATCAGCGTGTTGAGATAGCTTTAAGTCGGCTACAGCTTGAGTTGCATCTTGCACAATAGACACGCCATCTCCACCGTCCCATTCATTCATAGCAACAGGGCTAGCAGAATGATTGTCATACTTCTTTATGTTCATCACAGCCGTATTTGTCGTTGGCTTAAACGTAACCCTAAAATATCTATGGGTGTTCTGGTCCGACTCAACCCACGAAAACATGCCTGACTTCCAGCTATAGCTGACGCTTGCTGCACCATCGGTTAAACCTTTGTTCATTACATAGAACGCAGCGTCAGTAGCCGCCATTATTAACTTGCGTTGCCTGTTACCAGTAGATGGATATGTCAGCTTTACTATATCACCGACATCAAAACCATACGTCCACTTAGTCCACGTTTTGCCACGGATGTCGTAGACAAATGCAGTCCTTGGACGGCTTCCAGTGTCTCCAGCAACGGTAACGAAAAACATTGCAAGTTCTTCAAGCGGATCAACTCTAACAAACCAAGTGTCTTTTTTGCTAAAGTCCAGTGTCTCCCCGTTTACTGTGTCACTTGAGTTTTTCCAGAAATCTGATATAGGCGCGCCTATTGGCTGTGCAGCGTTTCCTTGAAAAGCATACGGACCCTGCTCATCCATAAGATACAGAGTATTCTCATGCTGGTCTGCACACCTGTTGTTAATGGCACCACGCATAGCAGCTAGCTGCGGCTGTGCGTCAAGCAGCGGATTCTTTGCCCAGGTTACACGATAGATACTGTGTTCTTTAAGAGCATAATATTGCGCCCCCATAACAATAGCACCAACAAGCTCATCCTCATCACGCACGTTTTCCTGAATACCAATTTGCGTAATTACCGACTCTGGCAAGTCTTGCTCAGAAATGTATATCGTGTTTCGTTCTTCTGGCGGGTTAATAATCCTGTAGTTCTTTGTTGTAAGTGCAGGCAACGGCTTGTCTACAGATATAGTTGTACTGTTTGTATACCCTGTTATTAAATACGTATTTTTGTCAAAAGCCGGATCAGGACACAACAGCCTGCCAACTAAATGATCGCTCCAGCCAGTGCCGTTACCACCAACAGTTTGAAGTCCGGCTTCAGTTGTTATAGTTCCAGTTGAATATTCTGGGTCAACCAAATACGTCATTCGGTCCTGAAACGCACAACACACAGACTTAAAGCAAGGAGGCGGGGCGTGTCGGTTTGCAGCGGGTCGTCCGTCTGCCTGCAATAGCTTCTGGCGGTAATCGCCACGGAACAAAACGATTTGTCCGTCAGTTAATTTGTCCTGCGTGTAACCTTCTAGCTTCCATGTCATGGCGGCGGTCTGGGTAGAGCCAATGCCTGTAGTCATAGTTACGTTGTCGGCAGTCGTGCTAGCAGACGCAACGGAACTAACCTCCCATGTAATGTTGTGGTTTGTGCTGCCAGACACAACCACTCTCATTCCCTGCACAAGACCGTGGCCTTTAGGCGCAGTAAACACCGCAGTTCCGCTATCGGTGACTACGCTAAACGTACCGTTGTGTTTTAGCGAAGCAACAACATACGCAGTGGTAGCCTGATTAAACGATGTGCGGAGAAGCTGAACGTGCGTGACGCGAGACTGATCCGATGGAGTCAGGTCTTTCCAAAGGAACGTGTCATCTGCCGCAGCGGTGACAACCTGAAACGGAGAAAGGTTGCTGTAGAACCTGACACCTTCTCGCTCGTCAACGTATCGGTAAAAGCATGTGTAGTCGCCGCCAGTACACCCGTCTACGTTGGTTCCGTTGGTAAAGTTAGTGGACGACACAGTAGCCAAGTCTTCGGTTACAGTGGTGTCTCCCGAAGGGCCGATTGCAGACTGATGTACAATAATATCTTGTGCGCCATCTGCCTCAGTTGGAACAGCAGAAACGACAATCTTTCCCGCATGGCCGCGAGTAAGGTGTTCAATAGCGGCTTTCAATAAAACCAAATAATCGTTTTGAGTTCCGCTTGAAAGGTCAAATCCTACAGATATTCCAGTTGCGCCTGTAGTTAAGGTAGCAGTAAGAGAACCTGTTGCCTTGAGCGTTGCACCTGCCGTAACAGCGCCTAGATGGGCAACTCCACCGTCAGCGGTATCGGATACAAAATAATCTATGATTGTT